>Ga0265297_10000310_pt1 | contig 158735 bp, 130 predicted proteins | sample Munlanlwell13791_FD_192502 | JGI IMG/M metagenome (GOLD analysis project Ga0265297, IMG submission 192502) | Leachate microbial communities from a municipal landfill in Southern Ontario, Canada - Leachate well 137-91 | ecosystem: Engineered > Solid waste > Landfill > Unclassified | place...
TCGGAGTTGGGATTGATACTTTTTATACGGGGCCGAAACGTCCGGATTAATTATAGGAATTACGAAGTTAAATCCATTGCGGTTAAAGCCCAGCCGACAGCGGAAGAAATGACAGAGCTTAACAAACAGCAAGAAGAGTACCAAGAGGCGAATGAAGAATATCAAAAAAAATTAAAATTTTATAACCGGAATGTTTCTATCTTCGCGATGGCGGCGGCGGTGATAATTGTTATAACGAGCTTGCTTTTGTTGTCAAAAATAATCTTGATTGCCGACGGGCTGCTTTTGGGAAGCGTATTGAGCTTGGGATATAGCGTGGTTCGCGGATTTATGACGGAGGATAATACCTATCGTTTTTTAGCGGTTTCGGTAAGCCTGGCCGTGGCGTTAACTATCGGGTATTTTAGATTTATAAGGGGAAATAAGGAAATACCCTCAAGATGAATCCCAAAAAGGAGGGGGTAACGCTTCGGATGTCACGATTTGACAATTTTTAAGTTATATGGAAAAAACTTAAATTTTAAAAACGACCTTATTTTTACTAAGTTTTTTATTTAAATTTACGCTTTTTTACCCCTTGATTTAAATAAGATCCCGTGATATTCTTTATATTGTATTTAGCAAATTAATATAAGGGCGCATAGCTCAGTTGGTTGGAGCGCTGTCCTCACACGACAGAGGCCTGTGGTTCGAGTCCACATGCGCCCATATCTCTAGATTATGAATAAAACTGTTATCAAGTCCGGTCTAAAGTACGCTTTAGAGTTAGTTCATATCATCGTAGTCTCTTTGGCTATTGTTATTCCGATTCGTTATTTTTTGGTTCAGCCGTTTTACGTTAAAGGCGCTTCAATGGAACCGAATTTTTATGATAATGAGTATTTAATTATTGATGAACTGAGCTTTCGCATCCGGGAGCCGAAAAGGGGGGAGATTGTGGTTTTTAAATATCCTAACGATCCCTCGCAATATTTTATAAAAAGAATTGTCGGTATGCCAGGCGAGACAGTGGAAATAAAAGACGGCCGCGTGAGGATTTATCCCAGTGAAGGAAGTGTGGGATATTACTTAAATGAGAGCCAATACTTGTCGCACGCGGAAACTTTTGCCGATAAAAAATTTCAGATTGGGGAAAATGAATACTTTGTCTTAGGCGACAATCGGCCGGCCAGTTTGGACTCTAGAATATTCGGGCCGGTGGAGGATAAATTAATTGTCGGAAGAGTTTGGCTCCGCGGATGGCCTGTTTCAAAATTTAGAATTTTTAAAAATCCTGATTACAACCTAATCCAATAGGTAGAGGCGTTAGCTCTAGGTTAGAGATAACCTATAACCCAAAGCCTATTAACCTAATTTTTATGCCTAGACCAAAAAAAAATGAAATAAAACCGGAAGCTCCGAAGAAAAGAGGGCGGAAACCCAAAGTGGTTTCAACCGATTCTCCGGCAGTAAAAACTGTTCCGATGATGGCGCCGAAAAGGAAAGGTGAACCCCTAGAAACCCTTAAAGGTTTTAAAGATGTTTTGCCGATTGATGCGCCTTATTGGAAGTATGTTAATGAAAAAATAGAAAAACTGGTGGATGATTATGGCTTTAAAATGATAGAAACGCCGGTGCTTGAATCAATTTCTTTATTCAAGAGAAGCATAGGGAGGCATACCGATATTATAGAAAAAGAGATGTTTGAATTTGAAGATAAGAGCGGCGAGATGGTATCTTTAAGGCCGGAAGGGACCGCGGGAATTGCCCGTTCCTTCATTAATCACGGCATGCATAACTTACCTCAGCCATTAAAACTCTATTACAAAGGGCCGATGTTCCGTTATGAAAACCCGCAATCCGGCCGCTTGCGCCAGTTCAATCAAGTTGGATTTGAGATTTTGGGAGCGCAAGGTCCGGCTGCGGACGCGCAGTTAATTTTAATTGCCCAAAATTTATTGAAAGATTTGGGAATAAATTTTTCTTTGCAGATAAATAGCATCGGTTGCGCCAATGACCGTGAAGCGTTTAAGAATGCTTTGGTTGAATATTACAAGCCTTTTAAAAAACAGCTTTGCGAAGATTGCAAAATAAGGCTTGCCAAAAATCCGATGCGCCTTTTGGATTGCAAAGAAGAGGAATGTATAAAATTGAAACAAAACGCTCCGCAGACAATAGACTATTTGGATGAAGAATGCAAAAAACATTTTATGCAAGTTTTGGAATTTTTGGATGAACTGGCAATTCCTTATAATTTAAATCCATTTTTAGTGAGGGGATTGGATTATTATACAAGAACGGTGTTTGAGTTTTGGCCGATTGGTGAAATAAAATCCCAGTCCGCGCTTTTATCAGGTGGCAGATATGATACTTTAATTGAGGAATTGGGCGGCCAGCCGACTCCTGCCGTAGGTTTTGCGGCCGGAGTTGAGAGATTGATAATCAGAATAAAAGAAGAGGGTGTGGTTATAGCGCCAGCGGAAAGGCCGGAAATTTTTATCGCCCAATTAGGAATTGAGGCTAAAAAGAAAGCAATGGCGCTTTTTGAAGATCTGAGAAAAGAAGGCTTTAAAATAGCGGAAAATTTTGCCAAGGACAGCTTAAAACAGCAGCTTGAGTCCGCCAATAAATTGCGGGCAAGAATAACCCTGATTATCGGGCAGAAAGAATTGCAGGAAAAAACAATTTTGCTCCGCGATATGGATGCCGGGGTACAAGAAATTGTAGACCAAAAGAAAATATTTCAGGAACTAAGGAAGCGTTTAGAAGTAGCAAGTGTTATTGACAGGGAACAAGCACCCGCAGAACAGGCATAAGTTGTTTTACTTGTCTAATTTTCTGTGCTACTATATTAATATAAATTTTAAGATTAAAGATGAAGGCAAAAGATTTCAAAATCTGTCGCTTTGCGATAAATTTTTAAGTAGTCTTTTGTCCCGTCTAGTTTGAAAGAGAGGTGAATTTTGTGACTGAAGTAAAAAGAAAAAAAGGAGAAAGCTTTGAGAGTTTGCTTCGCCGGTTTAATAGCCGCGTTCAGATGAGCGGAAGATTGATTCAGGCAAAAAAAGTAAGATTTTTGCCGCCTAAAGAGAATGTTACCAGAAAAAAATCAGCAGCTTTGAAAAGAATCAAAATCAAGACAAAGATTGATTATATGCTCCGCGCCGGAAAAATCAAAGAAGAAGACTTAAGGCGCCCTAAGCGGGGAATGTTCAAAAAATAAAGATGTATTTATGTTATTAGATCGGATACAAGAAGAACTGAAATCCGCAATGAAGAGTAAGAATGAAAAGGAAACGAGCGTTCTTCGCGGGCTTGTTGCCGCCGTAAAAAATGAAGAAATTGCCAAGAGGCCAAAAACCCTGGAAGAAGCCGATGTTGCAGCCGTCATTAAAAGAGAAATTAAGAAGCTAAAAGACGGCATAGAGCAATTTAATCAGGGTGGAAGAGCGGACTTAGCCGAAAGTTACGAAAGCGAAATAATAATTTTGTCAAAGTATCTTCCGGAAGAAGCGAGCGAGGATAAAATAAGAAAGATTGTGAAAGAAAAAATTGCGAATTCCAGTGATAAAAATTTTGGAATCATTATGAAGCAAGTTATGGCCGAGCTTAAAGGCACAGCCGATGGCTCGCTGGTTTCAAAAATCACAAAAGAAGAATTGGAGAATTCTTAGTTAATGTAGCTAATTAATCGCGGTTTCCATGCTACGCGATATATTGCGAAAAAAGTTCAAACCATTGCCATTTCTTTTTAAGAATAGGCAAATATGGTTCAAAAAAACTGCAGCACTCATAGTTGTGGCTGGAGTTTTTTTTGTTTTTCAAAAAGTTTTTGCCCAATCTGATTTGGGTATCAATTCCTTGGCAGAGGGTGGGGTAGAGTTGGCCAGAACAGACATAAGGGTAATAATAGGTAGAATTATTGAAGTATTTTTGGGCCTTTTAGGGATGATTGCGGTAGTGCTTATAATCTACGCCGGATGGCTTTGGATGTCTGCGGCCGGGGATTCGCAAAAAATCGCTTCCGCAAAAAAAACTTTAATAAATGCCATTATCGGCCTGGCGATAATCCTTTCTGCTTTTGGGATCACCCAGTTTATAGTTTCCGGATTAATCCGGGCTACTTCGGGCCAATCAGAAGAAAATCTTCTTGCCGGATATAGCCAGCCTTTTTCCGGTTCGTTGGGTTCCGGAATAATTGAAAGCCACGTTCCGGACAGGGGCGCTACGGTTTTTAGAAATACTAAAATTGCCGTAACTTTTAAAGAAGCTATTGATGAAAAAACCTTAATTACCGATATAAATAAAAATGGGATTTTCGGAGACGCAAACGACGAAGCCAGCTTAACTGCCTTTAAGATGGTTAAAACTGCCATTTTAAAACAAAATAATAATAATTTTAAAAACATAAATAATTCTGATTTAGTTTCGGTAACCGCAAGATTTACTCCCGATAAAAAGAATTTTGTTTTTACTCCTAAAGCCCTTTTGGGGGACACGACTGAACCTGTTTCTTATACGGTGCTTTTGGCTAATACGATTAAAAAAAGCGACGGGAGTAAAGCTTTTTCCGGATCATTTAGCGATGGTTATCAATGGGAGTTTCAGGTTGATCCGATAATTGACAGCACTCCTCCAAAAATAACAAGCGTTGTTCCCGAAAGAGGTCTGAATCCCAGAAATACGATTGTACAAATAAATTTTTCTGAAAGTATTGATCCAACTTCAGCTTCGGGAGAAACGACTGTCGGCGGCGGAGGATTTCAAAATATTATTTTAAAAAATGGTGTGATAATTTTAGGGGGCTCTTATAAAATAAGCAATGCTTACAGGACGGTTGAGTTTACGACGCGAGATTTATGCGGGACCAACTCTTGCGGTGGAGACGTCTATTGCCTGCCGGCCAGAGCTTTAATATCTGGTCAAATTTCAGCAGCGACTCTGGGTTCGGATCCGCCGCAAGCTGCCGGCTTTCCTTATAATGGAATTGTTGATTTGGCGGGAAATTCTTTTGATGGTAACGGCGACGGCACGGCGCAAGGGCCGACATCGCAAAGTGGGAAACCCGCTTATGCCTGGGTTGGAGGAAATTCCACTTCACAAGGTGATGATTTGTCTTGGCAATTTAATACTACCGACGAGATTGATTTGGTTCCTCCAAGAATAAACAAAGTTGAGCCGGGAATTTCTGCGCAAAATGTCGGCGTTGATATTCCTATTCAGATAACCTGGAGCAAGATAATGAGCGCTTCGACTTTAAATAACAAAAATTTGGCAATTACGCATGATGTGCCAAAACCATATGAATTTTGGTATAGCGTGTACTCTGATTTATTGGATAAAAATGACCAGCCGGTGGTAAGCGGAATAACGCCGGTACGGACAAAAGTCTCAATAAAGCACGGAAGTTTTGCGCCATCCATTGCCGGAGGCACGCAGTATAATTATTTCCCATCCACAAATTCCAAAGTGCAAGATATAACGCAAAATTGTTATAACCCGTCTGCCGGTCCGTCTTGTACGCCGACCCAGGCATTGCCATATTGTTGCAATGGCGCGGCGAGCGCGGCGAAGTGCGGGTATGTCCCGTAATTAAATGTAGAAAATGTTTAAAAATAAGATTAAAATCATAGGATTATTGGTTTGTTTCGGCGTTTTAACGGTTGCCGGTTTTGTTTTTGCGCAGTCAGATCTGGGATTAAATGATTTTGGCAACCAAACGGTATTAGGCACAAAACCCATTGGACAAACAATCGCTGAAATTGTCAGGATATTTTTAAGTGTCTTGGGGATTATCGCGGTCGTTTTGATTTTATACGCCGGATTTTTATGGATGACCGCCGCCGGAAATGCGGAAAAAATCGGAACGGCAAAAAAATTAATGATAAATGCGATAATCGGATTGGGAATAATTTTATCATCATTGGCAATCACTCAATTTGTAATTGGCGCGCTCCAAAACGCGACCGGCTCAAAAGTATTGGGTACTGAAGAAGGCGGCGGCGGGGGAGGCGGCGGTTTTGGCAGCGATTCCTTTGCTCTCTCCGGAATTTCTCCACAGGGAAATATTTCTATTAGAAATGTCGTGGCAAGGATGTCTTTTAACCACTTTGTCCAGTCCGCGACTGTGTCAGGCAATGTTTTGATAACCAAAAAATCAGACAATAGTATAATTTCGGGAAATTTTAGCACTGCAGGCAATACAATAGAATTCGTGCCTTCCGCCGCATGCCCGGCGCCGAATCAAAGTCTAAAATGCTTTGAGGCTAATACTACTTATAGGATAGAAGTAAGAACGGGATTAAAAGATGCGGGCGGAAAAAATTTGATTTGCGGCGGATTTGCCATGCAGTGTACGGCCGAATTTACAACCGGTTCACTGGTAGATGTGGCACCTCCCCAGATTTCCATTACTTACCCCGATCCGGGACAATCCGTTCCGCAGAATGGGCTGGTTAATGTTTGGGCAAATGCCGTGGATGATTCTGCGGTTTCTCATATAGAATTTTTTGCCGACGGAGCTTATTTTGATAATGATTTTCCACAAACGTCTTCCCCTTCGTTTGAGGGCAGGGTGTTATGGGATACTTCAGGAATCTCCAGGGGCGGACATAATCTAACCGCCCGAGCTTACGACATAGACAGCAATAATTCTTTTTCTCCGGCCTTAAATGTGATTGTACGCGCGGAACATTGTTTTAATGCTGTAAAAGATACGGATGAAACAGGGGTTGATTGCGGCGGCGCTGATTGCGCGGTTTGCGCAGGCGGTTCTTGCCAAACAAACGGCGATTGCGGTTCGGGCTCTTGCCAAAATGGAGTATGTGTTGATACCCCGATAATCTTAGGAATAAGTCCGTTGGATGGCGCGCCCGGGACTTACGTAACTGTTTCCGGAAATTATTTTGGTCCAACTGCCGGCACAGTGACATTTTTAGGCGGCGCCGGTTCGGGAGATGATAAAGTTGCGCAGCTTGCGCCATGCGCGGGTGGTTGGAGCGCCAGTCAGGTGATAGTTTTGGTGCCACAAGGAGCGGTAAGCGGCCCGATAGAAATAAAAACATCCGTCGGCACGGACGCCACAAACGATGCGCGGGGTCCGGTGCTGTCAAATTTTATAATAAACAATAAAAATCGCCCGGGGATTTGCTCTTTAAATCCGGCAGAAGGAAAAAGCGGCACGGATTTTAATATTTCGGGAATAAATTTTGGCGGAAGCCAGGGAGCCGGGCTGATTAAATTTGGAAATGTTTTTGCCGTTCCTAAAAATTGGACGGCTTCTTTGATTGTAGCTATTGTCCCCGTGCTGGAATCCGGGGCCAATAGCATCTCCGTTGTTCAAGATGGGACAGAATCAAACGCGGTTAATTTTAATCTTTTATCACAAACCGCCGGAACAAAACCTTTAATAAATTATGTAAATCCGGATAAAGGGCCGGTCGGCGAATATATCACTCTTTTTGGAAACAACTTTGGTGATAAGCTTGGAGTTGTTGAATTTTTAAGGCAAGACGGAACGAAAGCCGTTGGCGATGCAAATTTTCCGGCCGCTTGCGGGACGATTGATTATTGGCATAACACTTCAATTACAATAAAGGTTCCGGATAAATTTTCCGATGGCGCTTCAACAAAAAATACCGCCATCTCTTTAAGAATTAGGAGATCGGACAATGAATTAAGCAATACGGTTCCTTTTAATATAAATAGCAATACGCCGTCCCCCGGAATTTGCGGCATTAAACCCAATAACGGGCCTATCGGAACTTCGGTGGATATTTTGGGCGAAAGGCTGGGAACCTCCGGAAGCATCAGCTTTTATAATAATGTAAATGCAACTCCGGGCGCCTGGGGTTCTGAAGTAGTAAAAACGGCGGTTCCCGCAAACACCGTTTCCGGCCCTGTAAAAGTTACGGTAGGCGGAGTGGCGAGCAATAGCGTTAATTTTTCCGTCGGTGATTGCGGAAAGACTCCGGGTTTATGCGGGGTGGACCAACAGTGTTGCAATTCTTCTTGTATTTTAAAAACCGACACTTGCAAGTCAGCGCCAAAAGAAGGGGCTTATGCGTGGAGAATTTCAACAGGCGCGATACCGAAAGTTCCTCATGTTATTGAAGATTGCTCGGTGGGCGAGGACGCAAAAACCCCATCTCCTTCACCATGGGACAGCCGGCCGGGAGGAAATTCCGTTTGTTTGAACGCGATTGTTAATTTGCGTTTTGACAGCAAGCTCGATCCTAATACAGTCGTAATGAACGGGGTAGCGGCGGACACCATCGTTTTATATAAATGCACAGAAACTGCGCCAAGTAAAGATCCTTGCTCCGCCCGCACGAAAGTTTCAGTTGATGGAATTAATTCGGGTATTTATTCCGCCGGAACAAATGAGGATGGGGTAGAGATTTATCCCGTAGGCGGTTTGGAAAGGAATACAAAATATTTGGTAGAACTTACGACGGGTGTCAGGGGATTGGGGGTAGGAGGGGGATATATGGAAGAAAAATCAGATTGCGGAAAAAATATTTCATATTGTTTTGAGTTTAAAACAGCCGACAGTACGGGATTTTGCAAAGTTGGAAGCGTTGCCATTTCCCCGCAAACAATGGTTTCTGAAAAACAAGAGCTTTTGGACTATTTAGCGCAACCGCGGGCGAAGGAAGATGTCTGTTTGAGCTTGAATGCTCAAAATTATAGTTATTCCTGGAGCTCCGGTGATGCGACGAGAGCGATGATAAACAGATTGGGTTTTGATACCAAGGGCAACGCAAAAAATAATGCCGCTATAATACAAACCCTTAGAGAAACCTTACTGAATACTCCGGTTACTATTTCTTCCTCAATACCTTCTGAAAATGTTACAGGCAAAGGAAATTTGACGATTGATTTTTCTGATCCAATTGTTGTTTCAAAGTGGCCATCGTGCGATACCGCTTGCGTTAATTCAGTAATCGGCGCGCAGTTCAATGTAGATATGAATCCGGCAACAATCATACCGGCTAATATTTCCGTTTTTAGATGCAAAACAGAAAATTGCGACAGCTATGACGGCGCTGTCAGTGGAAGCATTGTTTATTCTTCAGTTTTAAAACAATTTAATTTTACTCCAGCTTCAAGTTTAGAAATTAATAAATTCTATCAGGTGCGTTTAGATGCCTTATCAATAAGAAGCTCTAGCGGCGTGGCCTTAACCGGCGCAAATGCCGGAAGATATTTTATATGGCAATTTAAGACAAGAAATAATGCTACGCCTTGCACTGTAAATAAAGTGAATGTAATTCCCGAATCGGCAACATTAAATTATATCGGCCAGAGGTTATCTCTTGATTCCGAGGCTTTGGGCGTGCCCGACTCCTGTAATCCCCAAGGACAAAAATTAAACAATTATTTATATAATTGGACTTGGACAAGCACTAAGCCCACAGTTGCCGCATTCTTGCTCTCCGGCGCGTATAATGTTTTGCCTTTTGCAAACAAAGGATGTAATGAAATGTGTTTGCATATGGGCACAAAACCCGGTGTTTCAGTTTGCGGAAACGGAAAATTGGAAAAAGGCGAGTCGTGTGATGATAGTAATGTAAAATCCGGCGACGGATGCTCCCCGATTTGTTTAAAAGAGGGTGCGGTCGCTCCGACCTGTGGTAATAATGTAAAAAATACTAACGAGGACTGCGATGACGGAAACATTGTTTCCGGCGATGGCTGTTCCGATCGGTGCTTGGCAGAAGGCGCTACGGCCGGAAAATCAATTTGCGGAAATAATTTTATAGGAAAAGGTGAAACTTGCGATGATGAAAATAATATTTCCGGCGATGGATGCTCTTCGCAGTGTTTGAATGAGGGTACGGAAGCGGGAGTTGGCTCGTGCGGAAACAATATCGTGGAAACGGCTAAAGGCGAGGATTGCGACGATGGTAATATTGTTTCTAATGATGGATGTTCATCGGTCTGTTTGAACGAGGGTTCTATTTATGGCGGAGGAATTTGCGGAAATGGAAAATTGGAAAAAGGCGAGGATTGCGACGACAGTAATATTCTTCCCGGCGATGGATGTTCCAGCCAATGTTTAAGTGAGGGTTCATCACTTAGTTATTCTTCGCCTTCATTTTGTGGAAATAATACAAAAGAAAAAGGCGAGGATTTGGGATGTGATGCTTCATTGCCGTCTGACACCAATGTTGACCCGCGACAGTACATCGAGGCTCGTGGAGCCGGCGATACAGTCGCGCAAGCGGTTGCAAGCAGTATAATAGGAAAATCAAATGTTAAGGTTTTGTGCGTATATAAAACTGACGCTCAATGCGCTCCTTTTGCAAAACCGGGAGAAGTTTTAGGGGCGGGAGCGGATAATTGCTGTTATTTAAAGCCGAAAGTAATCGGTGTTGTCCCAAAAGAAAATTCCAGCGGGGTTTGCAGAAATACTTTAATCAGCCTTACCTATAGCCAATTAGTGGACCAGAATGCAGGCACCCTTAGTATTGATGAAGCGAGATCGGGAAGTTGCCCGTCAGGCAGCACCCCTTCTTCGGATGGGCTTTGGTGCCAGAGCGCCGTGAAGGCCTCCCGTTCGGCGTCCGAGAATCAATCTTTGGGCCAGACAAAGTTTGATTTTAATATTTTAAGCATCTTAAAATCCAATACAAGATATAGAGTTACCGCAAATGATTTTAAAAACAAACAAGGCGTTTTGGGTATAAATTATTCCTGGATATTTACAACCGGGGGTGATATTTGCAAATTTGAAAAAATAAATTTTTTACAAAATTCAACAGTTATTGATTCTGTTATTTTTAATAAAGTAGAGGGCCAAAATGTTACAGCGCAGGCAGTGAGCTTTAATAATAACCAAGAACAGCCCATAGCGCCCGTTGCCGGAATTTACGAATGGTCTTGGTCGTGGAGCCAGGTTGATTTGGCGGATTCTATAACCTTGGCAAACACAACAGGGGCTACCGTCTTGGCGACTTCAAAACAAAAAAATGGAGAGGGCTATTTTAACGCCATCGCTACAATAACTAAGGACGCTTATAATTTAAGTCCGGAGAAAACAATTTTTGATCAGATTCCGGTTACGGTATTTTTATGTGAAAATCCTTGGCCAACCAATTCTTTGGGTCAAATGACATACTTTTCCGATCCTGACGCAACTAAGGGAATAAGTGTTCCGGGAAACAATTTTAGGACATATTACTGCCGTGATACAAAAGCTGTTTGTAAGGATAAAAAATGTTCCATAAGCGGAAAGACCTGCAACACGGATTCCGATTGCTTGCTCCCTTATTTGAATTCCGTAAACGTTACCGCCAATATAGGCTCGATATCGGATATAACCCGAGAGCTGTTATTTACAGATTCGTCTTCCGGCGATGCCATCGGCATTAGGGTTTATAAAAATTTAAACCATTTATCTCCTCTAGCCTGGTATAAAGCCAAAGAATTTCAGGGCCAGCCACAAAGTGCAAAAGTTGATGGGTACGAAGCTGTCGCCGACGGCCGTTCTACATATATTAACGCGGCAAACCATACGGACACGGGCTCAAACTATACTAATATTTTCGTGGTATCTTTCAGCCAAAACGCCACCGCCGAGATGCAAAGTGTTTATAAACAAGTGGCGGAAAATTTAAGATTTAATACAAATTTAACGAATTTTAAGCAGTGCCAATTAACCGGAAAAAGCTGTTCAAATAATTTGGACTGCAGTTCGGGAGATACTTGCCGCGCAGATAAAGAAAAAATAACCAGAGATACGAAACGTTTGGCGGATTTGGGCGATGCTGCCAATATCCTGGAAGAATATAAAAGTATAAATAACTCTTATCCGCAGATTTTATCCGGGTCATTTTTGCGCGGTTGGTCGGTTTCCACTTGGCCTTCTTGGCAAGCGGCTTTAGGAAATGACCTGGGAAAGGCCTTACCATCCGATCCGATTAACAAATTTGCAGGATGTAAAACCCCGTTTGATTCGGCGACTTGTTGGAATGGCGCCGCAGGGCAATATCAATGCCCCACTGGTTCCAGAGTTTACCAATATAGAAATATTAATCAAGATTCTTACCAGCTGGGTTCGGACTTTGAATATAGCAATGCAACCGGATGGAGCAACATAAATACTAATTTTGCGATCAGCGGAGTTTGCGCGGGAGGTATATTAGGCACTTCAGCCTCGTGCGGCGATGGCGTAGTCGGAGGCGCGGAACAGTGCGAAAAAGGCAATATAAAGATTGATAGCTGTACGATTAACGGAAGAAGCGGATTTAGAAGATTAACCTGCGGTACAAATTGTATGTGGGATACAAGCCCAACTTGTATTTCCGGGCAATGCGGTGATGGGGTTGTGCAAGCGGGCGAGGCCTGTGATGATGGCCAGAATAATGGAAAATATGGATACTGTAGCACTACCTGCGGTGCGTTATCTTCTTTCTGCGGCGATAGCGTGGTTACGGGCAGTGAACAGTGCGATAAGGGTTCGTTGAATGGCAATTATGGCTCTGGGTGTTCTTGGGAATGCAAACTGCCGGGTCCTTCTTGCGGGGATAAAATTATAAACGGCGCAGAACAATGCGATAGCAATTCTGAAACAACAAAAGATGCTGTTGGCAGCCTTTTAGCTTGCGGTATTTCAAACGGTTACCAGACTTACAGGACAAGAGTTTGCGGAAGCTCGTGCGCCTGGGGAGCCTGGGGTAATTGCCAAGCGGCCGGTTCTTGCGGCAATGGCACAAAAGACGGCACTGAAGAATGCGATACTGCGAGCGGAACAACGGGTGATTGCGTAATGGATTTAGTTAAAAATTATGCTTGCAGAAACGCGTCTTGCGGCGATGGATATCTCCGAACCGGAAAAGAAGTCTGTGACAGCGGAGCGGGAAACGGAGTAGAATGCCAAGCCGGTTATGGATTAACTTGCAATTATTGCAGTAATCTTTGCACCGTCATAACCAAGACTGGCCCATATTGCGCTGATAAAGTTAAAAATGGGCCGGAAGAATGTGACGAAAAGGATTTTGGCGGTTTATCATGCAGAAGCTTTGGATTTTTGGAATTTAGCTCCGGAACTTTTGCGAATCAAACTCCATTAGCCTGTAATGGTGCGTGCAGCGTAAACACTGCAAACTGCAAGAGTATTATTAGAGTTAATGCTGGCGGTCAGGCTTTTGTAGATAAAGAAGGAAGATCTTGGGTAGCGGATGTTTATTATACAAATGGCGGGGCTTGGCCGGGTGAACCTAGCCTATCGGATACGGATTGGGAAAGAGTTTATAAAACAGAGCGTAATGCCGGAGATGAATTAAAATATAGTTTCCCGATAGGGCCCGGTGCATTTAAAGTGCGTTTACATTTTGAGGAAAGATATTTGGTGAACAACAAGGTTTGTAAGTTAACAAAACAATCTTGTGACACCTCTGCGTGTGCTCCTGGAGATGTATGCGAGGAAAAGGATATAGGAAGCAGAGTATTTAATGTTTTTCTTGGCGAAACACAGGCATTAACAAATTTTGACATAATAAAAGAGGCGGGGGGCGTTAAAAAGCCGATTGTTAAAGAATTTTTAGTTAATGTCACTAGCCAAAATTTAGATTTAATATTAAGGAAAATTTCTACCAGCGTGCATGGCCCAAAAATATCGGCCATAGAAATAGAATCGTCGGCTTCAGGCGGGCAATATTCAGGAGGAACGTTTACAGCAGGTGTAGTTGCGCCGCCAGCATCTATTCCTAATCCTGTTTGTGGAAATGGAAAGGTGGAAACCGGAGAAGAATGTGATGACGCGAATTATAGCAGAACCGACAGTTGTATTTCATGTAGAAACGCATATTGCGGCGATGGGGAAATTTGGTCTGGAAGAGAATACTGCGATGACAATGGAAGCAATGGGATGAAAGGTTATTGTGATAGTTATTGTAGCTATAAATTATATTTAAGTTCTATATCGCCAAACCAAGGGCAGGGTGGAACAACAGTAACATTAAATGGAATTGGATTTGGATCCCAGAGTCCAAATGGCTCGTGTACAAGCGCAGTGGATTTTTATAGCTTTTATAAAGCGGATGCAACTATAATTTCTTGGTCTGATACTCAAATTGTTGCTAAAGTTCCATTGTTGTCTCCGGACAGGTATTCAGTGGTTGTTGAGAGATGCGATAAAGGGATAGATAGCAATATTCAATACTTTTCAATAAATTAAATTATAATAAATTAATTTTTTATCTATTCAATATGTTTGATAACACGCCAAACAATTTACCAACTGAAGGAAAAAGTTTGTTAGATACTATGAGTCCGCCGTCGGCGCCGCCTGTCGGCCCTGCAGCCAAAATGGAAAATTTGCCGAAAAATAATTTTGTCCCGCCTGCTCCGCAAAATTCTCCCAAGCCGCCTTCTGCCGCCGATGATATGTTTGCTGAAGTGAAAGATATCCCCGCGGCTCCGGCAAAGGTTGCGTCAAAAATGGATGTTGCGCAAGAAAAAGAAAACACAGTCGTAGAAACGCCTCATCAGGGGTTTAAAAAAGTTTTGATAACCATCGGTTCCATTGTTGTTTTTACCGCCGCATTGGCGGCTGGAGGATATTGGGCATATAACCAATTTTTAAAGCCGCAACCTTTAAACCCGAATTTAAATTTAAACTTAAATATTAATACTAGTGCCAACACCCAGACACAACAAGAACAGCAGGTTGAAACACCGCCGATAACCGAACCGGTGATTGTGGATAGCGATAATGACGGTTTAACGAATACGGAGGAAGGAACGGCGGGGAGCGACCCGTTGAATCCGGATACTGACGGCGACAGACTTTTTGACGGAGAAGAAGTAAATGTTTATCATACAGATCCCTTAAATAAAGATACCGACGGAGATACTTTTGAAGATGGTTCGGAGGTGCAAAATGGTTATGACCCAAAGGGGCCGGGGAAATTGATAAAAATTCCGGCATAGCGTTTATTATCAAATTTTCAATTTGAAAATTTATGGAAAATAAAATGGGGGACAAGAAAGAAGAAATAAAAAAACAAGAAACGGGCATAAGGTATGTTGTGATGCCAAAAGAATTTAAAAAAATGGCGCCCAAAAAAATAAGCCCGAAGATTTTTTTGATTATAGGCGGAGCCTTGGTGCTGGCGGGAATTTCGGTAGCCGCAGTTTTGTTTTTTACGAAACAAAAAGAAATCCCTGTTGCGGAAAAACCCCAACAGGAAACACCTATTGAAGAAGAAAATACGCCCCCCGAGGAGGTTGCCGCCACTTCTACGGAAGAAGGGTCACTTTTAGAGCCAATCGCCATTCCCGAGGAGGTTGAGGTTACGCCAATAGAGCAGATAATCACTAAATTAATTCCCGGAACGGACGCTGATGCTGACGGCCTTACCGATAAGGAAGAAGTTATTTATCAAACAGACCCAACGAGGCCGGATACCGATGGCGATGGGTTTTTGGATGGCAATGAGGTATTCCATTTATATAATCCGGCAGCACCCCCGCCTGTTACTTTGCTTGAGTCGGGCATAGTGAAGCTTTACAGAAACGCTTCCTATGGATATACCGTTTATTATCCAACTCTTTGGTCAGCTTCAAGCACTATTAGTATGTCAGAGCTTGATTTTGTTTCAGATGACGCGGAAAGTTTGAAGATTTTTGTTGAGGATGTTGACGCGAACACTTCTTTGAGAAATTGGTATATGGCAAAATATCCAAGTGCGGATATTAATAGTTTGCAGTCATATTCTTCAAAACAAGGTTATCAGGGATTGCAGGATACCGAGCGCCTTAATACTTATATTAAAAAAGGATCCAAAGTGTTTACGTTAGCTTATGATTTGGGAGGAACGGACATTGTGTGGTATAGAGCTCTTTACGGTATGATTATAAACAGTTTAGTGATAGAATGATGTTTCTAATATTTTTCGGCTATGGTAAAATTTGAGTTAAATAAAAGCGGCGAGCGGATAAAGATTTTAAAATTAAAGAAATTAGAGAAAATTGTATCCGCGGAATTTAAAAAAAACGGCTTAATATCCATTGCGTTTGTAGGCAAAGAAACAATAAAAAGGTTAAATAAAGACTATAGATTTAAAGATAAAGCCACTGATGTTTTGACATTTGTGATGGGAGAAAGAGGGGATGAATATTTGGGTGAAATACTTTTGTGTTTAAAAGAAATAAAGAAACGAGCCAAGGTCTCGGGCAAGAGCCAGGAAGAAACGGCGGTTTATCTTATCGTACATGGAACTTGCCATATATTTGGTTTTACGCACAATAATAAAAAAAATACGGAGGAAATGGAGAAGAGAGAAAAAAGAATTTTAGGTAATTATAATTTATGTTAAGACAATTTTTTAAAAGTTTTGGGCATGCGGTGAGAGGGATAATAATTGTATTCAAGGAAGAACAGAGCTTTCGAGTCCAGGTTCTAGCGGCATTTATCGTCTTGGCGCTTATGTTTGTTTTTCCATTAAATATAGTGGAAAAAAGCATCCTCATTCTTCTTATAATAATCGTGTTGGCTTTAGAGATGTTAAACAGCGTGCTTGAAAGATTTATAGATGTCTTTAAGCCGAGGGTGCATGAATATATAAAAGATATAAAGGATATCGCCGCCGGAGCGGTGTTTATTTCCTCCCTGGGCAGCTTCTTAATTGGGATTATTATCTTTTATCCACACGTTTATATTTTGATAAAGGATTCTATTGGGTTATAATAAGATTATAAATAAGCGGATTTTATGTCTGAGAATATTATAGTCGGTTTAGATGTCGGATCGAGATTTGTCCGGATGGTTGCAGGGCAGATGGTTTTGACCGGAGACAAAGAACAGCTGCATGTGCTGGGCGCTGTTGAAGTTGCTTCACAAGGCATCAATAAAGCCAATATTACCAACATAGAAGATGTAGTAAGCTCAATTTCCGTCTGTCGCGAAAGGTTGGAGCGATTGATTGGCATACCCATTGAAAATATTTGGGTTTCCATTAATAACAGCCAATTTTTATGCCAGAATAGCAGGGGTTTAGTGGGCGTTACCAAGCCGAACGGCGAAATAGCGCCGGACGATGTGGATCGGGCGATAGAACAAGCGAGGACTATAGCCACTCCTTCAAATTACGAGATACTTCACGTAATGCCAAAAGGATTTTCTGTTGATGGCCAGCCTAATGTTAAAGACCCCATAGGGATGACTGGCATTCGTTTGGAGGTGGATACATTACTTATTCAAGTCCCTTCAAGCCATTTAAAAAATCTTACAAAATGTGTCCATAGGACGGGATTAAATATAGAGGATGTTATTTTTAGCGCGCTGGCAAATGCGGAAGCGGTTTTAACATATCGCCAAAAAGAAGTTGGGGCGGTTGTTATAAATATAGGCGGAGCTACCACTTCCGTGGCTGTTTTTGAAGAGGGGGACTTGGTACATGTGGCTGTTTTGCCGATAGGATCCGATTATATTACTCAAGACATAAATCTTTGCTTTAAAATTTCTTTGGAGCTTGCGGAGCGTTTAAAACTTAAATATGGTTCAGCCAGCCCCAAAAATATTTCAAAAAAAGACGAAATTAACCTCGCAGATGAAGGTTTTGGCGAGGAAGAGGCAATCTCGAGAAAAGCTTTATCAGAAATTATCGAGGCCAGGGTTGAAGAGATTTTCTCAAAAGTTAATAATGAATTGAAAAAAATAGGCAAGTTCGGGCTTTTGCCAGCGGGCGCTGTACTTTGTGGCGGCGGCGCAAAGTTAGATGGGATTATAGACGTTGCAAAAAAAGAATTAAGGTTGCCCGTAACAATCGGATACCCGCTTGATATATCCAGCCTTTCAGAAAAAATAGGCGACCCGGGATTTAGCACGGCCATAGGCCTGGTAAAGTGGGGAAGTGAGTTGCAGGATCCTGCTGATGATTTTTTCAAAAAAGTTTTTAGCAATATTAAGAAAGCGGCCGGAAAAATTACCGGCAGCGCTATGGGCGGATTAAAAAATATTTGGAAATAGCTTGCTTTTAAGAATTTCTGTTTATGACGGCTTGCGCCGTTTTTTTGTGCCTGAATAAAAAATGTGTCCAATAGGGTTGACGCCGCAAAGTGTCGTTGTTAAAATATTATAATAATACTAGGAGGGCTTAGAAATAAATTTACGCAAATATGCCAGAAGTCAAACCGGCAATAGAAACATTCGCTAAAATAAAAGTAGTTGGAGTGGGGGGTAGCGGAGGTTCAGCCGTAAATAGGATGGTCGCCGGAAAGATTAAGGGGGTGGAATTTTTAGCGATAAATACCGATGTCCAGGCGCTTCATTTTTCTAAAGCCAATAAAAAAATAAATATAGGCAAGCAGGTGACGCGAGGTTTGGGCGCAGGAATGGATCCTGAATTGGGAAAAAAAGCCGCCGAAGAAAGCCAGAATGATATCCGTGAATCTTTAAAGGGGACGGACATGGTTTTTATAACTTGCGGTTTGGGCGGCGGAACTGGTTCGGGCGCAAGTCCGACTATTGCGCAAATCGCAAAAGAATCCGGCGCGTTAACGGTAGCCGTAGTTACAAAGCCTTTTGCCTTTGAAGGCGCGCAAAGGCGGGAAATTGCGGAAAAAGCTTATCTTCAGCTAGCGGAGATGGTGGATACGATAATAACGATTCCTAACGACCGAATATTGCAGATTATTGATAAAAAAACATCGCTTTTAGACGCTTTTGATATAGTTGACGATGTCCTTCGCCAAGGGGTTCAGGGCATATCGGAGCTTATCACCGTCCCGGGGTTAATAAATGTTGATTTTGCGGATGTAAAAACAATTATGCGCGATACCGGTTCAGCTTTAATGGGGATCGGCAAGGGGAGCGGTGAAAACAGGGCGGTTGAAGCGGCAAAGGCGGCAATCCATTCTCCTCTTTTGGAAACGACGATTGATGGCGCCAAGGGCATTCTCTTTAGCATTACGGGCGGGCTTGATTTGGGAATGAACGAGGTGGCGGAAGCCGCTAAAATAATTACACAGAGCGCCGATTCAAATGCTAAGGTTATTTTTGGAACCGTAATTGACGAAACCTTAAAGGATGAAATAAGAATAACCGTGATAGCTACGGGATTTGGCACAGCCAAGATGCCGGGCGCAGCCGCGCAAAAAAATAATTATGCTTTTTACCCTCATTCGGACTTCTTAAAAGCAACCAATGAATCGCCGAAACCGCAGAGGCCTAAAGAAAAGATGCCAGAACCGGAAGAGAAAGTGGTGGAAAATGAAGCTGTTGACGAGGTTGAAATACCGGCCTTCTTACGTAAAAAAATGTAAAAATCTTTTAAAAAACCGCATTTGATATAAAAAATGCGGTTTTTAATTTCTCCGAAAATATGTTATTATTAATTTAATAATGGTGAAAGCTGGGAATATGTAATTTTATTAAAATTCATAAAATTTCTTATGCGCACGGACACTTCGTTGGATGTTAAAGAATTGTTAGAAGAAAACATCCGCCTCTCAAAAGCTATCTTAGCTTCCTCGGAAAGGACTCGCAAACACATGCATTGGTCGGAAATAATCTCGGTCTTGCGGCTTTTAATAATATTGGTGCCGATTATTTTGGCAATACTCTACATCCCTCCATTTTTAGTAAAATTTTCCGATAGTTTCAGCAGGCTTTATGGGGGAGAACAGTTTAATATTTTGGAATATTTAAAAGGCGGGAATACCGGATCCTCGGAGCTGGAGCAAATAAAAAATTTTTTGAATAAGCAGATAAAATAGGATATGGCTTTACGATCCGATAAGGTTTTTTATTTTGTAAAACGTATAAAAAAAGGCAGTACTATCACCTATAAAAAGTTAGCTTCGCTTTGTGGGAATCCGAAAGCCGCCAGAGCGGTGGGCAACATTTTAAATAAAAATAAGAATTTAATTTCCATACCTTGCCATCGAGTTATAAAAAGCAACGGGGAAATAGGAGGATATGCCGGCGGAATTACGAAAAAAATAAGTCTCCTGAAGAAAGAAGGAGTTAAAATAAAGAATGGAAAAATTTTGTAAGATAATTTTTAATATGTTTAAGAATTTACGAAAAGAATATTATAAAAAAACATCCCGCGGTTTAGCGGCTTTAATTTTATTTATATTTTTAATCGGGCTGGCTTCGGGTTTTATCGGGGGAATCTTAGCTATCAATGTGAACTCGGATTTTTTTTCTTGGATAAAAAATGGAATTACCCAATCAAACTCCTCACAAAAAATGTCCGTGGCGGATGAAGAATCGGCGACGACTGCCGCAGTGGCCAAGAATTTTCCGGCGACGGTCAATATAGTGATAACCAAGGATTTGAATCAGTTATATAATCAAACGGGACCATTTTTAACGATCCCCAAATCCACGGATCCGCAGAACCCCAAAAAAATTGATATTGGCGGAGGATCGGGTTTTATAGTATCGTCAGATGGCTTGATTGCGACCAATAAACACGTTGTTGCCGATAAAACGGCGGAATATTCCGTTATCTTGTCTGATAACAGAAGATTTGATGCAAAAATCATAGCTTCCGATCCGGTGCTGGATTTGGCGTTTATAAAAATAGAGACTAATAATTTGCCCACCGTAAGCTTAGGGAATTCTGACAATATTACTATTGGTCAAAGTGTTATTGCCATAGGCTATTCTCTTTCCGAATATCAAAACACAGTTACAAAAGGCGTTGTTTCCGGCATAAAACGGCAGGTTGATACCCAGGGGGAAATCATTGATCAGGCAATACAGACTGATGCAGCCATTAACCCGGGAAATTCCGGCGGCCCTCTTTTGAATCTTAAGGGCGAGGTTATTGGAATAAACACCGCTATAAACGAAGAAGGCCAGCTTATAGGTTTTGCCCTGCCAATAAATTCTGCAAAGAAAGACATAGAGAGTATGATATCTTCCGGAAGAATTGTAAAAGCCTGGCTTGGGGTGAGATATGTTCCTCTTAATCCGGATATTAGCAGGGCCGATAATCTGCCCGTAAGCTATGGGGCTCTTGTGGTAAAAGGCCAGAGCCCGACCGAGCTCGCCATTATTCCCGGCTCGCCAGCAGATAAGGCGGGACTAAAAGAAGGTGATATAATTACTTCTGTAGGACAGCAAAAAATTGATCAAAATAATTCGCTGGCGAGTTTATTATCAAAGTATAATGTTGGCGACAATATAGAGCTTAAAATTTTGCGTAGCGGAAAAGAAATTATAATAAAGCCAAAATTGGAGGAATTTAAACAATAATTTTATTGTATGAAACGGACAAAAATTGTGTGCACCATAGGCCCATCAAGCGAGAATCCAAAAGTTTTAAACGCAATGATAAAAAATGGCATGAATATCGCCCGGTTAAATTTTTCCCATGGAACAAGATTGAGTCATAAAGCGTTGGTAAAAAATATCAGGGCGGCGGCTAAAAAGAATAATAAAATAATAAGTATCTTTGCGGATTTGCAGGGGCCGAAAATTAGAATGGGCGATTTAGAGCCGACGGAGATAAAAACGGGTGGAAATTTAGTGCTTACGTCCGGCGCGGCAACCGGAGGGAAAATTGGGGTAACTTACAAAAATTTGCATAAAGATGTAAAAAAGGGCCAAAGGATTTTAATTGATGACGGGCTCCTGGAGCTTTTGGTATTATCGGTTTCCGGAAAAGATATTAAATGTAAAATTATAAACGGCGGAAAGCTTTCTGCGCACAAGGGGATGAATTTTCCGGATTCAAAAATCCGGCTCTCGTCCTTAACCGATAAAGACAAGGAAGATTTGGTTTTTGCTATGGGATTGAATGTTGATTATGTTGCAATTTCTTTTGTCCGCACCGCAAATGACATAAAATTTTTGAAAAAATTAATTAATAAAAACGCGAAAAAGAGAAAGCCGAAAATAATAGCTAAAATTGAACAGGCTGAAGCGCTGGAAAATTTCCCCGGTATTTTAGAAGAGGCGGATGCGATTATGATAGCAAGAGGGGATTTGGGGGTAGAAACTCCGCCCGAAGATGTGCCTTTGAGGCAAAAAGAAATAATCGCTTTATGCCGCCAGGCTGCTAAACCGGTAATTGTCGCCACTCAAATGCTGGACTCAATGATAAGGAACCCGCGCCCGACCAGAGCGGAAGTTTCCGATGTTGCTAATGCGGTAATGTCCAATGCTGATGCGGTGATGTTATCGGGCGAATCGGCGACCGGCCAATATCCCGGAGAAGCCGTATTGATGATGAATAAAATTATTTTAGAAACCGAGGCTTCCCCTTATGATGATGTGGACGTAAAAAATGATTGCGATCCAAAAAGTAAAGAAGGCATGGGCGAATCGGTTTGCGTTTTGGCTAGAAATAAAAATATAAAACAAATTTTGGACTTAACGGGAGCGGATTATTATAAATATATTTCCAAGTGGCGGCCTGAAGCCGATCTTTTTGTGGCAACTCAAGGACAAGAATTGTATCCAAACTTGTTTTGGGGCGTTTATCCCTTTGAATCCAGGGGCGGCATAAAAAATGCCCTAAGCCGGCTGAAAAAAAATAAAATGCTGGGAAGAGGACGGATTATTGCGGTCAGTAAGAAAGAGATAAAAATAATTTAGAAGATTAGGGCGGAGCGCAGGCTCCGCCCTTGTTTTTTAAGTAAAATTATGTTGAGATGATAGTAGACGTTATTTGACAACAGGGAGGAAAAATTGGAACAAAAAAATAAAAAATCCCATAATTTATTGATTTTATTTGCGGCAATAGCGCTTTTGGTAATCATATCCCAATTTTACGGCAAACCGGATGTAAGCATTATAAAATTTAGCGATTTTATTTCTGCTGTGGAAAAGGGCAAAGTAAAGTCCGTAGTGGTTGAGGGCGTAAAAATAAGCGGTGAGTTTAACGATGGAAAACGTTTTCAGACAACCATTAATGAACAATTTGATTCCGGGGAATTTTTTATCAAGCACAAGGGAATTTCCGTTGAGATGAAAGAGGCGAGCGACGGGTCTTTCTTTACGTCATTGCTCTTTACTTTTTTGCCCATAGCAATTCTGATTTATTTTTTTTACAGAATGGCGAAAAATAACGGAGCCGGCGGAAATGCTATGGCTTTTGGAAAAGCAAAGGCCAAAAGAGTAGAGTCCGGAAATAAAAAAATAACTTTTGCCGACGTAGCCGGAATTGATGAGATGCGCGAAGAGCTGGAAGAGGTGGTTGACTATCTGTGCGGCAATCAAAGATATGCAGATCTGGGCGGGCGAATTCCCAAAGGCGTGCTTTTGATGGGCGCGCCCGGAACGGGAAAAACGCTGCTGGCTAAGGCTATTGCCGGAGAAGCCGATGTTCCGTTTTTTGCTATGAGCGGTTCGGAGTTCGTGGAAATGTTTGTAGGCGTAGGCGCTTCGCGCGTCCGCGACCTCTTTGAACAAGCCAAGAAAAACGCCCCCTGTATTATCTTTATTGATGAGATTGATGCAATGGGGAAGCACCGAGGCACGGGAGTGGGCGGCGGAAATGACGAACGCGAACAAACCCTTAATCAAATTTTGGTTGAAATGGATGGAATAGACGCGAATGAAGGTGTTATTTTAATAGCCGCCACAAACCGTCCTGATGTTTTGGATCCGGGGCTTCTTAGACCGGGGCGTTTTGACAGAAAAATTATTGTGCCGAGGCCCGATATGGCCGGACGAGCAGCGATTTTAAAAGTGCATACAAAAAGAAAAAAACTCGATAGTTCTGTGGATTTGGTTAAGATCGCTCAAAAGACTCCGGGAATGACGGGCGCCGATTTGGAAAATATTACCAATGAAGCCGCTCTTTCTGCGGGCAGAAAAAAACAAAAAGCGATTTTCATGGAAGACTTTGAAGAAGCCGTTGATAAAGTTCTGATGGGAAAAAAAATGAATAGAAAGATGGTTGAAAAAGAGCGGGAAAATACCGCCTATCATGAAGCGGGACATGCGCTCATGATGCTTGAATGTAAAGAGTCTAGTCCGTTACATAAGGTCTCTATTGAACCGCGGTCCAATGGGGCGTTGGGAGTTACGTTTAGTTTTCCCAAAGACGATGTCTATACCTATACCAAATCACAACTTTCCGATATGGTTTTGGTAGTTTTGGGCGGTCGAGCGGCAGAAGAAATTATTTTTGGTAAAAATCAAATTACGACAGGCGCTTCAAATGACCTGGAGCGCGCCACAAAGACAGTTCGTGATATGATTTCTAAATGGAGTATGGATGAAGAGTCCGGATTGGGGGTTTTTGACAATTCGCATACTAACCCATTCTTGGGCAAAGAGCTGGCAATGGGTTCCGGAGTAAGCCAGGGTATGCAAGAGAAGATTGAAAACCGCACAAATGAGATATTAAAAGATTCTTATGATAAGGTAATCCAAATTTTAACTGCAAGAAAAAATGGCCTTCAAAAATTAGCCCAGGCGCTTCTTGCTAAGGAAACGCTTTCCGCTGAAGAAGTAATGGCTGTTTTGGAGGATGGGAATAGCTCTCTTGTTCCTAAGGATTAATCTCTCGCACCACCGGGAGATTTTTTATATGAAAAAACAGCCCAACGACTGTTCTTTCATGGCGGGTCGTAGGGGATTTGAACCCCTGGTCTCCTCCGTGACAGGGAGGCGTGTTAACCGGGCTACACCAACGACCCAAAGCTTCTATTATATTAGCAGGTTATTTTACAGCCGTCAATATTTGCTTAAGATACTCTAAGAAGATAATATATAAGTAATATTATGCATATTTTTGATAAAATTTACGGCGATTTTGAGATAAATGAGCGTGTGCTGATAGAACTTATAAATTCTCACGTCCTGGAGCGTTTGAAGGGGATATCGCAGTTTGGCCCTCCGGCGGAATTTTATCACCTGCCGGTTTTTTCGCGTCATGACCACTCCTTGGGCGTAATGCTTTTATTGCGCAAACTGGGGGCTGATTTGGAGGAACAGATAGCCGGCCTGCTCCACGATGCCTCGCATACGGCTTTTTCTCATGTCATAGACCATCTTTTTGGCGATCCCTCAAAAGAAGATTACCAGGACAACAATCATTTGAGCATTCTTTTAAAGTTTGATGTTAAAAAAATTTTAGAAAAGTATAATTTTGATGTTTATAAAATCGCCAGTTTGGAAAATTTTCCCATATTGGAAAGGGAAGCGCCCGCGCTTTGCGCCGATCGCCTGGATTATGCGTTGCGAGAATTGCATATGCTAGGAAAAGCCGATAATGCAATTCAGTGCGCCTTATCTTTAAAAATATTAAATGGAGCGATAGTCTTTGATAATTTTGAGCGCGCTAAAGAATTTGCTTTGGCTTATATGGAGAGAAACCGCGAGCACTGGACTGGATTTGAAGCGGTGAGCCGCTATCACCAGTTGTCTTTAATTTTAAAAGAAGCATTGGATAAAAATTTTATCCAATTGGAAGATATGTGGCAGACTGATGATTTTGTTATAAAAAAACTTTATCAGAACGGAGGCGAGAGCATAACTTCCGCCTTAGAACAAATGAAAAATAAGAAAACTCAAATCAGATTCGGAATCGTGAAATCAAAAAAATTTAGATTTGTTGATCCGAAAATTTTAGTTGGAGGATATGCTGCAAATCTTTCGGAGTTAGACAAAGAGTACGGGCGTTTATTGGAATCAGAAAGGCAGGGTAACGCGGCGGGTATGGAAATTTAGCTTGACATTCTCGTATTTTTTGTTATTATAGCGGACCATAACAATTAAACTTATAAAAATATGAAATTTGAATTGCCAAAATTGCCCTATCCCTATGATGCCCTGGAGCCGCATCTTGATGCGGAGACAATGCAGGTTCATTATGAAAAGCACCATCAGGCTTATTTGGATAAATTTAATGCTATCTTGGAAAAATATCCCGATCTACAGGGAACACCCGAGGAATTGCTCTCAAATTTAAATAATTTGCCCGTAGATGATACTGATAGGCAGATTATACGTAACCAGGGCGGCGGTTTTGTAAACCATAATTTATATTGGCAAGTAATCGGCCCCGAAAAACAGGTTGACGTGGCTCTTGTGGAAGAGATTAATAATGAATTCGGCAGCGTTGAAGAATTTAAGAAAAGATTTTCCGAAGTCGCCGCCGCGCATTTTGCTTCCGGCTGGGCGTGGCTTGTTTTTGATGAAAATAAAAAATTAAAAATTTATACCTTGCCAAACCAAGATTCTCCTTATGCTTTGGGGCATAGCCCGGTATTGCTTTTAGACCTTTGGGAACACGCATACTATTTAAAATTTAAGAATAAACGCGCTGATTTTATAGAAGCCTGGTGGAATGCGGTAAAATTAATATAGCATTGACAATTTTTATCTATTGTGATAATATCTTACGCAGGCGATGGTAACGGAATTTTTGAAAAATTCGGTTAACCGGCAGACTACGCTATGCGTAGAGGTGACTCCATCGTGGCGAACTCGGTTCTGCTTGACGTTCGCACCGTGCAAGTTTCAGTTCTAGACGCCTGAGCTTGCCAATTCTCGGGGCTATCGATTGGCGATGCCCCTTTTTCTTTTATGAATAAAGTTTTACTTCATATCTGTTGCGGGCCATGTTCCACACATCCGGCGACGCTTTTGGCGGGAAACTACGAGGTGATCGGTTATTTTTATAATCCCAATATTTGGCCTTACGAAGAATGGCTGAAGCGCTATGAGGCATTTAAAAAATTTTGTGAGGAAAATGACGCAGTTTCTGATTACTTTCCCAAAGCCTCTTTAACGGAAGAAGAATATATTTTAGAGAATAAAAAATATTTAATTGCGGTTCGCGGTTTGGAGAAAGAGCCGGAAGGCGGAGCGAGATGCCCGGTTTGTTTCCGCATGCGCCTGGAAGAGGCGGCAAGATTTTCAGAAGAAAATAACATCAGCCTCTTTGCGACGACGCTGACAATCGGGAGAAATAAGAGGCCGGAAATAATAAACCCGATAGGCCTGGAGGCGGGAGAACGCCATGGCATAAAATTTTTTGAAGCTAATTTCAAAAAGCAGGATGGCGCGCTAAAAGGGAAAAAAATATCTGAAAAGCACAATCTTTATCGCCAACATTATTGCGGTTGTGAATTTTCTGCGTAAGTATGGATTTATCATTATTCAGTTATAGTCTGCCAAAAGAGTTAATTGCCATAAAACCGGCTGAACCTCGCGATTCAGCCAACCTTTTGGTGTATGACAGATTGAATACAAAAATTACTCATACGTTATTTAATGGAATCGCGGATTTTTTCAGTAAGGGAGACGTGCTGGTTTTAAATAATACCAAAGTGATCCCCGCGCGTTTAATCGGAAAATTTATACACTCTGACGGAATGCTTGGCAGAAAGTTTAAAATTTTGCTTTTAGAGAAAAAAACAACGGACACCTGGACCTGCCTTATTGACGGAAAGGGCAGGGAAGCCGGGCTTGAAATTGATTTCAGTGGGTTAAAAGGAACTGTCTCTAAAAGAATAGGGGGTGGAATTTGGGAAATAAAGTTTAATAAAAAAGGAAAGATTTTAGAAAAAATGATCTTTAAAATCGGGCAGATGCCGCTCCCGCCATATATAAAACAGGATGGCTACAAAAAAGAAAATAAAGAATGGTATCAACCCGTTTTTGCCAAATATGCAGGGTCCGTCGCCGCGCCAACCGCCAGCCTTCATTTTACAAAAAAGCTTTTGGAAAAATTAAAGAATAAGGGAGTGAAAATAGAATATATTACCTTGCATGTTGGAATGGGAACTTTTATGCCGGTGAAGACAAAAAAAATAGAGGATCATAAAATGCATAAAGAGTTAGCTGTTGTTTTGCCAAAAACGGCCAAAGTTTTAAATCTCGCCAAAAAGAACGGCGGTAAAATTGTTGCCTGCGGAACGACGGCCGCGAGAGCTTTGGAATCATTTGCGTCGGGGGAGAAAGTGCGTCCGGGAAAAAAATATACAAATATTTTTATTTATCCCCCAAAAAAGCTTAAGATTCTTAATGCCTTGATTACAAATTTTCATTTGCCGGAATCTTCTTTACTGATGTTAGTCTCGGCTTTTTTATCACCCGGAAAAAAAGATGGCATTAAAATTTTAAAAAATATATACGGCGCGGCGATCCAGAAGAAATATCGTTTTTACAGTTATGGCGATGCGATGCTGATTTTATAGATAAATTTTAAATAAGATAAAAAAGCGGTTGTTCCGCTTTTTATATTTTTAGAATCTGCACTCGCAAATAGTCTTATCGGATATTGAAACAATGTGGATTTTATAAACTTCAACGGCGCCGTCCGTCCTGATAAACTTCACGTTTGGATAGTGTTTTTCATTGCAAAGGTCTCTGCACATTTTTGCCCTTTCGGATTTTGCCGCCAAGCCCTCGCCACTGCTTTTCGCAGCCATTTGGGGGTGCCCGCCGCTTTGGATAATATTCTTTTCCGCAGAGGCTCCGCAGCCGATGCAAATAAAAATCACCAAAAAAAGAACTGCATTTTTTTTCATTTATTGCTCCTTATAAACAGCTTAGCTTAAAAATATATTTGGAGCAAATTAGCCGTGTTCCGCGTTTTTTCTCCCTATGCTATAATTATTAGGTAGATATGGAGGCAAAAAAGGAAAAGAATTTTTCAATAAAAATTACCAGCGGGATAACATCGCCATCCCGCCATATTTTAGATTTGAAAAAAAATCCATCGCCCGCCAGGCCGGCTCCGAAGCTTCAAAAACAGCCGTCTTTGGCAAAAGAACTTTTTATCGTGGATTTGGCAAAATTTATCATAAATTTTTTCCTATTTATCCCCAAAAATTTAAAGAATTTTTTAAAGATATTTTCCAGTTTACGGAAATTTGGCGGATCCGGAAAAAATAAGGAAAATCTGGGCGACGCCAAGCCGATTTATTTTGATTTTTCTCCTCCGGAAAGATGGTCGCGCGCTTTAGGCGCTTTTGTCGCCATCGCTTTTATAGCCGTTTTACCGATTAAAGTGTTTAGTTCTTATGAAGAGTTAAGCGAACAAAAAAATAAGATTCTTTCTAAAAGCTTTGAGGCTTACGAACAGCTCAAAAAGAGCGATTTTAGCGCCGCAAGCATGAGTTTCGCTTCAGCTAAGAAAACTGTTGATAACCTTGGTTTTTTAATAAATCATATCGTTTCTTTGGTGCCGGGAGTGGGAACGGAGTTGAATATGGGGAATGGCCTTTTGATTTTCGGAAGAAGTTTTTCAGATGCGGCCGCTATTTTGCAACAAGCGGTAAATTATTTTGATAAAGATGTTTTAGCAACCGACAAAATCAGGTTTTTGGAAAAGAAGGTCAAAGAAGCCATTCCGCATATGTTGGTTGCATCAAGCATTATGCAAACCCTGGGCAACGCCAGCGGAATTTTGCCCATAGATATCAATCCGATAAAAACCGCTTTGGAAGAAAGCGCAAAAGCGCTTTTGGTTTTTGATGATTTTTCCAATACGCTGCTGGATCTTTTAGGAGACAGTCATTTTAAAAGATACTTGATAGTTTTTCAAAATAATAATGAAATTAGGGCAACCGGCGGGTTCATAGGCTCTTTTGCCGTTGTTGACGTGGATCGTGGAGAAATAAAGCAAATAGATATCCCCGGCGGCGGCTCTTATGATATTAAAGGCCAGCTGAAAGAATTGGTTATTTCGCCGGAACCCTTCCACCTTATAAATTCCGCTTGGCAGTTCCAGGATTCCAACTGGTTCCCTGATTTTCCAGAAGCGGCCAAAAAGATGATGTGGTTTTATGAAAAGAGCGGCGGCCCATCTGTTGACGGGGTAGTGGCAATTAATGCAACTTTAATGGAGGAGCTGTTGGATTTAATCGGTCCGATAGATATGCCCGAATATGGGAGAGTTATGACGGCTGATAATTTTATAAACGAAACGCAAAAAATAGTGGAGTTGGAATATGATAAAACTATAAACAAACCAAAACAGGTGATTGCCGATATGACGCCGAAGGTTTTGGATAAGCTTTTAAAAATAGACGCAAAAAATCTTGGAGGCCTTTCTAAAATAGCGCATAGCGCTATTTTAGATAAGGATATTCTCGTTTATGCCAAAGATGAGGAGATACAAGAGAAGCTATATTCATTTGGGCTAACCGGAAAATTGCGGGATATTAAAAATTTTACCGATTATCTGATGCTCGTGGATACGAATATCGCAGGACAAAAAACAGACGGCAAGATAGTTAAAGAAATAAAACATGAATCAGAGATCGCGGAGGACGGCAGTATCGTAAATACGGTAACTATAACCAGAAAACACACCGGCGTTAAAGGAACCATTTTTTCCGGTGTTAGAAATGTAAACTATCTTCGCCTTTATGTGCCCCTGGGTTCGGAATTGATTTCGGCTAAGGGATTTGGGGCTCCGTCGGGAAATTTATTCAAAGATGTGAAAGACGGCTACTCTCCTGATAAGGATTTGGAAAGAATCCAGGGCCCGGTTTATGTAGACCCAAAGAGCGGAACCAGGATAAATAATGAGTTTGGCCGGACTGTTTTTGGAAATTGGATTATGGTAGATCCGGGCAAAGAAGCTGTGGTTACTTTTAAATACAAATTACCGCAAAAATTAGCCATCGGCGATGCTTCTAATAAAGAAAAAATGGAGCTAGGCTTCACAAATCAGTTTTTAACTTATAGTATGTTGATAGAAAAGCAGCCGGGAGCCAAAAATACAACTTTTAGAAGTTATGTAAAATTAGCCGGAGAAAAAACTGTGGCGCGCGTGGGCAAAGATGTGGCGCTTCAAAATGACGGCTGGCAATATGAAGCTGATTTAAATTCTGATAAATATTACGGAATTGTTTTAGAAGAATAATATCTATATGCCAAGAAAAAATACAAATCGCATCACAAAAAAAGAAATAGGCGCGGCCTTAAAGTCAATTTATTCCAATGAAACGGGGGATAGGCTTGATATGCGTGTGCATAGAGCTGAACGGCCGGGAAAGAAAAAAATTTTAATAGGCCTTATAGTTTTTTTTGGTCTCATTGCTTTTGTTTCCTGGATGGGAATTTTTGTTTTCAGTAAATTTGGAGGAAGCGCGGCCGATAATTTAAAACTTAGTATAGTTGGGGAAGAAAAGCCGGTGGCCGGCAAAGAAATAGAATATGAAGTCAGATATAAAAACAATGATGACTTTCCTTTAGCGGCCGCGGAACTCGGCCTGTTCCTGCCAAAAAGTTTTATAATGAGCGGTTCAGAGCCTGTTTTGGCCAGTAAAAATACTTTTAAAATCGGGACCTTGGAAATAGGGGGCGAAGGGGTTTTAAAATTTAAGGGAAAATTTTTTTCAACCGACGGAACAAAAGAAGTTTTGCAAGCAGTTTTGACTTATAAACCGGCAAATTTCAACTCAAATTTTCAAAAAGTTTCTAATATGGAAGTTGTAATTTCCGGTTCAACTTTTGACGGATCCCTTGAAGGGCCGGATAAACTCTCCGCCGGAGATACGGCGACTTATAATTTGTCTTATCAAAATAAATCCGAAGAAGCTTTTGATAGAGTTGCCATAGATGCAATCCTTCCGCAGGATTTTATGATTTCAACAACTACCCCGACCATTGGAAAAAATAACAGATGGGAAATAGGAAAATTAGAGGGCGGAAAAGAGGGCGAGCTTGAAATAAAAGGGTCTTTCGCTTCCGGCGCAAAAGGACAGCAAGATGTTGTTTTGAGATTGGGCATTATTGATGAATCTGGCGGGTTCTTGCCTTTAATAGAGAAAAAAATAGCAACCGAGGTTGTGGGCAGTGATATGGTAACAACCTTTATGATAAATAGCACGGATAATTTTACGGCGGCAAAGTGGGGAGAGACGCTCAATTATTCAATAACTTATAAAAACGGCGGCAATAAAACCCTGTACAATGTAAAGTTTTCCACTGCGATAATAGGCACTCCAAATGAACAGGGAAAACCCATAATAGATTGGCAATCCTTAAAGGATGCAAATCATGGCAAGGTTTCTGGAAATGAGATAACTTGGAGTAAAAATGAAATTGCGGGGCTCTCTCAAGTAAAACCCGGCCAGGAAGGCACAATTGATTTTAGCGTAAAAATAATAAATAAACCCGTAAATCCGTCTTATAAGGATTATAAAATTGATAGCATTCTTTCGTCAGAAATAGAACGGGTGGGGGATGTGGTTGTAAAAAGACAATTGCAAAGCAATAAGATAACGGCATTTTTAGTGAGTGATGCTGAATTTACGAGCCAGGCGAGATATTATGACAGTAATAATAATTTAGTCGGTTCCGGGCCCGTTCCGCCAAAAGTCGGACAAAAAACAACATATAAGATTTATTGGAAACTTACCAATTCAATGCATGAGTTGGATGATATAAAGATTAGCGCAGATCTCTCCGAAGGAGTTGTATTTAGCAATTCTAATGCCGACGCCGGCAGTCTGGCTCTTGATTCCAGTTTGAAAAAAATAATTTGGTCGCTTAATTTGTTGCCTAATTCAGCCAATACTATTTCCGGGCAATTTGACCTCTCTATTACTCCGCTGGAATCTGACGTTGGAAAGGCTTTAGATCTTTTAGCGAATATTGAATTTACGGCAAAAGATAAATCAACCGGCGGTACAATCACTATAAATGCGGGGAATGAGACGACAGCATTAGCTGATGATCCGTACGTAACGTCCGGAGGAAAGGTGCAGAATTAATTACGAGTTAACAATTACGAATTCGAATAATGACCACCTCCTCTATCCTACCCCTCGCCGAGGGGAAGGGAGGTGGGGAGAAAAAAGAGACCCTTCCGGGTCTCTTTTAAAAATCATCAATTTTTTAAGGCGTTCTTTCCGGTTTTCATTGGAAAGGGCAGGAGTTCGGAGAGAGTACTTTTTGTAACGATATTTGTGATTGTTGAGAAACCTAATATTTTTATATCCGGCGCGGCGAATTCGGAGATAATTTGCCGGCAGTGGCCGCAAGGTGCTCCGCCGTCTTTGGAAACAAAGGCGATAACTTTTATTATTCTGTCATCTTTTAGCATTCGGCAAATCGCATTTTGTTCAGCATGAGTGCTTTCAGAGAAAGATACGGTTTCCACATTCCAGCCAACTTGTATTTGGCCCGATTCTGACAGTACGGCGGCACCAACCGGATAATCGGAATATGGACAATAAGCATGGGCTTGCGCATCGATTGCCGCCAAGATCAACTCTTTTTCTTTCCCGAGCAGTTCTTCTATTTTTTTAATGTCGGACATATCTGTACAAATTATATAAAAATCCATTCAGAGGCAAATCATAAGCTCCCGGCGATTTAATTTCTTCGCCGCCAAAACCTTTTTTAAATCTGGTTACTCCGGGCCATTTTTTTTCATCAGCCCCCCACCAATCGTAAAATTTTATGCCTTTGCCTTTGGCATATTTTATTATTTCCCAATGCAAAAGATACGGAGCCATTAGGTTTTTATGTTCATCGGATGACCCGCCGTGCAAATATGTTGCGGTGTCGCCGCAAAAATTTATCATTGCGGCGGCGAGCGGCTTATCTTCTAAATATGCGAAAAAAATTTCATTAAATTCCGCCAGTTTTTTGTAGTACTCTTTAGGATGGAATTTTATATTTTTTCTGTCTGCAGTTTTTGCTAATAAATGATAAAATTCATCAAAAGCTTTATTTGTAATTTGTAATTTGTAATTCGTAATTGAAATGCCTTTGCGTTCGGCCAGCTTGATATTATATCTCGTTTTTGGATGCATTGCGGACAAAAGCGAATTTTCATTTTTTGAAATGTCGGTTATCAATGTATCTGCAGGTTGGATATCTTTTGTTTTAATAAAATGTTTTGGGGGAATTTCTATCGGTTCGACTCTCCAAAATATTGCTTTTTCTTTTTTAGAAATTTTTTTTATTTGTAACTCGTAATTCGTAACCGGCAACTCGTCCGGCCATTTTGGCGAATAAAAATAAGAAAGCCCCATCGGTAGCGGCATTTTGATAATAAGTAAATCATCTATCCTAAAGGTTTTTCTGCCTAAGGAATTTTGGAATTTTTCCCATTCTTCTGATTGTAAAAATTGACCGGATAAAAACATATTGTGTCGCAATGACATTTTGTGCTATTTTTTTCCTAATAATTTTAAAGCCGCCTTTACTTGAGCCTCGGTACCGGAAACCTCTCCAAGTTCGTTTAAGACGGATTCGGCCTCCGCGCGGCTATAGCCGAGCCCCAGGAGCGCGCTCAAAGCTTCTTGGTTGATATTTTTCCCCGTAATCACTTTATCTATTGCGCCTTTTAATTCCAGGATTATTTTTTGCGCGGTTTTTTTGCCCACCCCGTGAACGGATTCTATGAATGATACGTTCCCTTCTAAGACTGCTTTCTGTATTTTTTCTATTCCAAGGCGACTGATGTTCATTGCCATTTTTGGGCCAACCCCGTCAACCGATAATAATTTTATAAAAAATTCTAATTCGTCAAAGCTTAAAAAACCAAATAGGTCGTGCCTGTCTTCCCTAATGTGTTCATAAATAAAAAGGCGGACATTGTCTTCTGCCTGTATTTTTTGCGGGTCGGAAAAATAAATTTGATAACCTATTCCGGCATTTTCCAAAATTAAAAAGTTAGGCTCTTTATGGATTACTTTTCCTTGCAGAGATATAATCATATTTTTCTTATATATAATAATGTAGCATTTGGGGATTGAATTTTCAAGAAAAAAATCCCTCCGCAAAAAAGCGGAAGGATAAGAGTTAGAGCTTTAATGCTTTTTTTATATCGGAAATGAGGCCCCGCACATTATATGGCTTTACGTAGACTTTGCTGTTTTGCCCTGCGATTTTTTGTACTTTTTCCGATATTCTATGTGTTTTATCATAGGCGCCGGTAGTAATTATTCCAATAAAACACTCCGGGCAAGCGCCTATTCTTTGCACTGCTTCTAAGAAATCCGGCCCGGAGAATGCTTCATGATTAAGTTCTTCCATCAGACCGCCATGTGATGGCAAGAGCGGTTCCATAATTAGGGCGTTAAATTCTTTTTTTCTTAAGCCGTCTAGCGCCTTTTTGGGATCGCTTGTCTCGTGTACTTCTACCTCTGGCATTTCTAAATTGATTATAATTCGCAGAAGGCTGGTAATGTCGGGTATGTCTAAAAGCAGGATGCGTTTTACGGTTTTTTTGATTTTTAGCATTTTAGCTCCTGAAAAAGGGCGATTGAATTTTGGCGGGCTAAATTGTAATCAATTTTTTTTAAAATGTCAAGAGAGAGAATTAAAAAATCCGCTTAAAGCGGATTTTTTAATTTATTTTTTAAGCCCTATCCAAACCGGCATTTCGCTTATCTTTATTTCACCGGATTTTAATGTATCTTCTTTTTTAAATATAATTTCTTTGGCTACGGTAGATTTTTTTATTTCATTTTCAAATCTTGCGAACACTTTTTTCAGATTTTCTTCCGCTTCAAGGAATAAAGAAATAGAATCCTGCGGTGTGAGCCCCGCTTCTTTGCGAAGAGCGTTTATGCTTCTTATTATATCGCGAACATATCCTTCTTCGCGGAGTTCTTGGGTGATTTCTGTATTCAAAGCTATTTTATCCTTTGCAATCCATTCTTTTTCCGACGGTATCTTTTTAGAAATAGAAACGCTTTTAACATTTACCTCTTCGGCGATTATATCTAAAATTTCTTTTCGCAGTTCGTAACCCGTAATTCGCAACTCCTGGAGAGGCTGCCTTACTTTTAATCCGGATTCTGCGCGCAACGCAAGCGCGGCCTCCACAATTTGCCGGGCGGATTCCATCTCTCGTATTAAATCGGTTTCTTCTTTTTCCAGCTTTGCGTATTTTGGCCAGTCTTCCAGGTGCACACTCTCATTGATTTTTTTGTTGAATTCTTTTAAATTTTGGTACAGCTCTTCAGAAATAAATGGAGTGAACGGGGCGGATATTTTCGAAAACTCCAACAGCGCAAAATGAAGAGTTTCCAGGGCGCCTTCTTTATTATCCTTTATTCTTTCCCGTGAGCGGCGCAAATACCAGGTAGAAAAATTATCTACAAAAATTTGAAGCTCGCGAGCGGCTTTTACGATATCATAATTCTCCATTCCTGTTCGCACGGTTTTTTCCAATTCTTTTAATTTGGCTATGATCCATTTATCCAATATATGTTCAGACTTCGGCTTAGAATATGGTTTAAGATTTTCTTTATATAACGCAAAGAAATTATAGATATTTTGAATCATCACTAAAAGTTTTCTGGAAACTTCTTGCACTCCGGCTTCGGAAAAACAAAGTTCGTCGCCTTTAGCCGCCGGAGAAGTGATAAGATAATACCGAAGGGCATCGGCGCCGTATTTATTCATTATTAATTCCGGTTCAGGATAATTTTTGAGCCGTTTTGACATTTTTTTGCCGTCTTCCGCTAAAATCAAACCGTTTACGGCAGTGTTTTTTATAGCCGGTTTATTAAAGAGGGCGGTGGAAAGCACTAAAAGCGTATAGAACCATCCCCGGGTCTGATCAATTCCTTCAGCTGTAAAATCAGCGGGAAAGCATTTTTCAAATTCTTCTTTATTTTCAAACGGATAATGGTTTGAAGCATACGGCATAGAACCGGATTCAAACCAGCAGTCCAAAACTTCGGGGATTCGCTTGGCTCCTCCGCCGCATTTTTCGCATCTTATTTTAATATCATCAATAAAGTGCCGATGCAGATCGGAAACTTTTTTCCCCGATGTTTTTTCCAACTCTTCTTTTCCGCCCAAAACGATTATTTCGCGGCATTCCTCGCAACGCCAAACTGGCAGGGGAGTTCCCCAATAGCGGTTTCTGGAGATAGCCCAGTCACGGGCGCCTTCCAGCCATTTGCCAAAACGGCCGTCCTTTAAGTGATCGGGCGTCCAATGCATTTTGTTGTTGATTTTTAACATTCTATCCTTAAGGTCAACGACTTTGACAAACCAGGTGGAAACCGCTTTATAGATCAGTGGAGTGTCGCAGCGCCAGCAGTGCGGATAGGGATGCTTGTAATCTTCTTTTTTAACAACTTTTTCACCCAAGTCTTTAATAATTTGCTTATTGGATTCGCGGACTTGTCGCCCCTCATAATCAGAAATAACGGAAGTAAAACATCCCGTTTCGTTTACCGGATTTAAAAGCGGCAGTCCTTCTTTTTGTCCCAAGTTATAGTCATCTTCGCCGAACGCCGGGGCGATATGGACAATTCCCGTCCCATCCGTTGTTGAAACAAAATCGCCGGCAACGACTCTAAAAGCTCCTTCGGCTGATTTTTCCGCAAAGTAAGGAAAAATAGGTTCGTATTTTGTTTCCACTAAATCCGCGCCTTTAATCTCGCGAATTATTTCATATTCGGTTTCGGAGTGATAATAATGCGCCAGCCGTTCTTTTGCCAAAATATAATTTTCTTTTGAGCTTGCATCTTTAATTTCAACATAATCAATGTCCGCGCCGACAGCGGCGCCGGAATTTGACGGAAGCGTCCAAGGCGTTGTTGTCCAAACTAAAATGTATGTGCCAGGTTTTTCCAGGACTTTTAACTTTACCGTAATTGCTTGGTCGGTGATATCGCGATAGGCGCCCGGCATATTGGCCTCAAAATTGGAGAGAGGGGTCGCGCAACGCGGACAGTACGGAAGAATCTTACTGCCTTCGTAAATCAACCCTTTCTCGTAAAGAGACTTGAATACCCACCAAATGGATTCCATATAAGGAGTATCCATTGTGCGGTAATCGTTATCCATATCAACCCATCGGCCGATGCGTTCAACCGTTTTCCGCCATTCTTTTGTGTATCTTAAAACAATTCCCCGGCAGGATTCATTAAATTTTGCGATGCCGATTTTTTCCTCTATGTCTTTTTTTCCGGAAATGCCCAATTCTTTCTCCATTTCGTACTCAACAGGAAGGCCGTGGCAGTCCCACCCGAAACGGCGGGGAACGGAATACCCGCGCATTGTCCAAAAACGCGGTACAACATCCTTTAATGTTCCGGCTATAATATGGCCATAGTGAGGAAGGCCGGTGGCAAAAGGCGGCCCGTCGTAAAAAACAAATTTAGGCTTGCCGCTCCTTGTTTCCAGGCTTTTTTTAAAAATTTTATTGTTCTTCCAAAATTTGAGGATTTTCTCCTCATTTTTGACTATGTCGGGCATAAATCAAAGTTTATATTAATAAACATATTTTAGCTTAAAATCGGCTTTTATGCAACCTTGTGAAGTTTTTCCGTGTGGCCTGGGCTTTGACTTTACTTATCTTGTGTGCCTACGATATAAATAGAACCTTGACAAAGAGGATGAAGTGAAGAGAAAAAGTTTGAGGCGATTGTTGGAAGATAATAAATTTTTAATTATTATAACAGCCATTTGCGTAATTGCGGTTTCCCTTCTTCGCATCCTTGATTATTCGTCATATAAAAAAAACAACAGTTTTCCGATTTTTTGTTTTGATGGCCAGCTTGTATTGGATTGCGAAGAGTCAAAAGAAATTGGAAATGTTTGTTCGAAAAAAGCAGTAGCGCTTCTGGAGGACGCTTGCCGCAAATTGGAAGCGGCGGGCCTAAAACCGCTTCAAAAAACAGAGGTTGCGATTATTCAGCTTAATAAGTGTTCCGACTGGCTGGAAAAGAACAGCGCCTGCTTCCCGTTTTTTTATTGGAAGGGCGAAAAAAAAGGCATTGGATTTTTGTCGGAAGTTTTGGATGACCCTGAGGCTTGCGAGATTTTGGGGCATGAGTTGGGCCACGCAATTTTTTCCAAAAAAAGGCGGGAAGTTTCGCGCCTTGTTGCGGAATTTTTTGCCGTTTACGTGGAAATTGCAATCGGGAATGGAGACACTAAAAGGTACTTATGCGCAGAAAACGGCAATCAGTCCGCGCTTAGCACCATTGAAGGGGAATACGGATTTCCGATTTCAAAAGAACATCCGGCAATGTACCCGTTGTCTTTATGTAGATATGGCCAGCTGGCTTTTATTTCCAGGCAGTTGCAAAAAAAATATCCTGATTTTTTTAATGGGCTGGTTAAGAAATTGGATAAGCATGGAAATACGCCGATTAACCTATCCCTGCTGCACAAATGGGCTAAAGAAATAGATCAAGATGCTGAAAAGTATCTATCGGAATTTTATGTTTTAAAAAATTCTGACGGCCTTTTCCATGTAGGGGGAGTTCCTTTTGGAAGAAAAATGTTCTTTTTTGCAATTCGCCCCATTGATGCAAAGAAAGAAGTATATATCGTTTCCGCCCCTTTGATTCTAGGAGTTAAATATAGCTATAATTCTGAAATTGTTTGGAAAAAGTATGAAATTGAGAACGAACTGGCCGTGATTGATTTTAGGGGTTTAAAATCCGGCGAGTATTTCGCCGCCGGAATACCAAATCCCGACAATGCGAAATCCGGTCCGATTATCGATCTATTAAGAGCTCCTTAATCCCGCAATGCGGGATTTTTTTTATTCGCATTATAGTGTAAAATTGAATTAGGAATTAATTATATTTTTATGCTATATATCGGTTCCGATCATGCAGGCTTTAACTTAAAGCAGGCGCTCAAAAAATTTTTAACGCGGGAAAAATATAATTTTGAAGATTTGGGTAATTTAAAGTTAGACGAAAAAGATGACTATCCGGATTTTGGCGCGCGAGTAGCGCAAGGAGTGGCCACTAATCCTAAAAAAAATAAAGGTATTTTGATTTGCGGTTCAGGCCAAGGGATGGCGATTGTCGCAAATAAGTTTTTGGGAGTGCGCGCCGCCGTTGTTTGTGATGAGGATGGCGCAAAAAAATCGCGCGAGCATAATGATGCTAATATTTTGGCGATCTCCGGGAATATTTCAGAATCAAAAATAAAAAAAATCGTGAAGGCGTGGCTTCAATCAAAATTTTCCGGCGGAAGGCATAGTAAAAGATTAAAGAAAATTATGCAGATTGAAAAAGATAATTTTAAATAAGATTTATTTTTGGCTATTACATTCTTATTGTATGTAATTTAAATCAGTCGAACTCGCGACTGATTTTGTTTTATCTCATTTTTAATAATTTAAAATCTAATAGCAATACCCATCCATTCTTGACGAAACCCTTGGAATCTGCTAGATTAAGCTTTAAGATTAGTTTTTAAATTAGACTTATTTATGAGGTAGCGCATTGGGCGTAAAGCATTTTATGCCTATCGCGCTACCTCATACGGAGGAAAGCCGTTCGCCGGAGCGATTCCGGCAAATCCAAAGAAAGAAGGAGGATGACGATGTCGAAAAAAACATTGATCACCAGCCGAGACCCGAAAGGTCTCCACGCAGTCGGTCTCTTTGAGGCCGTCTACAACAAGTCCAAGCTCGACGACGCGCGCGCACAGCGGCTCAATGAGCGCGGTGGCGAACTGCAGGACGGGATTGCGAAGCTCATCGCCGAGCTGTCCGTGTCCAACCGGTTCGCAGGCGAGGAAACGGAATCCAACTACGGCTACCTCTCCGGCTACAAGCCCAAGGGAATCACCGAGCAGACCAACCGGTTGCGCGAGTTGTTCCCTGGGATTGGCTACGCCGATGAGAAGCTGGCCGAGCAGGATCTTCCCCCGAACGCCGAAGGATGGTTCGCTATTCCGAGGTGGGAGAAGATCGCCCCGACATACGGCGAAGCCGTACAGAAGGTGCTCGACCTGATCAAGCAGACCCGAAACGGTGCGTTCTACAACTACCGTGAAGGCCAGCTTGGTCCGCAGTATCTCCGTCAGTCGCAGAAGGCCAGCAGGGCGTTCCAGAAGCTCGGCGACGAGCAGAAGGATTACGACATTCTCGTCGTTCCGGCTCAGTTCGGTCTCCATCACAGGGGCCGTTCGGTTCGCCGGGCACGCGAAGTCATGAACGCCAGCGAGTTCGGTCTCGGGGCTTTCGCCATCGAGATCATGATCCTGACGCATCTGGAACGGCTCCAGCACCATGACGATCTCTGGATCGACTGTGCCGGGGACGAGTTCGCACCGGATGCCGATGGCGACTTCTCGGGCGCGCCGGTCTTCTTCTTCGTCGGCGGCGGGGTCAGGTTCCGTGCCGGCTGGTTCGACCGTGCCCGCGGGTACTGCGGTTCCGCTTCGGCCTTCCTCTCGCAGTAGTGATCCTTGAGTGCTTGAATTCTTGGGGCTTCTGATCCCTTGAATTCCGCCGCAGGCGGTTTGAAATTAGTGGCCACTCGCATTAAATTGTGAGTGGCCTTTTTCTTTCTTAGGGAATTTAGATTAATTAATAGCTCTTGAGATTTTTTCAAGAGCATTTTTTATGGTAAAATTTAATTATCAAACTAATGCGCCTAAACCTTTATTATGCTTATCCCCGCCATTCTTGCAAAATCCCAAAAAGAATTTAAAAGCAAACTGGAAAAGATCCTGCCGTTTTCTGATTTTATCCAGCTGGATATTATGGATGGGAAATTTGTTCCCAATAAAACCTGGGGCAACCCCAAAGCCCTGGCTGATTTATCTGCTGTTATAGATTTTGAAGTCCATTTAATGGTGGAAAATCCGGAGAAGGCTATAGAGAAATGGGCAAAAGCCGGGGCGGAACGTATTGTATTCCATTTTGAAGCAACTGATAATCCGGAAAAATGCATTGAAAAAATAAAAGCCGGCTCGCCTCGATTCGGCCGAGTTGAAGCGGGTATTGCCATAAATCCCGAAACGCCGGTTTTGAAAATTAAACCGTTTATAAAAAAAATAGATTATGTTTTGGTGATGGGGGTAACTCCGGGATTTTCCGGGCAAAAGTTTCAATCGAAGGTTTTGGCAAAGATAAAGGCTATCCGCAAGTTGGCGCCGAAAATAAAAATCGGGGTGGATGGGGGAGTCGGGCCGGAGAACGCCAAGAAAATAAAAAATGCCGGAGCTAAATATCTTTGCGCCGCTTCCGGGATTTTTAATTCGGAAAATACAGCTAAGGCAATAAAGGATTTGAAAATTTGATATAATTATATTAACTTTATGTCTCTATCCGACAAACAAATTAAAAAAATAGAGTTTTTGGCTAATGAAATCCGCAAGGACGTAATAAAAATGCTGGTTGAAGCGGGTTCGGGGCACTCGGCCGGTTCGCTCGGCTCGGCGGATATTTTTACCGCCCTTTATTTTGGCGTTTTGAACATAAAACCGAAAAATCCAAATTGGCCCGATAGGGATCGGATGGTTTTGTCAGCCGGCCACATTTGCCCTGTCCAATATGCAGCGATGGCGCATGCGGGATATTTTCCAAAAAAAGAATTAATGACATTGCGGAAGTTTGGCGCGCGCCTGCAAGGGCATCCGCACAGGGGAACCTTGCCGGGAATTGATTCTACCTCCGGGCCTTTAGGCGGGGGAATCAGCCAAGCCTGCGGAATGGCATACGCCGCAAAAATTGATAAGAAAAAATATCAAGTTTATTGCCTTATGGGAGATGGCGAACAAGATGAGGGTTTGGTTTGGGAGGCGGCGATGTTTGCAGGAAAAAATAAGCTGGCTAATTTAACGGCAATAATTGACAGGAATAATATTCAAATTGACGGCGCAACAGAAGACGTAATGCCTTTGGAGCCGCTCCGGGAAAAATATGAGGCTTTCGGGTGGCGTGTCATAGACGTTGACGGCCACAATGTTGCCGAGATTGTCTCCGCCTGCAATCAGGCAAAAGCCATTACCGAAAAACCGGTTTTAATTTTAGCTCACACAATTCCCGGCAAGGGCGTGGATTTTATTGAATATGATTTTACCTGGCACGGAAAAATTCCAAAACCGGAAGAAGCAAAAATAGCTTTAAATGAATTAAGGACGCTCGGCGGAAAAATAAGAAGCGAACACGAATAAAAAGTTAAAAATGTCCAGTATAAAATTTATCCGCCATCCGTAATTGTAACTCTTATGCTAAACAAAAAAATTAAATTTTCAAAAAAAATATTTACTAAGGAAATGGAACAAATTCCCACTCGTTTTGGATATGGCGAGGGGGTGCTTGCCGCCGGAGAGGCTGATAAAAATATCGTTGTTTTATGCTGCGATTTGACCGAATCTACGCGAAGCCATTTGTTCCGTGAAAGATTTCCGGAGAGATTTATTGAAATTGGAATTGCTGAACAAAATATGGCGGGAGTGGCGGCCGGACTCGCGACTTGCGGAAAAGTCCCTTTTATTTCTTCTTATGCAATATTTTCTCCGGGCAGAAATTGGGAGCAAATCCGCACGCTTTTTTGTTACGATACAATGAATGCTAAAGTTGTCGGCGCGCACGCCGGCGTTTCTGTGGGTCCCGATGGCGCCACTCATCAGGGGATTGAAGATATAGCACTTATGCGCATTTTGCCCAAGATGACCGTAATTGTTCCCTGTGATTATGAAGAAGCAAAAAAAGCTACTCTGGAGATAGCAAAAGTTAATGGTCCTTGCTATATCCGTTTGGGACGCGAAGCGACACCGGCTATGACAACGCAAGAGTCGCCTTTTAAAATCGGCCGCGCCGAGATTTGGCGCGAAGGAAAGGATGTGACGATTATCGGCTGCGGTTCCTTATTATATGAAGTTTTAAAAGCCGCCGAGGCGCTGGCAAAAGAAAAAATATCGGTTCGCGTTATAAATAACCACACAATAAAACCGCTGGATTCCGCCACACTTTTAAAAGCGGCAAAAGAAACCGGCGCTTTCGTAACCGTTGAAGAACACCAAAAAGCCGGAGGGATGGGCAGCGCAATTATGGAACTTCTTGCGGAAAATTATCCTATTCCCGTAGAACGCGTGGGAGTGGCTGACCGTTTTGGCGAATCCGGGCCGCCGGAAGTTTTGTTGGAAAAATTCGGTCTTACTGCGCCCTCTATCATTAAAGCGGTTAAAAAAGTTTTAAAAAGAAAATAATACCAATATGCCAAATAGCGGAGCAAAATTTGATGCCATTGCGATTGGCGATGCGACATTAGATACTTTTTTGAGAATAAATGACGCGTTAATCGTCCCTTCGCACGACCAGGAAAATAAAATGGTTTGTTTGCCGTATGCCGACAAAATTCTCGTTCAGTCATTGGAACAGCAAATTGCCGGAAATGCCGCCAGTAATGCCATCGGTTCGGCGCGCTTGGGATTAAAATCAGCTTTTTATTCCATAGTCGGCAACGATGACAGCGGAAAAAAAATTATTGCCGCAATGAAAAAAGAAGGAGTTTCCACCAAATATTTAAAAGTAGATAAAAAGAGGCCGACAAACTACACGGTTGCGATAAATTATGACGGGGAACGCACGCTTTTAATTTATCGGCTGGACAGAGACTATAAACTTCCGAAGCTCGCCAAGTCAAATTGGATTTATTACACCGCTGTGGGAAAAAACCACATTAATATGGAAAGCGAAATTATAGCTTATGTAAAATCAAGCGGAGCAAAGTTGGCTTTTAACCCCGGCGATTATCAGCTTCAAAGAGGCGCCAAGGCCTTAAAGGGCGTCTTAAACAATACAACCGTCCTTTTTGTTAATAAAGAAGAAGGAAAGAAGCTGGTTGGCCAGTATGAGCCCCTTGATTTAATGCTTCAATTGAGAGCCTTGGGACCAAAAATTATTGTTGTTACCGACGGCCCGAATGGGGCTTATGCCTATGATGGCGAGGATGCCTATCATATGAGAGTTTTTCCGGTAAAGCTCGTGGAGATGACGGGCGCCGGCGATTCCTTTGCCACAGGATTTATGGCGGCGATGTATAACGATAAGGATATTTTTGAAGCCTTGCGCTGGGGAACCGCCAATTCCGCGTCGGTTATCAGCTATGTCGGTCCGCAGAAGGGATTGTTAACTAAAAAAGGGATGAAGGATATGCTCGCGCGATTTAAAAATATAAAGCCTAAAAAAATATAAAATATGTTGGTTCCATTAAAAAAAGTTTTATCCAAAGCGGATAAAGGAGGCTATGCCGTTCCCGCCTTTAATATCAATAATATGGAGATATTGCAGGCGGTAATGGAAGCGGCGATAAAATTAAAATCCCCGGTTATTATTCAAACTTCTGAAGGGGCGATAGAATATGCGGGAATGGACTATATCGTGGCGATGGTTGGACTTGCCGCTAAAGCCAAAGTGCCGGTTGTTTTGCACTTGGATCACGGAAAAGATTTAAAAATTATAAAAAAAGCCATTGATTCCGGATACGCTTCCGTAATGATTGACGCTTCATCAAAACCTTTCGCGGAAAATGTTGCCGCAACAAAAAAAGTTGTCGGATGGGCGAAGAAAAAAGGAGTGTCGGTAGAGGCGGAAATCGGCGCGATTTCGGGAGTGGAGGATTTTGTTTCTGTGAGCGAAAAACAAGCTTTTTTTACCGATCCGGAAGAAGCTCGGAAATTTGTGGAAAAAACCGGCTGTGACGCTTTAGCGGTATCCATTGGCACGGCGCACGGCGCGTTCAAGTCAAAAGGAAAAGTGGAATTAGATATTTCGCGTCTCGCAAAAATAAACAAAATGGTTAAAGTGCCGCTTGTTTTGCACGGCGCTTCGGGGGTCCCGAAAAAATATGTAGATCTGGCGAATAAATATGGGGCGGATTTGGGGGAAACCGAGGGGGTCGGAGACAATTGGATTAAGCTTGCCATAAAGAATGGAATCCGAAAAATAAATACGGATACCGACTTGCGCCTGGCTTTTTTAGCCGGAGTGCGCGAAGCCTTATTTAATGATAAAAAAGTTTTTGACCCGCGAAAAATCTTGGGTCCGGCAAAAGAAATAATAAAAGAAGTTGCTGAAAATAGAATTAAACTTTTTGGCAGCGCGGGCAAAGCTTAATAAAATAAAAAAATATGAAAGTTATCACAATCGGTTCAGCGACTTTGGATGTTTTTATAAAAAGCAAAGCTTTTAAAGTTTTGAAATCAGATAAATTTCTAACTGGTATGGGGGGGTGCCTGACGGTCGGAAGTAAAAATGAGGCTGATGAAATTTTTATTCATACCGGCGGAGGAGCGACAAATGCGGCTGTGACTTTTGCTAATTTGGGAATTAATTGTTCCGTCTTATCGAGGGTCGGAGCAGATTTATTCGGCCGGGAGATAGAACGGGTATTGAAGGAAAAAAAAGTTGGAACCGAATTGCTGCAAAAAGATAAAAAACATAACACCTCATATTCAACCCTTTTGCTTTTGGGATCGGGAGAGCGTTCGGTTTTGATATACCGGGGCGCTTCAAATGCCCTGGAATTCCCTAAAAAAGAATTGAAAGCTGATTGGTTTTATATAACTTCTTTAGGGGGAAAATTAAATTTATTGGGAGAAATTTTATCTTACGCAAAAAAGAATAAGATCAAAGTAATGTATAATCCGGGCGAGAGCGAATTGAAACAAGGGCTTCCGAAGTTAAAAAAATATTTTAAAGATTTGGAAGTTTTAAACTTAAACAGGGAAGAAGCGGCGCTGCTTTGCGGCGCGCAATATGAGAATATGAATGTGATAATAGAAAAGATGGGGAGTTTGGCGCCGTATGTAATTATTACCGATGGATCCGCCGGCGCGTTTTTAATCCATAACGGCGGTTTGTTTTTTGCGCCAAGTTTGGGAACAAAGCCAGTAAACACGACCGGCGCCGGGGATGCTTTTGGTTCCGGTTTCTGCGCCGGAATGATGCTTTCCGCCAAAGGCGGAAAAAATGATTTGGAGCTTGCTTTGCGTTTAGCAATTTTAAATGCGGACGGTGTGATAAGGATTACGGGAGCCAAAAATGGAATACTGAAAAAGATGCCTCCTGAGAAAGAAATGAAGAAAATTAAAATTAAAAGAGAAGACGTTTAAAATATGAAGATTTTTATCACTCGGCGGATTCCCCAGCCCGGAATTGATTTATTAAAAAAACAAAAAGGTTTCCAGGTTTCCGTGAGCCCGCACGACAGGGTCCTTACAAAAAAAGAAATTATTAAATTTGCCAAAGGTTCCGATGCGTTGTTGTCGCTTTTAACGGATAATATAAATGCGGAAATAATGGACGGAATCGGTCCAAAGCTAAAAATAATCGCCAATTACGCCGTTGGTTTTAATAACATAGACTTGGAAGCGGCTAAAAAAAGGGGGATTATGGTAACAAATACGCCCGGACCAGAAATATCCCGTTCTGTTTCCGAGCATACTATCGCTTTGATTTTGGCCTGCGCCAAACGGGTAGTTGAATCCGATAAGTATACGCGGGAAAAAAAATATAAGGGTTGGGCGCCGATGCTTTTTTTAGGCTCAAATCTTTTTGGAAAAACCTTGGGAGTTATCGGGTTGGGTGCCATAGGAAAAGAAGTTGCCCGCATTATGAAAGCTTTTGGAATGAATATTATTTATTTTGATGTTAAATCGGACAAGGAATTTGAGAATCAACTTGGAGCAAAATTTATGAGTGTGCCTGCGCTTTTAAAAAAATCCGATTTTGTGAGTCTGCACGTCCCGCTTTTGCCATCAACTAAATATTTAATAAATGATAAAGAGTTGGCACTGATGAAAAAGACGGCATATTTAATAAACACTTCGCGCGGACCGATTGTTCGGGAGAAAGCGCTTTTAAAAGCTTTAAAGGCCAACAAAATAGCCGGAGCCGCATTGGATGTCTTTGAGAATGAACCGGCCATTGATACGGATTTAACGGATAAACTGGAGCTTAGAGCTATGAATAATGTAGTTTTAACGCCTCATACCGCTTCTGCCGCAATAGAGACTAGAACCGCTATGGCTACTACGGCCGCAAAAAATATCATTGCCGCTTTTTCCGGCAAAACTCCGCCCAACCTGATAAAAAAATAGAAACCTTAAAATATAAACGCCTCTAAATGAGGCGTTTATTTAAAATACAACGGACCGGAATATATTTGGTATAATACATTTATATGGTGCACAAGGGATTAAGGGCAAATGAAGCATTGGAGCTTCAAAAGAAATTCGGCGAAAACATATTGCCCGGTAAAGAAAAATACAATTGGTTCACGATTCTTTTGGAGCAAATAAAAAGCCCCTTAATTTATATTCTCTTTTTTGCGGGAGCTGTTTCTTTTTATTTTAAAGAATATAATGACATTATTTTGATATTTGCGGTTATTTTTCTTGATGTAATTATGGGATTTTACCAGGAGTATAGCGCGCAAAAAACTCTCCAGGCATTAAAGAAAATAATAAAAGCGAAAGCCATAGTTATCCGCGACGGAAAAAGAAAAGAAATCGAAGTTAAGGATATCGTGCCTCGCGATATAGTAGTTTTAGGAAGCGGCGATAGGATACCTGCAGACGGAAAGCTCCTAGAAGGATTTAATATTTTGGTGAACGAAGCTATTTTGACGGGTGAGGAAGAAGCGGTTCAAAAGAATACCCAGAAAGAAAAAAATTTACTCTTTATGGGTACAACAGTTGTTTCCGGAACCGGTCTTATGGTTATAGAAAAAATAGGCGCAGCGACAGAAATTGGAAAAATCGGGCAGAGTTTGAGGGAAATAAAAAAAGAAAAAACGCCGTTGCAAATAAAACTGGAAAAATTTTCTCGAAATTTGGCTTTTATAATTGCTTGGGTGTGCCTCTTTGTTTTTTTGGTTGAAGTTATATTTTATCGCCAAGATATTTGGGAGATGCTTAGGATAGCCGTAATTTTGGCTGTTGCCGCTGTTCCCGAGGGCCTGCCCATCGCGGTTACTATAATTATGGCGCTGGGAATGAAAAGAATATTAAAGAAAAATGGCCTGGTGAAGAGGCTGCTTTCCATAGAAACTCTGGGATCAACTTCTGTTATTTGCACTGATAAAACAGGCACTATCACCGAAGGAATAATGCGGGTTGTAAGAACTGATTTTATTGACGAAAAACAGGCGTTTTTGGCGTTAGCTTTGGCTAATGAGCAGCGCACGAATATGGAAATTTCACTTTGGGATTATATAAAAAAAGAAAACGGAGGAAATCCGCAAAAAATTTTTGATTCTTGTCCCAGGTTATACAGTGAGCCCTTTTCCAGCGATAAAAAATATAGCCTTACCGTCAATGGTGTAGAAGGAAAAGAAACGGCTTTTATTTTGGGCGCTCCGGAGATTGTTACTTCTTTTTGTGATTTGCCGGCGGCTCAAAAGAAAAATATTTTAAAGCAAATTGAAAACTGGGCGGGAGAGGGGCTTAGGATTTTAGGCGTTGCTACCAAAGGAAAGGGTGATTTAAAAGAAAAGAAAAAGTTTTTATGGTTAGGGCTCATAGGAATTGAAGATCCTATCCGCCAAGGCGTGCCGGAGGCGATAAAGAGGGCACAAGAAGCCGGCATAAAAATAAAAATCGTTACCGGAGATTACAGAAAAACGGCGGAAAAAGTCGCGGGCAATCTCGGTTTTAAAATAACACCGGCTAATGTTATGGAGGGCGCGGAATTGGAAAATATTTCCGATGAAGAGTTAAAAGAAAAAATTGATAATATTATTTTATTTACACGGGTGTCGCCCAGCCAAAAATTAAAAATTGTTAAAGCTTTGCAAGAAAAAGGCGAAGTTGTTTCTATGACCGGAGACGGAGTAAATGACGCGCCGGCGCTCAAAAAAGCCGACATTGGCGTTGTAGTCCAAGACGCGTCCGATGTTGCGAAGGAGACGGCGGATTTGGTTTTGCTTGATAATAATTTCAAAACCATCGTAGATGCGGTTGAAGAGGGGCGGCTGGTATTTTTTAATATGAAAAAAGTCATCAGTTACGCCCTATCCAATTCTTTTTCGGAAATTATTTTAATATTCGGCGCTATGCTTTTGAAATTTCCGGTTCCCTTGGCTATTATCCAAATTTTATGGATTCACCTTATTTGCGACGGCCCGCCGGACATCCTCTTGAGCTTTGAACCTAAGGAAAAACACCTGATGAAAGAAGTGCCTAAAAATATAAGGCGTGAACAGATATTGGATCGCTCCACAAAAGTTTTAATAGCGTCAATCAGCAGTATAGCGGGCATCTTGGCTTTATTTTTCTTCTGGTATTTTAATGAAAAGGTTGGCGATATTGCGCTGGCCAGAACAATGGCATTCGCAACTCTTGCGGTCGTTGACTTGGTATATATTTTTTCTTTTAAAAGCGCAACGAGACCATTGTTTAAAACGGAAAATTTCTTTAAAAATAAGTTTTTATTTTGGGGTGTAGCTTACGGCTTTATATTGGTTTTTGCGGCAATCTATATTCCCGGACTCAATAAACTTTTGGAAACCGTCCCGCTTAAGGCATCCTATTGGTTATTTCCCCTTAGCGCGGCGATAATCACAACTCTTCTAGTTGAGCTGGTAAAGGCGGTAAGAAGAAATAGAAAGAGCGTTGGATTTTAATTGTTTTTGCAGTATTGACAAAAATCGGATTTTTGTCTAATATTAAAGGATTGGGGGCCCTTAGCTCATTTGGTAGAGCGCCGCCTTTGCAAGGCGGAGGCGACCGGTTCGAGCCCGGTAGGGTCCATAGAAATAAAATCACTCGAAGTGATTTTATTTTTTTATGATTTTTCCGTTTAGGATAATGTGGCGCTAGAGATGTGGATAAGTTGCTAATTTTTTTAAAAGGTTTTAAAAATAAGCTCAAAAAATATTTGATGCAAAAAATTATAATTGATATTATAATAAAAATGTCCAGCCTCGACTAGCGAGTCTAGGCGGGCAAAAAAAGAAATGAAAAAAAACCGCGAGCAACAAGCCAATAATACTAGACTGAAGAAGAAAAAATTCTCCCGGTGTGGAGAATTCTTTTTAAAAAATAATAGCAGTGTCTTTGTCTCCGTCTCCGCGACGGAGATTTTTTTTAAATAATTACCCCTCTCACCTTAAGAGGGGTAATCAATCCGAATAATGAAGGGAGGTGATCTTATGAACAACAATAATAACAATAACTAGTTTTTTGCGACATCTTAGCCTCGCTGCAGCGAGGCTAAGATGAGCCAAATCAGAAATTAATAATTTTTTTATGAACACCCAACTAATTAAATTAACAGATTTTGTTTTAAATTCCGCGCGAAAATACTTGCGCGAAAATAATTATACGGAAGTAGTTTCTCCCCGCGTAGTGCGGGCTTCCGGCGCTTGTGAAAACATAAATACTCTTTTTGAAGTTTCATCCGATAATGATTTTCGCTGGTTTAATGGCGAAAAAGCGTATTTGGCGCAGACCGGACAACTTTATCTGGAAGCGGTGGTGCCGAAGCTGGGAAATGTTTACTGCGTCGGCCCGTCTTTTCGCGCCGAACCTAAAGTTGACGGCCGGCATCTGACAGAATTTTTAATGATTGAGATTGAGCATCCGGGCGGATTTCCCGATCTTTTAAATTATATCGAAGGCACAGTTTCTTCCGTGGCTCACGATATCGCCAATTACGAAAAAGCAAAAGATGATTTTGGCTTATCAGAAGATTCTATTAATCGAATGAAATTTTGCCCCAGGGTTTTTACAAAATTAAATTATGACCAGGCAATAGAAAAATTAAAAGAATTAGGCGAAACGATTGAATGGGGCGATGATATCAGCTCTGCGCAAGAAAAAATGCTGGTGGAAGCATTTGGCAATCAGCCGCTTTTTATCACTCGTTTTCCCGATCCGATGTATGATTTTGGCAAACCAATAGAAGTGGAAAAGTTTTTTAATATGCTGCCCGATCGGGAAAATCCGGGAAGGGTGCTGTCCTCTGACCTGATTTTGCCCTTTGGCGGCGAGGCGGTGGGTTCGGCGGCGCGCGTTCATGAGCATGATGTTCTCGTAGCCCGATTGCAAAATTCGCGAATGTATAAAAGGCTTTTGGAGCGGGGCGGGAGCTTGCGGGATTTTGAGTGGTACGTAAACCAAGTAAAAACGAATGGCGCCGTCCCGCACGCCGGGTGCGGCTTTGGTATGGCGCGCATTATGCAGTGGATTTTAGGCGCGAACGATATTCGGGAAGCTGTCGCTTTTCCGTCAAATAAAGAGAGTTTAATCTAGTTGACCATTAATCAGAAAGGTAATATACTATTCAGAAAAAGGAGGGTAAATGCTCGTTCGTGTTTGCGGGAAAGAAATTCGCCAGCCTGTTTTAAGAGTTTTTATTGGCGCGCTTATAGTTTTGTTTTTTGTCGTTTTTCTCCCCATATTAATACCCTGGCACTGCATTTTGCGGCTGTTTGGACTGAAAGGGCTTTATTTTAATAGAAGGGTTTTTCTTGACAAGGAAAGCTTTGAGCGTTTACCTAAATAAAAGGCGTTTTTGGAACGCCTTTTTAATTTATTATTTCTTTTATTTTTTGCATCAGCTCGCGTTCGGCTGAAATTAGGTTTGGATAGGGGAGATTGATATATGAAAGTTGTCCTACGACATGCTTGACGTCCAGGCCTTTTATTTCCAGGTTCACCTTGTCGGAATATAAAATAGATTTTATTTTTTGTCCCTCGGTTTCATATAGGATAACAACGATCTCGGTTCCGTATGAATTAGTGATTAATTCGTGGATGACATCGGGGAGCATATCCTCGGTTGCGCCCGAATGGACAAAATCCGCATGGGTTAAGAGCGTCCAAACGACTTTTTTATCCTGTTTCAGGCGAGCCAAAGCCCGTCCCCAGAGCTTTAACGTTTCTATGGCTTTAGTCCTATAAAAGCCATCAACGATTTCGTTCCGTCTGCCGCCCAAAACAATTAAATGGCTCGCGGCTTCCAGGGTTTTCGGATTTATGTTTTGCCGGCGGAAATTTTTTGTTTTCGCGATAATTCCGGCCAGCACGCAATCAATTATATTGGCATTTACATTTCGGCTATCCTCCAATATTTGCCAAATAATTTCAGCAGTGGAGGAGTTTTTTATGTCCACTAGATTTATATCTCCAAAATTTTCATTTTGCGGGCTGTGATCAATATTTATTATCGGAATATTATCAAAGAGAAATTTATTTTTGAAATACACATCGCCTAAAAGTTTTAAATCCGGAGTGTCCACCGTGATTATTAAATCGTATGGCAGGGCGGAGTGTTCGGTTTTCATTGATTTTAAATCAATTAAGCCTTCTTTGGGGGTGAGGTAAATGTTTAAAAAATCGCCGTCCACGCGATAAGAAAAATCTTTTACCCCGCTTTGTTTTATATTAATGGAAATTTGCGCCTGCTCCACAGCCTCCAGGCTGTTTTTTATTTTTTGCGCGTTTGGCAAAAAAGCCAAAGATTCCGGCAAGGAAAATTCCGGAGAAACTATATCTATGTTTTTATTATTTTTTTGCAGAATTTCGTGCAAAGCCAAAGCCGAAGAAACGGCATCTCCGCCGGCCGGGTATCCGCTGCCAAATTTAATATTTTTAAAGGCGATTAGAATATTTTTGGCGTTTTTGATTGTCTGGATAATCTGCTGTTTTGTTGAGAGGGGCATAGAGGAAGGTTAATAATCCAATCTACCATATATATAGAGGTTGTCAAGGTTGACTGTTTCTGCGCTTAGTGATTAAATTTTTTTAGATGGGGAGGTGACAAACGGCCTTTACCTTAACCATTACTTGGAGTGCAATTCAATGGCTGGGGTTAATTTTGGCTGCTCTATCCGTCATTGCTCTATTTATGGGAGATCTTCCTGATAATCCCGGCTCGCAGTTCGGCAATGTTTTTAGGTGGGTTGTCTGGCCCATGATGTTCATTTGGTTAATAATAGTGCTTATTAAAGGTATTTTTTTCTAGCCTCTCTTGCGAGGCTTTTTTATTACAAGAATAATTGCCATATAAAGCTATTTTTGATAGAATTTAATATGTATGAAAGAAATTCCAAAAGCCTATAATCCCCGTGATTTTGAGGATAAAATTTATCATAATTGGGAGAAGGGTGGATTTTTTAATCCGGACAAATTGTCCGCTTCTGTTCGAGGAAAAAAGGGCGAACCTTATTCAATAATGATGCCGCCGCCCAACGTGACGGGTGTTTTGCATTTGGGGCATGCTTTGGAAAATTCTTTAATGGACACGATGGCGCGCTACCAGCGATTGCGCGGAAAGATGGTTTTACTCTTGCCGGGCACTGACCATGCGGCAGTAGCCACCCAGGCTAAGGTGGAAAAAGTTTTGGTTGCGCAAGGCATTAAAAACCCTCGCCAGGAATTGGGGAGAGAAAAACTTTTGGAAAAAATAAGAGAATATGCGGAAAATTCCAAAACAATTATTTTGAAACAAATCCGAAAAATGGGAACTTCTTGCGATTGGTCGCGTTTGGCTTATACTTTTGACACGGACAGGAGCCGTGCGGTTAATGAAGTTTTTAAAAAGATGTATGAAAACGGTTTAATTTATCGCGGATTTCGAGCGGTTAATTGGTCGGTAAAAGGCCAGTCCACCTGTTCGGATGAAGAACTGGTCTATATTGAGCGCGAAGCAAAATTTTATACTTTCAAATATGGGAAAAGTTTTCCTTTTACAATCGCGACAACCCGTCCGGAAACAAAGTTGGGCGATACGGCTGTGGCTGTAAATCCGAAAGATAAGCGCTATAAAAAATATATCGGCAAAGAATTCAAAGTTGATTTTTTGGGACAAGAATTGGTTTTGAAAATAATTGGCGACTCGGGTGTGGAGATGGGATTTGGAACCGGCGCGCTGGGTGTTACGCCGGCGCATTCGTTGGTTGACTATGAAATGGCGCAAAAAAATAATTTGCCGATCATAAAAGTGATTGGCGAGGATGGAAAAATGACCCGTGAAGCCGGGCGTTTTGCCGGAATGGGTGTCTTAGAAGCTCGGGAAAAAATTGTGGAAGAATTAAAAAAACAAGGACTGCTTGAAAAGGAAGAAGATATTACCCAGAGCGTCGGCACTTCCGACCGTTTTGGCGATATCGTAGAGGTTTTGCCGATGACGCAATGGTTTGTGGCGGTAAATAAAAAAATTCCGGGCAGAGGAAAGACATTAAAGGATTTGATGAAAGAAGCGGTCGGGCCTAAGGGGATTAAAATAACTCCGGCGAGATTCCAAAAAATTTATTTTAATTGGATTGATAACCTCCGCGATTGGTGCATTTCGCGCCAAATCTGGTGGGGACACAGGATTCCGGTTTGGTACAGACAGGTAATTACGAATGATGAATTACAAATTACGAGTAAAAAAGGAGCGGCGAAGCCCAATATTTATGTTGGAGATAAGCCACCGACAGAAAAAGGCTGGACACAGGATCCTGACACTTTGGATACTTGGTTTTCTTCAGGGCTTTGGACTTTTAGCACGCTCGGCTGGCCCAACTCCGCCAAGGCTTCGCAAAGTAAGCCCGCAAAAACCGGAGATCTTAAAACTTTTCATCCTACAAGCTGGATGCAGATGGGGCACGAAATTTTGTTTTTTTGGATGGCGAGGATGATTTTGATGTCGGAATATGTTTTGAAAGAAATTCCGTTTAAAAATGTTTATATACATGGAATTTTGCGCGACGAAAAAGGGCAGAAGTTTTCCAAATCCGCCGGCAATAGCGTTGATCCTTTGGAGGTTACGGAAAAATATGGTACGGATGCTTTGCGTTTCGCGCTCCTTTCGGGAGTTTCCCCGGGACAAGACCAGAGATTTTATTTTGAAAAAATGGAAGGCGCGAGGAATTTGGTAAATAAAATTTGGAACATCAGCAGGTTTATCAGCACTCAAAAAAATGCCAAATCCGGTGTAAAAACTTTAGCGGATCATTGGATATTGGCAGAATTAAATAATTTAATCGCCAGGGTTACAAAAGATTTTGAAAATTATGATTTTTCGCAGGCGGCGGAAAAACTTCGCGAGTTTACGTGGAGTGATTTTGCGGATTGGTATTTGGAGATTTCTAAAATAGAAGGGCGCTCTTCAAAAAGCTCACCTTCGGGTAAAGAAAAAATACTAAAAGAAATTTTGGAAAAACTTTTAATTTTGTGGCATCCGTTTATTCCATTTGTTACCGAGGCGATCTGGAACGAGATGTTGGGGAAGAAAAATTTAATTGTTGCAAAGTGGCCCCGCTCCAAGGCATCGCGGAGTACGCCTAAAACGTTCGGGAAGATCCGGGATCTGGTGGTGAGAATCCGCAATTTGAGGGCGGAAAATAAAATTGAGCCCGGAAAAATTATAAATCTGGAGATTGTTTCAAAAGATGAAAGATTGTTTTCCGGTAATTCGGCAATTATTGAGGGATTGTCAAAGTCAAAAGTCCAATTCAAGAAGTCTAAACTTATGGCCCCGCAGATAAATATTTTAGTTGATGATTTGGACCGCGATAAAAATAAAATGCGGTTTGAAAAGGAGCTGGCGGAAAAAGAAAAATATGCGGAGAGCCTGAAAAGAAAATTGGAAAATAAAGATTTTGTGGCCCGCGCGCCGAAACAAGTGGTTGATGCCGAGCGCGAAAAGCTGATTAAGGTTGAAGATGAAATAAAAAATTTAGGAGAGCAATTAAAAAATTTATAATATGGATAAACAATTAGAAGAAGTATTGACGAGGGGCGTAGAAAATATCTACCCCTCGCGCGATTTTTTGGAAAAACTTTTGAAATCAAATAAAAAACTGACCATTTATACCGGCTACGACCCCACGGCCCCGACTTTGCATATCGGCCACGGAATTACGATGCTAAAACTCCGCCAATTCCAGGACTTGGGGCATAAAATCATATTTTTGATCGGCGATTTTACGGGAATGATTGGCGATCCGACGGACAAAGCGTCGGCGAGGCAGCAGCTCACAAGAGAGCAGGTTTTAAAAAATTGCAAAGAATATAAAAAACAAGCGTCCGCGATTTTAAGATTTTCCGGAAAGAATCCTGTGGAAATAAAATATAACAGCAAATGGTTTTCAAAAATGAACTTTGGAGACGTATTGGAGCTTTCTTCAAAGTTTACCGTTCAAAGGATGCTGGAGCGCGATATGTTTCAGGTGCGGATGGGTGAGGGAAGACCGATTTATGTCCATGAATTTATGTACCCGATAATGCAGGCTTATGACAGCGTAATTATGGATGTTGACGGCGAAGTGGGCGGTAATGACCAGACATTTAATATGCTTGCGGGGCGGGATTTGGTGAAAGCGATGAAGAACAAAGAAAAATTTGTTTTGACTATGAAGCTTTTGACCGACGCTTCCGGAAAAAAAATGGGAAAATCGGAAGGAAATATGATCGCTTTGGCTGATTCGGCGGAAGAGATGTTCGGGAAAGTTATGAGCTGGAGCGACGAAATGATAGTCCGCGGTTTTGAACTTTGCACAAAACTTGCCGCCGATGAAATAAAGAAAATGGAAAACGAACTTGCAAAAGGCGCTAATCCGCGCGACTTGAAATTAAAGCTGGCATTTGAAATCGTTAAAACTTTTTTGGGAGAGAAGGAGGCCGGAAAAGCGGAAGATAATTTCATAAAAACTTTTTCAAAAAAAGAAGTGCCGGAAGAAATAAAAGAAGTAAAAATTAAATCCAAAAATATTTTGGATGTTTTGGTGGAGAGCGGGCTATGTTCCTCTAAGGGCGATGCCAGAAGAAATGTGGAGCAGGGCGGCGTCTCCATAGACGGCGAGACTGTTAAGGATTTTAATTTTGAAATTAAATCGGGCGCCGTCATCAAAAAAGGCAAAAGGCATTTTGTAAAAATCAAATAACATATGTACTTTTTGGAAAAATTAAAAAATGAAATCGCTAAAGATGCAAACACCGTTTTAGGTGGGGAATATTTTTCATCTGCGGATTTTGAATATCCGCCCGCGGAGATTGGCGGAGATTTGTCCCTGCCGTGTTTCAAGCTGGCAAAAATTTTAAAGAAAAATCCAAATGAAATAGCGGAGCAACTTGTGAATATCAAAAATAAATGGATTAACAAAGCGGAAATAAAAGGCGCTTATGTTAATTTTTATTTAAAAAGAAATTCAGCCGGACAGGAAATTATAAAAGAGCTGCAGGGGCAGACGGAAAAAAATAATTATGCAAATTTTGGCCGCGGCGAAAAAGCGATGCTGGAGTATGTCTCGCCAAACAGCAATAAACCGCTTCATTTGGGGCACGTGAGGAATGGATTTTTGGGCGAGTCGCTGGCAAATATTATGGATTTTTGTGGTTATGGCGTAAAGCGGAGCGCTCTTATAAACGACAGGGGTGTTGCGATTTGCAAATCTATGCTTGCCTATAAACTTTGGGGCAAGGGCGACAGTCCTAAAAAATCCGGCTTAAAATCCGACCATTTTGTTGGAAAATATTACGTTCTGTTTGATAAAAAAGCCAAAGAAGATCCGAAGCTCTTGGAAGATGTCCAGAATTTGCTTGTAAGGTGGGAGAAGGGAGAAAAAGAAGCGGTTGGGTTTTGGAAAAAAATGAATAAATGGGCGACTGACGGATATGCGGAAACTTATAAGCGCTTAGGCATTCGTTTTGATAAAGTTTATCGCGAGAGTGAAATCTATGATGATGGAAAAAAGATGGCTTTGGAATATTTGGAAAAAGGAATATTTAAAAAAGATGAAAAGGGGAATGTGGTTGCGGATTTAAAAAAATGCAACCTGCCGGACAAGATAGTTTTGCGCGCCGATGGCACGGCTATTTACGCGACAACTGATTTGGCATTGGCAAAAATCCGTGTGCGGGAGGGGTTTAGAAAAATATATTACATTGTCGGTTCGGAGCAAGATTTGTATTTTAAACAGCTTTTTTGCATTTTAAAACAGCTTGATATTGCCAAAGGACAGCTTAATTTAATGGAAAATACCGATCTCCGCCATTTGAGCTACGGGATGGTTGAACTTCCGGAAGGAAAAATGAAATCGCGCGAGGGCACGGTGGTTGACGCTGATGATCTTTTGAATAAACTGGAAGATTTGCTTCGTGAAGAATTAAAGGCTCGTTATGAGCTTCTTTCGCATTATGAGATTGAAAAAAGGACAAAATCAATCGCTCTCGCGGCTTTAAAATTTTATATCTTAAACGTTAATCCGCCGACAACGATTCACTTTAATCCGAAGGAATCCATTTCTTTTACGGGAAAAACAGGGCCGTATCTTTTGTATTCTTACGCCCGCCTTCATTCCATTTGGAGAAAAGGAAAAAATAAAGATATTTATAAAGGCGCTGACTTTTCATTGGTAAAAGAAGATGAGCTATGGAAATTGATTTTAGATATTGCAAAATTTCCGGAAGTATTAAAAACCGCGCTCATAGAACTAAATCCGGAAAAAGTCGCAAATTATCTATACGAATTTTCCGCGAAAATAAATGATTTTTACCATAAGATTCCGGTGCTTGAGGCCAATTTGCCGGAACGAAAAATAAGAATCGCGATAATTGACAGCGTACTGGAAATTTTAAAAAAAGGTTTTCTTTTATTGGGCATAGAGCCTTTAGAGGAGATGTGATATTTGCCCTTTAACTTTTTGTTGGTTAAAATATATATAAAACAATAATTTGGTTATAGGTTTTGGCGTAGGAGGGAGGATCTTACGGCTTGGCTTATGGCTACAACCTTATGTTTAAAAGGAATACTGAAGAGGAAAAAAATTTTTCCGTTGAAAATAGCCAAGAAAGTGAGGATGATTTGCGCGATACCATTATAGCGCAAGGAGTGCGCGTAGAAGGCGATTTTAACAGCAAGGGTAACGTAATTATAGAAGGCGCTGTGATGGGTTCTGTAAAAACCAATAATAATTTGCACGTTGGAGAGAGAGCAAAAATATCCGCGAGCATAACGGCAAAAGACGCTTTTGTCGCGGGAGAAATTCAGGGCAACATAAAAGTTAGGGAAAAATTGGAGCTTTCTCCGACTTCCAAGGTCTATGGGGACATTGAGGCAAAAACATTAATAATCAATGCGGGCGCAATTTTGAATGGAAAGTGCTCAATGCCCGATCCTAATGCCCCCGCGGGAATAAAAGAGAAAAAATCCAAAAAGGAAGAAACCCCCGAAGACGAAATAGTTTAGTATGCCTCCTAAAACAATAGAGGTAAAAATAGCAAAAAAGAGCGCGCCCAAAAAGAGTGGCGCTTCTTTTGCGATAAGCAAAGAAAGGATAAAAAAGCCCGTTTTGAAGCCTATAGCAAAAATTCGGACTTTTGATGAGATTATTCGGGATAAAACGGCTCGCGCCAAAGTGAAGAGGAATATTACTCAAGAATTGGTAAAGATGAAAAAGCCGGGAATTGATTCAAGAACTTATAGCTCGCCGTACGCTTATATCTATGCGGATTATCTCAAGGGCGTGAAATTTGAGAAAATTATGCGAGGGGTGGAGAACAGGCTTACCGATTTGGGTATTAGCGGCAGAATACATCGGCTGTCGCAATTTAAAAATTTGGAAGAAATAATAGAAGAGGATGTAAAAAGAGGCGTTAGCACGGTTGTTGTGGTTGGCGATGACGCAATGGTGAAAGAGGCGATAAATATAACCGCGGATTTAAATGTGGCATTGGGAATCATACCGGTCGGAAGCGGCGAGGACTCGATTGCAGCGCTTTTGGGCGTCCCTGAAGGGGTTGCCGCTTGCGATACTCTTTCACAGCGTATTGTTGATTATCTGGATATAGGAAAAATAAATAACAAAATATTTTTATCCCGCCTATCTATTTTTGGACAGAGGACTCCGATAGTTTGCGATGGCAAGTATGAAATATTTTCTCCCGGAGGGGATATCGTGATTTATAATCTTGATTTGGAAAATAAAGAAAAATTAATAAAAAAAATAAACGTAAAAGACGGCAGATTTGAGGTTTTGGTAAAGCCAAAGGAAACATTGGGAATGAAATTGGGTTTTGGCAAGGCAAAAAGCAATTATAGCTTATTTTTTGCCAAAGAAATTATAATGAAAAGCACTGCAGTTTTTTCAATTTATGTGGATGGGAAGAAGAATTTTTATAAAGAGGTGGAGATTAAGATACTGCCGAAGAAGTTAAAGGTGATAGTCGGGAAAAATAGATTGATTTGAGGAGGCGCTTGAAAATTTGGCGGTTTCTGGTAAAATAATGATTGCTTATAAAACGTGCCCGGGTGGCGAAGTTGGTATACGCACTACCTTGAGGTGGTAGCGGTCGCAAGGCCATGGAGGTTCGAGTCCTCTCCCGGGCAATTAAAACGCCGAGTTCTGTCTCGGCGTTTTAATTTTTTGCCCAAGGAGGGGCTTAAACAAGGGAAATAAAATCCCTAATACTTTTTCGGATATTTTTTATTTTTTTATAGTGTGTCATATATTATTATCCTTCAAAAAATGGTATAATTTTAATTGATGAAGAGTATCTCTAAAGATCATCATTTTTATGATACGGAGGAAAACTAAAGCTTTCTTTAAGAAAAAAAATAAAAGAAAGCCCGAAGGATTGGGTTTAAAAAAAATTCTTGCGTATATATGGCAAGCTGACTTGAGGCATAAAGGCCTTTTTATTTTTTCTCTGATTTTGCTTACTATTTTAGGATTTTTAATAACAAAACATCGCGCAAAATCAGCCGATGGTTCCGGAGTTAATACCGTTTCTCCCAACTCGGCTGTCATTAATTCGACGGGCAATACTTTTAATTTTACTTTTACCGCAGGAGAGACGATGGATAGCGGAGAAGTTGCAATAACATCGCCGGCTGGCTGGAGTTATCCCCAAGCGACTGCCGGGCAAGCCGGATACACAACGGTTAATTCATCCGGAATCGTCGCCGATATTGTAAATAATTTAGATACTTTAAATGGATGGACTTCTACAAAACATATGGAGCTGTCCGCAGACAGCGGTGATAAACAAGAAGGTACGGCATCCATTAAAAATATAATCAGCGCTTCAGCATCAGCCAATGAGTCGTGGTGTTTTAATAATGACGCCGCAGCCGATTGGGGAGCGGCCAATAGCACTAATGGTTCCCGCATAGCCTTTTGGATAAAATCAAATACCGAATTAGCCAATGGCGATTTTTATTGGGTTGATAGCGCGGCTAATAATTTAGTAAATCCCAGCGATTCCATAAGCATATCGGGAATTCCGGAAAATGTTTGGACTTATATGTCCGTAACGCTGGGCGCGCCCAGAAATTCCGTGTTTTCTTATGGTTTTAAATATGCGGCGGATTTGGGGGCGGTTAACTTAAATATAGATTCCATATCATCTTTATTTGATGCGGCAGATACGGTTGCAAATTGGGGCGGATCTTCGGGGGTTTCTGTTTCTTTGCTTGGAAGCGAAGATAATTTTAAAGAGGGGTCGGGAGCAATTAGATGCGTTTTTGCCGCTTCCGCCAAAGCTGATGGAAGTTGCCGGCGTTCAGCTGCGGCAAATCGAAATTTTAATATCGGTCCGGGTACCACGGTTAATTTTTGGATACGATCATCTATTGCGCTTAATGCCGGAGACTTGGAGTGGATGGATGATGAAAATCAAAATCTTTCTTCTCCCGAAGATAGGGTTAGTTTACCGGCTATCCCGGCAAATACCTGGACTTATATAACGCTATCCGCTCCCAATTCCGCTAATAAACTTGTCCGTTCTTATGGTTTTGGCCAAACCGTAGACAAAGGCGCTTTTACTTTAGACATTGACTCGTTGGGAAAACAAGTTAATTCGGGGGATAGTATAACGGGATGGAGTGTTTCAAATTCTAATATTCAGACAATATCTTCAGATTCCGCGGTTTTTCATGAAGGCGCCGCGTCGTTAAAAAATGTGGCGGGAAATAATATTGCCGTGGGAGACAGCTGGTACCAAATGCTGGATTCTGCGCAAAACTGGTCGGGATACATAACTATAGGTTTTTGGATTCGTTCAAGCGCAAACCAAGCATCTAATAATTTGCAATTTTTGTACTCCGCCAATCAGGATTTAAGTTCCCCGATAGCTTCTTTAAATATCGGAAGTTTAAATGCAAATACTTGGACTTTTAAAAAACTTATATTAAGCGGCAACAGGGATTCTATAAAAAGTTTTGGTTTTAAATTTATAAATCCGGTGCCGTCGACAATTTATTTAGACGATATCTTAATTGGTCCCGGAAGTTTAAATTTTTTTCCCGAAGGAACGGCGGCGGCAAGGTTTTTATCGCTTTCTTCAGGTGAAACCGCTACTTTTGCTTATGGTTTTGGAGGCGGTAACTCGGGGGTAATAGCGCCCGGAACAGCCGGCTCATATACTTTTATCACCAAATCCAGAATTTCCGACTCTGGTTCTTTGGCCGAGATTTCAACTTCACCTGTTGTTACGGTGGCAAACTCCGCGGCAATAAAATTCGTGATTATAGATCCGGCTGACAGCATGGTAAATGAGCCGGTCGCTATCAGGGTAGAGGCTCAAAGGACGGATGGAAGCGTTGATACGGCTTATCAAAATAACGTGACTTTGGCGGCTTCGGGCTCCGCAACGGGCGCAGGGCTTGTAAACATTGTTAATGGCATAGGATCCGCTACAATCATTGATACTGTTGCGGAAACCGTTAATCTATCATTAATAGATACACAGGAAACCGGATTGGATGTTTCTTCTACTCAAGATGTTGTATTTTCTTCGGATGCGGTTTCGAGTTTCACTTTAAATAACCCGGGCGGCATGACAGCGGGAACACGGATTGCTTACATCGTTGGCCGAAAAGATCAATTTGATAATCCTGTTACTTCCGGTCCGACAACATCTTATCTTTATACCTCTTCCGATAATGGGAAATTTTACAATGCGGCATCGGGAGGAAGCGCAATAAATTCCGTGGTAATACCCGACGGCGGTTCTGAAATAAATTTTTGGTATTATGATGATACGCCCGGTAGTTATATTATAACCGTTTCCGACAACTCGTTTTCGCCTAACGGCGATACGGGAATAGATGATGCCGAAGATTCTGTGGAAGTGGTTGCCGCTCCTATTGAAGCGACTAAGTTTATAATTATAAATCCGGATGACGGAGATGTTGGTGACAGCGTAGAAGTACGCATTGAAGCTCAAGATAACATTGGGAGGCTGGATGTTTTTTATCAAGACGATATTACTCTTATAACTTCGGGCGCGGCGACAGGCGGGGGGTTGGTTGATGTAAAAAATGGCGTCGGGTTGATTAACGTCACGAATACCTTAGCGGAAACCGTTGTTTTATCTTTATTGGATACGGAGGGTACCGGACTTGAAATTTCTTCGGTTGAAGATGTGATATTTAAAAAGAAAGATACAAAAGAAGAAGAATCGGCCGGCGCGGGAGCCTCCCGTCCGGTGACTGTAATAAGATTTTTTGGTCGCGCTTATCCGGGCGCCAGCGCCGTTCTTTTAGCGAGAAGCGGAGATCAGGAAATACCTTTGCAATATAATAATATTGTTTCTGAAAATGGGTATTTTAGCCTGGAATTTTCAGGAAAAATTTTTGGTTATAAGTCTTATGGTTTGATAATAACAGATAAAGACGGCCGAACCACGCCGGCAAAATTTTATAATTTTGATGTAAATTTGTATTCTGTTACGGACAAAGATATTTTCGTGCCGCCCACGATTGAACCGGAACAAAAAAATATAGGAAAGAATACGTCCGTAATAATAATTGGCTACGCTACGCCCGGTATGCGGCTTGAATTTGATATAGACGGAAAAATAATGCCGGACTTGGTGTATGCGAAAAATTCGGGGTATTACGAGTATAAGATTGAAGCTGGAAAACTAACCTTGGGTGAACACCAAATACGAGCCAGGCAACTGGACGAGAGATTGGGAAAAGAAAGCAATTGGTCGGTATCTGCATTATTTTCAATTTCCCAATTATCCGCGCCGCAAACAGATTTAAATGGCGACGGGGTAATTGATATAAGCGATTGGAGTATGTTTTTAGGTCTTTGGAGCAAGCAGGACGCTCGAATAGATTTTAATGGCGACGGAAAGGTGGATATATCCGATTTTAGTTTATTTATGTCTACTGTTAAAAAATAAATATGAAAAGATATATTTTTGTTTTATTGATTGCTTTAGGGATATTGCACGCGGTAAAAGCAGAAGCCGCCGTTTTGTCTGTGCAGGCGCAAAAAAATAATTTTGAAATTGGCGAACAATTTACCATAAGCATAAAACTTGATAGTGAGGGAGTCGGAATAAATGCCGCCCAGGCAACTTTAAATTACCCGGCGGACATTGTGCAGATTTTGAGCGTTGATAAAAGCGATTCGGTTTTTAATTTTTGGCTGTCTGATCCGGTTTTTGACAATAGCAAAGGCATCCTGTCTTTTGTCGGCGGATCGACCAATGGTTTTACCGGGAAGTCGCTCCATATCCTATCCGCTAGATTTAAAGTGAACGCTGCCGGGAAGGCGGCTATTAAATTAATGGGAGGCGCGGTTACTTCCTCGGATGGAAATGGCACAAATGTTTTGAGATTGCTCCAGGGAATTGAGATTGCGGGAGTTTCCCAAGTAGCGGAAGAAATAAAAAATGTCACTCCGGAAAGCGAAATCGTCCCGGAGGCAATCTCTCTACCCGCAGAAATTTTACCCGCTCCGATACAAATTGTAAGAACTCCGGAAAAGGCGAGCGGAATGCCGCTTTTGCCGGCTTTACAAGTCCCTCTTTATAAATCCGGTGAGTGGAGTAATGTTGTTGCAAATTTTTTAGCGCAATGGACTCTCCCCGCTGACGTAACCGACGTCGCTACCGCGGTAAATTCCAATCCAAAATTTAGTCCGGTGGCATCAGAGGGATTGTTTGACAATAAATTTTTTCCTGCTTTAAAAGACGGAGTTTCTTATCTCCACGTTCGTTTTAAAAATAGCATTGGCTGGGGAGACACGGCGCATTATAAAATCTTAATAGATACCGTTCCTCCCGCTTCTTTTGAGGCAAAAATGGAGGCAAATATAGGAAAAGACGGATCGACGGAGGAACCGGCGCCCGTGATTACTTATGAAAGCGCGGACCAGCTGTCGGGAATTGATAAATATTTTATTCAAATAGACAATTCATCGGCCGTAGAGACGGCTGATGAAAAATTTGCTCTGCCGTTGCAACTGCCCGGCGAGCACTCTGTAAGAGTAAGGGCCTTGGATGTTGCCGGAAACGGAACAGAATCTCTGCTTAAAATAAATATCCTGCCAATTGCTTCCCCGATTATTTCCTCCATAACTGAGAAGATTTTTTCAGGCGAAGGAGGTTTGAATATTGGCGGTGACGCCCTTCCTAATATATCTGTTTCGTTAATTTTGAAAAATGAAGCCGGGGCGGTTCAAGATTCAAAGATCACAAGTTCCACGCCCTCCGGCAAATGGCTTGCGGAATTTGATCGGGCGCTTAAAAAAGGCAAATATTTTGTAGAAGTTCGAGCAAAAGACGGGCGTGGCGCGCAAAGTTTTCCCGTGGCGTCTAAACGCATAATTGTGCGCGATAGACCTCTTGTAGTTGTTGGCGGCTTGGAGCTTTCTTCGTTTTGGGCATTAACTTCCGTAATTATTTTGCTTCTTTTGAGTTTTGGGCTTGGCTTTTATGCAAACTATTTAGCAAAGCTGCAAAGAGGCCGGCGCGAAATTATTGCGCGCCGCGACACCGTGGCCGCGATTAGTCTCTTAAAAAGAGACGTTTCTCGCATAATTGATGGTTATAAAGGAAAAAAAATGACTCCGCAAAAAATGGTGGAAATGCAAACTTTCTTAAAAAGGCTTGACGCCAGTTTGGATAAAATTAATAAATATTTACCAAAAGAAATAAAAGAAATAATTAAATAAAATTAAAGGGGAGGATACAAATATGAAAATATTAATAGTGGAGGATGAGCAAACTTTAGCAAAAGTGATGGCTGAAAAAATAAAAGCCAGCGGTTACACGGTAAAAATAGAAGATAATGGGGATAAGGTGGTGGCTACGTCAAAGTCTTTTAAACCGGATTTAATATTATTGGATTTGGTTTTGCCGGGAAAATATGGAATGGAGGTATTGCATGATTTAAAATCGGACAAGACTTTGAATGTTATACCCGTTATTATTATTTCCAATTTAGATAACGATGAAGAAATTAAAAAAGCGCTTTCTTTGGGAGCGGTTGATTATTTTGTAAAAAGTCAGCATCCGTTAAATGAAATTGTGGATAAAATAGAAGAGTATATCGGCGCCCCCGGCATTTCGAGGAGAAAATAATTTTTTTATTATGGACTTCCTAAAAGAAGAATTGGAAGAGTATAAATATATTTGCAACCAACTGCCCGATTTGTTGGTGATTTTGGATGAACAAGGAGTTATCAGAAGAGTGTCGGGGGCGGTTGAAAAATTAGTTGGATACTCTGCAAAAGAAGTGGAGGGCTTGCCGTTTTTTAAGGCGCCGTTTATTTCAAAAGAAGATATTCCAAAAATGGTTAAGAATTTCAAAAGCAGGGTGGAAGGCAAGGATATTCCAATTTATTTTTTTAAGGCAAAGGCTAAAAATGGGGCTGAGGTATACTTTGAAGTGAATGGAAGAAGAATAAAACTTTCCGGAAAAAATGCCATTCTTTTGGTATTGCGCGATATAACAAAAGAGAAAGAGCTTGAGGATAAGCTGGCGGAGGAAAGCAGAAAAACGAATAAAATAATCGACGACAACCCTTATGGGATAGTAGTTTTGGGCCGCGACGGCAGGCTACAAAGAGCCAATAAGGCGTTTGTGAGATTTTTTAAAGAATTGCCGCCAAAAGAATATTCTTTTTTTAAAAGTTATACTCTTAAAAATCCCGCTTTTTCCAATGCGGTTAGCGATTTAAAAAAAGGCAAGAGCGTAGTTCTGAAAGATGTATTATTAAATCCGCATAAAGACACCGGCGGCAAAAAGGGAGCCGGATTAAATAAGGATTTGTATTTTAATCTGTCGGCATTTCCTTTAATGGATAAAAATAACAAATTGAAAAATGTGGTGGCAATGTACGAAGATGTGAGCGCCAGAAAAAAAGCCGAAGAACAACTGGCGGAACGTGTCCAGGAACTTGAGCGGATGAATAAGCTTATGGTCGGGCGCGAGCTTAAGATGATTGAGCTAAAAAAAGAAATAAAAAAATTAAAAAAGAAATCAGGCTAGGAATATTGCGTTTAATTAGCCTATGAAGCTTTCAATAAAAATTTTTTTAATGACAGGATTGATAACGCTTGCCGGAGTGCTGGGCGTTTCTTTTTTTTCTTATCATATAACACGATCTTCTCTGGAGGAAAAAATCGGCGCGGAGCGGGTCAATCTGGCGCAAAATTTAGTGGCTAATATCGACCAGTACCTTTTTCGCCGGTATTTGGAAATCCAGTTGATTGCAACATCCAAGCCTTTTAAAAATTTGTTTTTTGGGGGAACGAAAGAAGAGATGCTGGAAGTGGAGAACCGGGTGGATGACTTTAAGAAATTTACAGGGCCATGGGATATTTTGCATATCGTTGATGCAAGCGGAAAAATTTTATTTTCTTCAAAAGATGTTAAAGATAAAAACATAAGGGATTATCCCGGGAGTTTTGAGGCTTTTTCTGAAAGTATAAAGGGAACGACATATTTTTCAGATGTTGTTATTTCCGAAGAATGCGGCAAGGCAACGATAATTTTTTCCGCGCCTATTAGGAATATGGAGGATCCGAAGCAGCCTATTTTAGGAGCTGTTGTCGGCCACTTGAACTGGTCCTTTGTTTTGGAGATTTTAAAAGATCAGGAGGGGTTATCTTTATATAATAAAGATGGCTTGTTTATAGGAAGCAGCAAGGGTAGTGAAGGGGATATTTTAAAGGCTGATTACAGGGAAAGGTTTAAGGCTTATAATCTCAGAAGCGGGAAAGGTTCTTTTATTTTTGCGGATTCAGATGGGAATAATTTTTTTATTTCCTATGCCCATGAAGTCGGACACGACGATTATGCGGGCCGGAATTGGATTTTAATCGCCGAAGTGCCCACTGGCATAATATTCGCACCGGCCGGCACCGCAGCCCTTAGATCAACCTTATTTTTATCGCCGATTTTGCTTATTTTGGGCGCTTTGATATTGCTTATTTTTTCTAAGTTTGTATTGAAACCGTTAAAATACTTGACGAATGTATCACAAAGCATTTCAGCGGGAGACATTAAAAAAAGAGCAGAAATAAAATCCAGAGATGAAATAGAAATTTTAGCATCGAGTTTTAATAAAATGGCGGAAACCCTGACGAAAGAAAGAAGCGAATTGGAACTAAGGGTTAAACAGAGGACAAACGAGTTGGATAAAAAAATAAGTGAGTTAGAGGAAAATAAAGCGGCAATGTTAAATCTTTTGGAAGACGTGGAAGAAGAAAAATTAAAACTTGCAAGAGAGAGCGCGGAGGACGAGGCGCTTTTGGGGAGTCTTGGAGAGGGTGTAATAGCGACCGATAGGAAAGGGCGAATAATTTATATTAATAAAGTAGCCGAAAGCTTATTTGGCTATTCTTCGGCAAAAGTAAAAGGAAAATTTTTTAATAATATTTTTCCATTGGAAGACGAGGCCGGAAAAAAACTTGATATCAAAAAAAGGCCTCTTTATTTGGCATTGCAGAGCAATAAGCCAAGCGTGAGTTCTAACTATTACTACACGCGTGGAAAAAATAACCGTTTTGCCGCCTGGGCGAGCGCTTCCCCGATTGTTTTAAATAAAAAAACCATTGGCGCTATCGGAGTTTTTAGGGACATTACCCGTGAAAAAGAGGTTGATAAGGCGAAAACGGAATTTGTTTCCTTGGCATCGCATCAGCTTAGAACGCCTTTAACGGGAATAAAATGGTATGTTGAGATGCTCTTGTCCGGTGAGGCCGGCAAATTAAACCAGGTCCAAAAAAATTACTTGAACGAGGTTTATAATAATGAAGAAAGAATGTCCAGCCTTGTAAATGCGCTTTTGAATGTTTCCAGAATAGAGATGGGTACTTTGGCGATAGATTCCGAGCCTACCGATATTGTCCAGCTCTTAAGGGAAACAGTGCATAGCTTTGCGGTTGATATTAAAAAGAAAAACTTAAAATTTTCTCAAGAGATCGAAAAGGCCATTCCCTTGATTGCCGTTGACCCAAAACTAACGAGCATTATTTTCCAAAATCTCATTTCAAATGCCATTAAATACACGCCCTCCAAGGGATCCGTAAAGGTTAAGATGAGTTGGGATAAGGAAAATATTATTTTTACAGTTTCTGATACGGGTTACGGAATTCCGGCGGGGCAGCAGGATAAAATATTTACCAAACTTTTTAGAGCCGACAATATCCGCACAAAGGTTACGAATGGAACAGGTTTGGGATTATACACTGCAAAAGCGGTGGTCGATGGTTTTGGGGGCAAAATTTGGTTTAAATCAAAAGAGGGTAAGGGCACGACGTTTTTTTCCTCTATTCCTTTAGCGGGTGTAAAGAAAAAGAAAGGAATAAAAGGTTTGTTGCCAGTATAGAGCCCGTGTTATAATTTAATAAGAATTTAAGAAGATATTTTATGCATAAAATTTTGATTATAGAGGACGAAGTTTCTGTGCGAAAAATTCTAGCTGATAAGTTTAAAAAGGAAGGTTTTGGGATTTCAGAAGCTAAAGATGGAGTGGAAGGTTTAAAAAAGGCCAAAAAAGAGCGCCCCGCAATAATTTTATTGGATATTATAATGCCTAAAATGGACGGGCTTACGATGTTAAAAAAATTACGCCGGGATGAATGGGGAAAGGATGCTAAAGTTCTTGTATTGACAAATTTAAGCGATGCAACGAGCGTAGAAAACGCTCTTGAAGCGGGGGTGCACGATTTTTTAGTGAAAGCTGATTGGAAACTGGAAGATTTGGTTAAAAAAGTTAAAGATAAAATAAAATTATGATAGCAAGAATTATTGTCGGGATAATCGGCACGGCTTTGGGGATAGCCATGAATTTAAAGACCGAGGCTTTCTTAAGATTTACCGGCAAAATACCCTGGGCGGAACAACATCTGGGAGTTGAAGGGGGGACTCGGCTTTTTTACAAACTTTTGGGATTAATAATTATTTTTCTTTCCTGGATTTACGCCTTCAACTGGTTAAATGGCCTTTTGCAGTTTTTATTAGGAGGATTGTTCAGAGGTTGAGCGCCTAAATATTAAATTTTTTATAATCCAATTTAATTTAAATTTAAACTTATGTATATTCCAACCGGATCGGAACTTTTGGATCCAATAAAAATTTTAAATAAATTAGAACTCCGTGAAGGAATGAAAATCGCCAATTTGGGATGCGGTACCTCCGGCCATTTTTTGTTTCCATCGGCCAAGATGGTGGGGGATGCGGGCACGGTTTATGCGGTTGATATTTTAAAATCGGCTTTATCCTCTATTGAGAGCAAAGCAAAAATGCAAAACTTTTCTAATGTTATTACCGTTTGGTCTGACATAGAAGTATATGGAGGCGCAAAAATTATCAGCGATGAATCATGTGACGCCGTTTATCTTATAAATCTTCACGCCAAGCCCGAGATGTTAAAAGAGGCCTTGCGGATTTTGAAAAAAAATGGTAAGTTGCTAATTGTTGACTGGAACGCTACAGCAACCCCTTTTGGCCCGGCAACGAAAGATCGCGTGTCTGCGGAAGAAATTAAAAAAAGGCTTGCGGGTTTTTCTGTAGCGTTAGATATGGAATTTGAAGCCGGACAGTACCATTGGGGGCTAATTTATAAAAAGAATTAAACGGAGGGTTTAAGAAATATGGGATTTTTAGACATAAGACCGCTTTTCACTTTGGGTTTTTGGTTTAAAATGGTGCCTGATCAGCTTTTACCGCCATTTCAGTGGGCATTTTTGGTATTTTTTGGATTATTAATTTTAGCCGGAATTTTGGCAGACCAGGTGCATAAAAGAAGAAAAGATAATTTTGTTTTAAGGTTTGGCGCTAAATACATAAAAAACTGGTTCCTCACCGCAGGAATAATCGGATGTTTGTTGCTGTTTTTCGGTTATGAGCGGGCAGTGTTTCTTTCTTCCAGATTTTGGTATTTGGTTTGGTTTATTTCTTTTGGATTATGGCTTTATTTCGTGATTAAAAAAATAAAATCTCTTCCTCAAAAAGAAGAAGATTTGAAGAAAAAAGCGCAGTTTGAAAAATATTTGCCAAAGAAGAAATAAGTTTTATGAGCTTTGAGCGGAAAAAAATAGGAAAGTTCGGCGAAGACCTCGCCGTTTCTTTTTTAAAGAAAAAAGGATATAAAATAATTGAAAGAAACTTTTTTATTCATCGCCTGGGAGAAATAGATATTGTTTCCGAGCACGGCGGAAGAATGGTTTTTGTGGAAGTAAGGACTAAGAGCGGCAATTCTTTTTGCTCTCCGGAGGAATCTATCGGCCCGCGGAAAAAACAAAAGTTGATTTTGATGGCGGCAAGCTATTTGGAAAGTAAAAAGTTATGGCACAAGCCGTATGGAATAGACGGAGTTTTTATAGAGGGGAATAACGGCAGATATGAAATTCGGCATTTAGAAAATATAATAGAAATTTAAAAAATCCGGCGCTCGCCGGATTTTTTAAAAGATTGTTCGGATTAGCACCAGAAAGACTATTATTTGCAGAAGAAGCCCGTTTTTTATTGATAAATCGTATTTTTTTGCTATAAGGTCATGATTTTTGAAATGCCATTTGTGGATAATTTTCAGCCACTTTGGCGCATTTGGGTCAAATAGCTCAAAGAGCCCTATTAAAACATCAGGAAGGATGGAGCCAATGATGGCCATACTTAAAACTAAATTAGAAGCCGGCAGAGGCAGGTTAAAGAAAACAACCGTCAAAATAATAGCCGCAATAGAATCAAGTATTGTTTTTGCCGCGGCTTTTTTAAGGGAAAGCTCTTTATTTTTATATTTTACGTAGAGTTTGCTGTCGCCGTGCGGAATCATATCCAAAACAATATGGCTTAAAACTCCATATAATAAAGCTATTATGGGATTTCCGGTATACTGGGCAACTATTGCTCCGGCAGAGGCGTGGACTAATAAATTCATATGGCTACAATATAGCAGATTTTTTCCGTAAAGTCAACTTTGACGTTAAAGGCATGCTATGATTAGATGAAGTTGGAGGTTGTACCTTGAAAAAAATCAGGCTTTTTGATTTTTTAAATACTTTAAGGAAGAATAGGATAAAGTCGGTTTGGAATTTTTTGGCTTTTTTGCTGGTTTTGTTTACGGGCATTTTTTTACTCTGCGTTTTTTACGCCGTTTCACAGCTCCTTTACCTGCAGGGTGTTATCCTTTTGGGGTATTATTCTTTTCTGGTTTTTGTGCCTTTGGCGGGAATATTGGCATGGGGATTGCTTTTTTTCTTTAAAGAGACGGAGATAAGCACGGAAGAATTTGTTGAAAAAAAGATTAATTTTAGATTTGTAAGAAAAATTTTATTGTGGCTCTTAAAAATGAAAATGGTTGCTTTTGTCGCATCCGCTTTGTTTTTGGGGCCGATAATTACGCCGCCGCTTATTAAAACCTGCATCCCCAATGATAAGAAAAAAGCCTACTTTTGGTCGATTGCGTTGAATATGCTGTCCGCCGCTTTTTGGTTGGGATTTACCCTGGGCGGATGGAAGCTTGCTAAGCATTATTGGAGCGCAATTAAACTAAGCGTCGGAGCTTAGTTTTTTTTCACCCGTGACGCTATTCTTTTTTTTATTTATTTGTTATAATGAAGGCGTATTTTTATAATAATAATTTTTTGTGGGAGGAAACACGAGCTTTATTTTTTTTCAAAAAAAGAATTTAAAACATTCGGTAATTTAATGCCGAATTTTTTTTATGGAAATTATTTCATACAAAAATTCCGGCGTTGACATAGACGCCGGAAATGAAAGTGTAAATAGAATAAAAGAATTGGCGAGGTCGACTTTTTCTTCGGGTGTGCTAACCGGTCTGGGAACATTTGGGGCAATGTTTGATCCGGGCCAAATTTTAAGGGAGTATAAAGAACCCGTATTGGTACAAAGTATGGACGGGGTGGGGACTAAACTTAAAATCGCCGCTATGATGGATAAATTTGATACGGTGGGGATTGATATCGTAAACCATTCTTGTAATGATATTTTGGCCCAGGGGGCAAAGCCGCTCACTTTTTTGGATTATATCGCTACGGGAAAACTTTCGCCGCAGAAGGTGCAAGAAATTGTGGGTGGAATGGCTTTTGCCTGCAAAAACTCCGGTTTAAGCCTGATTGGCGGTGAGACGGCGGAAATGCCCGGGGTTTACAAAGAAAACGAGTATGATATCGCCGGCTGTATTTTGGGGGTGGCGGAAAAAAGCGAGCTCATCAATGGGAAAAATATTCTTCCCGGGGATATTGTTTTGGGTTTGGCGTCATCAGGTTTGCACACCAACGGGTATTCGCTCGCAAGAAAATTATTTTTTGAAGTTGGCGGTTATAATGTTAATTCTAAGATCTTTGACTTGGAAAAAAGTTTGGGGGAAGAGTTGCTTGTGCCGCATAAAAATTATTCCAATGAAGTTTTGCCATTAGTCCGAGAGGGCCGCATAAAAGGGATCGCCCACATCACAGGCGGAGGATTTTTTGAAAATATTCCGCGTATTTTACCCGAAGGGACTGCGGCTGAAATTATTAAAAACGCCTGGGAGCCGCTTAAGATTTTTAAAATAATGCAAAAATTGGGTGGTGTTCCCGAAGAAGATATGTTTCGCACTTTTAATATGGGCATTGGAATGGCGCTCGTGGTGGCTCCGGAAAATTTTGATTATGTAAAAGAAAAAACAAACGGAATTTTAATTGGAAAAATAATAAACGGCAAAAAAGAAGTAATATTAATTTAATTTTTATTTTATTTTATGTGCGGATTAATGGGAATTATCGGGGGAAATGATGTTGCTTTTGATATTTACGAAGGGTTAATCGCTTTACAGCATCGCGGACAAGATTCTTGCGGTATCATAACGTATAACCGGCAATTTCATTTAAAGAAAGGATTGGGTTTGGCGCGGGATGTATTTGATGAAAATAATATGGTGCGGCTTACGGGAAAAATGGGAATCGGCCACACCAGATACGTAACGGTTGGCAACATTTCCATCGAAGACGCCCAGCCTTTTAAAATTGAAGCCCCGTATGGCATTGCTTTGGCGCACAACGGCAATATTTTTAATTTTCATGAACTGCGGGAAGAATTATTTAAAAAAGAATTGAGGCACATAAATTCCGATTGCGATGCCGAAGTTATTTTAAATATTTTTGCCCTGGAGCTTGAAAAAGGCATTTGCGGCGATTTTATTGAAAATGTTTTTAATGCCGTGAGTGGTGTTTATAAGCGGGCAAAGGGCGCATATTCTGTGGTGGGGATAATAGCCGATAAAGGGCTTTTTGCCTTTCGGGATCCGCACGGCATAAAACCTCTGGTTATTGGCGAAAGAAAAATAGGCGAAAAAACAGATTATGTTTTTGCTTCGGAAAACACCATGTTTAGCGCGTTGGATTTTTCTTATGTGCGGGACATCTCGCCGGGCGAGGCGGTTTTTGTCGATTTGGACGGAAATTTTTACAGCCGGACGATTGAACAAAAAAGTTTTAAACCCTGCGTTTTTGAATATGTTTACTTTGCGCGCCCCGATTCAATGTTGGATCGGGTGAGTGTTTACAGATCGCGTTTAAGAATGGGGCAGAATTTAGCTTTAAAAATAAAAAAGGAACGCCCGGGTTTGGAGGTGGATGTGGTGATTCCTGCGCCTTCAACCGCGAATACCGCGGCGCTTTCCTTGGCGCGCGCTTTAGGAGTGCGGTACAGTGAGGGTTTGTATAAAAATAATTTTATCGGCCGCACCTTTATTATGCCCGGCCAGGAACAAAGGAAGAGGTCTTTAAAATTTAAGATTTCGCCGATTGAGCTTGAGATTAGGAATAAAAATATTTTAATCGTTGATGACAGCATTGTGCGCGGCAATACTTCGCTGCAGATTGTCAATTTGGTAAGAAAATGCGGCGCGAAAAAAGTTTATTTCGCCTCTGCTTCGCCACCGCTGCGTTTTCCATGCCTTTATGGAATAGATATGCCGTCGCGAAAGGATTTTATCGCCAATTATTCGGATATTGAAAGCATAAGAAAGAAAATAAATGTTGATTATCTTGTTTATCAGGACTTAGACGATTTGGTTGAGGCGGTTACGAGAAAAGGCGACCATAAAATAATCCGCCCTTGCCACGCTTGTTTTAGCGGAGAGTATCCGACCGAGGATATTACCGAAGAAACATTAAATAAAGCTGAAGCGTTAAGATAATATGAATGTTTTGCTTTTTGGCCACGGCGGGCGGGAACATGCCTTAGCCGAAGCCTTTGCCCGTTCGCCAAAAATTTCCGGGCTTTGTTCTTATATGAGGTGCCGAAATCCCGGCATTGAATTTTTTTCTAAAAATAATTGCATTGGGGATTACGGGGATGCGGAAAAAATAAAAAATTTCGCCCGTGAAAATAAAATTGATTTTTCTTTTATCGGTCCCGAGCTCCCGTTGTCTTTAGGGGTGGTGGATATTTTGAAAGGAATGGGAATTCCTTCCGTGGGGCCAACAAAAAAATTATCCCGTTTGGAGAGCTCAAAATCTTTTACCAGGGATCTTTTGGAAAAATATAAAATAAGCGGCAATCCGAGGTTTAAAATTTTTTCTTCCGAAATCGGGATAGCTGATTTTATGGAGGAATTGGGCGGTTTTGTTATAAAAGCCGACGGGTTAAAAAGTGGGAAAGGGGTAAAGGTATCGGGAGAACACCTGGCAAATATAGATGAGGGAATGCAATATGCAAGAGAGTGCCTATTGGATGGCAGAGTGGTAATTGAAGAAAAACTGGAGGGGGAAGAGTTTTCTTTGCAGTGTTTTGCCGATGGAATGAATATTTCTCCGGCGCCTCTGGTGCAGGATCATAAAAGGGCATATGAGGGCGATGCCGGACCGAATACCGGAGGGATGGGCTCGTATAGCGATAAAAACCATTTATTGCCTTTTTTAAAAAATGAACATAAAGAGGCGGCCCTGGAAATTACAAAAAAAGTTTTGTTGGCAATAAAAGAAGAAACCGGGGAGTTTTATCAAGGAATAATGTATGGAGGATTTATGCTCACCGCTCGGGGCGTGCGGCTTATTGAATATAACGCGCGGCTGGGCGATCCGGAGGCGATAAATATTTTGCCTATTTTAAAAACAGATTTGGCGGATTTAAGTTTGGCGATAATCAATCAAAAATTAGACGGGTTGAAGGTTGAATTTGAAAATAAGGCGACGGTTTGCAAATATTTGGCGCCCGCAGGTTATCCCGACAATCCTATTGAAAACGGCGCGGTTGATTTTTCCGCTATCCCAAAAACGGCGCGGTTGTATTATGCTTCAGCTACGAAAAAAGGGAAAGAAATTATATTTGGTGCATCCCGGGGAGCAGCTATTTTGGGGATAGGGGAGAATATTGAAGAAGCGGAGGCTATTGCCGAGGCGGGCGCGTCTGCTGTGGCCGGCAATATTTTTTATAGAAAAGATATCGGAACGAAAAAAATAATTGAAAAGAGAATGGGCCATATAAAGAATTTGGGAATATGAAAATAATTGATAAAAAATTGCGCGCCGGCATCATCAGATTTCCGGGATCAAATTGTGATTACGACGCCTTGAATTTTTTTAAAAAATATGGGCACGAGAGCCGTTTTATCTGGTATAAGGAAACTCAAATGCCGCCGGAAATAAATATCTTGGTTTTGCCGGGCGGTTTTGCTTTTGGCGACAGATATTATGAAAAAGCTACCGGCGAATATACCATTAATCCGGGCGAGCTGGCGGTTAAATCGCCTGTTATGGAGATTGTTTTTGCCGCAGCTTCCAAAAAAATTCCCATTCTGGGAATTTGCAATGGTTTTCAGATTTTGGTTAAATCGGGGCTTTTGCCGGGAAAGCTGGCCAGAAACGATTCGGGAAAATTTTTCTGCGATAATATAGCCTGCGAAGTTTTGGGCGATTCTTTTTTTAAAGATAAAGAAATTTTGGGAAAAATATTTAATATCCCGGTTGCCCACGGATATGGAAAATATATTGCCAGTGAGCCTGAAATTTTTTCGCTTGAAACCCGGGGCCACATATTCCTTAAATATAAAGGCATTAATCCAAACGGCTCCGTGAAAAATATTGCCGGCATCTCTAATGAAGAGGGAAATATTTTTGGAATGATGCCGCATCCTGAGCGTTCGCCCGACGGAAAATATTTTATAAAAGCTATGGAAAAATATGTCTTTGGATAATCCAATTGCCGCCGCTTTGGCGGAAGCAATGGCTTCTGAGCACACGAGCTATAAAAGCACAAAAAAATTTTTATCAAAATTGCCCGTAAAAGGCAAATATGTAATTCAGGGCCCCGGAGAGAATGCCGGGATTTTGGATTTGGGAGGAGGTTGGGCGCTGGCAATCCGCATCGAAAGCCATAACCACCCTTCCTTTATAAAACCCTACCATGGCGCGGCTACGGGAGTGGGGGGCATACTGCGCGATATTTTTACAATGGGCGCGCGGCCAATCGGCCTTTTTGATTTTTTAAGATTTGGAAATGATAAAAATTCCAAGTCTTTAATTAAAGAAGTTGTTCGCGGCATAGCCGATTATGGAAACTGCGTAGGCGTTCCGGTTTTGGGCGGCGATGTTTATTTTGACGATACGTATTCTCATAATTGTTTGGTGAACGTGGCGGCCATAGGATTGGTTAAGAAAAAAAATATTATTTACGGAAACGCGTTTACCCCTGGAAATGATTTGATTTATGTCGGTGCCAAAACAGGGAGGGACGGCATCGGCGGCGCCCAAATGGCTTCAAAAAATTTGGATTCTTTGGAAGAGTCAGCCATCCAAATCGCGGATCCGTTTTTAGAGAAATTATTATTGGAAGCGTGCTGTGAGCTGTCGGAAACAAATTGGACGGAAGGTATGCAGGATATGGGCGCTGCGGGTTTGCTTTGCTCAACCTCGGAAGTGGTTATCAGGGGACGAAAAAAATCACATCTTAATTTAGGGGCGGAAGTTTATTTAAACAAAGTTCCGGTAAAATCGCCGGATATGTCGCCCGTAGAAATGCTTCTCTCGGAATCGCAGGAACGGATGCTGATCGTGGGGAAAAAAGAACATCGTGAAAATATTTTAAATCTTTTTAAACATTGGGATTTGGAAGCGTGTGTAATAGGAAAAGTGACCGATGATGGCAAGTATGCAGTCGTGTATGATGATGAAAAAAACACAAATATAAGTTTAAAAATGGAATTTAAAGATATTTTTCCTGATATTTTTGAGAATTGGGAATTAAAAAAATGGGAACCGCAAAAAAATCTCTATAATAAAGCGGAGCGAGCTGATTTGCGGAAAATTTGGCATCAATACGACTGGATGGTTGGGGCAAGAACCATAAAGGGTCCGAACCGCCCGGGCCATTATGCTATTTTAAATGCGCCTGAAATAGAAAAGGAAATAATTATCGCCTGGAGCTCTGACGAAGGCCGATGCAACCAAAGCCCTTCCGAGGGAATGGATTATGCTTTTGAAAAATGTTTGTCGCGTTTTAAAATGCTGGGGGCTGAGCCCTTAGGAATTACTAATTGCCTTAATTTTGGGCATCCGAGGGATTCAATGGGAGCTTTTTCTGAAGCAATTGGAGCGCTTTCCAATAAATGCCAAAGCTATAAAATTCCAATAGTGGGCGGAAATGTAAGCCTTTATAATGCGTGTGGCGGCCATTCAATTAAACCCACGCCCATATTGGTTATGGCGGGAGTGAGAAAAAAATAATACCGGTTTTTAATTCCGGTAAATAAAAAATCGAGCTTGCGCTCAATTGTTTATAATGCCGCGGGAGGGAGTTGAACCCTCATGACCTTGCGATCGCGGGATTTTGAGTCCCGTGCGTCTGCCAGTTCCGCCACCGCGGCAAAATATTTTTATATATTATATATTAAGTCAAAAATACCTCTTTGTCAATATTTTTGTGTTTTGATATAATTAAATGAGATTTGGAGGATTTTTCCATTTAAATTCTAATTTCTAGTTTATGGCGCAAGTCATAGCGGTAGTAAATCAAAAAGGAGGGGTGGGTAAGACAACGACAAGCGTAAATTTGGCCGTTTATTTGGCGCTTTTAGGAAAATTTGTGCTTTTGGTGGATTTGGATCCACAAGCAAACGCAACTTCCGGGCTGGGTATAGCCCATTCCGAGTTAGAAAGAGGTATTTATGAAGTTTTGAGTGGAAAGCACGCCTTTAAAGATGTCGTTTTAAATACCACGCAAGAAGGTTTGCGCGTAGCTCCGGCAACGGTTTCTCTGGCCGGCGCGGGCGTTGAGCTTGTGAATGTAGAAAATAGAGAAAGCCGCTTGCATCAAAGTCTCCACGAAATCAGAGGCTCGTATGATTATGTAATAATAGACTGCCCGCCGTCTCTGGGCCTTTTAACCATAAATGCTTTGGTTGCGGCTGATAAAGTTTTAATTCCGGTACAAGCCGAATACTATGCTTTGGAGGGACTGGGACAGCTGGTTTCAACTATAAACTTAGTTAAGGATAATATTAAGCCGGAATTGGAAATTTTGGGCGCGGTTTTAACAATGTTTGATAAAAGGAATAAGCTTTCAGAAGAGGTGCTCTCAGAGCTTTATAAATATTTTCCAAATAGAATTTTTCGTTCTGTTATCCCGCGGAGCGTCCGTTTAGCCGAAGCTCCGTCTTACGGCAAATCAATTTTACATTACGACCAAGAATCCAAAGGAGCCAAAGCTTACGAAAGGCTGGCAAAAGAGCTTTTGGATATGGGGATTTGAAATTGAAGATTTTTGATTGTAGAATGCAGATTGAAATACAGAATAAAATTATAAGTCAAATTTAAAATTATTTTATGCCTTTAGGCCGCGGTTTAGGATCTTTGATCCCGCAACAGAAACAACCCATTAAAGTAAGCCAGGAAACGGAAGCCCCTGCGAATAAAGAAGGGATAAATTATATAGAAGTTTCCAAAATAGTTCCAAACCCTAAACAACCCAGGGAGTATTTTTCCGATTCCGGAATGGAAGATTTGGTAAATTCTATAAAAATACACGGCATACTTCAGCCGCTGGTTGTATCACCGACTAAGGACGGTTTTGAACTTATTGCCGGAGAAAGGCGTTTTAGGGCGGCGAAATTAAACGGAATGAAGCATGTTCCGGTAATTATTAGGGAAGTGAGCGATCACGAAAAATTGGAATTGGCATTGATTGAAAATTTACAAAGGCAAAATTTAAACCCCATAGAAGAAGCTGCCGGTTACGAACAATTAATGGATGAATTTGGTTTTACTCAAGACGAGGTTTCTAAAAGAATGGGGAAAAGCCGGCCTGTGGTGGCCAATATGCTGCGTCTTTTGTCTTTGCCCGAGGAAATAAAAAAAGCGATTGCGCAGGGAAAAATATCCTCTTCCGCCGGCAGGGTTTTGGCGGGTGTAAAAGATACCGATAAACAAATGGATTTGTTTAAAAAAATGTTATCCGGTTTAACCGTAAGGGAGGGGGAGATTACCAGCCAGTTAAGCAAACCGGCGGCTCATACCAAAAGAGTTATAAAAGATCCGTATCTGGCTGATTTGGAAGACAAGCTTAGAGGAGTACTGGAAACAAAAGTGGATATTAAAAAATCAGGCAAAACCGGAAAAATAATAATAGAATTTTACTCGGAAGAAGAATTGAAAAAACTGAAAGATAAATTACTCTAAATTTAAAACCCCGCTGAAGCGGGGTTTTTGTTATGAATGACGATTAATGTTATTTTCCTCCGCCCATTAATTTTTTAATGATTCCCGAGGACTGCGCATTAAGCTTAGCTTTGATTTTTTGTTTGGCGCCTCTTGTTTTTATAAATTTCAACCAATCCGATGACGGGCTTTTTCGGTCTTTGTTGGTGATGATATGTATGACATCGCCGTTTTTTAGCGCTGTATCCAAGGTGGCGATTTGTTCATTAATTACAGCCCCGACGCATTGGTCGCCAATGTCGGAGTGGATGGCGTAAGCGAAATCAACCGGCGTTGCATCTTCCGGCAAATCAATGACGTCGCCCTGGGGTGTGAAAACAAAAATATGGTTTTTGAAAACATCAATTTTTAGCGCTTCTAAACCCTCCAAAAATTGTTTTTTTGTTTCAAATTCTTTTTGGATTTTTGCCAATTCTTGCATCCATTCTATTTCCCGGCCGACAATTGATTTTTTTCCGGCTTCGTCATACCGCCAATGGGCGACGATACCATATTCGGCTTCTTCGTGCATTTCTTGGGTGCGGATTTGGACTTCTATAATTTCGCCGTCATCATAAAAGACTGTGGTGTGAAGTGAGCGGTAGCCATTCGGTTTTGGCTGGGCGATATAATCTTTTATGCGTCCCTTAAGCGGTTTCCAGTATTTATGGATAATTCCCAGGGTTGCGTAGCAGTCAGCCAGATCTTTTACAATAATACGGACCGCTAAAACATCATAAATTTTACTGATGTCGCGATCCTTACTCACCAGTTTTTTATATAAACTGTAAACGTGTTTTTGGCGGCCGTGAACCGATACGGCTTCTACGCCTTCTTTTGGAAGAAATATTTTTGATTGGGCTATTGCCGCCTCTAAGCTGGCAAATTTTTTACTGTAAGATTCTTTTATTAAAGAGGTTGTCCATTCATATTCTTTCGGGTAAACATATTTAAAAGCCAAGTCTTCCAATCTACCCTTCATCTCTCCGATACCAAGACGGTTTGCGATAGGAGCGTAAATCTCTAAAGTCTCAAGGGCTATGCGGTATCGTTTGGCAGCCGGAAGATAATCTATTGTTTCCAAGTTATGCAGGCGGTCGGCAAATTTAATAAACACGACGCGGATGTCGGAAGCCATAGCAATGAACATTTTGCGGAGATTTTCTATATATCGTTCAATGCCGCGGTATTTTATTTTTCCAAGTTTGGTGATGCCGGCAACCATTCCGGCGATATCGGCGCCGAATTCTTTTTTTATTTCATTAATGGTTTTGGAAGTGTCTTCTGGAACGTCGTGAAGAAGGGCGGCTTGGATAATCGGCAAGTTAACTTTCATTTCCGCCAAAGTAATAGCCGCTTGCAAGGGATGGGTGATGTAAAGAGCTCCTGACGCCCGAAGCTGATTTTCGTGAGCTTTATCAGCAAATTCAAAAGTTAAATCTAAAAGATCCAGATCCGCATTAGGATGATATTTTTTAACGGTTTCCCGCAATTTTTTATATAATTCGGCTTTTGTTGGCGGGTTAAAATTCATAGAAAAATACCCCTTGACAAAGATATGTTAATATGTTAAGTTGAATAAAAGTATCAAAGCGGTTTGATTTTGGGGCTCAAGGTGCCTCCTCCTCGCCGCGATGCTCCAAGTCAAACTACTTTGGTACTCAAACTCCAATTCCTAGTAATTGGAGTTTTTATTTTCTTCCGATGAACCGGGATTAACTTCAGTCCCTTCTTTTTTTACTAACTCCGGATTGGGGCTGTAAAGAGTGTTGGAAATTCGCCATTTTTCAACAAATTGTCCAATCCCGTGTTTTTGAGTTTTATTGCGGATAACGGCATTTTTTTGGGACCATTTTAAGATGCTGTCAAAATTTATTTTATAACGTCCCTGAACCACAACGTAATGCAGCTCATGGTCTTTTATTGCCCGGCGGATTGTCCGCTCGTGGATGCCAAAAATTTTAGCGGCTTCGGAAACGGATAAACGTATTACTTTTTGTGTTGACATATAAAGGATTAGGGGTTAGAATTTAGAAAATAGAAATTAGAAGTGTAATGAGCGCGCGAGGCGCGCATTTTAAATCCGGTTTCTATAATAATTATACTGTGGAAATATGTTCTTTGTCAAGACTGGTCTTGACAAAGAAAGGTGAGAAGGGGATAAGGGGTTGTTACAGAATGGTTTTTTATTCGTATAATTATTTTCAACTATTAAATTATTTTGTTTAAATTTAGATAAAAATTATAGTGTGTGATTAGTAAAAAAGAAGAACCTGTGTTATCATTTACTGTAATAAAATATAAGAATTCCCGTCTTACTTTATGGAAGGCTTAAAGGATAAATACCTACTATTCAAAGCCCAGACATTTAAGGATGCTGATTCGTACGGGGCAATCTACGATAGATACGTAACACGAATCTATCGTTTTATTTATTTCAAAGTAGGCAGCCAAACAGATGCGGAAGATATCACTTCAGAGACTTTTCTCAAGGCTTGGCAATATATAAAGGAAAGCCAGCAAGTGAAAAATTTAAATGCCTTCCTATATTCTATAGCGCGGAATTTGGTAATTGATCATTACAGGTTTCAGGCAAAGAAAATGGAATTTGAAGAAGTGCCGATTGCTGAGCCGCAGGAAGACAATAATTTGCCGCAAACACTGGACATAAAGAAAAACGAAGAAAAGATTTTGGCGGCATTAAAAACTTTAAAAAATGAATACTGCGAAGTCCTTATATTGAGATATTTTGACGATGTTCCCGTAGGAGATATATCGCAGATAATTGGAAAATCAACGGGAAACACAAGAGTTTTAATTCATCGGGCTCTGGCAGCTTTAAAAAGAGTTGTGGAGCCGCAACAGAAAAATGAACAATAAAGAGTTAATACAATCCATAGACCAACTGAAAAATCAGGATGCCGCCGGCAATCCTGATGGGAATTTTGTTGCCAAAAATCGGGAAATATTAATGATGCAGATAAAAAATAGTTCTGTTCCGGCGGAAAAGCCGTTTACTCCGGCATACTTTTTGCATATGGCAGAATCTTTAATGCCGGCTAATTTATTCAAATTTATTGTAAGGCCGGTGGTTTTAAGCCTTTTGGTTTTTGGAGTCGCTTTCGGCAGCTGGGCGGCTTCAGTTTCAGCGTCATACAATAGTTTGCCGGGTGATAAACTTTATTCCTTAAAGAGAATGGCTGAAAAAGCGCAACTTACTTTAACCTCCAGCAATGACAAACCTTCCTTGCAGGTTGAATTGGCGTCCAAAAGATTGGACGAGGTGGCGAAGATTGCCGAAAAACCGTCTATTTCCAATAAAGACGAAAGAACGAAGATGGCTGTTAAAAATTTTACCCAGCAAGTTCAAACCGTAAAAATTGCTTTGGAAAATTTATCAACAGAGCAAGAGCCGGCAAGAGTTATTGAGGTGGCGCAGATGGTAGACAGAAAAACGGCAGAATATGCCACAGTACTAGAAAAAACCAAAGACAGCACCGCTACTTTAGAAATAAAAAAAGAAGTTGAGTTTGCGACTAGCGCCGTTTCGGATGCGGGGATAAAAGCAATAGAAGTAATTGTTAAAAAGAGCGAAGAGGGCTCCCTTGAAATAAATAAGGAAGAGGTCGCGAACAATGTTGGAGAAAAGATTAAAATTGTTGAACAAAGCGTAAACCAAATTACTACCAGCACAATAACCAGCACTGTGAAAGAAGATGTAAAAGATGTTTTAATAGAAGCTAAAGAAGCGTTGGACAGCAATAATTTTGGCGTCGTTGTAGATAAATTAGTGGAGGCGAAAAATCTTGTAAACACCGTAGTTGCGGATAATCAGGCTACAAGCACGCCTTCCGGCGCTACAGCCAGTACGAGTACTCCGGCGGGCGAAACAAACAGTACTTCAACTCAAAAATAATAAAAATTGTCATTCTGAGCGGAGCGGGGAATAAAATCTTCATTGCGCTCAGGATGGCAAAGTAAAAAAATCCTTTAATAAAAGGTCTGCGGGATAGAAAAGCCGACGCCAAACCAGGCGATCACGCAGTTAATGGTCTAAACAGGCCAAAAGAGGTTCACGGGTAAATTAAACAATTTGCCGGCGAATCTCAAAATTTAAATAAAATTATGTACGATGTCTTACGAATGGGAAGAAAAGCGTTCACCGTAAGCGTTGTAGTAGCAACCATTGCTTGGTCAATCGGTTTAGCGGCTCTCTTGATGCCTTTGGCAGCAGGCGCGGCCACTTTATCCTCAGGCGACCTTATAAAGGCCAGCTTGCCGGCAGTTTACTACTACGGTGCCGATGGAAAGCGCTATGTTTTTCCGAATGAAAAAACTTACATGACCTGGTACTCTGATTTCTCATCAGTAAAGAAGATTACCGATGCAGAATTAGCAGCCATTTCAATTGGCGGCAATGCTACCTATAAACCAGGCGCGAAAATGGTAAAAATTACAACCGACCCGAAGGTGTATGCGGTAGATGCGGGCGGAACCCTTCGCTGGATTAACAGCGAAACAGTTGCTGCCGCTTTATACGGCGGAACCTGGAACAAAATGGTTGATGACGTACCGGATGCTTTCTTTACTAACTATAAAGTTGGCGCCGATATAGCTCAGACCTCTGATTTTGTTAAAGCAACCGTTACTGCAACAGCAGCCAGCATTAATGTTGACAAAGGTTTATCCAATGCCAGCAACAGCACTGGCGCTTTAACAATCGCCACTGATTCTGCCACCCCGGTTTCCGGCTCTTTAGTAGCCGACGCTACCAATGGCGGTCAGAGAAGAGCACCGGTTTTGAAAGTTAAATTCACTGCCGGCGCAGCCGATGTAAAAGTTACCACCCTTAAATTAAAAAGAGGCGGTATCTCTAAAGACGGCGATGTTGACCAAATATATTTAATGGATGGCAAAAAAGTTCTTGCCGAGGCTCAATCAATCACTGATGGTGTCGCGACAGTAACAGCCGCTCCGGAATTATTTACAGTTGCGGCCGGAACATCCAAGGTTTTAGACGTAGTGATGGATTTGAATAAATCCATGAGCAGCGGCGCGACAATCAACTGGTCATTAGCATCAGCTGATGTCACTTCCAATGCCGCTACTATCAGCGGTTCAGCGGTTGGCAGCACAATGACAACTGCGGTCGTTACCGACCTTGGTTCATTAAAACTCGGCACAACCAACACCGCTCCGGCATCTGTTGACCCGGGCACAACCGGAAAGGAAATGTGGAGACTTTCTTTCGAGGCTCAATCGCAAGATTTGCTTTTGACTTATGTAAAATTCAACAATGTCGGTACATCTTATGATACCGATATTACTAATGTTAAATTGATGGATGGCGCCACTCAATTGGATGGCGTTAATGTTGCCATAAAAGATAAGACTGTTGAATTTGATCTCACCAATATGACTGGCGGCGGTTATAAAATTCAGTCCGGTCAATCAAAACAATTGACCTTAGTGGGCGATATCGTTGCCGGCACAAACCGCACTTTCTGGTGGTCAATCCAAAAGCAGGAAGACGTAAGGGTTAAGGATTTGGAATATGGAGTAGACGTTTTTGCCAACACTGGCACTGCGGCTACTTTCTCGGTTGAAAAACCGACGGCTGATACCGATATTAATGTTGGTACCTTAAGCCAAGGTTTAGCAACTGATTCTCCGAACACTTACATCGCGGATGGCGGTACAGCTTTGACCTTGGCTAAATTCAATTTTAAGGCCAATGGCGAAGACGTCAAAATTACCAATTTGACGATAAAATGCCTTGCCAGTACAACCACCAATGACTTGGTTAATACCTTAATCAAGTTGGATGGCGTGCAAGTAGGCACCACAGACGCTACAATGAACTGCGATGATGGCGTAACTGAAGGCGTATATACTTTCTCCAATAACTTCATTTTAACTGCCGGTGTAAACCATGTAGTTGAAATAGTTGGAGATTTATCTGATTCCGCCTGGGCCGCGGAAGATACTATCCGCGTAGGATTCGGCGCAGTTACAGCGGGAGCTCAAGGAAAAACTTCTTTGACTTCAATTAATATAACTGCCGTCAATGGTCATACATTGACATTGAAGGGAGCGGCTGTAACGGCCATTAAGGATCAGTCTTTCACAGATAGAAGCTCCACTAACCCGACTGGCGTTACCAACGCCCAGAACGTAAAGGTTGGTGCTTTCATTATCGTTGGCGGATCCGGTGAAGCGGCTGATATCAGCCAAATCACTTTATTGGACAATGCAACTTATCCAATGAACCAGGATTTCCAGAATCTTGTATTAAAAGATTCAAGTGGAAATCAGATTGGTACAACAATTGCCACCTTAAATGCATCTCAGAGCACTTATACCTTTACTCCGGCGTCAGCAATTAGAATTGCCGCTGGTGAACAAAAGGCATATAACGTCTGGGCTGATGTAAAAGGTTCAGTCACTAATGCTGCAACACTATATGCTGCGGTATCTGTTGATGCAATTTCCGCGACTGGCGTTAACACCGGTTCCTCTGCGGACTGGGGTACTGCCGGAACAACCGGAACAGAGGTTGACTTACAAAATGTCTACCTCGCGAACCATGGCAATTTGACCGTTGAAGCCGCGGCTGATACCCCGGTTGGCCAGCAGTTAGTGCTTGGTTCAACTGGCGTATCTTTAGCTAAATTCAAGCTTTCAGCTGACGCAGCAGAAAATATCACCGTTACTGAGTTTATAGTTAACGATGATATGACCAGCGCGTTCGGCGGAGCCGGAAAGAAAGCAGCCACTGGTACCATCAAGAACTTGAAACTCTACAATGGCAGCACTTTGCTTGCCTCTGTGAGCGCATTCAGAGATGTTAACGCTTCTTCTTCAGAAGCTAAATTCAGCGGCTTTACATTGAATGTTCCAGCCAACCAAAACGTAGTCTTGGAGGTCAAAGGCGATCTCTCAAGCTATGTTGATGGTGGAAAACCAAGCTCAACCCACAGATTAATGGTACTCCCGAACCTCGAAGAAGATGGCGCGGGTACTGTTAACCCGGTTGTCGCCGTAGGCGCGGGCTCAGGCATAACAATGTCTTTGGCCGGCTTGGATATCGGAATCACTTCAGGAACGGCCGATGTTTATACATATGGCAGCTATATGGAGGCCGTAAGAGCTAAATTAACTTTGGCTCACGCGGCAGATAGCCCGAGCGGCAGCGCCACTCCGGCTTCTGAGCAGACTGTTGCCAAATTCGTTGCCACAAACAGCGCGAATATCGGCAATTACTCTCTCTATATTAGAAACTTGGCCCTTGATGTGTCATCCGTTGGCTCTTCAATGCCGGTTTCTGGTTCTGTCAATATGAAGATCTACAAGGACTCAATTAGCACTGCGAACCGCTTAGCCACTACTGACTATAGCGGCGGATATGCTAGTGGCCAGCAATTCCTTGATACTCAGATACCGGAAGCTTCCTTTACCGATCTTGAGATAGCCGCTGGTTCCAGCAAGACAGTAATCGTTACTCTTGATACATCTACCTCAAACTTCTCTGCCAATGATACCTTAAGTATTGGCATTGATGTCGCGGGTGACGTTCAATGGGACGATGGCAATTCCGACAGCGTAGACTACTACACTTGCGACTCATTGCCGCTCGCTGGTAAGACCTTGGTCTACTAATCTCAGAACTCTTAAGGCGTAAAAAAACGCTAAAGAGAAGAAACACCCCCGGATTTCCGGGGGTGTTTTGTTATACCCGGAGGATTGCTTTTTTGTTTATAATATGCTAGGTTTGATATAATAAATAAACTTAGATTAATATAAATTTTTGTTTGCTATGACTATTTATGGGCTCTCAAAATTTGGTCGCGGGCTGATATCTGCCGCGCTTCTCACGCCCCTCCTGGTCATTCCGTATACAATGTGGGAATTTGTTTTTGTCCGCAGCCTGTTTTTTTATTGTTTGGCAGAAATTCTCCTTTTGGTTTCCATAATTTATCTGTATAAAACTGCGGGATATTCACGTTTAAAATCGTCTCCGTTGCTCTGGGCGCTTTTAGCTTTTTTGGCCGTTTCGTTTGCAAGCAATGTTTTTAGCATTGATAAAAGCAGGAGCTTTTTTGGCTCGCAGACAAGAATGGGCGGCGTGATGGCGCAGATTTTTCTTTTTTCTTGGTTTTGGCTTCTTTTGTTTTTTTTGGACGACAGGGAGAAATGGAAAAAATTTTTTAAATTCAATGTTTTTATCGCTTTGGCGGCTTCACTCTTTGCCGTTGTCCAGGCGTTTTTTCCGGAATCGGCGGGAATCTTGGCGGGAAGAGGCGATGTTGCGTTTTTCGGTTACAGGTTAATGGGCACTTTAGGTAATCCGATATTTTTAGCCGGCTATCTTTTACCTAATATTTTTTTCGCTTTTTATTTGGTCTTTGAAGAACAGGGATGGCGCAAGTGGTTTTACTTAGGATCCTCGGTTTTTTTGACTGCTACTGTTTTTTTGACTCAAACTCGAGGCGCCATAGTCAGTTTGTGCATAACTGGCGCTATGCTTTCTGTTGTACTTTTGGTTAATTTTTTCAAAAAAGATAAAAAATTATTTTTAAAGTTAGGAATAGCCCTTTTGGGGCTTTTGGTTTTGTTTGCCACATTTGTTTTTGCCAATAAAAGTTTGCGGGGCCGCCTTGCCTTTTTTCTTGATCAAAACGATAACCCTGTGAGCGCCCGCATTATATTATGGAAAACCGGGTTAGAAGGTTTTTTGGATAGGCCCGTTATCGGGTGGGGTACGGAAAATTTTTCGTATGCGTTAAGCGAATTTTATAAACCCGAGTTATTAAAGTATTCTTTTTATGAGACTTGGGCTGACAAACCGCATAACCAATATATAGAGGCGATGGTTGACGGCGGAGTTCTGGGGATAGCTTCTTTCTTGGGACTGCTTGGCGCTTCTTTATTTACGCTTTTTGAAATATATAAAAAAAATAAAGAAAAGCTTTTGCAGTTATTGCCGTTCTTTGGGATTGTTATATCTTATTCCGGCCATATATTCTTTTCTTTCGATACACTAGAATTAAGAATGGCTCTTTTTTCCACTTTTGCCTATATAATTTTTTTGGTTAGCAAAGGCGGGGATTTGGAAAAAGGATATTGGGGGCGAGAGTCTATTAAAAAAGTTTCCCTGGCTCTTGTTTTTGCCGGCGCCGTTTGTTTGTATCTTGTGGGACCGAAATCCGTTTCGGCTTCTTATTATGCCGGCAGGGCAACGGATTTTTTGATTAAAAATAATTTTTCCGCGAGCGCCGATTATTTTTCTAAGCTTGATAAAGATAAAAATCCTTATTTTAATAATGAATGGGAGTATCTGGCGGATATGATTCTAAAAAAAGACGCTTTGGGCGAAATGCCAAAAACTCTGGCGGCCAAAGCACTTCCGCCGGTGATAAAAAATTTAAAAAAGGCCGCCGAGGCCAACCCCCAAAATTTTTCTTACCATTACAGGCTGGCGCAGATGTATAATTTGGCGGGAATCTTTTTGGATAAAAAATATTTTGATGACGCCATAGTTTATTTGGAGGAAGCAAAAAATATAAGCCCCAAAAGGCAGGTTTCGGATTTGCTGTTAGGGCAAGTTTATTATTATAAAAGAGATGTTGCCAAAGCTGTTGAGATTTTGGAAAATTTAATTAAGGTGAACAGCGATATAGCGGAGCCGTATTGGTATGCGGGACTTTTATATGATGCGTCGGGAGATTATGCAAAGTCTTACGCTTTTATGTCTACGGCGGTAGAAAAAGGATATTCATTAAAAAATATAAATGAAGAGATTTTATATGTTACGGTATTGGGGAGGTATAAAGATTTTAAGGCGATGGCGCCGATTTATGAAAGGATACTGGAAAAGGATGGCGAAAATCCGCAATGGTGGGCAAACCTGGCTACTGTTTATTTAGGGCTGGACCGTTATGATGATGCCAGGAAGGCCGCCAGGCAAGCTATATTTTTAGCGCCGGCTTTTGGCGATGAGGGTGAAAAATTTTTGAAAAAAGTTGATGAGGCGGAAGCTAAGACTCAATAATTATTTTTTTATGTTATCGTCAAAATTGGCAAAAATAATCAAGGTTTTAATTTTTTCTCTTGTATTTACTCCGCTTGTCTTTACTCCTTTTACAGTCTTTCCTTTTGTTTTTGGCCGAGGGCTTGCAATACAATTTATCATTGAGGTAACTTTTTTGTTATATTTGCTTTTGGCTTATTCAAATAAGGATTATCGCCCCAAAAAGAGCATCCTTAATATTTTAATAATTTTATTTTTGGCCGTTTCTTTTATTTCTTCTTTATTAGGCGCGCATTTTTTTAATAGTTTTTGGAGCACCGAAGAGCGTTTTACCGGGTTTTTCTACCTTCTCCACGTGGGAGCATTTTTCTTTATGGTTTCTTCGGTTTTTAAGAAAAAAGAAGAATGGGAAAAGCTATTTAAAGCCGCCGTAATTGCCGGGGTTTTAGCTTGCGGCATCGCGCTTATCTCTTTTTTCGGATTTAAGCTCTTTTCAGCAGATTTGGGAAAACGTATTTCCGGAACAATGGGGAACACTTTGTTTTTCGCGAGCTATCTTATTTTAGATTTGATTATTTCTTTATATCTGGTGTTCTTAAAAAGAGGCGCGGAGAGGATTTTTTGGTTGGTTCCCAGCGCCATTTTTATTGGTTGCATATTTTTGACGCAAAGCCGTGGCGCCTTTTTGGGACTTTTGGGCGGAGCGATTTTAGGATTTGCGGTTTATGGATTTATCGGCAATTTAAAAAAATACCGCCTCCCGGCGCTTTTAGCTATTACACTGCTTTTTACATCCTATTCTTTTTTATATTTATACCGCGACAACCGGTTTGTGTCAGGCAATGAAATTTTAAGCAGGCTAACCAACATTTCTTTATCCACAGGCACCGGAGAAACTCGTATAATGGCTTGGAAAATAGCTCTCAAAGCGATTCAAGACCGGCCATTTTTAGGATGGGGAGTTGAAGGATATGATGCCGCCTTTAATAAATATTATGAACCGGAGCTTTTGCGACACTCTTATTATGAAACTTGGTTTGATAAGCCTCATAATAAAATCTTGGAAGTCGGGGTGGACAGCGGACTTTTAGGGCTGGGATTATATTTGTCTATTTTTATTTCAGCTGTTTATTTAATAATTAAAAAATTTAAGGATAATCGCGTCAGCTTGGCCGTAACTTCGCTGTTTATCGGAGGCCTGGCGGCTTATTTTGGACAAAATTTATTTGTTTTTGATACGCCAGTTTCTTATCTTTTTTTTATGTTGATATTGGGATTTCTGGCTTTTAAAGAAGAAAGCTCGGCCGCAGATGACAAAAAAATTTCTCATTATATTTTTTCCGTTGTTTTATTTCTGTCTTTACTTTTGGCTTCGTTTGTTAACGGGCCGCCATTTTGGGCCGGTATTAAATTTGTGAATTTGATACCTTCAAGTGAAAGTGAGAAAATTGATTTATCCGTTTACAGATCGGTAATGAAAATTTTTAATCCTTATGAACAAGGATCGCGAACGGATTTGGCAAAAAGCATAGTTTATTATTTGAAGGTGGGAAACAGCCCGTATACAGACAAGGAAGTACTCTATGGGCTTGAAGAATTAAAGAAAAATTTGCAAGAATGTCCGAATTCGGCGTATTATCGGATGCTTTTGGGGATGTTTTATTCGGAGATGGCGCAGAAAGACAAAAATTACGTTGACTTGGCGAAAAAAGAACTGGATGCCGCCTTAAAACTTTCGCCGCGGCGCCAGCATATTTATTTTGCTTATGGCCGGCTTTATGGCCTTTTGGGAGAGATTAATAACTTAAAATCATCTTTTAAAACGGCTATTTATCTTGACCCGTCTTCTATGCTTTCTTACTGGGAGGGGGCGAGGGCTTTATATCTCGCTGATCCCGAGGATCCTTTATATAGGACTTGGATGATCAAGGCCGTGCACTCCGGATTTTTACCGGAAGAACAGGGGCAGTTTATTTTTATATTCCAGGAGACTTATAATTATTTTTTAGAAAAAAAAGAGTATAATGTGCTTTCCGTTTTTTACGAAAGGATGCAATTAATTGAACCGCGAGAGGCTAAGTGGCATGCGCAAAATGCCGTCGCCCGCTATTTTATGGGCAGAAAACAGGAAGCTATTAACGAGACTAAAAGAGCCATTGAAGTCGATGAGGGTTATCGAGCTGAAGGAGAGGCTTTTATAAGGGCAATTGAGGAAGAATTGAGATCTGAACAAAAATGAAGCTAAAATTTTTAGAAAAAATTATCAAAATCGGAACTTATGCGGCTATGCTTGCGCCTCTTGTTTTTATTCCGCAGGTAATTTTTTCAACCGTATTGGGAAAGATGATTTATTTTCAAATAATAGTTGAAATAATTTTCCCTTTCTATATTTATTTGATAATCGCTTATCCGGAAGCAAGGCCCAAGATTTCATCCTTGACAAAAATTATTCTTGCTTTTTTTATCGTTTTAGTCGTTACATCCTTATTTGGCGCGGATTTTCATAAAAGTTTTTGGGGAGACGACCAAAGGATGAGAGGAATTTTTTCATTGCTTCATTTTTTAGCATTTTATTTTTATGTAATTACCTGTTTTTGCGGAGAGCGCGATAAAAAAAATATTTTAAGATTTGCCATTGCAATCGGCATGGCTATCGGATTGTTCGCTTTTCTTGAGAGATATAATCCGGAATTTAGCATAGACAAAGTTTCAGTAAAAAATCTTTCTTCCCATCGCGTTATTTCCACGACGGGAAATCCGATATTTTTGGCCGGATATATGCTTTTTATTTTCTTTTTATCGGCCTATTTTTTTTTAAAAAACAAAGATTGGTTTCGGCCGATAGCCGCCATCGCCGCGGCCATATCGCTTTTAACGGTTTTCTTTACGGAAACCAGGGCGGCTTTTTTGGGATTGGGAGCCGGAGTTGTGCTTTCCTTTTTTTATTTGTTTTTCTTGTTGCCTAAAAAACAAAAAATTTTTCTGTTTGGCGGATTTCTATGCGCCCTGGCGGTTGTTTTAATAATGTTTAATCTTGGGTATTTTAGCCGCTTAATTTCCAGATTTAATGACGCTTCCGTTAGCGGCAGGTTTTTATTGTGGAAAACTTCCTTGGAATCTTTTAAGGAAAAGCCTTTGCTGGGCTGGGGCTTGGAAAATTTTGATTATGCTTTTGATAAAAATTATGACGCGAAATTTTTAAGGAACGGGATGACGGAAACTTGGGCGGACAGGGCGCATAATTTATATTTGGACTTTTTGGTTATGTCCGGCATATTCGGGCTGATCGCTTTTTTAGCGATTCTTTTATTTCCGGCTATAAAAATGTTAAGGGAACGGACGGCGGAGAAAGCTCCTCTTTTCGGGCTTCTCGCGGCTTTTGGATTTTTTTCCATTTTTTCCGTTGAATCCCCGGATGTATTTTTAATGCTATTTTTTGTGTTGGCAATTATAGATAACGAAATTTATAAAAATGAAATAAAAAAAATGGCCGGAGCGGTCGGTGATAGAAAAGTTTTTTTTGCCGCTGCGGTTGCGCTTGCATTTATTTGCATTTATTTTTTCAATATAAAATCGTTATACGGCGGAGCGTATCTTTTGGAATATGGCAGAGCGGAGGGGCCGGCGGAGAAAAGGGAGCTGGCGGAAAAAATTTTTACTGACAGTTCTCCTTACGCCAATGCTTTTAAGACGCGGCTGGCTAATAATACTTTTTATGATTCCGGAGATGATAAAGCGTACTCCGAATGGGCGCTCCAAAAAACAATAGGGGAGATGGAGGGGATATTGCAAAAAAATCCGAATGATTTTGGGCTTTTGCACCTTTTAGGCAATTTATATTTAAGGCGAGGAAGTTCCTTTTCCCGCGCGGAAGATTACGACAAAGCGGTGGAGTATTACAACAGAGCGCTTTTCATTAACCCCAAAAGGCAAGCAACGGCATTTCAGCTGGCGACAACTTATATCTTAAAGAACGAAACGCGGAAAGCCGTAGAACTTTTGGAAAAAACAATGGCTTTTGACAACAGCGCCGGCCAAATGCATTGGCGTTTGGCAGTTGCCTATCTTGCGGATGGGCAGGAAGAAAAAGCTTATGAGTTTTTTAAAAATTCCGTAAATAAAAATTTTTTTGATAAAATAGATAAAGAGAGATTTAAGGCTATTGATCTTTGTGAAAAATATCACAATATAGAATGCGCCAATAAAATTGCCCTTTCTTTTTATGAAGATGCCGCTTCGGAGCACCCAAATGATCTGGCTTACCAGTTGGAGTTGTTTCGCGCCTATGCATTAGCTGGCAATCTTGAAGATGCAAGGTCGGGAGCGGAAAAGATGTTTAAAGTTTTTCCGGATGCAAAAGACGATATTAATGCCTTTTTAGAAGAGCTGAAAAATTATGTTAGATAGTAAAAAAATTGAAAAATTTTTGCTTGCCGCATTAGAAGGCGTTATCTACCTTTCTTTTTTGATGCCTTTTATTTTTATAGATTCAAGCATATTTCCTTTTATTGTCGGAAAAATTTTGTATTTTCAAGCCGCGGTTCAGTTGATGGCGCTTATATATATTGTTCTTTTAGTGATAAATTTTAACCAGTACAAGCCGAAGAAAAATTTATTGTTTTATTGGTTTGGTTTTTATGCCCTAACCCTGCTTTTGTCGGCAATTTTCGGGGTTGATTTTCAAAGGGCTTTTTGGAGCAACTTTGAAAGAATGACGGGTGTTTTTGTAGTGTTTCATTTTATAGCTTACAGTATTATAGTCTCGGTGGTTTTTAGCGGGGAGGAGAGGGTTAAAAAGGCAATAAAAGTGTTATTGGCCGTAAGCCTGATTCAGGTGGCTGTTGTGGCCGCTCAATATGTGAAGCCTGGAGTTTTTTTATACGAGAATGTAGGCGGCCGCGTTTGGGGAACTTTGGGCAATTCTATCTATATCGGAAGTTATTTTTTATTTCATATATTTTTTGCTCTCTACCTGGCGTTTAAAGAAAAAAAACAAATTTGGCAAATAATTTATTTATCAATAGCTATTTTGGAGAGCTATATAATAATTCACTCGCGATCTTCTCGAGGCGCTGATTTAGCCTTTGGGCTTGCCGCCATTTTTATTATTTTTTCTTATGCCTTTTTATCAAAAAATAAAAAGATACGCATCGCCACGATTTCCGTTGTTATTATTGGGGTTTTGGGTTTGACCGCCATATACGTCCTTAGAAATACCGAGATGATAAAAAGCAATCCTTACTATGATAAAATTTCCGAGTTATCCTTAAACGAGGGCACGGGTAGAACTCGTACGATTGCTTGGAAAATAGCATGGACGGCTTTTCTTGAAAGACCGGTATTGGGATGGGGATTGGAAAATTTTTATTACGCTTTTAATAAATATTACAATCCCGAATCCTTGCGATATTCATATTATGAGACTTGGTTTGATAGAAGCCATAGTGTTGTATTTGATACTTTATACTCCGGCGGGGCGATGGGAACGGTTTCTTATTTTGGACTTTTCGCGGTTGGTGGAATCCTGTTATTTTTGGCATGGAAAAAAGGACAAGTTGATCGGCATGCCATGATATTTTTTACGGCTATTTTCGCCACATATTTAATACAAATACTTTTTGTTTTTGACCATCCCGCTTCTTACTTTCTGATTTATTTATCTTTTGGTTTGCTCTTGGGCCTTTTGTCAGGAAAAAGAGAAGATGTCGCGCCAAAATATGAATTTTCCGGTTTTTTATTTTTTTTAATATCGCTTGGGGCGATTATAATTTTTTTCAGTGTATTTTTTTCCACTTCTATTAGAACTTATAAAGCAGCAACCGGCATTATTGATGCTGAAAGAAAATTTGTAAATAATTATAAAGTGGGTCTCGATGCTTATAAAGATATTTTGAGCCTCAAAACATCTTTTAAGAAAGATATGGTATCTGTTATGGCTAAAAGAATAATGCAGATAAGCCCCGAAGTTTTAAAAAACAATCCTCAATATTCAGAAGCGCTTTTATTGGCCAGAAACGAAGTGATAAGCCAAGTCGAAGAAAGGGGCATTGATGTTTATGATTATTTGATATTGGGGCAAATAGATATGTTGCTTGCCGCATCCGACCCAAAATATTATGATTCAGCCGAAGTTTTTTTCGCGAAGGCCAGGGAACTCTCGCCAAAACGCCAGCAGGTGTATTTTACCTGGGCAAGAGAAAAGATGATGCGGGGGGATAATGCGGGCGCCATAGAATTATTAAAAGAGGCTTATGCTTTTGATGAAAAGGTGCCGGATTCAAGTTGGTATTTAGGCTTGGCTTATAACCAGGACGGTAATAAGGATTTGGCATGGGACTATACAAATAAAGCCTTTGATTTGAGATATACATGGAAAGCGGCAGATGAGCTTTATTTTTTGATAGGTTTGGGTGAAAGATTGAAAAAAGATCAAGACTTGCCTTCAATTTATTTGAAGGCGATTGAACAGTTTCCTTCCGCGGAGCTTTATGCCGGTTTAGGAAATGTTTATTATCGGTTAGGTATGGGAAATGAGGCGCTGGAAGCTTTTGCGCAGGCCGAAAAAATAAATCCGGAAATTTTTAATAAAAAATAATATTTTAGGAGACAATTTCATGATAACTTAAATCATCCGCGTACGGCGGATGATTTAAGTTATCAACAGATAATTTAATATTAAATAACTAAAACCATAGAATGAGCTTATATTACTTGATTTTCCCGTTTAAGTTTCATCTTGTATTGGGATATTTAAAATGCTATAATTATTATTAGAATAGATAAAAATTAAATAATTTTTTTTATTTTTCAATCAAATAATTTTTATTATTGGGATTGGAAAAAAAATAAAAAATATGCGAGATTTTTTACAGAAGCATAAAATGGGGATTTCGGTTGGAGTAACCGTTTTATCGTCGGTTTTTTTAGTCGCTTTAGTTGTTTCCGCGGCAACAACGATCGGCGCCGCCATCTCTACCACGGGCACTTTAACGGTAGAAGATACGAGTACGCTTTCCCATGTTTTGCCGAGTTCAAATAATGCAAAAGATTTGGGAGCTTTTGGTACGGCTTGGAGGCAAGTTTATGCTTCCGGAACTGTTTATGCCGGTCAGGTAATAGCTCAAGACTACATATCAGTCGGCAGTGGGGCGTCAAGTACGATAAGGAGTGGCGCTTCAGCGACATCAACGTTTAGCTCTGGCGTAGAAATAAAAGAAGCTTCCGCAACTTCTACGTTAAGTATCGGTAACTTAACCGGTGCGGTAAACCAGGGAGGCTGCATAGTTTTGGGTTCTGGCGATGGGGTGAACGGGGCCTTGTATGTGTATGTTGTAAATGGCGATGGTGGCCTTTATTTGGCAACTTCTACGGATAGAGATGATTGTTTCTAAATTAAATAAAATATTATGCAATGCAAGCGATTAACGATATTTTTGCTGATTGCAATGGTATTGCTGTGCCCTTTTGACTTCTTGAGCGCCGCTTATAATGATTTTCAGGCCACTTCCGATATCACTGTTAATATAAGTGATTTGGATATAAATTTGACTATAAAAGGCGGGGCAAATGTAGAATCAATGACTGTTAACAGCGGCAACATAAGCATTACCTTGCAAGCAAATAGCGCAATTACGATAGAGTCTGCCGACAAAAAGAAGATGACCGCCTCTGGTTTTACAAATTCTTCATTAGTTTGCACTAATACTGATGTTTCTAAGATGATATTAACCGCAGCTGATACCTCGGAGACAGGAACAATCACTCCTTACGCGGAAGTCTACTGCGTAACGCAGACTACAGGAAATACAAATACCGGCAGTGGTGGCGGAGGGGGAGGAGGCTGGGTAGCACCTACTGTCATTACACCCTCAGACGCTTCAATCAGCATACAATCCTCCGCCGTGGAAACGGCAGTCGAAAGCGTAGAGCTAACTTTAGGGGCGACTAATGCCACGGAAATGATGATTTCCAATTCAGCGAGTTTTGCCGGAGCGTCATGGGAGATATATGGTACGACAAAAACTTGGAGCTTAGGAACGGGATTGGGCAAGAAGACGGTATATGCAAAGTTTAAAAGCTCTACGGGAAATGAAAGCCCCGTAGTGAGCGACGACATAATGCTTTTGCCGGCTAAGGCGGTGCAAGCTATAACCGCAAGCGCGGGCGGAAAAGTTGGACTTTCTGATAATCTAGTTGCCGTGGAAGTGCCGGCAAGCGCAGTAGCAAAGAATACAAATATCACTATTACTCCAACATCAGTATTCACGGCTCCGACAGGAAAAACAAAAAATGTTGGCACACAAGTATATGAATTTAAAGCGGAAGCTGATGGCGCAGGCGTAAAGACATTTAGCAAGGACTTGACTTTAACGTTCAAATATACCGCCGACGATATAAAAGGACTTTCGGAAAAAACTTTAGCTGTTTACTATTGGGATGAAGCCTTGGCGAAGTGGGTAAAGGTGGGTGGAACGGTAGACGCTACCACTAAAATGGTTACAGCGAAAGTTAACCACTTTACGTTATTTGCGCTTTTCGGAGAAGAGGGCGTGGTTGGAGGAGAATTGGTCAAGTTAAAATGCGATAGTACGAATAAATCCATCTGCACTGCCGTTTACTATATAGGCAACGACGGTAAAAGATATATTTTCCCGACGGAAAAAACATTTTATACTTGGTATACGGATTTTTCCGGAGTTAAAGAGATCAGCGCAACGGAACTGGCCGCTTATAAAATAGGCGGGAATATAACATATAGGCCGGGTGTAAAGATGGTGAAAATCACAACCGACCCCAAAGTATATGTTATTACAAAGGGCGGCATTCTTCGTGAAATAGCAAGCGAAACGGTCGCTAAGGCGCTTTTCGGCGCGACTTGGAATAAGCAAGTAGATGATTTGCCGGATCCATTCTTTATTAATTATACAATTGGTAAAAAGGTTGGTGCGGCCTCGGAATATGTACTTGATACGGAAAAAGCCGCCAGCGTAAGTGTAAATGTGGACAAAGGATTATAAAGAAAATAAAAAACAGCCCCGAGTTCGGGGCTGTTTTAGTTTAGATTTTTTTCAGAATAGCCTTAGCCAATACATCGGTATTAGCGGGAGGAATAATAATTTTATCTTTATAGTCTTTTAACATTTCTGATATATTGCCAACGCTTGTAGCGACTATCGGCAGTCCCGCGGCCATGGCTTCCAGAATGACGTAAGGCGCACCCTCTTTTATTGAAGGGAGGACAAATAGGTCAAAGGCTTTAAGGTATTGCGCCGCATTTTCTTTTTCGCCCAAAAGGAATATTCTGCTATTTAGTCTTAAATTGTTTATTTCTTGCTCTATTTTTTTTCTTTCCGGGCCATCTCCGATTATGGCAAAAACTGCGTCCGGATGATTTATTTTTGCCGCCGCTTTTATTAGATATTCCAAACCCTTTACCGGATAGAAATTAGCTACTGTACCTATTACTTTTTTATCCAAGGGCAAATTTAGTTCTTTTCTTGACTCCTCTTTATGCAAGAATAATTTACTGGGAGCGCGGTGCGGGATAATCTCTAATTTTTTTTCTTCGCAAATTTTGTAGTCTAAAGCGATTTGTCTTTCTTTTTCTCCCAGGACAATAATTTTATCGCGCCACCTGCTCGCCAGGCGCTCTAAAATAATGTAGAGCCATTTTTTTAATGGATTCATCGGCTCCAAAAATACCCAGCCATGGACGGTATAGGTGATTTGCGGTTTATGTTTTGAAAATATTTTTGCAAAGGATCCCAGGATGCCCGCCTTTGAACTGTTTAGGTTTACTGTGTTAGGCCGGATGGAGTTATAGATTTTTGCCAATTCAAAAATTACAAGTAAATCATTTAACGGACTTATCGGCCTTACCAAATGGTTCAGTTGCCCGGTTTTTATATTGCTTTTAAATTCCTCATTGTGGTAGGCAAGCTCGTTTAATAAATTGATTTTTGACTTAAATTTGTCGGACCGCCCAGCAAAAACAAAAACTTCGGATCCATCTTTATTTGCCAAGGCCTCTTGAAACACATATTTTTGCGCGCCGCCCCAGTCCGGAATTGTTATTATATAAAGCAGTTTTTTCATACCTTTACTTAATTGACAAAAAGATATTATAATGATAAGGTAAATTATTAAAAAAATCAAGTATTTTAGCCAAAATTAAATAATTTTATGCATATATTGATTACCGGATCCTCGGGCGAAATCGGAACTAATTTAGCCCTAAAATTACAGCAAATGGGGCATACTGTTACCGGCGTTGATAAGCGGGTTAATATTTGGTCAAATCGATTTCCATATATATTACAGGATTTATCAATAAGGTACACCAACTTTAAGGGCGGGATAGGGTACACCCCTTACCCTAAAGACATTGATTTGGTTGTGCATTTGGCGGCGAACGCCAAAGTGCACGAGTTAGTTAAGTACCCATCGCGCGCCATGGATAACATTATGGTGTGTTTTAATGTTTTAGAGTTTTGCCGCGAAAATAAACTGCCGATAATTTTTTCTTCCTCGCGCGAAGTCTATGGCGATATCCATCGTTATATCACGGATGAAAACCAAAGTAATTTCTTTTTTACGGAAAGCCCTTATTCGGCCTCAAAAATTTCCGGCGAAGCCTTGGTTTATTCTTACGCAAAATGTTACAGCTTGCCATATATAGTTTTTCGCTTCAGCAACGTTTACGGCCGGTATGATTGTGACTTGGAGCGTATGGAGCGGGTTATCCCTCGTTTTATAAAAAATATATCCAATGATGAGCCGATTACTGTTTTTGGCAAAGACAAAACCTTAGATTTTACTTATGTTGACGATTGCGTTTCCGGAATCGCATCCGCTGTGGAAAAATTGAAAAGCGGACAGGTTAAAAACCAAACAATCAATTTAGCTTATGGCGAGGGCCATACTTTAATGGAATTGGTCAGCTACATCGGAAAAGCTTTTGGAAAAGAACCGAAAGTTACGGTTGAATCGGCTAACGTCGGCGAGGTAACGCATTATGTTGCCGATATTACCAAGGCAAAAAATCTCTTGGGATATAATCCGACTACAAATTTGGAGAACGGCGTTAAAAAAGCCGTTGACTGGTGGCTTGCGGAGGGCAGAAGGCATCTTTCCGGCGAGGTTTCTTTAAATAAGAAAAAGGTTGCTGTTTTTTCCGCTTTTTATGAGCCTTTTATGTCCGGCGCGGAGAGATTTGTAAAAGAAGTGACTGAACGATTGGGCGAAAAGTATGAAATGACCGTTATTACCGCAAAGTTAAGAAAAGATTTAAAAGATGAAGAAGATTTTGGAAGATATAAAGTTATCAGAGTTGGCAGAGGCGATAAGTTCGATAAATTGCGTTATATTTGGCTTGCGCCTTTGGCGGCGAGAAAATTAAACCCCGGCATCATCCATGCGGTTATGGAATCTTACGCGGGATTGGCGCTCTGCGCGGCGAAATGGATTTTGGGCGGCAAACCGTGCATTTTAACTTTGCAGTCAGGCGATTTGGATGCTAAGTTTTGGTCAAAGATTCCGGTTCTATGGAGCAGTATCCACAAGATGCCGGACTATATAACGGCAATCTCTAATTTTTTGGCGGAACGCGCTAAAAAATTGGGAGCGAAAAATATTTCCGTTGTTCCAAACGGGGTTGATTTGGGCGAGGCCAAAGATATTTTGGTAAATAAAGAAACGGGTCGGCATAGAATTGTCTGTTTAGCGCGTCTTTCTTGGGAAAAAGACCATAAAAATCTGGTAGCCGCTATGCCAAAAATTTTAGAAAAATATCCGGATGCGGAGATGGTTTTTATAGGCGACGGAGCGTTGAGAAGCGAGATAGAAAGGCAAATTGCTGGTTTAAAACTGGAAAACAAAATTAAATTATTGGGTAACCTGCCGCATAAATCAGCTTTGGAAGAGCTGGCAAAAGGAGATGTTTCCATTTGTCCGTCTCTTGCCGAGGGGCTAGGAATAACTTTTATAGAAGCGCAGATTTTGGGCGTGCCGGTTATTGGCACCAAAGTGGGTGGGATTCCGGACGTAATAGAGGACGGAAAGACCGGACTTTTGATAGAGCCGTCAAGCAGCCAAGCGATGTCCCGGGCGATTATAAAGATTTTTGAAATGGATGAAGCGGCAAGAAAACAGATGATAGAAAACGCCAAAGAAAGCGCCAAAACTAAATTCAACTGGGATAATATCGCCATCAAGATAGACGAAATTTATAACATGCAATCGGTTTAATTAAAATCCCGTACTACGGGATTTTAAAACTATGAAAATTTTAATTTGCACGGGAATTTATCCGCCCGACATCGGCGGCCCGGCAACTTACTCAAATTTAATACGCGAAGAATTGGAAAGGCGCGGACACGAGGTGTCTATTTTGACATACGGAGAAATTGCGAATAATAAATTACGAATTACAAGTATCTCTAGAAAATATCCTTTGATAGTGAGGTACTTTTTTTATTTTTGGCGGGTTTTAAAGCTTGGCAAAACTGCGGATGTTATTTATGTTCAGGATCCGGTTTCGGCAGGTTTACCGACAGCGCTGGCTAATCTTTTTTTGCGCAAAAAATTTATTTTGAAGATAGTTGGGGATTATGCATGGGAGCAGGCGATGCAAACTCAGAACGCAGAACTTAGAGTGCAGAATTTAGATAATTTTTATCCTTTTAATAAAGAACATTCTTTTAAAATTAAACTATTGCAAAAGATACAAGCTTGGGTGGCGAACGGGGCGGGTAAAATTATCACCCCAAGTTTTTATTTAAAAAATATCCTTACGCGCGGGTGGGGAATAAGCGAGGATAAGATTAGGGTAATTTATAATGCCTTCAGCATCTCTTCTAGTGTCATTCCCGCGCAAGCGGGAATCCCGCGACATCAATTCAAAATATCTTCGGTGGGAAGAATTGTTGCATGGAAAGGATTTGATGTGTTAGTTGATGTTGTTAAGGAAATTGAAAGTGTGGAATTAGAAATTATTGGTGAAGGTCCGGAAATGAATAATCTAAAAAATAAAGTTAATTCATTAAAATTGGAAGATAGGATAAAATTATCCGGTCGCAATAATCATGACGAGGTTGTACAAAAAATGTGTTCAAGTGATTTATTTATTTTAAATTCATCTTACGAGGGATTGTCGCACGTAATTTTGGAGGCGATGGTCTGCGGTTTGCCGGTGGCAGTTTCCCGTGCCGGAGGAAATATGGAATTGACTGGAGAGAACGAGGATCGAGGTTATCTTTTTGAATATAATAATAAAGAGCAAATAAAAGAAAAAATAAATTATATTATTTCCCATCACGAAGAAGCGCGGGAAAAGGCAAAAAAAGCCCGCGATTTTGTCGCAGGCTTTTCCAAGGATAAAATGATTGAAAAACTGGAAGCTGAATTAAAGGGTTAAGATAATTCCCACTATTAATAAAATTATCGCCAAAAAGATTACGTTGTAAGCCAGCAATTTAAATGCTGGTTTTTTCTCATTCTCCAAATATAAATATATCGGTCCGCCCAACACCAAGAGACCGGAAATAAGCGCGGAAAAAACAAGAAGCAATAAAATTAAGATCGCGCCTGAAGAATCGGGTTTGTTGCCAAAAAATCTTTCGGCGTTATTCATAAACCAGCTGACGGCTGAAACATAACCCAGAAGCAAAAGCGATGATAGTATACTTGATAAGACAGGATGCTTTTTTAGCATATTTTGTATAATTAATAATTATTTTAGACTTTTAATTGTTCCTGCTAACGCCGCCAGTAGAAGCGATGGTATTTCAAAAACTCGCAAAACAAAATATTGCCATCGCGGCTTATTTTTCCAAAAATAATAAAAAAGCGAGCGGTTGTACATTTTTTGTTTTTTTAGTGTCATCACCTGCTTAAAACTTTCTCCGCCGTAATGGATAATTTGCGTTTCCGGAGAATAAAGAATTTTATATCCCGCTTTTCTCGCGCGCAAACAAAGATCAACTTCTTCAAACCAGATAAAAAATTTTTCATCAAATAAGCCGCGCTTTTCTAAAAATTCCCGCCTTATCAAAAGGAATGATCCCTGGACCTGTTCTACGTAGGATTCTTTATTGTAGTCAAAAGAAAATCGGTAATATTTTTTTATGGTTTTTAATTTGGGAAACAGGTGTTTTAATTTGGTTAGCAAAAATATTTGGGCTGCTAAAGATGGATCGGCCCAAACCGTTTTTTGCTGGCTTCCGTCAGAATTTAAAGTTTTTGGCCCTAAAATAGCAACTTCAGGCCTCTTGTCCAATATTTTTACCGCCCCATCAAGCGCGTTTTTTAAAACCACCGTATCGGGGTTTAACGCCAGAATATACCGGCCGGAAGCTTGCCGGATAGCTTGATTATTGGCCGCAGCAAATCCCGCATTGATTTTATTTTCTATTAGATTAACTTTAGGATATTTATCTTTAACCATAGCCGCGCTTCCATCCGAAGATTTGTTGTCAACGACAAAAACCTCAAAATTAATTTCTTTTGTTTCTTTAAAAATTGAAGCCAAACAATCATCCAAGAGTTGTTTGGTGTTCCAGCTTACGATTACAATTGATAAGTCCATAAACTTTATTGTGCTTTAATTTTAGCACAAAATTTTAAAAAATCAAACCCAAAAATGGTTGACTTCGGCCGCTTTTTGCCTTATATTGGATGTATATGAAAATACTGATGATAAGTTTAGACGGCTCCATTTTAGATAAAAACTCCGCTTCTTTCGGCAGAATGGTTGATTACGGCTCCGTTTGCGACGAGCTTCATATTTTGGTATTAAAAGGGACGGGCGGCCGTATAAAAGTAGCCGATAATGTATTTGCTTATCCCTCGGGCAATTCGCGCCTTGGCGCTATTTTTTCCGCGATAAAAATCGGAACTAAAATTTTATCTTCGGGAGGAGACTGGGTTATAACTTCGCAAGATCCTTTTGAAACAGGATTTATCGCCTGGCGCCTTTCAAGAAAGTTTAGCGCGCCATTTGAAGTCCAGTTGCATGGAGATTTTTATGGCAATAAATATTGGAGAGGGGAGAATTTTATTAATCGTTTCAGATTTTATTTGGGAAAATTTATATTGCGCCGCGCGGATGGCGTGAGGGTTGTGAGCGAGCGGATAAAAAAATCTATCTCCGGAAAAAATATTTACAAGGTGCCGATTTATACTGAAATAAAAAAAATAGCGGAAAGAAAAAATCAAAAAACAGAAATTACAAATTTATTAACCGTTGGAAATCTCGTGCCGGTAAAGAATCACAAGCTCTTAATAAAAGCGGTTTCAGAATTTAAAAATATAAAATTAACCATTGTGGGCGGCGGTGTTTTAAGGAAGAACCTGGAAAAGACGGCGGGCAGGAATAAAAATATATTTTTTTTAGGTTACGCTCGCGATGTTGCTGAATTTTATAAATCAGCGGATATCTTTGTCCACCCGTCTCTTTATGAAGGCTGGGGCAGGGCGGTGGTGGAGGCCGCTTCGTTCGGTTTACCGATCATAATGTCCGATGTCGGCCTAGCCGGAGAAGTTATAAAAAATAATGAATCGGGGTTAATTGTTCCGGTAAATGACAAAAAGGCTTTGAAAGATGCGATAACTAAAATGATTGAAGATAAAGCATTGGCTAAGAGACTCGGCGAAAAGGCGAGAGAAGCTGTTGCTGTTCTGCCGGATAAACAAAAAACCTTGGAGCTTATAAAAAACAATTGGAAAAAACTTTTAAATTAAAATTGGTAATAAAGGAAAACCGCCTGTTGATAATTCATTAAAATCAAGCAGGTTATAAAAATAGCGGCGAGCGCGATGGCGTATCTGGCGCGCGTCGGGTAATTTATTTGAAATGTGTTTGGTAGAAATGAAGTAATGAACGCTGATATAATTAAAAGTATTGCCGCTTCTATCATTAATCCTTGAGATAAATTAAAGCCGCCAAAATTTTCAAAACCGAACATCTTTTTAAGCATTGTCCAGGAGCTGCCAAAAGACGAATTTCTAAAAAATACCCAACCGATAACCACTAAAAGAAAGGTGGTTATTTTTTGTACGGCGCGGGGTAGAGAGTCTTGGAATTTCTGCGTCATTTTATATAAAGCTAAAAGCACCCCATGATAAAGGCCCCAAAATACGAAAGTCCAGCTTGCGCCGTGCCACAGGCCCCCCAAGAGCATTGTTATTATTAGGTTGAAATAAGTATGAATTACGCCGACCCTTGAGCCGCCCAAAGAAATGTACAGGTAATCGCGCAACCAGCTTGATAAGCTGATATGCCATCTTCTCCAAAAATCGGATATATTCAGGGCTTTGTAAGGGGAATTGAAATTTTGGGGAAAACGAAATCCAAAAAAATATCCCAAGCCTACGGCCATATCGGAATATCCGGAGAAATCAAAGTATAGCTGGTAAGTGTAGCCTAGAATGGCAACCCAAGAAAGAAGCGTATTTAAATTGGCGACATCTTGGAACATCGGATTTATTATACTCGCTATGGTGTCGGCAATAATAATTTTTTTACCCAAACCGATTACAAACATAGACAAACCGCGGTGAAAATTGGCGGCTTTGGAAAAATTATTAATATTATTCAAATCGTCAACGATATCGCTGAAACGGACGATTGGGCCGGCAACGAGCTGGGGAAAAAGCGAAACATAGCAGGCAAATTCAAAAAAGTTTTTTGTGGGAGCAAGTTTTTTCCTATAAACGTCAATGGTATAACTCATTGTCTGGAAAGTATAGAACGAGATACCTACCGGCAATATAATGTTTAACATCGGCAGGTTAGGAGAGAGATTGAACAAATCGCCGATATAACGGATAGTGTCTAATCCAAAATTGAAATATTTAAAAAATCCAAGGAGGCCCAAGTTGGCCGACATTGAAATAATAAGCGCCAATTTTCTTCTTTTGGAATTTTCGGTTTTATGGATATATAATCCGGCGAAGTAGTCTATTAAAGAGGATGCGAGCATTAAAAAAACAAATTTCCAATTCCAATATCCATAAAAAATATAGCTTGTTACGGTAAGCCAAATATAGCGCTGGTTTTTTCCTTTTAGAAGCCAAAAAACCAGAAAGGTTATCGGCAAGAAAGCAAAAATAAAGACGAAACTGTTAAAAAGCATACTTATTTTTTGGTTTCAAATATTTTTTCAGTAATTAAATTCAAGTTGTGCATTCCCGGATGCGTAGCATCGTCAAAGTCATTTTCATCACCGCCAAAATTTTTCACGCTGATAAAATCATAAAAATCAAAACTAAAAGCGGACGCCAATTCGCCCTCGTATTTTATAAATTCTTCATAAATAGCTTCATAATCGGTTTCGGACTGTAATTTTTCAGTTATAGCCTCCGGCATCGGCAATAAAATAAGTTTTACTTTTATGTTGTTTTGGTTGGCAAAGGAAAGAAAGTTTTCCAAATATAGTTTTCTCAAGGGATTTAATTTTTCAGTATTTTCAAATAAAGCAGAAGCCCGGCGGTAGGTGTCTTCGTAAGTATTTTTCTTTTCACTTCCGCTAAGATAAACAAACGGCCGGTCTATTTTTCCATTGGATAAAAATTTTACCCCGTCCTTTTTTTCATAAATTTTAAACATAGCAAGAAATATGTCGCGAATATAGCTGCTATTCAAACTCTTTTTAAAAGTTTGGAGATAGGTTTTTGTTTTTGCCTCCGTTCCGCCAATTAAATATTTGCTCAAATTTTTATTATGCAGTGTTTGCGGTTCCGTCTCGTCATCATTCATTTCCCCGAGATTTAATCCGACTATAACTGTTTTTGGAGCTATTTTAAGGTCGTTTACGATAAAATTAAGCAATGCCCAATGGTCCTCCGGCCGGGCATAGCTTACTGATGCGTTATAGGTTGCTTGTCCGATTTTATTTTCTACATATTCAGGGTCCATTCCGAAAACTCGGGAAGATCCAAAGATGACAGCTTGGGGAGCGGGTTGCAGTCGGCTCAAGGTTTCCATTTTTTCCGTTCTATTGGTTAAAACCAAGGGTTTAAAGAGTTCCGTCCCAAAATCATTATGCGGATCTACGATAACCGCCAGCAAAAAGATAAAAGCCGCGAATAAGGCTGCGGAAGCCAAAAAAATCGCTATAAACCTGAATTCATTTTTTTTAAGTAATTTTCCTATCATACGGGGTTGACCAGTGAGCTTATTTTAAGCTATTATATATAGCGTATATTAGCAAAGAACATTATTACACACAAGATATGAAATTATCTGTAATTATACCCGTTTTTAACGAAAAAAATACTATTCTCCAAATACTGGAAAAGGTTCTGTCCGCGAGTCTCGCCGGTATAGAAAAAGAAGTGGTTATCGTTGACGATTTTTCAACCGACGGCACTCGGGATATTTTAAAAAATCTTGAAAGCAAGCATAAAGTATTTTATCAGGATAAAAATTACGGAAAAGGAGCCGCTTTACGCAAGGGTTTTGAAATCGGTTCGGGGGATATATTTATTATCCAAGATGCGGACTTGGAATATGACCCCCAGGAGTACGCAAAAATTTTAGAACCTATTGTAAAAGGGCAGGCGGACGTTGTTTACGGTTCAAGGTTTATCGGTAGCGAAAAACACAGAGTGCTTTATTATTGGCATTCGCTGGGAAATAAGTTTCTGACCCTTTTTTCTAATATGTGCACCAATTTAAACCTAACCGATATGGAAACCTGTTATAAGGCTTTTACCAAAGAAGTTATTGGGAAAATCAGGCCGACTTTAAAGTCCGATCGTTTCGGTTTTGAGCCGGAGATAACCGCCAAGGTTGCAAAAAGCCGCTTCAGGATTTATGAAGTGGGCATTTCTTATGCCGGAAGGACTTACGGCGAAGGAAAAAAAATAAACTGGTGGGACGGCGTAAAGGCGGTTTTCGCGATTATTTATTTTTGCCTCTTTGATTAAAATGAAAAATTTTTTAAAAAAAATTGGAAAATACCGTTTGATTTTGGCAGGGATAATCATCCTGGGGTTTGTTGTCAGGATGATTTTTTTTATTGATATTTTTTCGCATTACGGAGAGGCGGGATTTTATCCTGCCGTAAATGAAGACGCGGGCGAGTATATTTCTATTGCTAAAAATATTTTACATAACGGCGTTTTTTCAAGGGATGCGGCGGCTCCTTTTACTCCCGAAACATTCAGAACGCCAGGATATCCTGTTTTTATAGCCTTAAATCTTTTATTTTTTAAGGCGATTCCGTTTGCCGTTGTAACCCAAACTATTTTATGGCTCTTGGCGGTTTTCTTTATATATAAATTGGCAATATTGATTTTTAAGAGTGAAAGAGCCGGGCTTATCGCCGCCGTTTTCTCCACATTTGAACCTGCGATTATTTACTGGAATGTGCAAATAGCGAGTGAAACATTATTTACGGTTTTGATGATTTTTGGAATTTACTGGATGTTTTTATTTTGGAAGGGCAATAAATTTAATTTTTTGCTTCTCTCGGCTTTTTTTATCGGCTGGGCGAATATAACCCGGCCCATAGGAGAATATTTGAATTATTTTTACGCCTTGGCGATTCTAATATTCTTCTTAAGAAAGAATTGGCGCAAAGCCGTTATTTCGGCCGGGATGTTTTTGGTTGTAATAAACGTTATCGCCGCACCGCTTATTTTAAGAAATATGGCGCTTTACGGTTCGCGCGAAATATCCTGGGCGTCAGCTGTTGGTTTTGGAAAATATTTGCGGGCAATCAATATAGAAGCTAAGGCTCCCGAGTTTGAAACGTCTGCGTTGCCGCGCAATTCTTTTTTGGCCGCCAATAAAATAAAAGAAGAGACGGCCGCCGCAATAGTAAAATATCCTTTGGCGTTCATAAAAGTGCATGCTTTATCCGCTTTTCCATTTTTTTTGGGTGACGGATACTTGAATATAGCTAAGTTTTTATTGCCAAAAGCTTCGCTGAATAAGGTTGTGACTGATTGGCAGGGAAGCGTAAAAGAGTTATTAAATTTTTCTTCGGGAAGGAGCGGATTGGATTTTTTGGCTTTTTGGGCGGGGAAAATTTTTTGGGCCTTGATTATGCTGGGATTTGTTTTTGGTTTTATACAATTATTGCGAGAGCCCGAAAAGCGATGGCCGGCGGTTTTTCTTTTGGCTATAATTTATTACTTTTTTTTGGCAACCGGCGTGGGTAGTTACTCAAGATTCAGATTTCCGGTAAATCCGTTTATATTTTTAATTTTTTCTTACGGAATAAACTATGCGCTTACTCGTGTTAACGCAAAAAATCGATAAAAACGATTTAAATTTGGGATTTTTTCATCGCTGGCTGGAAGCGATGTCTTCTGATTTTGAATCAGTGGAAGCCGTAGCTCTGGGCTTGGGGGAGTATAATCTGCCGAACAATATTTGTGTTCATTCTTTAGGCAAAGAAAAAGGAATCTCGCGCCTTGCCAAGATAATAAATTTTTATCGTTTAATTTTTAGTTTGCGCGGCCGATATGACGCGGTATTTATCCATATGAATCCGGAGTATGCGGTTTTGGGAGGAATGTTTTGGAAATTATGGGAAAAACCGATTTATCTTTGGTATGTCCATAAATCCATAACATGGAAGTTGCGCTTGGCGTCTTTTTTTGCAAAACAGATTTTTACGGCAAATTTTTCCAGCTGCCGCTTGGCAAACCGAAAAAAAATTGCCATTGTTGGCCATGGAATTGATACGAATTTGTTTGTCCCGCGCACCGTGCCAAAAGATGAAAAATTTACGGTTCTGGCCGCAGGCAGAATGTCGCCGGTGAAAAAATATGAAACTGTTTTGGCCGCTTTAAATAAAATAAACGGAGAAGATATTAAAAAAATAAAGCTTTTGATTATTGCGCCTATTCTTGACCAGGCCGGTGAGAACTATAAGGATTTTTTATTTAAAAAAATCAAAGATTATGGGCTGGAAGATGCGGTTCAAATAATTCCCGGCGTACGCGAAGATGAATTGGCAAATATGTATAATAAAGCCGATCTATTGGTGCATACCAGTGAAACCGGAAGCGTGGATAAGGTTGTTTTAGGGGCTATGGCATCGGAGTTGCCGGTTTTAAGCTCTTCGGAAGCCTTTGATTTTTTGCCGGCTCCGCACCGTTTCAAAAAAATAAATTCGGAAAGCGGAGAGTATGACGAATTGGCGGAAAAAATTGTTTTTTTTATGCGCCGAAGGGGAGAAAAATATCCTGAATTGCGCGATATTGTTGAAAAATATTTCAGCTTGTCCAATCTTTTTAAAAAAATAAAGGAAAAGATGGAATTATGATAAATTGTTCAGCCTGCATCCTAACTTTTAATTCCGAGAAGACTGTCGGGCGATGCCTGGAGTCGGTGAAGGATTTTGATGATATTGTAATTTTGGACGGCGGAAGCTCCGACCGCACTCTTGAAATTGCCAAAAAATATAATGCGCGCGTTTATCCGCAATCCTCGGGCGGGGCGGGTGCCATATCTGATTTTACGGAAGTGCGGGAAAGGCTTTTTTCTTTAGCTAAGAACGAATGGCGCCTCTGGCTTGATTCGGATGAGCGGCTGGACGAGACGGCTGTTATTGAAATAGAAAGAATTATTAAAAACAACCAAAAAGGCGTACTTTATTCTTTTTTGCGTAAAATTATTATAGAGGATAAAATTATAGAGTATGCATATTTTTATCCCGAGTATTGCCGGAGGCTTTTTAACGTTCGGGATAATATTGGCTTAAAAAAGGGGAAAAAGGTGCATGAAGATTTAAGCGCCCAAAATGGAGTTTCTGAAAATAAGCTAAAGGGAGTGATATATCATAACTGGAGCGCCAGTTTTCGGGATTTGGCTGAAAAGGACGCGCGTTATCTTGCGCTTTCCGTGGAAGGTAAAAAAAATTTTCCTTTTGCAAAAAAAGCCAGGATAGCCGAAGTAAATTTATTAAAGGGGTTAAAAGTTTTTTTATTATCAGCCCAGATATATGCCGCGCGCGGTTTTAAAAAATCCTTGCCCTTAAAATATTCTTGGCGATTTATAAGGTACCATTTTTTGTACGCTAAAAAAATACTTTTTTCATAAAATTATGGCTTTAAAATCTTGGAAAACACTAAAAAGTGAAATATTCAAAAAAACTCCTTGGACTACTTTTGTGCAAAATGAATTTGAAATGCCAAACGGGAAGAAGGGCACCTATTATTTTGTAAAAACCAATGGTTCCGCTATGGTTATTCCGATTACTTCTGAAGGCAAAATTGTTTTAACGCGGCAGTACCGTTATTTGGTTGATGAAGAAAGCCTGGAATTTCCCGCCGGAGGAGTAAAAGAGGGGCAAAATAGCGAACAGGCGGCTCACGCGGAGCTTGAAGAAGAAACCGGCTATCGGGCGGAAGATCTGCAGTATATTGGAGAATTTGTTCCGATGAACGGAGTGACGGATGAAAAATGCCGGGTTTTTATCGCGCGCAATATGCGGGAAGGAACCGCGCGTCCGGAAGAAACCGAGGAGGGGATGGAACAAATTTTATTTTCATTTCAAGAGATAGAAGAAATGATTAAAAAAAATATAATTAAAGACGGAATGACTTTGGCCGCATGGGCGCTTGCCAAGCATCATATTTAATATGGACTTAAAACCGGAATTATTTTTCAATCTGGAAAATTACGAACATCGGGCTTTATTTGATGGCGCCAAAAATGTTTGGGAGGCTTTTAATAATATAGAAGATTACATTAAGGGATATTTGGAAAAAATTCCCAAAGAACAAAGAATTAAGGGGACTGTAAGACCGGGCGCTATTTTAATGGGAGACAATATTTTTGTCGGTGAAGGAGCAAAAATTGAGCCGACTGCTTATATTGAGGGACCGGCGATTATTGGCCCGGAATCCATTGTCGGCACCGGGGCCTATATAAGGAGCGGAACTATAACCGGCAGGCATTGCATAATCGGACATTGCACCGAAGCGAAAAACACAATTATGCTTGATAATTCCGCCGCCCCGCATTTTAATTTTGTGGGCGATAGCATCTTGGGGAACAACGTGAATATCGGAGCGGGGGTGATTTTGGCGAATTTTCGTTTAGACGCAAAACCGGTACCGGCGGGAGAAAAGAGTACGGGGTTAATAAAATTGGGGGCTATTCTTGGCGATAGGGCAAAAATCGGTTGCAATAGCGTTTTGGAGCCGGGAACCTTTTTAGGTCCGGATACCTGGGTTCTTCCGGCGCAATATTTCAAAAAAGGATATTATCGCCGAGGTACGGACAGAAAAGAAATAATTAAAGAAATGTAAATGGAAAATTTAACATATAAAAAGTATCTTGAGTATAAAAATGAAGAGCATTGGTTTGAAATTGGCAGAAAAAAGATTTTTGAAACGCTTTTTGAAAATTTTTTAAGTGGCAGTTCTTTAAATATTTTGGATGTCGGTTGCGGAGCGGGAGAAATAATGGAATCATTAAGAAAATATGGAACCGTTAAAGGTTTGGAGAAATACGCGCCTTATGCTGAAATATCAAGGAAAAAAGGATTTGATGTTCGTGATGCCCGGTTGGAAGATTTGCCTTACAAAGATGAAAAGTTTAATCTGATTACTTTTTTTGACGTTTTGGAACATTTGGAAGATGATGTGGCCAGTCTGGAACTTACCAATAGAATGCTCCTTCCCGGGGGAATAGTGATAATTTCAGTTCCGGCCTTTCAGATCTTATGGGGGAGTTCCGACATAGCCGGAGAGCATAAACGCAGGTATAGAAAAAAAGATTTAAAGAAAAAATTAGAAGCCTCCGGTTTCAAAATTTTGAAGCTGTCATATTTTAACGCCTTCCTCGCGCCTTTAGTATTCCCTTTTCTATTATTAAAAAGGATTTTGACTATAAATAATTTAATAAAGACAAAGCCTAACCACGAGATGTTCCGCAATCCGTTTATAAATAGGATATGCGCTAAGATTCTTTTTAAAGAAGCAGAGTGCCTAGCTAAAAGAGATTTTTGGTTTGGGATGTCCCTTTTAGCGGTGGCGCAGAAAAAGTAATTTATGCCTGATAAATACAAAAAAATATTTTTATTCGGTTTTAGCTTCTTTATTACAGCCCTATTTTTTATTATTACTCGTTTTTGGGGAGAAGGCGGTTTTTTATGGAGCTCTGACGCGGAAGGGTATAGGGATATTTTTTTGAATTTAATTAATCATAAAGGTTTTTTCCATGACGTTTCCTGGGGTCCGCAAGCTTTAAGGACTCCGTTTTATCCGATTTTTTCCGCCCTATTTTATTTAATCTTTCCTAAAATTTATTTTATTATTTTCATTCAGGTAATTTTGTCAGCGGTAACCGTTGTAACTGTTTATGGTCTGGGAAAAATGATCTTTGGAGAAAAAGCGGGTTTTATTGCCGCAATTTTGTACGCCCTTGAATCTCAAAGGCTTCAGGTTGCGAACCAGCTTATGTCTGAAACGCTTTTTGTCTTTTTATTTATTTTATCTTTATATTTTTTATTTTATTTTTTGTTAAAAAACCAAAAGAATATTTTTGTTCTTTTGAGCGGGTTATGTTTCGGGTTGGCGCTTTTAACAAAACCGATTATTCAGATCCTGCCGGTTTTAATGCTGGGATTTTTATTATGGCAGGCAAACCGTTCCGGCCAATGGAAAAAATACGCCATTGCGGCAATAATTTTTATTTTGGCCGCTTTCGCCGTTGTCTCACCGTGGCTTGTCAGGAATAAAATTCATTTTGGACAGTTTAAGCTAAGTTCCGCAGGAGGCATTAATCTTTACTATGCAAATTCTACGCATTTTGCCGAATATTTATCTAAAAAAGCCGGAAACAGGCAGGAATTTTATGATGAATTTACAAAATTAGCCATTAGTGATTTGGGCGAGGAAATAAATCTGTCCGATTGGCGGAAAGAATCTTTAAGACTGATGGAATTTAAATATGAAAAATATTTTACCGAAAAGTCGCTCGAGCTTATAAAGGGGCATCCGCTTGATTATACTGCATTTCATTTAAAAAGGATGGCCGTTTTTTTTATAGAAAGCTCCGCTTCCCGTTCCTTCGGAGCAATGCTCCGTGGCGCGCATTTGCCCGAAAAAATATTTTATCCCTTTTTATATTGGGGCGGACGTTTTATTTGGGCGTCGTTTTTGCTTATTTCTTTAGCCATCTATTTCCTAAAAAGAAGAAGGGTAAAAAATACCGCAATCCCGATATTTTTATTTTTAACGATTTTATATTTTGCCGCGCTTTCAGCTCCGAATTGGGATATTCCGCGTATGCGCGAACCCGTTGCCCCTTTGATGTTTTTGCTTTTCGCAAACAGTTTGATGCTTTTGGGCGGAGACAGGAAAAAAGATGTTAACTTGGAAGACGTCTACCGCCAAGTTCCTCCGGATTATTGGGATACTTCATATAAAAATAATATTTTGCAGCGGGTGTGGTATATTCTCCGTTTTAGGATTTTAAAAAGAATATTAAAACAAGTTCCTGACGGAGCTAACATTTTGGATGTGGGTTGCGGTTCCGGATTTTCAATGGAAAAATCAATTCCGCCCGGAAAGAAATTCAATGTTTATGGCATCGATGTCACCGAAGATGTTATTTTATACGCAAAAAACAAACGGCCGGCTTTTCATTTTCAAGTCGCATATGGCGAAAACCTTCCTTTTGAAAATAACTTTTTTGATGTCGTGTTTTATTTGGACGTTATTGAGCATTTAAAAAATCCCGTGGAATCTTTAAGAGAAGCGCGCCGGGCGCTAAAACCAGGAGGCGTAGCGGTTATATTGGTGGCCAAGGAACATCATCCGCTATTCAGGGTAATATGGTGGATTTGGAAAAAGATGAAGGGCATGGTTTGGGAGGACGCGCATTTGCACATCTTTGATGAAAAAAATCTTAAAAAAACAATAAGCGATGCCGGATTGGAGATGCAAAAAATGCATAAAATACATTTAGGCATGTCTCTCGTAGCGGTCGCTAAAAAACATTTATGAAGCTAACAGTAGTCCTTCCTTGTTATAACGAGGAAGAGAATATTCATCGTATTCCCAAAGAGCTTATTCCGGAACTTGAAAAACTTGGGATGGAATACGAAATTTTGCTAATAGACGACGGAAGCGCCGATCAAACGGTTGTTTTGGCGGAAAATTTAAAATTGCCTCAATTAAAAATAATCAAGCATGGAAAAAATAAAGGGTTAGGCGAGGCGATAAAAAGCGGTTTTAGGAACGCCAACTCTGATTTGTTGGTTACTTTGGACGCGGATTTTTCTTTCCGGCCGGAAATAATTTCACTTTTAATAAAAAGATATAACGAAGGGGGTGTGGATTTGGTTATTGGTTCGCCGAAACTCGCAAAACATCATGAAGAAATAACTTTTTTCAGATGGTTTGTAAGCAAGGCCGCGCTTTATGTTTATAGGGTGCTTTTCGGAAAACCGGTAACCTCGGTTAACCAAATTTTGCGTTTATACCAGACCAAGGACGTAAAAGGTATGGAAATAGACGCTCGGGGATTTGATGTTTTTGCGGAAGTTTTATACCGCCTGATAGTTTTGAAAAAAAAGAAATTCGCGGAAATACCGGCGGCAATGGTGGTGAGGAAGTTTGGCGTTTCAAAGTTGAATTACAAATTGGAAATGTTACGCCATATGCGCCTGATTTATAAAATTTTAAAATGGAAAATAGGAAGCCATGGAAATGCCAAATGAGTCCAAAAATTCCAAAGCTATTAATTTTGGCGTTGTCGTTGTCGCGCTTCTTTTTGGTTTTCTTTATTATTTTCCCAATTTGATTTCTTATTTCGGCTTTAAGGATAATCCGGATTTGGCTTATAGCGCTTCCGCAAGCAATTTAGACGAGGGGTTTGCTTATGGGACGAGAATAAGGGAGGTCTTGGACGGGGAGTGGTGGGAAGGTGATCCGTATTTGGCGGAATACAAAAAGATGCCGAATTTATGGGAGACTAACTTTGCCGCTATTTTTTTTGGGGGCATTTTGCGTATCCTCGGAATAAACAGCATAGATATAATTTTTTCTTTTGGCGACTTTATTTTTCCCGCGATTTTGTTTTTAACGGTTTTTTATTTAATTTTTCAGATTATAAAAAATCGGCTTTTTAGCATGCTGGGCGCAACGATCGTCCTCGCTTTCCCAAATTTATTTGTTTTGCAAAGGATCTTTAATCCCGCTTTTTACGGCAGTTTCAAAAATAATTTTTTTTCTTTAATCGGAGACGGTTTCAATTCGTCATTGTCCCGCCTTTTTGTCCCCGGTTTTTATATAATTTTTTTGTTTTTGTTTTTAATTTTTTGCCATAGGCTGGCAACTAGAGACGGAAAAAAAGATGTTTGGGGATGCGGAATATTGCTGGGCATTTTATTTTATCTTTACTTATATTATTGGATTTTTGCCTGCGCGGTCATAGGCTATTTGATTTTATGGAATCTCCTCGCTCGCGAGAGAAAAACCGCTCTTTTGTTTTTAAAAGCCATGGTTTTGGGACTAACGATTTCCATTCCCTTTTGGATTAAAATGTTATATTTAAAATCTTTTGCGCTCTATGGTGAATATGCCGCAAGGGCTGGGAAGGATATAATTCACGGAATTTATTGGCAATCGCGGAATTTGTATATTTTACTTGCGGTTTTGGCAATATTTTTTATTTTTTACGGCCGTAAAAACAAAACCAGGCGGCCGGAAATTATTTTTTCTTTTGCTTTGATGGCCAGTATGGTTTCGGTATTAAATATGCAGATTTTAACCGGTTTTAACGTGCAGATTGACCATTGGGGCAGCCGGGTTAATGTATTTATTACCGCGCTTTTGTTTTTTCTTGCCCTTTATTTTATTTTAGAACCGCAAATCCAAAAAAAAATATTTATAAAAAAATATTTGCCGGGAATTTTCATATTGGCGCTTTTTACCTTCGGCTTTATCATGCAGTATGCCGAAACAAAAAAACAGGGCTCGGATATCGCTTTGAATAGGGATGTTTATGAAGCTTCTATTTGGATAAATAAAAATACCAACCCGGGCGAAGTATTCGTCTCTCCTTCAATTAATACTAATTTTGTATTGCCGATGCTGACTCATGGAAATGTTTATATGCCGCCTTCCTGCAGAAGCTCCGCTTCCGAAAGCGAATTAATGCAGCGTTTTTTGGAGGCAAACGCTTACTTTGGCGTAAGTGACGCTTATCTGGAAAATAATTTCTATGATATTCGCCCGCAGGCTGTTTTAGTTCGCGAAAGCAATGAGTATGGAACGTTTCTATTTTGCGAAAAATATAAAAACGCAGCTCGGGGGGAGGAGATGGCCGGTTCCCGCTTGCCTAAAAAAATTGCCGACAACATGCTGGAGCTTTATAAAAAGCTCAAAGGTCAATTAGGCGGTATAGCTAAGTTTAGCTATATGGCCGATTATTTTTTCTATGGCCCGGCGGAGAAATTGATGGGAAATTTTTCCCCTGAAAAGTATAATAACCTGGAGTTGATTTATAGCAATAATTCTGTTAACCTTTATAAAATTACCAAAAATTAATTATGGAAGATAATTGTTACCATAAAATGTACACGAATGAAGAGCGCCATTGGTGGTTTCGGTCAAAAATCGATATTACCCGTTCTTTGATTGAAAAATTTATAGGGGATATTGGCGGGAAAAAGGTTTTGGACGCGGGTTGCGGAACGGGTTTTTTATCCAAGAGCGTTGTGCCTGAAATGGGGGATATATGGGCGGTTGATAATTGCGGTTTGTCTTTATCTTATGCTGAAAAGCGCGGGCATAAAAATATTTTTAGCGCCGATTTGGGAAAAGATCTCCCCTTTGAAAGCAGCTCGTTTGATTTGTGTTTGTGTATGGACGTCATAGAGCATAATGAAGATGACGCGGCGATAACAAGGGAACTGGCGCGGGTTTTGAAAAGTGGCGCGACTTTAATCGCGACCGTTCCTGCCATGCGCTCGCTCTGGGGCCCGCAAGATGAAAAGTTGGGGCATTATCGCAGGTATGGGACAGGCGATTTTAAAAAATTATTTGAAGAAAATTTTGAGATAAAAAAAATTTCGTATTTTAATTTTTTTCTTTTCCCGGTAATTTACTTGATAAGAAAAATTTTTAATTTGGCGCCCGGACTGCTGCGCCAAAGGGATGAATTGGATATTAATAGTAAGTTTTTTAATAATCTGCTCTATAATATTTTCCATCTGGAAAGCCATTTATTAAAATATGCGGACTTGCCTTTTGGCGTTTCCGTAGTAATAGTGGCCCAAAAGAAATAAAATGATATGCCAACAATAAAAGAACTAAGGCAAATTTGCCAGCATTCCGCCGAAGCTCCGTCTTGGCGCACGCAGAGCCTTGAAGGAAAATTTAATCGGATTTTTTCCATATATCTTACATGGGTTTTAGCCCGGACAAAAATTCCGGTTACGGTTGTAAACGTTTCGGGGATGATGCTGTATATCGGCGGCGCGTTTTTATTTATATTTAATGATATAAAGTGGCATTTTTTGGGTTTATTTTTAATGCTCTTGTCTTTTATATTTGATGCCACCGACGGTGAATTATCCAGATACAGGAAGCTTCCAAAAAGGGAGACGGAATTTGGAGGCGGTTTTATTGAGCCGGTTTCCCACGATATAATGTATGCATTTTTTTTCCTGCCTTTGGGAATCGGAACAACTTTGGTTTCAGGAAGCCTCTGGCCGCTCTTGGCCGCTTTTATGGCGGTAATAGGCAAACTGCTCTTCAGACTTTTGGAATTAAGGGCTGACGCGCTTCTAAAGATTTGGGCTGCGGAAAAAGGCGCGCAAGTAAAGTGGATCCAGGGAGCCGCAACCCCCACCAGCTTATTATATTTTGCATACCGCAATTTTTTTACCGGCACGGGAATGTTTTTTATTCTTATTCCGGCGGCGATATTTTCGCGCGTTGATTGGTTTTTATATTTTTATGGGACATCTTTCTTTTTGCTCTGGGCTTATAAAATGGCAAAGCAATGGAAAAAGATGAGAAAAGAAGTTAATTCCGTATGACCAAGTATTTAAATTCGGAGGAAATAAAAGATAATAAGGAAATGCTTAAAAATAAATTTTTGAGCGATTCAAGCTGGGCGGTAAAATCCGGGGAAATTAATAGTTACATAAAAAATAACATTTCAAAAGATGCGGCGGTTTTGGATATCGGTTGCGGTGGGGGAGAAACCCTAAAGTTTTTTGAAACCTCGGGGTTTGCGAATATTTTCGGCTTTGATATAGACAATTATGTTAAATATCCCGAACTGGCTTCAAAAGTTAAATTGGGAAACCTAAATTTTGAACGCCTGCCGTTTGAAGACAAGAGCATCGGGCTTATAACTGCGTTCCAGGTTTTGGAGCACTTGGAAAATCCTTTTCATTTTGAAAGAGAATGCGCGCGAATTTTAAAACCCGGTGGCCTGTTAATAATGTCTATGCCATCCGGCAAAAGCTTGTGGAGCCGCGCAAGCTATTTTATGAGCAATAATATCACCGGCTATGATTTGATAAATAATCACATTACCTTTTTAACGGCCGATATTTTCCAAAAAACATTTTTAAAGGATTTTGATAAAGAGAAAGAAATTTACGATCGGGGATTTGTCCCGTATCTTCGGGGGTTGCGCCTTCCGCCGCACAGATTATTAAGCAAAAGGGTGTGTTATTTTTTGAGAAAAAAATGATATGAGGATAAAGATAGACTACATAGCCAATGCAAGGATACCGACTGAAAAAGCGCATGGGCTGCAAATTATGAAAATGTGCGAAGCCTGGAGTCTTGGAAACCGGGTAGTTTTATATTTGCCAAATAGAAAAAATCCTTTGGGAAAAATAAACCCTTTAGAGTTTTATAGAATACCCGACGGGCATTTTGATATAAGAAAAATTTCTTGCCTGGATTTAATGCCCTATATAAAAGTATTGGGGCGGCTGGCTTTTTGGATACAAAATTTATCCTTCGCTTTTAATGTGGCTCGGAAATTAAAAAATACCGGTGCGGACATAATTTTCAGCAGGGATTTCTTATCGTCTTTTATTTTATCTTGCTCTGGCCGAAAAGTTATTTACGAAGTCCATGATTCCCCGCGGAATACTTTTTTAAAGCGCTGCGCTTTAAAAAAAATTTATAAATTCGTCGCGACTAATAATTTTAAAAAAGATGAGCTTGTAAAAATTTTTGGAATTCCCGATTGGAAAATATTTGTAGCGCCGAATGGCGTGGATGAGATGTTTTTTGTCGGAAAAAATAAAGAGTTGTCAAGAAAGGCGTTGGGACTGCCTTTAGATAAAAAGATTGTTCTTTATAGCGGTCATCTTTATTCTTGGAAAGGCGCCGAGACCCTATTGGAGGCCGCTAAAAAATTGCCCAAGGAGTATCTAACGGTTTTCGTCGGGGGAACAGAAGATGATGCGGCGAGATTTAAAGAAAAGGCGGGAGAAAATGACAATATTTTAATTTTAGGTTATAGGCCGTATGCGGAAATACCCGATTATTTATCTTCAGCGGATGTTTTGATATTACCCAATACCGCCAAAGAAAACATTTCTCTTAAAGAAACCTCGCCCATCAAGCTTTTTGAGTATATGGCTTCAAGCCGGCCGATAATTGCTTCAGATATTCCTTCTATAAGGGAAGTGGTGAGCGAAAATGAAGTAATATTTTTTGAGCCGGATAATGCCGAAGACCTTAAAAATAAAATAGAGAAAGTAAGCGGTGATCCAGTATATATCCTTGAGAGGGTGAAAAACGCCAAGCGGATGATTTCTAATTATTATTCCTGGCAGAGCCGCGCGGAAAAAATTTTAGATTTTTTAAAAGGATGGAAAGAACACAATTTTTTATCCGGAGTTTCTGAATATTTTAATAACTTAACCGATAGCGACGGCTTGATTTTTTGCAAAAAAGACCGCATAGAACATACGGGAAAAAATTGCTATTCCATAATCATAGACGCTTTTTTATACCGAAAAACCCAGGATGAAAAATATTTTAAAAGGGCCAAAAAAAGAGCTTTGCGCACAATAGAAAATTTAAAATACGTGGAAAAAGAAAAGCATTACATATTTTATCCGGGCAGCTTAAACGGCCGCAACGCTTCAAACTCGGTAATTGACAGCGGCGCGGCAGTAGATTCTCTGGTTTGTTTTTTGGAAAATTTTAAAGAAAAAATAAGTTTGGATGAAAAGAAAAAAATTGAAGACGCGATTATAAAAAATTCTGACACTTATTTAAAAGAAAATTGCGTTTCCAAGCCCATCACAAATCAGCGGCTTTGGGGAACGACGGGATTGGCGGCAGCTTACAAATTATTTCCAGGGCATTCGGACTGGAAGGACTCTGTTTTGAGGGCAATAGAGCGATCTTTTGCGGAACAGAATGCTGACGGCTCATTTCAGTATCATCCGAATTATAAAGAAATCGGCGGCCACCGGGGAATGGCGGATATTACCACGCATTACCATGCCAAGCACGTTGCTTTTATCATTGATTCTCTGGAAAAAATAGGCGAACCCGCAGAAAAATACTCGGAACCTTTAAAAAAAGCAACAGATTTTTTACTGGGAATGTACCAGCCTGACGGCGTAAAAAATATTTATCTGGAAGGCAAGCGCTGGTATTGGAACTCTCCTTATGAGGTCACGAGCCATCCTTATGATATATATGTATTTTTAAAGATGTTTGAGCTTGTTAAGGATGAAAATTATTTAGCCTATGCAGAAAAGGCTTATTCTCGGCTGGCGGAAAATCAGCTTAAAGATGGCGGCATTGATACGTGCCTCATAAAAAAAGACGATTGGCAGTGCCGGATTGTCTGGAATAGCCACGTAGCTTGGCTCGCCAAGGTTGCGGATTGGGATTTATTTTTATTATTTAAAAATATATCTCCTCTTGCTAAAATAAAATTTTTCAAAAATTTTTCTGATGCCGGAGTGATAAAATATGAGGATGAGAAAGAATGCTTTATTCTGCGCTATAAAAAGAAACCGATGAATATAGATTGGGGAGGGGCGGTAGGCGGCGGAAGCCTTTTGTATTGGGGCAGAGCCGAGGAAGGATGGAAAAACCGCTTATCCTTAAAGCTTTGGGATAAAAAAAGCGATAGAAATTTTACATTTAAAAGCGGGAAAAATAGTTTGAAAAAGTTTCTAAATGATAACTTTACCGCAATAAAAGGCGAGAGGTGGCGGTTTTTTGTGTATTTTACCGAGGGCGATATTTTTGGCGCTTTTAAAAGATTTTATAATGAGGTTATAAAAAAGATGCAAGGATACGGGAGTGAATATTCAACCGCCTGGGAAACTAATGCCGAGCTTTTAAAGTTTTCTTCAGATGAAATAAAAATAAAAAGCTTTTTGGCGCGAAGGGACGGAAAAAGATTAGAAGGAGTTTCCGCTGTCAGAGATTATAAATTTGGCGTGGCCGGTTTAGAAATTAATGATTCTTTGGATGCGCCTCCTAAAATAAAAGAAAAAATTAAATATTATGTGCGGGATAAACGGATTTAATTGGCAGGATGAAAATTTAGTAAAAAAGATGAACACAAAAATTGCTCATCGCGGCCCGGACGACGAGGGTTCTTTTGTTGCGCCGAATATTTCTTTAGGGCAGAGAAGGCTTTCTATTATTGATCTATCTCTTCGCGGGCATCAGCCGATGCATACTGCCGATAAAAGATATTCAATAGTATTCAATGGCGAAATTTATAATTTTTTTGAAATAAAAGAAAGGCTTAAAGGCAAATATAATTTTTCATCGGACAGTGATACGGAAGTTGTTTTATACTCATTTGCAGAATGGGGCGCTCTATGCCTGGAAAAATTTAATGGAATTTTCGCTTTTGCCATTTGGGATAATTTGGAGCAAAAATTATTTTTGGCGCGCGATCGGGCAGGAGTAAAGCCTCTTTATTATTATTATGACGGGAAAAGGTTTATTTTTTCTTCTGAAGTTAAAGCCATTTTGGAACATGATGTGCCGCGCGAAATTAATAGGCAGGCTCAAGAGCTGTTTTTCAGAGTATTGTATGTCCCCGGCCCGCTTACGATGTTTAAGGATATAATGAAGATTCCGCCCGCCCATTACTTGGTTTTTAAAGATGGAAGAATAGAAACAAAAAAATATTGGCAAGTGCAAGATTTTATCAATTTTAAATCTTACGGGGAAGCCAAAGAAAGCGTTAGGAATATTTTTGACGATTCTGTAAGGGGCCAGCTTATTTCCGATAGGCCGGTTGGGGTATTTTTATCGGGAGGGATTGATTCTACGGCAGTTTTGGGCGCGGCTAAAAAATATATGCGGGGCGCAATCAACACCTATTCGGTGGGTTTTACGGTCGCGGCGGAGGGTGAAAAATTTAATGCCGATTTTAATTTAGCCAAGAAGACGGCGGAGTTTTACGGAACAAGCCATCACGAAGTGGTAGTTAGCGGGAAGGATGTTTTGGATAATTTGGAAAAAGTCATTTATTATATGGATGAGCCGGTCGCCAATTCCATTCAAATCGCGACGATGCTTTTAGCCAAGAGGGCAAAGCAGGATGTGGCGGTGGTTTTGGGCGGGGACGGGGGAGATGAGATTTTTGGCGGATATCCGAGATATTATTTCAGTTATCTAATAAGCCTTTATCAAAAAATATTCAAAGGAAAAATCAGGGATTTTACATCCGGCGTTTTGGAAAAAATAATAAAAGCCAATGATTTGGGAGAAAAGCTCAATGCGCCGGCGGGAATAAACAGGTGGTCGGCTTTTATGCTGCAAAAAGAAAATCAGGTCGGAAGGATTTTGCGGAACGGAGGAGGGGAGCGCGAAGGCGCTAAGAAGTATTTTGATGAAAACTTTTTTTTGCCGTATAAAAATAAATTTGGCGATTTTGAAAAAATATTTATGCTGGTTGATACGGCAAATTGGTTGGTTGACGAATCCCTGATAAGAAGCGATAAAATGGCCATGGCTTACGGGCTTGAAGAGAGAGTTCCGATTTTAGACCATAGGCTGATTGAGATTGCGGCAAAAATTCCCACAAAATGGAAGGTTGGCGATTCTAAACAGGGAAAGAGAATATGGAAGGATGCGGTTCTTGATTATTTGCCGGAATTCGTAAGGAACCACCCAAAACACGGATTTTTTTCTCCGGGGGCGAAATGGTTGCGGGCCGAACTTAAGGATTTTGCGCAGAATGTATTTAGCGGTTTGGATAACAGTATGTATAATAAAGAAGAAGCTTTAAAGATGTTGAAAGACCATTTGGAGATGAAACGCTATAATTTGAATTTAATTTGGGCTATTTTGACTTTTGAAGTTTGGAAAAAAACATATGGAATACGTTAGTTGTCCGCTTTGCGGAAAAAATGATTCCGAGGCTATTTTTTCTAAAGGAAACCTTGCAAAAGAGGTTATTAATGTTATCTGCAAGAATTGCGGGTTAGTTTATGTAAATCCTCGCCTCTCAAAAGAGGAATACGATTCTTTCCATCGCAAAGAATTTTTAAGCGAGAAGAACCTTGATGATACCTGCCAGGTTTCAGCCAAGCGGCAAGCTAAAGACTTTGATATTAAAAAATCCATTTATAATTTTTTGGAAGATAAGATTTTGTCCGGCCAGAATATTTTGGATATCGGATGCGGGTTTGGAACGCTTCTGGATATCTTTAAAAAGAATAAAAATATTAACGCCTATGGGATTGAATTGGGGGATTTGGACGTAAAGTTTTCTAGAGAAAAATATGGGTTGGATGTTTTTCAAATATCTTTGGAGGAATTTGCCGCCAAAGAAGAAAATTACGGAAAATTTGATGTTATTATTTTACATCATACTTTAGAGCACCTGCCGGAGCCGCTCGCATCTCTTTCTCAAATAAAAAAACTATTGAAGCCCCAGGGAATTTTATATATCGGCGTGCCTAATATTTTGAATATAAAAAAACGTCCGGACATATTTTTCCAAGTCGGGCATCCTTTGAGTTTTTCTCCTCATTCTTTAAAGTCGCTTTTGGAAAAAGCGGGATTCGGGGTGGTTAAATACAATAAGAATGCCGGCTATCCGGGGGGAATGGAGGTTTTGGCTAAACCCGGGGAGAAAAGCGCGGAAATTTTGGAATTGGCGGAAGGATCTGATTTTAAGAAAGTGGCTGACTATGTAAAATCTACGGATGAAAAATTTAATAAATTAAGAAAGCTGCGCGATCGCATTTTATTTTTTGTCCCGGCTTCTTTAAGGATAAAGCTCGGGAGAATTTTTTATAAAATTTTTAAAAATAAAAGTGGCCTTAGCGATAAAAGATTTTTTGCTTTAGCGGTTATTCCAATGTCTTTTTTAGCCGGCTTTTTATTTGTTTTGCGGCATCTTTTGGTTTTTATAAAAGTTCAAAGCAATGGCGGCTTGTATACTTTTTTCAGCTTCGCGAATCCCGACCCGCTTTTTTACTACGCCCCATTTTTGCGTTCTATTTTTGATGGCTCTTTAAATATCGTTGACGGAAGAATTTTAGAGAACTTTTATTTGCCAAATCTTTGGAGTCAAATAGCGCCAATTTTAATGTCGCCGTTTATTTTTATAACGCGCTCCATATCTTGGGCTTTTATTTCAGGACACTTTTTTGTTGCTGCCGGCAGTTTTGTTCTATTTTATCTTCTTTGCCGCCAAATTATTAAAAAACGCGTTTTTAGTCTGTTATATTCCTTGGTTTTTACGAGCGCGAGTCTTATTTTTAATTATTTTTTTCCTGTTTCTTTGGAAAATTTAAGATTGGTTGGGCGGGCGATTTTGCCTTTCGGCAGCCCGCCGGGCGAGGTGCTTTTAAGCAAGTATGTCAGCTTTTCCTTATTTCCCGGATTAATATTTTTTGTCTCTGCGTTTTATCTTTCTTTTTTGGCATTGAAGAGTAAGAAAATAATTTTTACGGTTTTGGCGGGACTAAATATCGGGCTTTTGATTTATATAGTCTTGACTCATGCAATCTATATTTGCGCCGCTCTTTTTGTGGCGCTCATTGCGTTTATGGTTTTGAAGGATTATGAGAATGCAAAAAAAATAATTTACATTTATTTAATAGCGTTTTCCACATCGGTTTTATACTGGTTTAATTTTTTGCAGATAAAGATGCTTCCTTATAATGATGAGTTTTATAAACGGCTTGGAGGAGAAATAACCCATGAATTCAGGTGGAGCTACTGGCCGGAATATATTGCTTACATTGTTATGGCTGTTTTAATTTTTTACTGGGGAAAAAAATATAACAAAAGATTAGAGTCTGTGTTTGTGGCAAGCGGAGTGTTAGCGGCGATTTTGGTTTTGAATATGCAGGTTATCGCAGGCTTTAACCCGGCGCCCACCGTTTGGGCGTTTCATCAATTATTTTTGGGATTTGCCCTGGGATGGCTTATAATTTTTAGGTGGATTTATGATTATTTAGCTTCAAAAATAAATAAAAAATTAATTGCCGCCGCTTTTTTGGTTATTTTTATAATGCTTATAGGTAAAATGGTTTATACGGAAATTTATGCATCTAGAATTTTATTGAGTAATGCGTCTATTCCGCGCAATATTAATGATTCTTTGGCGTGGCTAAATAAGAATACTGAAAAAGACAGCGTGGTTGCTTCGCCATCGCTTGTTACTAATGCGCTTCTGCCGGCGTTTACCCATAATAATTCTCTTCTGCCGGCGGGCGTTACCTCTCCATTGTCGCAAAAGGATATTATTGACAGGTATCTTCTGGCTTTTAAGTTATTCGGTGTTTCTTTAGACCACATTGAAAAGGCTATGGAAGGCGGGTATCCGATTTATGATGATTTTTCTTTAAAAGGAGAGAATCTTCTTTTTACTTGTATTTTTGAATCTTATTACAGCGATAACTCCTTGGATGGGTACATCCAAAATAAACAGCGGGCGGGCTTTTCTAAAAAAGACGTAATTAGGGATTTAACTGATGAATACAAAAAGTATCCGGAAAGGAAAGATTACTTATTGAATAAATATCAGGTAGATTATTTATATTTCGGCCCATACGAAAGGAATATTTCAGATGTTGATTTGAGCCCCTTTGAATTAATTTATGATAAAGGCGGAATTAAGATTTTTAAAGTCCCCGGGGCTTGACAGCAAGGGGTCGGCATTATAGTATAATATTGATATAAAGAATATCTAAATTATGAAAATTTTAGTCACGGGAGGCGCGGGATATATCGGTTCAGTTCTTTGTCCGGCGCTTTTGCATAAGAATCATCAGGTTACGGTTTTAGACAACCTTACTTTCGGCGCCCAAGGCATATTGGGATGTTTTTTGAATAAAAATTTTGAGCTTATCAAGGGTGACATTTTGAATAAAGAGTTGGTTGCCAAGGCGGTTTTTGGCGCTGATGCCGTAATACACCTGGCCGCAATCGTCGGTTATCCGGCTTGCCGCCGTGATGAAGATTTGGCCTACCGCGTTAATGTAATCGGCACTCGAAACATTATTGATGCGCTCCGCCCCGAACAAAAAGTTATCTACTCGTCAACCGGTTCAAACTATGGGGCTCTGGTTGGCAATCTATGTACAGAAGAAACTCCCCTTAATCCTTTAACTTGTTATGGCAGGACAAAAACTGAAGCTGAGCGGCTTTTACTTGATAATGCAAATACCGTAGCCTTTAGATTTGCGACGGCTTTTGGAACATCCCCGCGTTTCCGTTTGGATTTGATGATAAATGATTTTATTTATCAAGCGTTGCACGCAAAAAATTTGGTTGTTTATGAAAAAACTTTTAAGCGTACATTCATACACGTGAATGATATGGTGCAGGCTTTTCTATTCGCTCTGGAAAATATGGATAAAATGGTGGGGCAGGTTTACAATGTTGGCTCCGAAGATATGAATTTTACTAAAGAATACGTAGCTTTGAAAGTTAAAGAGATGTTGGAAAAAGAGGGCAAAAATTTTTATTTGCATTTTGCAGAAATCGCCAAAGACGAAGACCAAAGAAATTACGAAGTATCTTATAAAAAGCTAAATTCTTTGGGCTACGGCACTACCATAAGCCTGGACGATGGAATAAGGGAGCTTGTAAAATCAGTCGGCGCGATTCAGATTAAAAATCCATATAGCAACGCCCATATATAGCCTATGTCTTTTTTCGACGGAAAGAAGATTTTAATCACCGGCGGCAGCGGTTTTTTGGGAAGCCATTTGATTGGCCTGTTGAAAAAACACGACTGCCGGATTCTTGCGCCCAGGAAAGCTGAGTGCGATTTTATAAATCCTCGGGAAACAAACGCATTTTTGGAAAAAGAGCGCCCGGATATTATTATTCATTGCGCAGCTTATTATGGAGGGCTTAAAATACACGACCTCTACCCTGCGACGATTTACTACGAAAACCTGATGATGAATACAAATTTGATGCATTACGGTTGGAAAACGGGCGTTAAAAAATTTATCGGCCTGGGATCGGACTGCTCTTATCCCGGATACCTGGATAAGGAGGTTTTAACCGAAGAAGATTTATGGGCGGGACCGGTGCATGAAACAACAAAAAATTACGGCTATTTAAAAAAGATGCTCTCGGTGCAAGGCTGGGCTTATAAAAAACAATACGGATTTAATTCCATCCATTTGATTTTAACCAATATGTTTGGTCCGGGAGATAAATTTCATCCTAATGCTTCACATGTTGTGGCGGCGCTTATAAAAAAATTCGTTGACGCAAAGGAAAGCGGAGCGCCGGAAGTTGAGATTTGGGGCAGCGGCCGGCCAACCAGGCAATTTTTATACGTGGAGGATGCGGCAGAAGGCATCTTGAAAGCCGCCGAGCTTTATGATGAGATTAATCCTATAAATCTTTCAACGCGCTTGGGAGCAAGGACAATTAAGGATTTAGCTGAGACAATTTCAAATATAATAGAATATCCGGGAAAAATAGTTTATAATACATCTAAGCCGGATGGGCAGATGAAGAAAATTTTGGATGTTTCAAAAATGATAAAACATTTAAACTGGGAACCGCAAACATCTCTTGAGGATGGTTTGAAAAAAACAATTGAATGGTATCTGCCAAATAAGAAAGAGGCGGACGCCCGAGCACACTAATGAAACTTTCAATAATAATGCCCGTTCATTCCGAACGGGATTCAATTTCAGAAATCATAAATGAATTAAAGCGCATTATACCTCGAGAAACCTTGCTGGAGGTTATTTTAATTATAGCCAAGTCCTCTCCCGAAGAGACAATGGAAATTTGCAGGAGGATGGAGAGGGAAAATGATTTTGTAAAAATGCGCGTGCAAAAAGACATCGGGTTCGGAATGGCGTATCGGGAAGCTTTCGGCTATGCTTCCGGCGATTACGTCTTAATGCTGGACAGCGACGGGGAGTTTGAACTATCAACTATTCCCAAAATGATCATCTTGGCGGAAAAAGGAGAGGTTGATTTGATTCAAGCCTGCCGGTGGATTCCGGGCGGCGGCGCGGAAGGTTACGAGCCCCTGACCTATATCATGAACAGGCTATTCCAATATATTTTTCGTTTTCTATTGTGGACTAAAATTCACGATTTAACTTTTGGCTATAAAATGCTAAAGAAAAAAGTTATTAATTCAATTGAATGGGAGGGAAAAAAACACGAATTGGCGATGGAGACGACAATAAAACCCATTAAATATGGCTTTAAGGTAGCGGAGGTTCCGTCATTTTGGAGGAAAAGAAGGGATGGCCAGTCTAAAAATCCGGGGTGGATGAGGATAAAACTTTATACTCCTTTAGCTTTAAGGGTTGCTTTTGGAAGCAAGAAGATAATCAACTAGTATGCGAATTTTAATTAGCGAACCAGACGGTTATAGCCAAAAAGCGCTTGAAATATACAAAAGTCTGGGCGAAGTTTTGGCTGATAAAAAATTAGAAAGGCAAGAATTACTGGATCTCGTGCAAGACGCGGATATTTTAGTAATCCGCTTGCGCCATAAAATCGATGGAGAGGTTTTGGGCCGCGCTAAAAAATTAAAAATAATCGCTTGCCCCACGACAGGCCTAGACCATATTGATTTGGAAATGGCAAAAGAAAGAGGAATTGCGGTCGTGAGCTTAAAAGGGGAAATAGAATTTTTGAATTCCATAACAGCCACCGCGGAACTGGCCTGGGGTTTGCTTTTAGGATTAGTAAGAAAAATTCCAAGCGCTTTTAATTCTGTAAAAGCGGAGAGATGGGATCGTGACAGTTTTAAGGGCCGCGAGCTGCGTGGAAAAACTCTGGGAATTATAGGTTGTGGCAGGTTGGGTAAAATTATTGTTCAATACGGAAACGCTTTTTTAATGGATGTTTTAGCATACGATCCGCATATTGATCACGAAGAAATTGAAAAAGCCGGGGCAGAAGCGGTTACTCTTGAAGATCTTTTGAAGAGATCTGATGCTATCAGCATCCACGTGCCTTTAAATTCCGAAACGGAAAATTTAATCGGCGAAAAAGAATTTAATCTGATGAAGCTCGGAGTTTATATAGTAAATACATCTCGAGGAAAAGTAATAGATGAAAGTGTTTTGCTTTCCGCTCTTCAGAATGGAAAAATCGGCGGCGCCGCCTTAGATGTGGTAACCAACGAAGACGCAAATGGGAAATTTTTAGGAGACCACCCTCTTTTAGAATATGCAAAGAATAGCGATAATCTTCTGATAGTGCCCCATATAGGCGGAGCAACTTATGATTCTATGGCAAAAACAGAAGATTTTATAGCGGAGAAGGTAAAGGCTAAACTTTAACTATGTGGCTCATATTTTCATTTCTTTCCGCCTTAACGCAAGCAACCCACCAGGCAATATCGAAAAGGTTCGCCAAAGATTTATCCCCGTATCTTTTAGGAAGCGGGGTATTTTTTGCCGCTTCGCCGATTTTATTATATTATGCCCTTTCCGGCCACTGGCCGAATTTAAATAATGATTTTTATTTTTCAACAACAATTACGGCGGTTCTGAACGCAATCGCCACAATTCTTTTTTTAAAAGCCGTTACGAACGTAGATCTCTCTTTGGCTACGCCGATTTTAGCCCTAACCCCGGTTTTTAGCCTTTTTAGTTCTTACATTATTTTGGGGGAGTCACCCCGCTTCCTCGGCGCGGCCGGCGTATTAATAGTCACCCTGGGGCTCATTATTTTGTCTCATAGGCACAACCAAAAAAACGATTTCGCGATTGAAGCGGAAACGAAAAAAGAAAAATGGGGTTTAGCTTTTTTAATTTTGGTATCGCTTATTTATAGCGTATCTTCAAATTACGATAAGGTCGTTGCCCAAAATTCACCGTTTCCTTTTGGATCGGCTTACGTCTCATCTTTAATTGGGCTTATAATTTTTTGCGTCGGTTTTATAAAAGGAGATTGCCGGATTCTGCAGAATAAAAAGAAATTTTTTAAATCTTTTCTTTTGGGCGCCCTTTTTATTATCGCGTCTTTGGTTTGGTTTAAGGCTCTTTTGGGAGGGCTTGTGGTTTATAGTTTAGCAATCAAAAGGACTTCGGTTTTAATAGGTGTAATCTACGGATATATTTGGTTTAAGGAAAAAAAGATAGGGCAAAGGTTTGCCGGAGCGCTGGTTATTTTAATCGGCCTGATATTTATAATTTTTTTCAAATAGTTTTTTACATTTAATAAAAATCCCTTTTGAGCGGGATTTTTATTTTATAAGATTTTTTATCAGATGGTAGTCTTTTTTGGGGTTAAATTGTTTTTGGATTTCCGTGGTGTGCGTAGCCAATATTTCTGCCACTCTTTTTCCGCTTTTCCCGTCGCCAAAAAAATAGTCGGGTTCATAGCGGCCATGCTGTAATTGTTTTCTTATTGCCGTTTCAATCTCTCCCGCGTTATAACCAACATTTAAAGCATTAATGCATTGTTCGCGGCCCGCTTGGCGGGTTCCGATATTTACCGCCGGCGTGCCGAAAAATCCGCCTTCCATAATAGCGGAAGAAGAATTTCCTACTGCGCAAACCGCGTGTTTTAAAAGTTCAAGATAATCTTCTGCGGAGAAACTTCTGAAAAAATGAATTTTACTGTCGGGATTTTTTTCTTTAAAAACTCTTATTCCCTTTGAAAGTAAATCTGTACCCGCATCCGGATTGGGCCAAATCATTATTGTCTGGATGTTTATACCATTTAAAGCTTCCAGGGTTTCTGTTATTTGTTTTTGAGCATCTGTGAATTCGGTGGTTACTGAATGCTGATAGGCAAGAATAAAAGGCTGGGAAAAATCAATTGGAGCTCCGGTGCCGCCGTATAAACGATTAAATTTTTCCGCGTCAATTTTTTCCGGAGTTTTTGCAGCTAAGTCCAAAGATGGGTTGCCGACGACAAAAACATTTTCGGGATTTTCGCCCATGCTTACAATCCGGTCTGCGGCCGGCTTATGGGCGGTAAAATGCAGGTGCGCCAGTTTTGTTACTGCGTGGCGTACGGACTCATCAATTGTTCCGGTAATTTCTCCGCCCAAAGTGTGAGCTAAGGGAATATTCATATAAGCGGCTGCGACTGCAGCGGGCAGAATTTCAAAACGGTCCGCGTTTACCAAAAAAATATCAGGCTCAAGCTGTTCTAAAATAGGCGGTAGAGACATCAGCCCGACGCCGGCTGATTGAGCCATTGTTGATGGCGTCCCGCCTTCCACGATCATATTTATTTTCGCATTGATTTTAAAGCCGTCTTCCTCTATAAATCTCACGTCGTTTCCAAAGCGGTATAAAAGCATTGAGGATCCTACGATTAGCTGCAACTCCAAATCAGGGTGCTCGTTTATAGCTTTAAGCACCGGCTTTAAACGGCCGTAGTTTGCTCGGTTGATTATAAGTACTGCAATCTTCCGTTTTTTAGGCATATTATCTTATTTTTATGCTAAGTCTCCATTCTTGTCAAATTTATAATAATAGTGTACTTTATAAAGAGTGTAAGATAACCAAAGTTATGTATCAAAATAAGAGATTTTTGGCTGTAATTACAGCCAGGGGAGGGTCAAAAGGCATCCCCCGGAAGAATATCAAGGACTTGGGCGGAAAACCCCTTATAGCTTGGACGATACAGGCGGCTGCCGGCAGTAAATATTTGGATTATTTTTTGGTTTCCACCGATGACGCGGAGATTGCCGAAATTTCTAAAAAATATGGCGCCCCTGTACCCTTTATGCGCCCGGAAGAGCTGGCAAACGATGGAGCAAAAAGCATACCGGTTATCCAACACGCTCTAACCTGGCTTAAAGAGAATAAAAAGGAAGAGTTTGATTATGTGATGATTTTGCAGCCGACGAGCCCTTTTCGCCACCCGGAAGATATTGATGCCTGCATAGAGAAGGCGGTTATAACCGGGGCCGACTCCGTGATGAGTATGTACAAATTGACGAATTTTTCTTTGGCGAAAATTAAAAAGATTGAAGATGATTTGATTTTGCCTTTTATCGACGGCATAGATGAAGACAAGGAAAGCGGTTCAAGAAATACGCAGGCGCCGGCTTTTAAAAGAAATAGCGCCATCTACCTGACCCGCGCGGATCTTATTATGCAGGGAGATTTGTTTGGAAAGGTTTCACGCGCGTATATGATGCCCGGCGAATTTTCAGTTGATATTGATGAACCTCGGGATTTTGAGTTTGCGGAGTTTTTGAGCCATAGGTATAAAGTTTAATTATATTTATGCAAAGAAAAGATTCTTGCGAGTTGTGTGAAGGAAATAAAATTGAGCTTTTGGGCGAATATGGAATTTTGAAAAAGAACGGCGGACGCCTGAAGTTCTCCAATTATATTTGCAGAAATTGCGGGTTGGTATTTATGAATCCTATGCCGGAAAGGGCTGATTATGATGAAATTTATAAGCAATATGAAAGCGCGCGCCATGGCGTCACGGAACTGGATTTGGACAAAGGCGCAGATAAGATAAAAAAGAGCATTAAGGGAGAATCGGTTTTTTCTTTTATAAAAGAATATCTTGGCTCCCAAAAAAAAGTTTTGGACATCGGTTGCGGTTTCGGGCAGATTTCTTGCGGATTAAAAAATTTTGGATGCGACGTGAGTTCGGTGGAGCCTTCGGAATTATTATCAAGAAAATTGGCCGAAATTTCGGGGATTGATGTATTTTGCGGAGATTTTGATAATTTTTTTTCTCAAAACGAAAAAAAATTTAATGTTTTGGTTTTACACCACGTGTTTGAACATTTCAGGGATCCAAAAGAGAAGCTTGAGCAGTTTAAAAAAATATTATTGCCCGGCGGAGTTGTGTACCTGGAGATTCCCAGTGTTGTGTCGTTTAAAAAACCGGTAGATAATTTTTTTGATTATTGCCATCCTTACAGCTATTCGCCAAAAACATTCAGCGATTTGATTTCTGGAAAGGGATTTAAAATAATAAAAATAAATAAAAATAAAATGCATCGTTTACAGCTGGTAATAGCGCCGAAAGAATCGGAATATCAGGAGATAAATGAAAAAATGTTTTTGCGCGGCGGGTATAAAGAAACGGCCGGGTATATAAAAAAAAGGAGATTGATTGATTGGCTTAAAAATATTTTATGAAAACCATCCTAATCACAATCTCCCGAGGCGGAACGGCCAGGAACATTTTGCAGTCTAAAGTTTTTGGGTCGCTAAGGAGATCCGGCGCGCGGTTGGTTATCTTGACGCCGGCGGCAAAAGACCAGAGGTTTTTGAACGAATTTTCCGGCGATAACGTTTTTTTTGAAGATTTGCCGGAAGGAGTGTGGACATGGATGGATAAAATTTTGGTCGGATGGCACAAAGGTTTAGTCTATAATGACAGCACCGGGATGAGGGATTTGTATGGAATTTATAATCCCAAAGAAGGCAGTTATTTAAAATATTTATTTAAGAAATTTTTTTTCTTCCCTTTAAGCAAATTAAATTTCTTAAAAAGATTAGCAAGGAAGCTGGATGCGCATTTGGTGAAGGATAGTATGTATTCTGAAATTTTTGAAAAGTACAAGCCGGATTTGGTTTTTTCCACAAGTATCATGGAAGATGCGGATGTGCCGGTGTTGAAGCAGGCCAAGCAGAGGGGCATAAGGACTGTCGGGATGGCAAAAACTTGGGACAATATTTCTAAAATGTCATTTAGAGTAAAAACTGACAAGTTGATAGTTTGGGGCGATTATTCCAAGAATGAAGCAAAAATTTTTCAAGATTATGGAGATGATGAAATAGCCGTGTGCGGGATCCCGCAATTTGATTTTTATGCAGATGAATATTTTTTTACCGGCAGAGAAGAGTTTTTTAAAGAAAACGGTTTGGATCCAAATAAAAAATTGATTGTTTTCGCTTCCGAGGGCAAGGTATCAAAATATGACGGAGAAGTCGCAGAGATAATAGCCGGGTATATAAAAGAAAATAAGATTGTTGTTCCGGCGGAACTTTTCATCAGGCCCCATTTTATGTATAAGGGGGATGAAGAAAAATTCAAATTTTTGGCAGGGAGCGGAGCGGTTATAGACAAGGGCTACCGGCATTCCGAAGCGTTCAGGGACAGATGGGATTATTCAAAAGAACAAATAAAAAAATTTACGAACCTGATGCGTTATGCTGATGTGGTGATTACTTCCGCATCAACTATTTCTTTAGATGCGGCAGCCTTTGACAGGCCGGTTATAAATATAGCTTTTGACGGCCGGCATAAAGTTTCTTATGCGGAGTCAATCGCCCATTGGTACCGAAGCGAATACTATAAGAATGTCGTTGAAACGGGAGGGGTGTGGATGGCAGACGGAGAGGAAGAACTTTTGAACGCGATAAACAGTTGTCTTGCTAATCCTAATTTATTGGCGTCGGGGCGGGAAAAAATGAGAGATTTTTTTTGTTATAAAATTGACGGCAAATCCGGTTTGCGGATTGCGGATGAGGTTTTAAGATTTTTGGAGGAATAAATATGCTTTCAAAAAAAAGCACAATAATATTTGATTTTGATGGAACACTGGTTGACACAATGCATATTTTTGCCGACGTTGCAAGCGATTTGATATCTGCGAATTATTCGATAGAGAAAGACCGAGCGCGCAAAATGTATTTTGAAACCAGCGGATTTCCGTTTCATAAGCAGTTGGAAATAATGTTTCCGGGATTGGAAATGAATAAAAAAATAGCGCCTCTATACGAAACGCAAAAACTTGATGCGACTGCCGATATAGGGATAGACCGCGAGACCAGAGAGGCTTTGAGTTTATTAAAGAAATCCGGATATGACCTGGTTATTTCTTCAAACAATTTTCAATATAACATTGATAATTTTATTAATGGCAATAAGCTTGCTAAAATTTTTGCCTTGGCTTTGGGGCACCGCCCTTCTTTTTCCAAAGGCCTGGAGCATTTTTCGCACATTGCTTTAGAACTTGCGAAGGAAAAAGAAGAAATGATTTTTATCGGAGACTCTTTAAATGATGCAAGGCTAGCCAAAGAATATGGAATAGATTTTGTCGGAAAGCTAGGGACATTTAAAAAACAGGATTTTGTGAAGCTGGACAATAAAATAAAAGTTATAAAAGCAATTAGCGATTTAATATCTTAAAAAATAAATAAAAATATGGACAAACCGTTTATAGGAGTTTTATTAGCCGGAGGAATGGGGATGCGATTAAGGGAGGCGGTAGATAATCAGATCAAATCATTGGTGGAGATTCAGGGTAAGCCCCTTACCTACTACGCAATCAACTTTTTAAGAGAGGCCGGAGCAAAAGAAATTATTGTTTTGGGAGCGCATGATTTTGAAAATTTTAAGCAAAAGGTGCTATCGTTTAACCCGGGCGTAAAAGTTGTTGAGGGGGATAAGAGGGGTAGTCTTTATTCACTTTTGGCTGCATGGGAGCATATAGATGATTCTTTTTTACTTTGTAATGCCGACCATATTTACAGGAAACCAATCGCGGAAAAAATAAAAAATCAGCTTGAAGGCCTTAAAGCTTTTTGTGATTTTGACAGAGAGTTGGGGGATGATGATATGAAGGTTATACACGAGAACGGAAAACTTTTGAAAATTTCAAAAAAATTAGAAGATTTTAATGCCGGATACGTCGGGCTTACTTATTGTGATATTGAACATAAAGATACGTATAAGGCCGCTATGGATAAAGTAGCCTCTGAAAATAACGGTTTAGTGGTGGAAGACATACTAAGACGAGTTATGGAAGAGACCGGCTTAGTGCAAATAGGCGATATCAGCGGCCATGGATGGCTGGAAGTTGATTTTCCGCACGAACTGGAAAAGGCAAAAAAAGATATCGGAGAAAATCCGGATAAGTACTTTGTGTAAGTTATGGATACTTTTAAATTTGAAAACAAGTGGAAAGATATAAATGAAAATAAAAGCAATGATGAGTTTAGTTTATTTGTTGCGCCGGGCGGGGCGCCTTTAACCCAAAGGCAGATTAATCTGTATTGGTACCATCGGCTCTTTCAGAACATAATCAAAGAAAAAAAAATTAAAACCGGGTTAGAGCTGGGCAGCGGCCGCGGAACAATGTCTTTGTATCTTAATAAATATAACGGGATTGAAACGACACTGTTGGATATCTCGCCGGAGGCCGCAGAGCTGGCGAAAAAAAATTTTGAAGGACATAATGCGCAAGGAAGATTTGAGGTTGGATCGTGCGAAGCTATTCCTTTTCCTAATGAAAGCTTTGACATAGTTTACTCCATAGGGCTTTTGGAACACCTGGATAATTATAAAAAGACGATTGAAGAAAGCTTTAGGGTTTTGCGCCCCGGGGGGGTGATGATTGCTTTAAATATTCCCGGTAAATGGTCAGTCCAAAATATTAATAACTGGTATAAAAAAATTCTGGAATTTTTTACCGGCAAAAAGTATCCGGCAAAAGATTACTATAGAAATAATGATAAGCCGGCTGATTATCGTAAGGTGGCCGAAGAGGCGGGATTTAAAAATTTAAGCGTAATCAATGTTAACCCTTTCCCTATTTTTGTCCCGGTCAGAGGGGAAACGGATAAAAAAATAGCAAAAATTTATAATTTGATAATAAAAGCCAGATTATTGTTTATGCCTTATCCCTTTAAAACAAATTATATTTTTTCGCAGGGACATTTTTTAATAGGTTATAAATAACTTAAGAACATGAATTTAAGAGAAAGAAAACAATTTATCGTCAGGATTTTTAGAATGTTCGGCCAGGCGTATGGAAAATATAAAGTCCAAATAATTATCTTGGGCGCTTTGGGTATTTTTGGAGGGTTCTTGGAGGGTATTGGCGTAAGCGCCTTGGTACCGCTTTTGTCTTTTGCCGTTGGGGAGGGTCAAGGGGGCAGTAATATCATATCGGAAACAATAAAAAGTTTTTTTTCATTCTTTAATTTTTCTTTTGGAATAAAATATCTTTTGATATTAATATGTATTTTGTTTGCTTTTAAGGGCATTGTAATGATTATCAGCAATTATATAAAAATGAGAATAACTGCAGGTTATGAAGAGCGTACAAGGGCTGACCTTTTAAAACAAACGCTTGGCGCTGATTGGAGATATTTATTAAAACAAAAAGTCGGTTATTTGGAAAACGTATTAATGACTGACGTAAGGCAAGCAAGCATTTTACTGGATCTTTTTGGAACGACAATTTCCAATGTCGCTAATTTATTAGTTTATCTTTTTATAGCGGTGAATATATCTTTGCCTATTACGCTGGTAACTCTTGGTTTGGGAGCATTTATATTTTTGTTGTTAAAGCCGCTAATCTATAAATCCAGAGTTTATAGCAGAAAAACTTCGGCACTGAATAAAGAAATCGCACACCATATAAATGAAAATATCATTGGAATGAAAACTGTAAAATCAATGCGAGTTGAAGACAAAATAACAGAAGTGGGGCGAGAACAGTTTAGGGAGTTAAAGAGAATAAAAATACTGACGTCGATATTGCGCAGCCTGGGTCCGGCTTTGGTGCAGCCTGCAAGCGTTATTTTGGTTTGTGTGGTTTTTGCTATTTTTTATAAATCACCCAATTTTAATTTTGCCGTTTTGCTGGCGATAATTTATTTGATAAATAGAATATTTCTTTATATACAAACACTTCAGACAAATTTGCAATCAATGGGAGAAGCGGCGCCCTATCTGATGTCGATTTTAAACTACACTGAAACCGCTTTTAAAAATAAAGAAGAAGATTTTGGAAAAAATAATTTTGTGTTTAAAAGTAAGTTATCGTTCAATGATGTCAACTTTGCTTATAATGAAGATGCTTCGGTTCTATCAGGAGTAAACCTTGAGATTAAAAAAGGCGAAATGGTTGGTTTAGTCGGGCCTTCCGGATCGGGTAAAACAACTATCGTTGATTTGATTTTGCGGCTCTTCCGCCCGGTGAAGGGAAAAATTTTTCTAGATGGCCAGGATATATCTTCGATTAATCTTAAGGATTGGAGAAAAAATATAGGTTATATTTCCCAGGAGATATTTTTAAAAAACGACAGCTTTGAAAACAATATTAAATTTTACGATCAAGCGATTACCGACAAGGATATGATTGAAGCCGCAAAAGATGTTGATATTTTTGATCTTATTCAAAAGAGTCCGGAGAAATTTAAAACTTTAGTTGGCGAACGCGGAATATTCTTATCCGGAGGACAAAAACAGAGGATTGCATTAGCAAGAATATTGGCTCGCAAATCGCAATTTTTAATTTTGGATGAGGCAACCAGTTCGCTTGATGCGGAATCGGAAGCCCATATTCAAAAAGTTATCGAGGATTTAAAAGGCAAGATTACGGTTTTAGTAATTGCTCACAGGCTGGAAACGGTTATGGCTTGCGATAAATTGTTGGTATTGGAAAATGGAGTTATAGCCGAAGAAGGGTCGCCCGCCAATTTATTAAAAGATAAGGAATCGTACTTCCATAAAGTATATAATATTAGAAATTAAAGAGGGCTTAAAGGGGAGGAAATTGCGCGCTAAATGTAAAAACGCCGAATTGAAATTTAAAAGTATGAATATAAAAAATTACGAAATAAACGATAAAAGTGATTGTTTCGTTATTGCGGAAATCGGCAATAACCACCAGGGCAATTTGGAGGTTTGTAAAAAGATGTTCAAGGCCGCCAAGGAGTGCGGAGTTGATGCGGTAAAACTGCAAAAACGCGATAACAGATTTCTTTATACAAAATCTTTTTATGATTCGGCTTATAGCTCCGAGAACGCTTACGGCCCGACATACGGCCTTCATAGGGAGGCTTTGGAATTCGGCGAAGCGGAATATCAGGAATTAAAAAAATACGCCGAAGAATTGGGTTTGATATTTTTTGCCACCGCTTTTGATTTTAGGAGCGCTGATTTTTTGGCAGAGATGGATATGCCCTGTTTTAAAATAGCTTCCGGCGACCTCACAAATATCCCGCTTTTAAAATATGTAGCTTCTTTTGGGAAGCCGATGATTATAAGTTCCGGCGCGGCTACGATGGAAGATGTGGAAAGAGCATATAACGCGATTGCTTTAACCAATAAAAATATAGCCTTGCTTCAATGTACAGCAACATATCCGACGGATCCGGCATATTTGGATTTAGCTGTCATTAATACATATAAAAATAAATTTCCAGAAACTGTAATTGGCCTGTCTGATCATTATAATGGAATAGCGTTAGGGCTTGTTGCCTTTACGCTGGGAGCAAGGATTATTGAAAAGCATTTTACATTGGATAGAACGATGCGGGGTACGGACCATGCTTTTTCCTTAGAGCCGGTCGGGATGAAAAAACTTGTGCGCGATTTAAAAAGGGCGCGTTTAGCAATGGGAGATGGCAATAAGAAAATTTATGAAGAAGAACGATCCGCCAGAAAAAAAATGGGGAAGAAGATTGTAGTTGCGCGGAATTTGCCGGAAGGGCATGTTCTTGGAGAAGCGGACTTAGCCTTTAAGTCGCCGGGAGACGGCTTGCCGCCTTATTATGCAGAAAGCTTTTATGGGAAAACCTTAAAAAGGGCGCTTAACGAGGAGGATGATTTAAATTTTGATTGTGTTATTTAATATGGAAATTTTTAATTTAAATGGAAAAATTTCAGTTGTTACCGGAGCTTTGGGTAAATTGGGTTATATTTGGGTGAAGACATTATTAGAAGCGGGTTCTAGGGTTGCGGCTTTAGATTTGCCGTCCATTGAACCGCCAATAAGTTTTTTGGAACTTCAAAATCAATTTGGAGCAGATAAATTAAAATTTTTTAAAGCCGACATAACGGAAAAAAATGATTTGGAAAAGGCGAGGTGGCAGATTGAGCATCTTTTTGGAAAGATAGATATTTTGGTTAATAATGCCGGCATTGATAATCCGCCGAATGCGCCCGCTAAAATATTTAGGCTTGAAGAAATACCTTCATATGTTTTTAAAAATATTTTTGATGTGAATGTCATAGGAGCTTTTTCTTGCGCCCAAGTTTTTGGACAGAGCATGGCGGAAAAGGGCGGGGGATCAATAATTAATATTGGGTCGCTTTACGCCTCGGTTTCTCCGGATGCCAGAAATTATAACCACTTGCAGTCCGACCCGCCATTTTTAAAACCCCCGGCTTACGGAGCGTCAAAGGCCGCGCTTATAAATTTAACAAAATATTTGGCAACGCATTTGGCACATAAAGGAATTCGGGTTAATGCCCTGTCGCCGGGCGGAGTTGAAGGAGGACAGGATCCTGAATTTAAGCGTAAATTTTGCGAGCGCGTTCCTATGTCCAGAATGGCCAAACACTCCGACCTCTGCGGTCCGCTCGTTTTTTTAGCTTCAGATGCTTCTGTTTATATAACAGGAGAAAATTTAAAAGTTGACGGAGGATTTACTCTCTGGTAGTCAATATGGATAAAGTAAAATTTGCGCTTAATAAAATTTTCGATTTATTGGGTTATAGGATTTTTAAGAAACAAAAAGATTTTCACTATATTCCTGATATATACGGAAAAAACAGCCGGAAGATGAACGACATAAGGAGCCGCAGGGATTTTTTTTCTGCGGCAAAAAAAGTTATTGATGAGAAAAAAACATCATTATATTACGACCGCCTGTTTTATTTATATGAAGGGCTCGCGAATTCCGCCAAAAATAATTCTGACGGAATACTTGATATCTTAGAAATAGGAGTGAATAGGGGAGGCAGCAGTTATTTTTTAGCGGAGATTGCCAGAAATTTTTTTTCCGGAAAAATAAATATGTATTCGGTTGATACTTTTGAGGGGCATAGCGAAAAAGATTTGGCCGGAGAAGGCGAGGGAAAGAGCCATAAGGCCCATCATTATTCGGAAACAACAAGCTTTGAAACTGTTCTAAATTATCTTTCGGGGTTTCCTTTTGTAAAAGTTTTAAAAGGAAGAATTCAGGATAGGGCGGAGGATTTGGTTTCGCCAAAATTTAATTTTATACACCTTGACGTTGATATATATGAGCCCACGGTTTGGGCGCTGGAGTTTTTTTCAAAGCGGATGAAATCCGGCGGAATAATAATAGTTGATGATTACGGATATATTACTTGCCCGGGCGTCAAAAAAGCCGTTGACGCTTTTTATGAAAAAGAAAAACTAATTAAAGTGGAGCTGCAAAGCGGCCAATGCATGTTAATTTTTCCATTTTAAAATATGAAAACCATATTCATAACAATCAATCGGGGGCTCTTAGCAAGAAATGTTTTGCGGACCAATATTTTAAAAATTTTAAAAAGCCGGGAAGATTTGCGGATAATCATTTTTGTTCCTCAAGGTGTACCCGAGCATTTCCGTAAAGAATTTTCTGACGGAGAAAAGGTTATCATTGAGGAACTGATCCCGATAAGAAGGACGTGGTTTAGAAAACATATTTTTACCCCGCTCTTAAAAGGTATGGTTTTAACCAATGCTACAAGGCAGCTGGAAAGATTCGGGACGGGAACTAAAAGAAAGAATAGCATTTTAAGATACTGGGCATACCTTGCTTTCTTTTGGCCTTTGAGCAGGCTGGTATTTTTTAAAAAGTTTTTCCATTACTTGGAGGATAAGATTTATTCGGATAAGGAATATGAAGTTTATTTTGAAAAATACTCCCCGGATTTAGTTTTAACAACAACGGTTTTTTCTTTAGCTGATGTAGCTATGAATAAAATAGCCAAAAGAAAAGGCGTACTTTCCGTCGGAATGGCGAAAAGCTGGGATAATCTTGATAAATATTTATTGCAAGCCAATCCTAAAAAAATTATTGCGCAAAATGAACATCTGAAAAATTCGGCAATAAATTATCATATGTTTGAGCCGGAAGATATTTTTTTGGCCGGTTTTCCGCAATTTGATATTTATGCGGATGAATCCGTCTACTTTGGAAGAGAGGAATTTTTTAAAAAAATGGGAATTCCCGCCGACCATAAAATTTTATTTTTTGGATCGGAGGGTCCGCTTTCGAGGGATGATGAGGATATTGTAGATATTATTTATAACTTTATGAAAAACGGCGAGCTCAAGTATAATTGCAGTTTAATTTTGCGGCCGCATCCCATGGATTCGCACTTAAAACGTTTTGAAAAATTTAAAAATTTGCCAAATATACACATTGCCGATTACTCAATTGGCGATTATTTTCCAGATCATTGGGACCCATCCCGGGAAGAAATGGCCCTTTTCACAAATATTTTGCGTTATTCCGATGTCACCATAAATACATTTTCCACTTTATCGCTGGACGCATCTTGTCTAGATAAACCGGTAATAAATATAGCCTTTGACGGCTATAAGATAAGGCCGCGCGGACACTCCGTTTTGGATGTTTATAAACGCGAACATTATAAGGATGTTATGGAGAAGAAGGCGACTCGTTTGGCAAAAAGCGCGGGAGAATTAAAAGATTTGATAAATATGTATTTGTCCGATCCGTCGATAGATCGCGAACAAAGGGCGGCTTTGCGCCAAAGCTCTTGTTATTTTGATGGAAAAGCCGGGCAGCGGGTTGCCGATTATTTATTGTCAGAGATTTATAAAAATAAAGAGAGCGCAGATTTATGAAAATATCAAAAATAGATTTTTTAAAGTGCGATGCAGGGTGGAGGCCGTGGCTTTTTATTAAAATCACAACTGACGAGGGAATTGTGGGGTACAGCGAATGCACAGAGTCTAATGGTTCGCCAAAAGCGATTGAAGGCGCCGTAAAAGATTTGGAAAAATTTTTAATTGGACAAGATCCTCTTGCTACGGAAAAACTTTATTACGATATGTACCTGGGCACTCGCCAGAGCAAGGGCGGAATAATGTGTAAAGCTATCGGAGGCATTGAGAATGCCCTTTTGGATATTAAAGGAAAATATTTCAAAGTGCCGGTATATAAACTTTTTGGCGGACCTTTTAGAGAAAAGATTCCGGTTTATTGGTCCCATTGGGGAACTTCCAGAGTAAGAGCGGCTGAAGCGGTTCAGCGAAAACAAATTGTAAGTTTAGAAGGAATCGCTGACTTGGTAAAGGAAACTAAAGAAAGAGGTTTTTCCACAATTAAGACCAATATAGCCATATTTGAGGAAAAGCCGTTTATATATGCGCCAGGATTTGGAAAAACTCCGGGAGTGGAGCTGGAATTGAAAGAAAGTATTTTAAAAGGAATTAAAGAATATGTAAGAAGAATAAGAAGCTGCGGCGGAGACGGCTTTAATATAATTCTTGATTTAAATTTTAATTTTAAGCCGGCCGGGTATATTAGGATTGCCAAAGAGCTGGAGGAATTTAATCTTGAATGGCTTGAGCTCGATTTGGACGACCCCTCGTCTTTAAAATTTATAAAAGATTCAATAAATACGCCGATTTGTTCCGGGGAAAATATCTGCTGCAAAAGGCAGTTTAAATCTTTTTTTGACTGCCGCTCAATGGATGTCGCCAGCATAGATATAATTTGGAATGGATTTTCGCAATCTAAAAAGATATCGGATTTGGCGGATTTTTATGATATAAATGTGACGCCTCACAATTATTACAGCCATCTTTCAACATATATAAGCGCTAATTTTGCGGCGGCTATACCGAATTTTAAAACTCTGGAAGTTGATGTTGATGATGTGCCGTGGAAAGATGGGTTGATAACAGAAGTTCCTAAAATTGAAAATGGTTTTATGAAGGTGCCGGAAAAACCCGGCTGGGGCGCGGATATAAATGAGGAATGCCTAAGAGAGCATCCTTATAATAAATAATTATGGAACGGGAAAAAAAATCTGGAAAAACAATTGCAATACTTGGTCCGGGTGGAATCGGCGGATTTTTGGCTGCCCTATTTTGCCGAGCGGGCTTAAAGGTGTCTTGCATATACGCCTCAAAAGAAGAAGCTGAAAAGGCAAGGGAAACGGGATTGGCGCTGGAAAGCGACAAATTTGGAATAATAAAATCATTTCCCGAAACTTGTGATTTTTTAAATTTTGAACCTGATTATTTGTTTGTTACCGTAAAGGCGCCTTTTTTAAAAAGCGCTTTAGAAAAAATCCGTCCAGAAAATACAAGAAACAGCATTGTCATTCCGCTTTTAAACGGCTGCGAGCATATACAAATTATCAGAGATTACTTGGGGCCTTGCGTTGCGGTTGGAATGATTGGCGGCATAGAAGCGAAAAAAATATCCGGCAATGGGGTTTCCGCGAACGCTTTAAACGCGCATATAAAAATTGCTTCAAAAGATATTAGCGATTCCGCGCTTCAAGGTTTGTTATTGTTATTAAATGAAGCGGGAATTCCGACGGAAATAATGGAAAACGAAGAGGCTGTGGTTTGGCAAAAGCTTGCCCGGTTAAACGCCATAGCCTGCGCTACGGCGGCAACCAATATGCCGATAAGTTATGCAAGGCAAAATAAAGAGTGGCGGGAAAAGATAAAAGAATGCGTTAGAGAAGCGGTAGCTGTGGCAAAAACGCAGAACGTAGTAAATCTTGATGCGGAAAAGATAATTTCCGAGATAGACAGGGTGCCGGAGGGGCAGACTACATCAATGCAAAGAGACTTGGTTGCGGGAAACGAGTCTGAATTAGATGCGATACCCGGAGCCATTTTAAGGTTGGGTAAAAAAAATGGCATCCCTTGTCCGGCGATAGAATATTTTTTAAACTGCATTAAAGAAAAATATGGCCGATAAATTAAAAATCATAGCTATCATCGGGGCGAGATCCGGATCAAAGGGCGTTCCGCATAAAAATATAAGGCCTTTGGGAGGGAAACCTCTGATGGCTTGGATTATAGAAGCGGTAAAATCTTCAAAATATCTGGACAGGATTATTCTTTCAACCGATTCTTCCGAATATGCGGCAATAGCCAGACAATATGGAGCGGAAACGCCTTTTTTGCGGCCCGGAGAGATTTCCGGCGACCAAGCGACTGATTATGATTACATTAGGCATGCGGCAGATTGGCTAAAAGAAAAAGAAAACTATATTCCCGATATAATTCTCCGCCTGATGCCGACCATTCCGTTGCAATCTGCTGAAGATATTGACTTATGCATTGAAGAATTATTAAAATATCCCGATGCCGATTCCGCGGTTGTAGTGGCTCCGGCGCGCCAGCATCCGGAGAAAGCTTTAAAAATAATAGAAAAAGACGGAGAGAAATTTTTAGTTGATTTTAAAAGCGGCGAGGGAAAAAAAGTTACTCCGGTAGCAAGGCAGAGTTATGAAAAAGCCTATTTCAGGGCGAATATTATCGCAAGCAGAATTGAAACCGTTAATTCCGGTTCGCTGACCGGGGATCGCGTTAAATTTCATATTATTCCGCAAGAGAGAGCGGTGGATATTGATTCTGAAATAGATTTTTTTATTTTGGAAGAACTTATAAAAAAATTAAAAAAATAAAATGGAGTATCCAAAAAAAATTTTACATTGGTTTTCCGATTCCGAGACCGATTTGGGAAAAGAAAAATTTTTTAGCAAGTATAACCCTGCCGACGGCGGGAAACTTGCCGATGTGATAGAGGCCGAAAAAGAAGATGTTGAAAAATTTGTTAAATCAGCCTCGGAGAGTTATGGTGTTTGGAGAAAAATTTCCATTGTCGGAAGGGCAGACGTTTTGCGCAAAGCCGCTTTTTTGATAAGCGAAAATAAAAAAGATCTTGCGGAAATTGTAGCCCTGGAGAGCGGGAAGCCGGTAAGGAATGCTTTGGGCGAAATAACGGCCGCGGCCGAATGCGGATTTTTCATTGCGGGAGAGGGCCGAAGGAATTATGGAAAAGTTTTGATGTCGGCGGCGGCAAACAGGGAGGTAAAGATGGTAAGGCAGAGCATCGGGGTGGGCGCGCTTATAGTACCTTTCAACAACCCTATGGCAAGCATTGCATGGAAAACCTTTCCGGCGCTTTTATGCGGCAATTCCGTTATTTTAAAATCTCACCCGGATACCCCGTATTCCGCCATAGCTTTTGCGAAAATTTTAAAAGAGGCGGGAGTTCCGGCGGGCGTATTTTCTGTTATTCAGGGCGGAGCGGAGGCCGGAGCCGCGCTCGCGGAACATAAAAAAATAAATTTTATTAGTTTTACCGGATCTTCAGAGTCCGCAATTTCGGTTTTAAAAGCGTCAGCTACCAGGATGGCAAAAGTTTCCGTTGAATCCGGAGGAAAGAATCCTTTTATTGTTTGCGAAGATGCCGACTTGCAGAGAGCCGCATCATTAGCTTCAGAATCGGCCTTTATTGATGCCGGGCAGAGATGCGCCGCCGCCAGTCGGATTATAATTTTAGAGCCGGTTTATGAAGAATTTAAAAAAATATTTTTAGAAAAAGTGGCGGCATTAAAAGTTGGAGTTTCAGAAAATGATGATTTGGGGGCGATTATAAACGAAAAGCGTTTGAATTGGATTTTGGGAGAAGCGGAAGCTGCGGTAAAAAGAGGCGGAAAATTGATTTTTGGAACCGGACGGTTGAGTGAAAGCGGATATTTTTTAACTCCTATGATATTGGAAGATGTGCCTCCGTCGGACGAAATTTCAGATAAAGAGATTTTTGGCCCGGTGGTAATACTTTATAGGGCTAAGGACTTTAAAGAAGCAATCTATTTAGCTAATCTTTCTAAATATAAACTCTCCGGAGCGATTCATACGAAGGATATGGGGCGGGCGCAGGAGTTTATAAAAGAATATAATGGAGGAGTAGTTCGGGTAAATGGCCCGACTCATGGGAGCGAACCGCATATGCCATTTGGGGGAACAGGCTTTTCGGGCAACGGCTGGAGGGAGCCGGGAGAAGCGGCGTTGGATTTTTATTCTGATTGGAAACAAATAAGCATTGATTATTAAAAAATAAATATGAATTTAAATGAAAGATTGAAAAAAATAAAATTATTGGCGACTGATTTTGACGGCGTTATGACCGATGCCTGTGTGTATATCGGGGAGGATGGAAAAGAGTCTGTCCGTTGCAGCCGCCGCGACGGTTTGGGAGTGGAAATGTTAAAGAACGCCGGAATTGAAATTATTGTTTTATCAAAAGAACCCAATTCCGTTGTTATTGCGAGATGCAAAAAATTAGGCATTGCCTGCACGAACAATATCAATGACAGTTCGGGCAAATTGGCAATTCTAAAAGAGATTATTAAAGAAAAAAATATTGATTTAAGCGAGGTGGCTTACATTGGCGACGATTTGAATGATCGGGCGGTTTTAGAAAATGCGGGAGTTGCCATTACTGTTGCGGATGGGCATAAAAAAATTAAATCCCTATGCGATTTTATCACTAAGGCCAAAGGAGGCGATCATGCTTTCCGTGAGGTTTGTGAAAAAATATTGGAAGCGAAAGGGATTGCCCTGGATTTTTAAACTTTTTTTATGATAAATTTAAGTTTCATTTCTCCTTCGGAGATAGAAAAAATAAAAGCCGTTGTGGAGGATAAATTTGAATTTTGCGAATTTTTTTCCGATGTCTGCCGGTTAAACACTCTTTCAATGATAAAAGAAGCTGGGTCCGGACACATGGGTTCCAGTTTTAGTTCCGGAGACATCGTTTCTTGGCTTTTTTTGAATGAAATGAAAAATCCGAATTCGGAAAACGGGGATACTTATTTTTCTTCAAAGGGGCACGATGTTCCATTTTTATATTCAGTTCTTTTGGGCTTGAATATGCTTGAATGGAAAAACGTCCATAAGCTGCGCGTTTTAGGAGGGTTGCCCGGGCACCCCGATATTGGCACGCCCCATATTATGGCCAATACCGGTTCGTTGGGGATGGGTATCTCTAAGGCCAGGGGAATGGCTATCGGTAATCGCCTTAATAAGATTTCCGCGCAAATTTTTGTGCTCTCCGGCGACGGCGAATTGCAAGAAGGTCAAATTTGGGAATCGTTGCAACAAACGGCAAATAACAAGATGGGAGAGATTGCTTTGATAGTAGATAAAAATAAAATTCAGACGGATGGTTTTGTGGAGAATGTAAATAATTTGGGAAATCTTGAAGAAAAATTTCGGGCATTTGGTTGGTACGTGGAAAAATGCGACGGCCATAATTTAATGGAGCTTGGGGAGGTTTTTAAAAAATTCAATCAGATTAAAGACCAACCGAAAGTTTTAATTGCGGAAACAATAAAAGGAAAGGGAGTTTCTTTTATGGAAGGGACGAAACTGGCGCCGGGAAATTCTTATAAATTCCATAGTGGCGCTCCGTCGGATGAAGAATATGAAATAGCGAAAAAAGAAATTTTAGAAAGAATAAATTTAAAATTAAAAAAATTAAATATTAATGATTTGGTTATAGAGGTTGCCGCGGTAAAACCAATGGAAAAAAAAGAGGGCCTGGAGCATTTGGTAAAGGCTTACGGCGAAGAGCTCTTGGAGTTGGCAAAAGAGAATCGTGATATTATAGCTTTGAATGCCGATCTCACCGCAGATTGCGGCCTTTCAGAATTTAAAAAAGAACTTCCGGAAAGATTTATTGAGTGCGGCATTGCGGAACAAGATATGGTGTCGGTGGCCGGAGGCGCGGCGCTGAAAGGAAAATTGCCTGTCGCGCATTCGTTTGTTTCCTTTTTATCCGCGAGGCCGAACGAACAAATTTATAATAACTCAAGCGAAAAAAGAAAAATTATTTATACGGGAACTTTGGCTGGAGTTTTGCCCGCTACGCCGGGACATTCGCATCAAGGGATAAGGGATATTGCTTCTTTGAGCGGCATACCCGGTTTAACTTTGGTGGCGCCCGCCAACGAAATGGAGGCAAAGCTTGCCATAAGGTGGGCAGTGAAAGAAAACGCCGGAAGCTCATACATCCGGCTTTCAAGCATTGGCGTAAAACTGCCTTTTAAATTTCAAGAAAATCATCGACTTTCCTTAGGTAGAGGGAATTATATCATTGAGTCGCCAAGTAAAAATATTTTAATTATTGCTTACGGGCCGATTATTTTAAAGGAAGCCGTTCTGGCGGCCCAGGCTTTGGGGGAAGAAAGTGGACTATCTGTTATGAATTTGCCATGGCTTAATAAGTTTGATGACGAATGGCTTAAAAAGGAAGCTGGAAAATTCCAAAGAGTTTTATGTATTGATGACCATTATGAAGTTGGCGGGCAGGGAATGCAGCTTGCGGCGATGTTCGGAAACTCTAAAATTAATTTTTCTTATATTGGATTTAAAGATTTTCCCGTTTGCGGCAAGAATGACGAAATATTGAATTATTACGGGTTGGACGCCCAAGGCATTTCCAAATTAGTAAATAATTTATAGGCCATGAAAACGATTTTTATTTCAGTAAGCCGCGGCCTTACCGCGCGTAATATTTTAAGAAGCGATGTTTTAAAATCGCTTAAAAACGGCAATATAAAAATTGTCTTATTGGTGCTGGATAAGGCGATAGAAGAGATAAGAAAAGAGTTTGAAGATAGAGATGTGGAACTTATCGCCATAAAACAGCCCAAAATGGGCCGTTTGAGAGTAATTTATCTTAAAATAATGAGCCGCGCTTTAGTTTGGACCGAAAGCTCCAGAATGGTTTTGCTTGGCGGCCAAATGGGTTTAAAGAAAAAAAATTTTTTTTATAGTTTGACGGTTCGCGCGATAGTTTTTTTATCCAGCTCCAAATTAGCAAAAAAGTTATTTTTATGGGCGGAGTTTCATATTTTTAAAGAAGGACATTTCGATTATATATTTAAAGAAAGAAAAGCTGATTTATTTTTCTCTGCGGACATCCATAGCAATATTGATACCCTCCTCCTAAAATCAGCCAAGCGTTTTGGCGTAAAAACCGTCGGAATGCCGAAAGGCTGGGATGCTTTGGGCCAGCGGCTTTTGCGGGTAATGCCCGATAAATTTGTTTTACAGAATAATACTTTAAAGAAAGACACAATGGAATTTCAGGATATAGAGGAGTCCAGGATTCTAGTCTCCGGCTTTCCTTCTTTTGATTTTTATTGGAAAAAAGATCTTCTTTGGGAAAGAGAAGAGTTTTGTAATAAAACAAAATTAGATCCCAAAAAACCGATATTGTTTTTTGGTTCATCCGGTTTATGGTCTAAGGATGACTGCGGGCTGGTTGAGTTTTTGTATGATTGCATTAAAAAAGAAAAATTCATTAAGCCCTGTTCTCTAATAGTCCGTCCGCATTTTTCAAATATAAAATATAACCCGTATAAAAAGTTTTATGGCGAATCGGATATTTATATTGACGATAAATATACCACGAGCAATTTTTTGGACAATTGGAATCCCACTCCGTCCGATATCCGGTTTTTTGTAAATTCGCTTTTTCACTCCAATGTTATTTTGTCTTACGCCTCAACGCTTTCTATGGATGCCTGCGCGATTAATAGGCCGATTATAAATCTTTATTTTGGCGGACAGTTTGACGATTTCGGCGCCGACCGTACGGAGTTGCATTATCAGTTTTCCCATTACAAAGTTATTACGAAAAATCCCGCTGTTAAAAAAGCTGGGACAGGCGAGGAATTAATAAAGCTTATTAACCAATATTTGGAAAACCCGGAACTAGACAGTGCCCTCCGGCTGGCGATGAGAAGGGATTTATGTTCCAGTGAAGACGGCCTGGCGGGTGAGAGAATCGCTAAATTTTTAATTCAAGAGTTAGATTCATAGATATGAAAATTTTCTTTTTTGATTTTTCAACTCATGAATTTGTACAGACTGGTTACGAACTGCAAAAAAACGGAGTTGAGATTTTATATTGGACAGGGAGCAAAGAAATTTTTGAAAAAGCATCGCAGGATAAAAAAACATTTCCTAATACTATTTTTCACAACCAGTTTGATGCGGTAAGAGGAATGGCGCCGGAGGGCATAGACGATTCAAAATTTTATCCTCCTTCCTCAAAGCTCATAGAGGAAATGCTGGAATGCGAATCAATTTCTCTAACTATGATGAATAGGATAGATTTTTCCAACTCGCCGCTTTCTCAAAAAAAACACATGTACTACAAATATCTCCAATATTGGAATGGGGTGCTGGATTTTTTAAAGCCGGATGCGATAGTTTTAAGCGAGATCCCGCATGTTGTTTATAACTATATTCTTTACGCGCTGGCAAAGAAACGCGGAATTCCGACATTTATGCCTGCCGTAGCCACCGGTTTCATCGGCTGGCACGTAATGGTTCGCGACCATAAAAATTTTGCGGAAGATATATTGAAGGAGTATGAAAAAATATCCAATGAATACCACACCATAGAAGACCTTAGTAGCGATATGCGACATTTTTATAAAAAATGGTCTGACTCAAAAGCTGACGCGACGCCTCTTTTTAATAAAAAAGTTTATTCAAAGATGAATAAAGGAGCGAGTTTTTTTCCGGGAATTGGAGCGATCCGGAATAGCGTAAAAGACGGAACTATCTTTAAAAAAATCTTGCCTTTTATTAGGACAAAAATAAACCTTAAGAATAAAAAAATTTTTAATTTTTTGGAAAACGACAATGAAAGATATTTTGATTTGGCGCATTTAAAAGAAGCTGAAAAGATTAAAGAGTCTCTTAAAAGAGAGTATAAAGATCTGGAGGTGCGGCCGGATTTTTCAAAAAAATATATATATTTTCCTTTACACCTCCAGCCCGAACGCTCGACAAGCCCGATGGCGGATTTTTACGTGGATATGATATTGCTTGCCAAAACCGTCGCGGCCGCATTGCCGGAGGGTTGGATGCTCTATATAAAAGAATATCCATCGCAATGGAATAAGCAGAATTGCAGAGTCCATCTGTGCCGTTACAAAGGCTATTACTCCGAGTTGGCAAAAATAAATAATGCGCGCCTCGTCCCAACGGAAACCTCGGCATACGATTTAATCAATAATGCGCAAGCTATCGCAACGGCTTGCGGTACCACCGGTTTTGAAGGTTTGGCTAGAAATAAACCGGTAATTCTTTTCGGCCATCCTTGGTATATGTATTGTCCGGGTGTTTTTCAAGTTGAAAGCTCGGAAGATTGCCGCAAGGCAATAGGGGAAATACAAAAAGGCTTCAAACCGGATTCTCAAAAGGTTTTAAATTATTTTTTGGCGCTGGATAGGGTCGCAATCAGAACAAATCAAATGGCCCCCCTCCAGCCTAATCCTATAACGAGCGAACAGACCGTTAAAAATCTAACTGAAGCCTTTTTAAAGGAGCTAAAATTATTAAGGAATAATGGCTAATTTTAAATAAATTTGGGGTGATTGCTAAAAAGACTATTTGCTGTTAAAGTTAAAAGAAATAAACAAAGGTTTATGGGATGTTATTTTTGCGGAAAAAACAATTTAAAAGTTTTAAGAAACAGGCTTAGGAATAATATTGAAAGAAATGTTTTGCAATGCCAAGATTGCAAACTTATTTATTTGGAGCCGAAGAGCAATTTACGCGCTTATTATGAAGGCGATTACAGAAAGCTCCATAGCCCGATTATAGGCAAGGCTTTGACGAGCAGAGAAATTTTTGAAATGTATTTGCCTCACCAAAAGAGCCGCATAGAAGCTTTGGGTGAAAAAATAAATTCCAATTCTAAAGTCCTGGAAATCGGCTGTTCAGCCGGACACTTTTTGTATTCAATAAAAGATAAAGTTCGTGAATGCGTCGGCGTTGAGTTAAATAAGGAAAATGCGGAATTTGTAAATAAAGAATTGGGAATTTGCGTTTACAACGATTCCATAGAGAACCTTGTCTTTCCGGAAGAGTATTTTGACGCCATAGCCGCGTTTCATGTATTTGAACACATTGATAATCCATTGGACTTTTTAAAAAATCTTTCCAAATATTTAAAACCGGATGGCGTAATTTTTTTAGAAGTTCCGAATACTAATGACGCATTAATGTCTTTATATAAGCTTGATTCGTTTGCTGATTTTTGGTATATTGAGCCGCATTCTTTTTTCTACACGCCAGAAACTTTAAAAATGATGTTGGAAAAAGGCGGATTTTCGGGAGTTGTCAGAACTACCCAATCCTATAGTTTTGTAAACCATATAAACTGGGCGCTTAGAGGCGAACCCCAGGCCAGCTTTGAGATAGGATACTCTGTTCCTAAATTGGTTTTAAGCGATGATGTTGATCCGGCAATAAAATCGGAATTTAATGATTGGATGAAAAAAGTTGATGAAGAATATAGAAAAATGTTGGAAAAAAACAATGTGGCCGGAAATATTATTTTTATCGGAAAAAAATTATGATAGACGGCAAAAAAATTTTTGTTTTAATTCCCGCCCGCGGCGGCAGTAAGGGAATTCCCGGAAAAAATATTAAACTTTTATGCGGAAAGCCTCTTATTAGCTATAATATTAATGCGGCAAAAAAATCAAAATACCTTGATGGCGTTTATGTGTCTACCGACGATAAAGAAATCGCGGAAATCTCAAAATCTTGCGGAGCGGATGTAATAGAGAGGCCGGCAGAATATGCCACGGATGGCGCTTCAAGCGAATTGGCTTTACTTCATTTTGCCGAAGCTTATGATTTTGACCTTTTGGTTTTTTTACAATGCACGTCGCCCCTGACAACAGAAGCTGATATTGACGGAGCTATTGAAAAATATTCTTCCGGAGGTTATGACAGCCTTCTTTCCGTTTGCAAAGACAGAGGCGGTTTTCTTTGCGGCGGTTTTACTTGGGGAGAGGCGGGACGTTCGTTAAACTATAATTATGAAAATAGAAAAAGAAGACAGGATTTTGGAGAAACGTATCGGGAAAACGGCGCGATTTATATTATGTCCAAAAAAGGTTTACTGTCCCACAAAAATCGTTTGTATGGGAAAATAGGCCTTTATGTAATGCCCGGCGCAAGATCGTTTGAAATAGACGAACCGGAGGATTGGAATTTTTTGGAAAAAATTTATCCCTTAATTAAGGACGAAAAATAATCCTATGGAAAAATGTTTAATTATCGCCGAAATCGGATGTAATCATAAAGGAGATTTGGAAATAGCCAAAGAAATGGTAAAAACCGCAAAAATGTTTTGCGGGGTGGATGTTGTTAAATTTCAAAAAAGAAATCCTAAGGAACTTTTGAGCCAAGAGGAGTACAGCTCTCCCCATCCAAACCCAATGCACTCATACGGTGAAACTTATGGCGCCCATCGGGAGTTTTTGGAATTTAATTTAGACTGGCATCGTGAGTTGAAAAAACTTTGCGATGAAATCGGAGTGGGTTATTCTTCTTCGGTTTGGGATTTAACTTCGGCAAAAGAAATCGCGTCTTTGAATCCAAAATTGATAAAAATTCCTTCGGCATGCAATCTTAATTGGGACTTGCTTGGATATTTATGTGAAAACTTCAAGGGCGAAATACATCTTTCTTTCGGTATGACGACTAAAGCGGAAGAAAAAGAGATCGTCTCGTTTTTTGAAAGCAAGGGAAGAAATAGAGATTTGGTAATTTACAGCTGCACATCGGGCTACCCCGTGCCTTTTCAAGACATAGCGCTTTTGGAAATAAAAAGATTGCAAGAAGAATTTGGCGGCCGCGTGAAATCAATTGGTTTTTCCGGCCATCATTTGGGGATATCGGTTGATATAGCCGCATACACCTTGGGAGCCAGCCATATTGAGCGGCATTTTACTTTAGACAGGACTTGGAAAGGTACTGACCATGCGGCAAGCCTTGAACCTTCCGGGCTTCGCAAGCTTTGCCGCGACATTGAAAATGTCCGCTTGGCTTTAAACCATAAAGAAAAAGATATTTTAGATATAGAGGATGTCCAAAGAAAAAAACTTAAAAGAATTTTTGTTTCAAAATAATATGCTTTGCATCATTGTGGGCACAAGGCCCGAAATAATTAAAATGGCCCCCGTGGTTAGAGCCTGTGAAAAAGAAGGCGTCCCATTTTTTATTTTGCACAGCGGCCAGCATTATTCACAGAATATGGATCGGGCTTTTTT
>Ga0265297_10000311_pt1 | contig 158448 bp, 159 predicted proteins | sample Munlanlwell13791_FD_192502 | JGI IMG/M metagenome (GOLD analysis project Ga0265297, IMG submission 192502) | Leachate microbial communities from a municipal landfill in Southern Ontario, Canada - Leachate well 137-91 | ecosystem: Engineered > Solid waste > Landfill > Unclassified | place...
TTCAATCAAAGCTTCTTCGGTTAATGGGACATGAACAGCCATTTGGTCACCATCAAAGTCGGCGTTAAAAGCGGTACAAACCAAAGGATGAATTTGAATTGCTTTACCTTCAATCAATGTCGGGCGGAAAGCCTGAATACCAAGACGATGCAAGGTCGGGGCGCGATTCAATAAGACATAAGCTTTATCAACAATGTTTTCCAAAATATCCCAAACATCGTCATGTCCGGCTTCAATATAGCGAGAAGCGCTGCGCACATTATGCACCACTTCATTTTTAATCAATTGACTGACAATAAAAGGTTTAAATAATTCCAAGGCCATGATTTTTGGCAAACCGCATTGATCCAAATTTAATTTTGGATTAACCACGATAACGCTACGGCCAGAATAATCAACACGTTTACCTAATAAATTTTGACGGAAACGGCCTTGTTTACCCTTTAAAGTATCGGCTAAAGATTTTAATTGTCTCTTTTGACCGGTAGAGGCTGTAACAGTTTTGGTATTGCGTGACGAATTATCCAACAAAGAATCAACCGCTTCCTGCAACATTCTTTTTTCGTTGCGGCAAATAACTTCCGGAGCATTTAAATCGATCAATTGTTTCAAACGATTGTTACGATTAATAACGCGTCGATACAAATCATTCAAATCTGAAGCGGCAAAACGACCGCCATCCAACGCCACCATCGGACGTAAATCTGGCGGGATCACCGGCAAAACTGACAAAATCATCCATTCCGGACGAATATTATTATTCTTTAAATTCTTTAAAAGTTTCAAGCGTTTTACCAATTTCTCCTTTTTTATATCTTGAGCTTTTTCTAATTTTTCTTCCAATTTTACAATACTCTTATCTAAATTAATTTTAGATAATAATTTTCTGATAGCCTCGGCACCGATACTAGCTTCAAAAAGATAACCGAATTTCAAACTCAAATTTTGATATTCTTGTTCAGTTAATATCAATAATGGTTTTAAATCTTTTAATTCTTTCTTAGCTTCTTCCATGTCATTATCCAAACGAATAATTTTTTCTTCCTTGGTTTTCAAAGCTTCATCTTTGGCGCTTTTATCAGCGGCTGCTTTTTCTTCACGGTCATAAGCATCTTCAATTTGCTTTCTCTTGGTTTTATATTCTCTTTTAACCTGCTCCAAAGTTGATTCTTTCATACTTTCATCAACTTCAGTCACGATAAAATTAGCAAAGTAAACAACCTTTTCCAAAGATTGGATAGACAAATTCAAAATCAAGCCGATTTTAGAAGATAAACCGCGCAAAAACCAAACATGAGTTGCCGGAACCTGTAAAGTAATATGGCCCATGCGTTCACGACGAATAAATGATCGAGTAACTTCCACACCGCACTTATCGCAAACAATGCCTTTATAACGAATTTTTTTATACTTGCCGCAAGCGCACTCCCAATCCTTGGTCGGACCAAAGATTTTTTCACAGAACAAACCATCGCGTTCCGGTTTTTGAGTACGATAATTGATAGTCTCCGGTCTGATAACCTCACCATGAGACCAAGCTAATATTTCCTCCGGTGATGCCAACTTCAAACGAATGGCATCAAAATCGGTAGTCTTAATTGGATTCAGCATATGTTTTAAAATATTTAAAAAGTAAAATTATTCTTCGTCGACTTTGGGACTAATGCCGCCAAATTCTTTAACATCCGGAACGTCTTTTTCGGTCATAGCCTTGTATTCAGCAATGGCATCTGGTGCAATTTCCTCTAATGGAACACCATCTTCATCTTCCGTTGCTGGAGTACCGCCCAATAATTCGACATTCAAACAAAGACCTTTCAATTCTGACACCAAAACCGAGAATGATTCCGGTACGTTTTGCTTTTGAATCTTTTCACCTTTGATAATCGCTTCATAAGCTTTAGAACGTCCGGTAACATCATCCGATTTAATGGTTAAAATTTCTTGCAAAGTATGAGCCGCACCATAACCTTCCAAAGCCCAAACTTCCATTTCTCCGAATCTCTGGCCACCGAATTGAGCTTTACCGCCCAAAGGTTGCTGTGTGATCAAAGAGTAAGGACCAATTGAACGTTGGTGAATCTTATCTTCCACCATATGATTCAATTTCAACATATATTTAATACCAACCGTAATTTTATTGTCGTAAAGATCACCGGTTTTACCGTCATAAAGAGAAACCTTTCCATCTTCCGGCAAACCAGCTCGTTTTAATTCTGATCTGATTTGTTCTTCGGAAATACCATTTAATGCCGGAGAGGCCACTTTATAACCCAATTTCTTGGCGGCAAAACCCATATGAGTTTCAAGCAACTGACCAAGGTTCATACGAGAGATAATACCTAAAGGTGACAAAATAACATCCACTGGAGTACCGTCGGCCATGTAAGGCATATCTTCGGCTGGGACAATTTTGGAAATAACACCTTTGTTTCCATGACGACCGGACATCTTATCACCAACCTGAACTTTTCTTAAGTTAGCCACTGCAACTTGGATTGACTTCAAAACACCGGTTGATAATTTATCGCCGTCTTCACGTGAGAAAATTTTAATATCAACAACTTTGCCGTGTTCGCCGTGTTCCAAATATAATGATGAATCGCGTACGTCTTTGGCTTTTTCACCAAAAATAGCACGTAATAATTTTTCTTCCGCACTTAATTTGGTTTCACCTTTCGGTGTAATTTTTCCAATCAAAATATCGCCGGAAGAAACTTCAGCTCCAATATGGATAATTCCATCTTCGTCCAAATTCTTCAATTTTTCTTCGGAAATATTTGGAATATCATTGGTAATAATTTCCGGTCCAAGCTTGGTATCGCGGACATCAATAGTATAATTTTCAATATGAATTGAAGAATAAACATCTTCGCGCACTAAACGTTCGGAAATGATCACCGCATCTTCATAGTTGAAACCGTCCCAAGTCATAAATGCCACCAAAACGTTGCGGCCCAAAGCCAATTCACCGCCATCGATTGCCGGACCATCAGACATAATCTGACCACGCTTAACTTTGTCGCCAACATTCACTAATGGATGTTGATTGATACAAGTCAAAGAGTTAGAACGTAAAAACTTATTCAAATTATATTTTTTTACTTTATCTTTTTTATCTTTAATTTCGATTGTTAAAGCATCAGCTCGAACAACTTCACCGTCATCTTCGGCAATAATTACATGACCAGAATCAATTGCAGCACGGGCTTCAACGCCAGTACCAACGATCGGCGCCTCACTTTTAACCAAAGGCACAGCCTGACGTTGCATGTTTGTACCCATCAAAGATCTCTGACCATCGTTGTGTTCCATGAAAGGAATAAGTGATGTGGCAATAGAAATAATTTGGTTTGGAGCGATACCGACAAAGTCGATATTTTCTACAAGTTCTGTGGCTGGCTTACCGTATTTTCGGACATCATAATGACTGGTTATAAATTTACCGCTTTCATCAGTTGGAATCATGCAGTCAACGGTAATATATTTTTCTTCTTCAAAAGCATCCAAATAAACTATTTCATTAGTAATATAATGGCCGCCTTTTTCGTGTTTAACTTTGCGATAAGGTGTTTCTAAAAATCCATAATTATTTAATTTGGCATAGCAAGCTAAGTGACCGACCAAACCGATATTTGGACCTTCCGGAGTGGCAATCGGACAAATACGACCATAGTGAGTAGTGTGCACATCGCGAACATCAAATCCGGCTCTTTCTCGAGACAAACCGCCCGGACCCATAGCTGATAGACGTCGTTTGTGTTCCAACTCGGCCAAAGGATTAACCTGATCCATAAATTGGGATAATTGAGAAGACATAAAGAATTCCTTGACCACACCAATCACCGGACGAGCATTAACCAATTTATTTGGAGTTAAAGTACTAATATCGGAAGTACTCATTTTATCCTTAATGATTCTTTCCATGCGAACCAAACCAACGCGGAAACGGCTTTGTACCAAGCCACCGATAGCGCGGATACGACGATTACCTAAGTGATCGATATCATCTTCTTCTCCTTTGGTAATATTTAATTTAATAACTTCACGAATAATATTAATAACATCCTCTCGGCGCAAAATTCTGTGTTCTTTGTCGATTGGTAAAGTTTCGTTAAAACGACGGTTTAATTTATAACGACCGACACGACCAAAATCATAACGATCAAATCGGAAAAACATGGAATAAATCAAACTCTTAGCATTTTCTGTGGTTGCTAAATCATCCGGACGGATACGGCGATAAACTTCTTGCAAACCACCCGCTTCGTCTTTGGCAATATCTTTTTCGATTGTGGCATCAATATAACCCGGTTCATTAGGATCTTTGGATACATCAATATCTTTAAATAATTTTTTTATTTCTTCGTCGCTAGCAATGCCAAAAGCACGCAACACAGAAGTTGCGGCCACTTTTCTTTTGCGATCAATTCTAATCCAGATTACTTTATTTGGATCGGTTTCCACTTCCAACCAAGCACCGCGATTTGGAATAATTTTGGCGCCATAATATTTTTTGCCTTTAATAAATTCTGAGGTAAACATTACACCAGCACTTCTGATAAGTTGAGATACAACAACTCTTTCAATACCATTGATAATAAAAGTTCCTTTGTCAGTCATTAATGGAAAGTCGCCCAAAAATACTTCTTGTTTATTTTCCTCACCGGTTTTTTTATTTACCAAAGTAGTTTTAACGCGTAATGGAGCTTCATAGGTAATATTCTTTTCGCGGCTCTCAATTTCGTTAAACTTCGGCTTATCCAGGTAATATTCGCCAAAATATAATTCCAAATTACGATTATTAAAATCAGTAATTGGGGATATTTCATCAAATAACTCCGACAAACCCTCGTCCAAAAACCATTTATATGAATCTTTCTGAATCTCAATCAAATCCGGCATCTCAGCGCTTTCACTGATTTTGGAAAAATATTTTCGCTCACCGAGCATGGATGAATTAGACATATTTTCGTAGACAACCCCTCCCTTCTGAATTAAAGACTAAAGGTTGTTTTTATTTATAAATATTATTTAAATTTGAGTTAACGACGAAAAAGCTTGTTAAACTACTCATATCAACAAAAAAAGCCCAAGACCTCAGAAATGGTTTGAGTTTAACAATAATTGTATTCTATTTAAAAACAGAAATAGTCACTTTTAAAAGATTAGTTATTTAAAAGCATTACTCCAATAATATTATATTTTATAGCTTTTGTCAATCCCCAAATTATCCACAGGGAACCCTACATCTTAAGAATCTCGTCTTTAACCACCCGACGATCATCCCATGGCATTTTTTTACCATTAGCTAAACATATCGCCTGTTCGCTACCCTTGCCGGTAATTAACACAATATCGCCTTCCTTAGCTAAAGATAGCCCTTTTTTAATAGCTTCGCGTCGATCTAAAATTTTAAATAAGTTTTCGTCCTCAATTTTGCCAACTTTCTGAGCGCCAGCAAAAACATTGTTAATGATTTCCATTGGATCATCATCATAAGGATCTTCATTGGTGACAATAACGTAATCTGACTTTTCCCCGGACAATTCTCCCAATATTGGTTGCCGCGCTTTATCACGTCCGCCGCCGCAAGATCCTAAAATATGAATAATATTATTATGCGGCAAAAGCTCAATTGCTTCATAAAGCTTGGTTACGGCTTTCGGCTCATAGGCGTAATCCACCACCACCGTAAACGGCTGCCCCTCATTAATCATCTCCATGCGACCGGCAATACCTTTAACATTTTCTAAACCGCGTTTAATTTCCGTTAAACTAAGTTCCTGCGTTAAACCGACGCAGAGCGCATTCATTGAATTTTGTGCGCTAAAAGCACCTAATAATTTTAACTCAATATTTATATCTTTTAAATTATCCTTAGGGGAAATGAAAAAGTCCGATTTTAACGCCACATCAAAATTGGTGCCGGAGGCGCTAAGATCAATGTTCTTATATTCAATAATTTCCAAATTTTTTAAAACTTCACCACTGATATTTTCGTTAACGGCATCAGTGTTGGAACTATAAGCGATTTTACGTTCTGCCCAAAAATTTAAAAAATATCCGGCTTCCGCATCATCATAATTGGCAATAATTGTCTTTTTAACACGTTTTAGGTCTAATTTTTTTAATTCATTTTTCGGGCTTAAAACCGTATGATAATCATTGATATATTTGGTTTTGCATTTTTTCAAATGCGCAAAAAGATCGCCTTTGGCTTTTTTATAATTTTCATAGTTACCATGCGATTCAATGTGCTCCGGATAAAGGCCGGTAAAAACCAAAATATCATAATTTATAAACCGATGACGGAATTGACGCACGCCTTCCGAAGTTGTTTCGACAATGGCATAATGGCAACGATTATTAACCATTTTGCGCAAAATTTTGTGGATAAAAAAACCGCCAACCATAGTCATTTTTTTGTCATTCATCCATTCGGCCTGACCGTCCTTAAACATGGCCGTCGAGGTGTAGCCAACCTTATAACCGGCCGATTCTAAAACTTTAGAAATTAAATATACCGAAGACGTTTTGCCGGTTGTGCCGGTAATACCAATAATTATTAGTTTATTGCCGGGAAAACCATAAAAAACAGCGCCGAAAAAACTCAATAAATAATGATAAACTGGTTGCAGTTTTTTGAAAAATTTACTTGGAATTAGCTTTTTTAATATTTGTTTTAAAATATTCATAAATTAATTTATCTAGAAAAATATTTACCGTCATCATAATCGTCATCATCGGCGACGGCCTTAGTGCTTTCTGTTTCTTTTGTTTCTTCTTCTTTTTCTTCAGTTTCATCAATTTTTTCATCTTCTCCGATTTCATCTTCTTCAATTTCTGATTCATCGACTTGTGCTGGATTTAATTCACTTTCAAATTCTAAGGTACCATCATTACCATCCTCTTCATTTATTTCATCGCTTAAATAACTTGCCGGCGCCTTAGCGCTAGCTCGATCATGAACCGGCATACCCGAAATGCTTTGTTCCAAGGAATTTTCGTATTGTTCTTTGCTGATTAAAATTTCACGCGGCTTGGAGCCGTTTGATGGACCGACTATGCCAGCCTCTTCTAAATAATCCAAAATACTGGCAGCGCGACCATAACCGATACGCAAGCGACGTTGCAATAAAGAAGTTGAAGCGCGCCCCATACTAACAACAATTTCTTTGGCTTCTTGCAATAACTCATCTTCGTCACCGGTTGTGCCATCAAGACCAACGCCAGCCACACCACCAACTTTCTGTCGTTCCACCACTTCATTTAAATATTCTACTGGACCATTTTTTTCCTTAATATAATCAGTAATTGCCGTAATTTCATTATCATCAACCCAAGCGCCCTGAATTCTTTTTGGCTTGGAAAGTCCAGCCGCACTAAACAACATATCACCCTTGCCCAAAAGTTTTTCCGCACCGGAACTATCCAAAATAGTTTTAGAATCAATGGCGGATGCCACTGAGAAAGCGATACGAGCTGGAACATTGGCTTTAATTAAACCGGTGATAACATCCACACTTGGACGTTGTGTTGCCAAAACCAAGTGAATGCCGACAGCGCGCGACATTTGAGTTAAACGAATAATACTGCCCTCAATATCTTTGGCGGCCGCCACCATTAAATCGGCCAATTCATCAATCACAAAAATAATATAAGGCATTTTTTCTTTGTTGCTCTCGTTATAAGATTGAATATTCTTTTTGCCAACCTTATTTAAAATATCATAACGTCTATCCATTTCATTCAAACACCATTTTAAAGCATTAATGGTTTTAGGAACCTCGGTGATTACCGGAGTAAGCAAATGTGGAATGCCATTATAGGCCGGCAATTCTACTCTCTTCGGATCAACCATGATAAATCTCAAGCTGTCCGGTCCATTTTGGTATAATAAACTAACAATAAGCGTATTTAAACAAACCGATTTACCGGAATTAGTCGCTCCGGCCACCAATAAATGAGGCATTTTGGTGATATCAAAAAGCCAATTATCACCGGAAACATCTTTGCCTAAAGCCACCATTAAGTTGGTGTTGCGCATTTTGAAAGCTTTATCTTCTAATATTTCTCTCAAACCAACCACAGCCTTAGCCTTGTTTGGAACTTCAATTCCAACTAAAGCTTTGCCCGGAATCGGCGCTTCAATTCTAATCGGATGAGCCGCAAGAGCCAAAGATAAATTATTATTCAAATCCGTAATGCGAGAAAGTTTTATGCCATCGGCCGGTTTAAAAGTATATTGAGTCACAGTCGGCCCGACGCTAGTTGATGACATTTCTACCGGGATGCCAAATTGCTCTAAAGTGTTTTTAATAATTGCGGCATTGCGCTCAATATCACCGCCCGCAGCTTGACCAGTTTTGACATGCAACAAATCAATAGGTAAATCAATTTTAATTTTTTTTGTTTTCCAGTCAGTTTTGGCGGCAACAACAGTTGCTGGCGCAACATCAGATTCTTTAATTTTTATAGCTTTTTCCTTAAAAAATTCAGAAATTTTCTGTGGCTCTTCTTCTTCGTCTTCCTCCGGCAAAGCTTTTACCACTGCCGTCTCAATTGCCGGAATTTCATCATAATCATCAGCCTCTTCGATTCCCTTGCGGCCAAAACTGGAAAATAACTTGGCAAAAGAATTTTTAATTTCAATCAAACATCGGCCGATAAAACTTTCGCTGCCGATAATATTATGCAAAGGGGTATTAAATATCAAAATCAAAGAAACAAAAAATAAGGCAATTAAAAATACCAAACCGCCCCAAAAACCAAAAATATTATTTAAAAAATGGCTCAAATATAATCCGGTGTATCCGCCGCCGGAACCAGCGACAGCATAATCCTTGGCCTTAGTGCTATTAATAAAGAAGTGAAATAAACTCTGATAAGAGGCTAAAAATAAAAATAAACCCAGATAATTGAACGGCGTAACATGGCGCTTTTTACCTTTATATAGGAACCAAGCCCAAAGTATTAGAATTAAAGGCCAAATCCAACGACCCCAACCAAAAGCCAAAGATAAAACATTAGACAAAAAATGACCGACGCGGCCGGACAAATCAAACAATCCCAGCAAGCTTATTAAACCCAAAATAAACACAAAAACCACAAGAATACTGCGCTTGGCATTTTCGTTTAAATTAACTTTAGGTAAAGCTATATAATCAAGCGGATCTCTGCCGCTTTCATTTTTATTAGATTTTTTCTTGGACATGGTAATAAAATATCAATATTCTATTGGTTAGCCGTCACATTTACAATTTGAGTCATGATAAAAGAAGAAATTCCCCAAGATGCCAAAATAATAAGTGAACCGATTACGGCGTTAGTAATTCTTTTCTTGGCTGTATCAATAATTTTTTCATCGCCACCGGCTGTCATCCATTGATAACCGCTAAAAATCAACAAAACAACCATTATTATGCCCAAAAAACCAAGAATCATATTAACAATACCTATAATAATTACCCGAATATCTTTGGTTTCACTTTGCGTTGTGCCATAAGCCTGGCTACCGACAGTATCCATACCCATTTGCGTCACGGCAGCAGAAGCGCTATTTGTAGTGACTACCAACCAAGCGACAGATAAAGCCAATAAAAAAGACATAACTAAGAAACGTTTTGTACTAATTTTCATATTTTTAGACTGTTATCCTCGCGCAAGCGGGGACTCAGATTTTATTATTTGACAATAATTGATTCAAATGTGATCATTGAATATATTAGCATAGCGATAAATAAAAAACAATTACATGGGTTTAAAAGCTAAAATCGCCAGAAACGCCAGCATCCAAATTGTTAGCAAGGTTTTATCCACCATTTTGGGGGTTTTTTCGGTTTTTTTAATGACGCGCTACTTGGGAAAATTTTCTTATGGCGAATACACTACCATTGTCACCTTTTTATCCATTTTTGCCATTATTGCCGATTTAGGATTGACTTTAGTAACTGTACAAATGATCAGCCATCCGGAAAACGAAAGTCAAGAAAACAAAATATTAAATAATCTTTTTACCTTACGACTTGTCTCAATTGTCGGATTAATACTGCTCGGACCGATAATCGCAATTTTTTTACCATACTCAGCGACTATAAAATTTGGCATCTTTATTGCCGCCCTGTCCTTTATTTTCCCAGCCCTCAGCCAAGTTTTAGTGGCATTGTTTCAAAAAAAGCTGACTATGGACTATGTTTCCTGGTCAGAAATCCTCAGCCGCATTGCCATGCTCGCCGGCGTCGCCATCAGTATTTATTTTAAACTCGGCCTCAATGCCATACTTTATAGTTTAGTAATTTCCAGCGCCTTAGGTTTTTTTATTCAATTTTATTTTTCCAGAAAATTCACCAAAATAAATTTGGCTTGGGATTTTTCTGTTTGGAAAAATGTTTTTAAGAAATCATGGCCGCTCGCTTTAACTATAATTTTTAATTTAATTTATTTAAAAACCGATACTTTAATTTTGTCTTTAGTTAAAAGCCAAGAAGAAGTTGGTATTTATGGAGCCGCTTATCGCGTTATTGATGTCCTAATTACCCTGCCATATATGTTTTGCGGCATAGTTCTACCAATTCTTACTGCCGCCTGGGCCGCGCAAAATTTTTCCTATTTTAAAATTGTTTTTCAAAAATCTTACGATTTCATGATTGTTTTGGCAGTTCCTTTTATTATCGGCGCTCAATTTTTAAGTTCAGAAATAATGATCTTAGTCGGTGGTGCTAACTTCAGCGACTCCGGCTTGGCTCTTCAAATATTGATTGGAGCGGCCAGTTTAATTTTTGTCAGCTGTATTTTTGCTCATGCTATCATCGCCGTAGATAAAGCCAAAAAAACTATTTCAGCTTATATTTTTACCGCCATCACATCTCTTATCGGCTATCTAATTTTTATACCTAAATATTCTTATATAGGTGCGGCCTGGGTAACCATCTACAGTGAAGCTACAATAACTTTTTTATTGGCCTACCTGGCTTACCGCCACACCAATTTTTTCCCGAATAATAAAATATTTTTTAAATCGATATTAGCTTCGGCTTTTATGGCTGGATTTTTGTGGTCTCTGCCAAAATATTTTTATCAAAATACGGGGGGATTGTTTATAACCATTATTTCAGCTACCATTGTATATTTACTGGCACTAATACTGCTTAAAGCTATAAACAAAGACGATATAAAAATGTTTTTACTAATGAAAAAAAATAAATAACCCCTCACCCTGGCCAATGGCCTTCCCTCTCCGCCCGCCCAGGGCGGATGGAGAGGGATAAAGGGAGAGGCAAAAAATATTATGGAACCAGAAATAATTTCCGAGACTAATGATTATTTAGTTATTAATAAACCGGCCGGTTTATTAGTTCATGGCGGCATTGGCATTGTTGGCGAAACCTTGGTTGATTGGTTGGTAAAAAAGTATCCGGATATTAAAAATGTCGGCGAAGATCCAGCACGTCCCGGCATCGTCCACCGCCTTGATCGCGACGTCAGCGGATTAATGGTGATATGCAAAAATCAAGAAACTTATGATAATCTTAAAGTCCAATTTCAAGATCGCAGTATTAAAAAAGAATATACCGCTCTAGTTTATGGAAAAATTTTAAAAGATGAAGATGAAATTGACTTTCCAATAAAACGAGCCACGGCCGGATTCAAAATGGCCGCCGTACCAAAAAACTTTTCTCATCACAACGATGACAAAATCCGTCATGCCATAACCCATTTGGAAGTTATCAAAAAAATGGTAAATTACACCTTGATAAAGTTGAATATTAAAACCGGCCGTACCCATCAAATCCGTGTACATCTTTTCGCCTATGGCCACCCGATTGTGGGAGATAATCTCTATTGCACTCGCATCACCAAATTAAAAAACTTAAAAAACAATTTAAATCGAGTTTTTTTGGCTTCGACCGAATTAGAATTCAATGATTTAAAGGGCGAAAGACAGAAATTCCAAGCTCCGATGCCAGAAGTTATGGTAAAATATCTAGAAACAGCCAGGTAAAAATAATTTGATTTTTTTAAAAATAAAGATTATAATAGCATAAAGTCCGTCAGGATTTATTTATATTTATTTATTAATTTAATTAGGCGCCCGCACATAATTCGGACCTAAAATTAAAATTTATGAAGAAAAATTTTACACGTATCTTCTCATTGGCACTTCTTGTCGCCGCCGCCGTCACTATGGGTGGTTGTGATGCTAAATTATTTTCCAAGAGCATGGCTATTACTCCGGAAGCCGCTAAAGTTAAAATTGAAAAGTTTATCAATGATAATCTTATGACTCCTGGCAGCAAAGCCACTATTGATAAAATCGTAGAAGAAAATGGATTATACAAAATGTCTATCAACATCGGAAGCGGTCAAATTATCGATTCTTATGCCACTAAAAACGGTGAAATCTTTTTCCCAAATGCTTTAAACATAAAAGAAATTGAAGCGCAGCAACAGGGTTCAAACACAACACCAGACACCAGCGACGCTACCGTGCCACAAGATTTGCCTAAAACTGCCAAACCGGTGGTTGAACTTTTTGTTATGAGCCACTGCCCTTACGGCACTCAAATCGAAAAAGGCATAGTGCCGGTAATCGAAGCTTTAAAAGGCAAAGCCGATATTCAAATAAAATTCTGTGACTATGCAATGCATGGCGATAAAGAATTAAAAGAAGAATTAAACCAATATTGTATTCAAAAAGAACAATCAGCTAAATATGTTTCTTACTTAAAATGCTTTTTGGACGCTGGAGATAGTGAAGCTTGTTTAACATCAAGCAAAATTGATAAAACAAAATTAAACTCTTGCGTTGCTAAAACCGACAAACAATTCAATGTCACTGCCGGAACCGAGAAAAAAGGCAGCTATCCAGTAGTAAATTTATTTAAAGATGATAATGCTAAATACAATGTTGGTGGTTCTCCAACCTTAGTTATCAACGGTGTTGAAGCTCAAAGCAACCGTGATGCCGCTAGTTTATTAACAACTATTTGCTCGGCTTTTGAAAATCAACCAAGTGAATGTACCGCTAAATTGGATTCCAGCACTCCATCTGCCGGCTTTGGCACAGGCACAACCGGTAGTGCTGACAGCGCTAATTGCGGCAGCTAATAAATAATAGCTTTCTCAATAAAAAAAATAAAACCCACCATTTTTTGGTGGGTTTTTGTTTTGAGGTATGGAAGCTTTTTCGCTTTCATTAAATTTAGGGCACCTTATTTTTATACTTCTTTGCAAAATCTACAAGCACTCCGACAAAATGATCTTTGAGAACCTTGCGAGTAGCTCCGGCCTTGATTAATTCATCATTAAATTCATCAGAATTTGAAATGGCGATAATCTCACCGGTAAAACCAGCGGCTAAAAAGTGTTTAATCAATTCCATTGAATCTGGATGTTTTGATTCCAAGCAAGCATCAACCGCTATGAAATCAAATTCCCCATTATATTCATGAAAAAGTTCTTCACCGGTGGCAAGATTTTTTGCAGGAATAATTATAATTTCACTACTCTTAATATAAGCTGCAAACATACATTGCAAATTAGCATTGTCTTCGACGATAAAGATTCTTCCAAAGCATCTTTTTTCTATTGAATTTTCCGTTTCCATGGCATTTTCCTTTTTTCTTTGTCCGTATTACTATATTTTTATTAATCACTATATTATTAATGTGCTAAAACTATTATACCACAATAAGCAAAAAAAATCAATAGTCACCCAAAAAACTCTTTTGAGCCGCTTCTTGTTTCTTTGGCGGACGCAAACAAGCATCACATTTACCGCATCGGCAAATATTTTCATCGCCAAAATATTTTAAAATATATTCCTGGCGGCAGCCAAGACAATGAGCATAGCCTTCCATCTCATCTAATTTTTCATAAGCTCGATTTAACTTCTCTTTTAAGGCTCGAAAATCAATTTGGACATCATCCGGATGAACCGTTTTTAATACTTTAATTTCCGTACCTTTAAACGGCGGTTGGTATTCCACCGCACCGGCCTCCGCCAACTTTTTCAGAGTTCGTGTAATCGCATCTTTTTTTACATTTAAAATTTCAGCCAAATCTTCCAAATTAATTTGCCAGCCGGAATATAAATTTTCCTTAAAACGATCAAATATTTTTTGTAAAACCTCAACTTGAGTTTTGGCGCGCTTACCGACCAACGCCAACATCTTTTCCGTATCTGTTAAACCTTTAAGAAAAGCATTGGTTGTTTTTTCATTCGGTCGAGCAATATAACCTTCGCGTTCCAAAATTTTTAAAGCCGTACCAATAGCCATGTCCGGCGTATCTTCCGACAAACTTTTGGAAATATCGGAGTAAGTTATTAAAATTGAATCGCCCTCTTTTTTGCCGCGATAGTTGCTGAGAAAGTCATAAATTTCCAAAATAATATTTGGACTGGGATTGTCGCCCTTGATAAAAAATTCGCGCAAATATCGGTCTTTAGGCGAAAATAATAACAAGCAAAAACTTTCCTGGCCATCGCGTCCGGCGCGTCCGGCCTCCTGATAATAGGCCTCAACCGTCCCCGGCATGTCATGATGAATTACAAAACGCACATCTCTTTTATCGATGCCTAGACCAAAAGCATTAGTGGCAACCACTACTTGCGCGTCGCCTTTCATAAAATTATTTTGCACCCAATCACGACTTTCATTATCCATGCCGGCATGATAAGCAATAGCTTTAATATCATGGTTGTTTAAAATTTCTACCAAATCATCAGCTTTGTTGCGCGTTCCAACATAAATTATACCGGAACCATAATCGGCACTTTTCAAAATATCTAGAATCAAATCGGCTTTATTAGATTCGCTCGTATGCATCACGCCGAATTGCAAATTTGGCCGGCCAAAACCGGTAATCACCAAATCATATTTTTCCAATTCTAATTGCCTAGCAATATCTTTACGCACCTCCGGTGTCGCCGTGGCGGTAAGCGCTACCACCGTTGGCCGGCCGACAGAATCAATCGCACGGCGCAAACGCAAATAGCTAGGACGGAAATCATGGCCCCATTGACTAATACAATGTGCCTCATCAATCGCAAACAAAGAAACCTTTAAGCCTCTTAAATTTTCCATGAACTCCTGATTATAAAATCTTTCCGGAGCAATATAAACAATTTTATAATATTCATTTTTTAATTTATTCAAGCGAGCTCTGACCTCATCTAAAGAAATAGAAGAATTTATAAATGTGGCCGGAATACCATTGCGCGTCAAAGAATCAACTTGATCTTTCATTAGAGAAATCAACGGCGAAATTACGACAGTAATGCCATCCAAAACCAAAGCTGGCAATTGATAAATTAAAGACTTACCGCCGCCAGTCGGCATAACCACCACGGTATCTATTCCGCGTAAAATATTATCAATAGCTTTTTCTTGACCGGGACGAAAAGCGTCAAAGCCATAGTGAATTTTTAGCAATTCTTTTAACTGCTTTTTTTGTGAGTCAAACTTATCCATATGTAGAGTATAATTAGCTGTTGTGTCGAAGTTTATGAATACCTAAAACATTCTTAAACAACATCGCGATCGTCATCGGTCCAATGCCGCCCGGAACTGGAGTTAAAAATCCGGCCACATCTTTAACGCTTTCGGCGTCAACGTCGCCTAAAACTTTTCCATCAACCTTACTTATGCCGATATCGATTAAAACCGCACCAGGTTTTATCATTTCCGCTTTAATAAATTTCGGCAAACCCAAAGCACTAATTAAAACATCGGCCGGTTTGGAAATTTTTAAGATTTCTTGATATTTTTTATCCGCTTCTTCGTCGTTTAAAGAATCAAAACCGGCGACTGAAATTTTCTCGATAATCGGGGAAAAAACACTTAAGGCTTTAGACATTGAATCGCCAAAAACTTCAGAATTATACAATAAAGCCACTTTTTTATCTTTTAAATCAAATTTAATTTCTTCCAAACATTTTAAAGTTACGGCAATCACCGGCGAAGTGATATAGTCTGGCTTCTCCGGATGAAAACCATCAACATCCTTTTCGGGATCAATCGCTTTTATAATTTTATTGGAATCATATTTATCCGGCAACGGCAATTGCACTAAAATACCATCAACCAATTCGTCATTATTTAAGAAATTAATTAAATCCAGCAAAGTTTCTTCCGAATCATATTCAGAAAGTTTATATAAGTGAGTGTCGATGCCGACTCTTTTTGCTTCTCTTTCTTTCAAAGATACATAAAGTTTGGAGTCTTCCCGTTCACTCGCCAAAATAATCGCCAAATTCGGTCGACGATCTTTAAAAGTAAAAATTTCCGCGGCAATATCGTCTTTAATTTTTTCGGCAATTTTTTTGCCGTCAATTAATTTCATCATAAATATTATTTATAAATAGTGAATCGTAAACACAAAGCCTTAACCTTATCTTTTAATTCCCGTAATTTAATTTCATCATCTTTATTTTTCAAAGCGGCATCAATGAATTCTACAACTTGCTTTACTTCCGCTTCTTTGAAACCGCGAGTCGTAATGGCCGCCGTACCCAAACGCAAGCCCGACGGATTCATTGGTGGATTCGGATCGTTTGGAATTGTGGAGCGCGAAGTTGAGATTCCCACAGCCTCTAAAGCTTTTTCCGCTTCTTTGCCGACTAAACCTTTGGAACTCAAATCAACTACCATTAAATGATTGTCGGTGCCGCCGGAAACAATTTTATAACCCAAATTAATAAGTTCATTGGCCATGGCTTGAGCATTCTTTATAACTTGAGCGGCATAATCTTTAAATTCCGGTTTCAAAGCTTCACCGAAAGCCACAGCTTTAGCGGCTGTAATGTGGTCGTGCGGACCGCCCTGCATGCCCGGGAAAACGGCGCGATCAATTTGTTTGGCAAATTTTTCTTGGCACATAATTATAGCTCCGCGTGGACCGCGTAAAGTTTTGTGAGTCGTGGTTGAAACAACATCAAAAATTGGTACCGGATTTTTAACCACTCCAGCCGCTACCAAACCGGCGATGTGAGCGATATCGGCAAAAGTATAAGCCCCAACTTCATCGGCAATATCTTTAAATTTTTGCCAATCGATTTCACGTGAATAAGCGCTAAAACCGGCTACAATCATTTTTGGTTTTTCTCGCAAGGCAATCTCTCGCACTTCATCCATATCAATTATGCCGGTTTCCGGGTTAACACCATATTGTACAAAATTATATAAACGACCGGAAAAATTAACGGCATGGCCATGCGACAAGTGTCCGCCATGATCTAGGCGCAAACCCAAAACTTTATCACCCGGCTCTAAAAAAGCCATATATACCGCCGCATTAGCCGGTGAACCAGAAAGTGGTTGTACATTAACATGAGCGGCGCCAAAAAGTTCTTTCGCTCGCGCAATCGCCAAATCTTCAATTTCATCAATTACTTGATTGCCACCATAATAACGATGACCGCTATAACCCTCACTATATTTATTAGCTAAAACCGAAGCCATTGTTTCCAAAACAGCCGGCGAAGCATAATTTTCTGAAGCGATTAACTCTATTTCTTCGTTTTGACGCAATAATTCCTTTTCAATAATCTCCAAAACCAATGGATCAGTTTTTTTTAAATTTTCTGCATTAAACATATGTTTTTACCATGTTAATCTGAAATAATTCAGAATCCAAAAAATAATAAATAATATCTTAATTTTAGTTTAGTTGCCATATTTTGTCAAAGTTAAAAAAATCACTATTTTTAAGTACGGTATTGACAATCACAATAAAATATGATACAATTTACTTCTATAAATTAAGGTTCATTCAAAACTAAATACTATTTAACCCAGCTCAAAGGAGAGCTTTATATTAGATATGAAAACGACAAGAAGATCAGTTATTTTAGTTTTTGCGGCCATATCCTTATTATTTTCGACAATAGCAGGAAAGGCGCAAAATGGCACGGAACAAATTGTCAGAATTAAAGCAGAAATTAAAATGCTTCAAGACAGTTTAAGCGATGCTGAAATATATTTTCCCGAACTTGTTTACAAATATCAACAAAAAATTGATTCTTTAAACGTCCAAATCACCTGCAGAACACCAGCCGAGCCTGAGGTTAAAAAACCAGCCAAAATCACCACTCCTTCTTCAATGGCTAAAACACAAGCTACCACCATCGGAAAGACTACTAACTATGGTAAACGCGCCAGAATAAACACTATTAACGTTGATAACTATTTTAAGCAAATGCAGTATTCTCAAGCAGTCACCTATATACAGCTCCAACAGCTAGCTAATGATTCTCTAGGAATTATGCAAATGAAACCTAACGGAATCCTTTCTTACTCTGCCGTCGGCCAAGCCTCAAATTATATGAGATATGGCAAGGCTCCAAAAGCTTACGTAGAAATCGTTCCGGTGGACGATAGAAAAAAAGCAATTCCCGGAGTAAGCAGCATCACGACAGACCTAGAAGTTGATCAAGAAAAAGAAATGTTTTTACCTACCGGTAATTACAATATTTATTACGTTATAAACGGAAAAACTGTTTTAGCGGAAAATATTAAAGTTATCGCTGGAAATCTTTCTCATACTTGGGGAAACAAACAATATGCATGGAAAGCTTGGTATGAGGTTAGAAATTTTTAATATTTCAATTGCTGGTTAAGAAATAAAACTAAAACAAAAGACTTTCATAAAATGAAAGTCTTTTTTCTTTATAAAAAATATTAATTTTGGAATTAAGCACCGGCCGCACCACCCGAACCTTCAACTTCTTGAGTCGACGTACCGCCTTGTCCGCCAAAATCCAAATTACTGAAGACGAAATTAGTAATAGAATAGGCGGCCAAAACAATCACTACACCAATAACCGCATTTTTAATTCGACCCTTAGCCGCAGTGATAACATTTTCATCGCCACCAGCCATCATCCATTGATAACCGCTAAATATTATTAAAACTAAAAATATGATTCCTAACAAACCCAAAGCAATTTTTATAATATTGGCAACAATTTCAAAGACGCTGACATCTTCATATCCAGCCACGCTAGCCGTTTGAGTTGTCTGAGCATCCATTTTATTCAAAACATCGCCTTTTAAAAGTGCGGCCGAAGCGCTCGTAGCCATCATTAATGTGAAAACCGGGATTAACAAAAAATATTTTAATTTGTTTTTCATAATTTATAAAATTTTAAATTAAGCAAAAGCCATTTTAATTAAATTCCAAATACCATAAGCCGAAACTGTTATCACTACGCCAATAATTGCATTTTTAATGCCCGTCTTAGCCGACTCAACAGTTTTTTCATCACCACCGGCCGTCATCCATTTATAACCATAAACCACTATCATGACTATAAATAAAACACCCAAAAGACTTAAAACCAAATTAACGATACTGCCAATAATAGTAGTGATTGATGTCTCGTCGGCAGCCGCATAAGGTCCGGCGTCAGAACCGACTTTTTTTAATTTTCCTAAAGCGCTATCAACACCCCCGGCATTAGATTGCCCGGTGGTTTGATTAATTGATGTTCCGCTGCTGCCACCGCTGCCGACTTGAGCTAAGGCAAAATAAGGCAAGAGTAGAACAACCGTCAAACATAAGGTTGTGAGAATTTGAGATAACTTTTTTTTCATATTAATTTATTTTTTAAAAATATATAACTATTATAAAATAATTTACCCGGTTGGTCCAATTTTTCCAGTAGAAGACATTAAAGATGACAAAACAAAATAGGAAATAGCATAAGCCGCGACGACAATTATTATTCCAATGATAGATTGCTTAATTATATTTTTAGCTTTGTCCACTTTCTTTTCATCACCACCGGCCGTCAACCACAAAACTCCGGCATAAACCATAAAGACCATAAAGACAACGCCTAGAACAGACAAAAATCCGGTAATAATATTACTGATTATTGTTTCTGGAGTTGCTTCATTTACAGCTTGATAATTAGCTCTATCGGCCACGCAATCCAAAGAGTCGCGATATTCACCGGCGCAAACATGAGTATCATCCACCAAAAAAGCGTCACCCAAATTATAAGCATGAGCTGCCGGCAAAAACGCTAAAAAAATAAAAGATGAAATAAAGGAAATTTTTAAAAATTTTTCCATAAAAATTTATGTTCCGATTGATTTTGAAGTCAATCCTTTTGACACCAAATCTAAGATGAAGTAAGAAATGGCGTAAGCGGCCGCAATAATTATCAAACCAATAATAGAACCCGTAATAATACCCTTAGCTTTTTCAACATTTTTTTCATTGCCTTGCGCCATCATCCACAAAACTCCGGCATAAACCATTAGCACTAAAAATATTACACCCAAAAAAGATAAAATTACATTTATAATTTGGCTGGCACCAATTTCAATCGATCCTTCAGCGCCATTAAAAAACTTTTGATTGGCGTGGCCTGTGGCATTAGCGGTTGAACCGACACCGCTGCTATTTATAAAGTCATATTTTTGCTCGGCTAAAACACCAGGAGTAAAACTGGAAAAAATAAAAACTATTGTTATTATCGGAAGAATAAGAATTTTTACCAATTTCTTAAGATTCATTTCGTTTAGAAAATTAATTCTATCAATATTATTGGCTGACGGTCGCAGATGATGTTGTTGTAGTAAGTTGACGTCCAATAAAGGCAGTAATAGAATAAGCAGCTAAAATGATAACCAAGCCAATAACCGCAGAAATTAACAAGCTTTTAGCTTCGCCAACAGTTTTTTCGTTGCCAGAGGAAACCATCCATTTAAAACCGGCATAAATTACCAAGACAAAAAAGATTACGCCAACAAACGCTAAAATTGAACCGACAATTTGACCGAGTTTTGTTGATAAAAATTGTCCCGGATGACCGGAAGCATCAACTTCTTGGACGCTCAAAGCGCTGCCAACAGTTCCGACGCTAACCGTTTCGCTTAAACCATAGTCACCGGCAGCCAAAGCAAAATTTACCAAAGCCGCAAAAGACAAACAAAATAATAACGAAACTAAAACTATTTTTATACGCATAAAATTGATTTTAATCACTGCTCTAAATACAAAATTTTATATTCAAGGCAATGATTTGTTCGTGTTTGACGAACAAATCATTTTTTCGAAATCGATTTCGGAAAATGAAGAAACAAATTACTGAGTAGCTTTCATTAAAGAGTTTAAAATGAAAGTGGAAAGGCCCCAAGCTGATAAAATAATAACTAAACCGATAACACCGGCTCCCATTAATTTTTTAGCTTCGCCAACTTTGTCCTCATTGCCCATGGAAGTCATCCATTTAAAACCACCCATCAAAACGATAGCAACAGCGATAATACCCAAAATACTCATAGCGGTATTAATAAGTTGAGCTACCATAGTACGTGGATCTCTGTTACCCAATTTAATATCATTTTCGATAAATTGAGTTCCTAGATCGTTGGTACTTAAATTACCAGCAGCAAAAGTTGCAGCCGGAATTAAAATAACTGACAATATGGCCAAAGACAATATATTCTTATAAATTTTTTTCATATTTCACCACCTTTCTAGTTTTAATAATAATTTATATTAAAAATAATAGCATATTTTTAAAATTAAAACAAATATGTTAAGATAAAACCATACAATATGGAAAAATTTTTAAAAAATAATATAAAAATCAGCTGGCGCCAAATATTTTGGGGGCTTTTTTATGTATTTATATTTGCCATTTGTCTCAGCAACACATCGTCCTATCTTGATCCGGACTTCGGCTGGCATCTAAAAACCGGCCAAGAAATAATCGCCGAAAAAAGCGTGCCGCACATAAATAAAGTCAATTATACGCTCGAAGGACAGCGCTGGGTGGATCATGAGTGGCTATCGGAAGTTTTTTTATATAAAAATTATGAATATTTTGGATACCAAGGAATAGAAATTATTTTTTCATTATTAATAGTTTTAATATTTTTTATTTTAAATTATTTTATCGGCAAAGCAAACGGCGCCAATAAAAATAATTTATACTTACTGGCACCGATAGAAATTTTTGGCTTAATCGCGGCCATGCCAAGTTTTGGCGTCCGCCTGCAAGAAATCGGGCTACTGTTTTTTTTACTTCTACTATTAATTATTTATCGTTACGAACAAACAAAAAATTATAAAGTTCTTTGGTTCCTGTTGCCTCTTTTATATTTGTGGTCAAATTTGCACGGAACTTTTTTAATTGCTTTTTTTATTTTTGGCCTTTTTGCCGGCGCTAAGATTTTGGAAATTATTTTACATAAAAAATGGCCAAACAAATTCGTTGAGCAAAAAAATGTTTTTAGCATTAAACAGATATTGATCTTCATCGGCATAGCGACGCTATCGATAATCACAACACTACTGACTCCTTATGGTCTGGAACTTTATTCTTTCTTAATCGGCTATGGAAATTCCTATTATTTAACCGCAATTTCCGAATGGCTGCCACAATGGTTTTTTCCTTTTAGCTATCCGCAGCTTCTATTTATTTCTTTCACCTTGGCGACTATTATTTTGTCGTTTTATTATTCTTTCAAAAATTGGAAAAATCTAAAAATTTTCGAAATACTATTAATTATAGCCTTGGCCATAATGGCTTTAAAATCTCGCCGCCACACGCAATTGCTAGTAATCGCTGCCCTGCCATTTATTTTTAATTTCATTAAAAATTTTTTAGAAATTACTATCCCGGAAAAAAATAATTCCAAAAAATCCTCGATTACTGACAAGATCAGCCAATCTTTTATAATTATAGTTTTAATTATAAGTATCGGCAGTAAAATAATTACCACCAACCATGTCAAAAATCCTTTCACGCAATTTTGTGGCGACTATGCTTGCGCCGGCATAAATTTTCTAAAAAATAATCCCCAGTATGATAATGCCAATATATACAACGCTTATGCCTGGGGCGGGTTTATGATTTGGACTTATCCTGAAAGAAAAATATTTATCGACGGACGCATGCCACAAATGGAATATGAACAATATACCATCTTGCAGGAATATAAAAGCTTTTACAAAGAAGATGAAATCGCCGCTAAAATTATTAAACATAATATCGGCCTATTCTTTTTGGAAAATAAAAAAGAAAATATTAAATTAAGTTGGATAGAAAAAAACTTTTTCATGATTAATGAGGATCGAGTAAATAGCCAAAAAGATGAACTTAGAGAATATTTAAATGCTTCGCCGGACTGGGAAATTGTTTACCAAGACGAAGTAAGTATTATTTACGCAAAAAAATAAAAATATGTTAATTGAATTTTGTATTCCAGCTTATAATGAGGAAAAAATTTTGGCCAAAAATGCCTTAAAGCTTTGGACTTATTTAAAAAATCAAAAAAATAATTTTGACTGGAAAATAGTTTTACTCATCAATGGCTCCAGTGATAATTCCGAATCTATCGCTAATGATTTAGCGGAAAAATATCCAGAAATACACAGCGAAATAGTAAAAATGCCCGGCCGTGGCCAAGCTCTAAAAATATATTTCTTAAAAAGTGCTGCCGATATTATTGCTTATATGGATGCCGATTTAGCCGTATCATTAGATAATATTCCGGATTTAATAAATCCATTAATAAATGATGATTACGATTTAAGTATCGGTTCCCGACTTTTATCCGAATCAAAAATTGAGAGATCTTTTATTCGCGAACTCAGTTCCCGAACTTATAATTTCCTTTCCCGCCTAGTTTTGGGTCACCATTTTTCCGATATGCAATGCGGCTTTAAAGCCATCAAAAAAGAAACCTTTGTTAAAATCGCACCGAACATTGAAGACAAAAAATGGTTTTTCGACACCGAGCTTATTGCCTTTGCCAATCATTATAATTACAAAATTAAAGAGGTCCCGGTTGATTGGCAAGAAAACCGTTATGAAGAAAGAACTAGTAAAGTTAAAATAATAAAAGACTCTTTAAAATTTTTGAAGAATTTAATAAAACTAAAAATCCGTTTAATAAAAACTGATATCAATAAAGCCCCGAAAAGCGTTTAATATTGGCAGTCTTTTTATTTTTATCCGGACTAACAATCAACAAATCTAGGCGGGTTTTTTCCAGATCAATTCTGTGTTTAAATGAATAGCTTAAAATCGCTTGGCGCAAAGTTTTGATTTGATCATGCCGTAAAGCGCCAATTTCTCCACCCAAAGATAATTCGCGCCGCAATTTTACTTCCACAAAAATTGTTAAATCGCCCAGACGCGTTACAACATCTAATTCTTTGTGGCCATCCCGCCAATTCCGATCCAAGATTTTATAACCATGCCCCAATAAATATTTTACCGCTATTTCCTCACCCCATGCGCCAAGCCGGCGATCATCATTTTCCATATAACTGTGCTGTCATTCCCGCGCAGGCGGGAATCCAGTAAATTAGTTAATAAAAAAAACAGCCCTCACCAAAAAAATGGAGAGGGCTGATATTTTGTTTTTACTATTTAGGCAAATATTTCTTGAAAGAATCTTGCGCGCTTAAATCTTCTCTTTTTATATAGAAAGTTCGGGCGTATTTAAAAAGCTTAAAAGACCAAAACAAAATTTCCGCCGACCACAACACAAGCCAAATGCGAGCCGAGAAAAAACGCACTTCCTCATAATAAACAAATAATAAAATTGAACCAACAATAAGATTCGACAAAGAAAAATCAAAAAGTTCGGACCATAATTTCTTTTTTTTCTTAGCTTTGATTTTAAGGAATAAAAAAACGATACTAGCCGCAGCAAACAAAATAACAACCGCTATAAATACATAAAGCCAAAATGGCATTAAAGGCACAAAATAATAATTAAACCAAAAATTGAAAGTTAATAAATTTCCCATATTTCTATTGTTTTATAAAAACCAAACCGTAATGATATTTTCCCGGGTTAAATTCCGTCTTAAAATCAAAACCAATTTTGGTTAAAGCTAATTTTAATTTATCTTTTTTAACACGCTGCGCTAATGGCGGCCCAAAAGGCGCTGGATCTTGCAGCCAATCAACAATAACAAATACTCCACCTTTTTTCAAGGTGCGCGCCGTTTCTTTCAGCATATTGATGCTTTGGCTTGCCTGAAAAAGGGTATTAATAAGAAAAGCGGCGTCTAGCTCGCCCGAAGGGATTTTTATGCTGTCCGCCTTTTCTAGATTTCCCCAGACAGTTTCTATCTGCGGTAAATTTTCCAAGCGTGCTCGACGTTTTATCTCATCCAAAGAACTTTTTAAAATATCCACGGCATAAAGTTTGCTTCGATTGCCGATTAAACGCGCCAAGGGAAAAACAAAAAAACCGAAATTACCGCAGCCAAAATCAGCTACTTTCATTTCTTCTTTTTTTTCGACCTGGCTCAAAATATGTTCAATATTGAGTAAATTATTTTTTGTAATCATATATTTAGATCTGTCATCCTCGACCTGATCGGGGATCCAGAATTATTATTCGACTAAGATTTGTCTGGTGACAACAGCCTCTTTGCCATATTTTTTCTTTGATTTTATTGTCACAATATTAACGCCTTTTTTTAAATTTATCGTTTCTGAAAACGAACCATTTCTATCAATCAAGACCATCTGACCATTAATAAACACTTCTGATTCGGGAGCTGTAACGCCTTTTACTTCGGCTAATAATTCATGTTGCATTTGATTGGCCGTCGGAGAAATTATTTTTAAATCCGGTGCCGAAACATTATCCTTAAGATAAAAAGCTAGGTATAAAAAACTCACAAAAATCGCCGATGCAATCAAAATATTTCGAAAAATTTTAGGAAAAATTATTAGACCTGACGACTTAACAACTTTTTTAGAAAAAATATTATTTTGACTGGTAAAACTTTTTCGTTCACGTAAAAAACCTTTACTGATTTTTCTATAATCTAATCCAAGAAAAGCGACATATTTTTTAAAGAAAATTTTTCCGTAGAAACCTTCCGGTAAATCAATATAATTTTCCATTTCTAAAGCTTCAATATATTTTGGCTTGGTTTTAACAATATCGGCAACAGCATCAATGCTCAAACCCCGGTTAATGCGAGCGGAACGCAATTGGTCGCCGACACCTTTATACTCGGAGAAAACTTGGCGAGAAACAAACTTATTCATAAGCGGAAAGGTTAAAACTATTTTACAACCGTAGTGTCAATTTTTGGCGCCACTGCCTGGCCACTCCATTCAAGCCCCATTGCTTTCATGACAAATTGGATTATCAAATAACTGGTAAAAACTAAAATTAGACCGATAATCGCTCCAGTAATAATCTTTTTGCCTTTATCAACTTGCGCACTATTTCCGGCGGAAATTAAAAACATAAATCCGCCATAAATAAAAAATAACAAAGCTAAAGATCCGACAATTCCCAAAATCCACTGTGAAGCATTAAGCGCGGTCTGAACAAAATCGTTTAATTCATAATTGCCGGTCGCTTTTTTGCCGTTGTCAGGCACGAGGCCGTCGCTTTGCGCCGAAGCCCCAGAAATAGCTACAACAAAAAACAAAACAAATACTAAAAGTGAAAGTGAAATTATTTTTTTGTAAATATTTTTTTTCATAAAATTATTGGGTAATTGTTTGTTGTACGCGCGATGCCGCCATATTCATAGCCTGCATAATTTTGGTATCATCTGCAACTACTTCGTCAATCATTTCGCCCAAAGCCGCTTCAGCCGCTTTAACATTATAACCCTTATACCAACTTTTAGCAGTCAAAACCTGATCGGCAAAAACTCCAATTTCCAAATCTTGGCGCTGAGCGCTTATTAAAGATTTCAAAGCGGTTGGTTTTTTGGTTTTATCCAAATAGCTCTTAACGTTTTCTGCTTTGGTCATATATTGAATAAAATCCCAACATTCATTAGTATATTTACTTTTTTTAGAAACTCCTTCTACCCAGTAATTGGCAAAATTAATATTTTTAACCGCACCTTCAATTTGCGGCAAAGGCGAAATGCCAAAATTTAATTTTGGTGCGCGAGCTTTAATAACCGGTAATTGGTAAGAATAGCTAAACATAAAAGCTAAATTACCGCTGATAAAAGCTTCGAAAGAATTAGTAAGTTCGCCATTCCAAGAATAAACTTCCTTAATTGGATTGGAAAAATCGGTATAGAATTTTAAAGCCGCCGCGCCGGGGTTATAACTCGTATCGCTAGCGCCGACCGGGACTTGATTAAATAAAACTCCGCCGTCATCACTTAACATCGTAGCGCCGTTTTGCATCATTAATACTGATAAAATATCGCTAAAGCGGCTGATATTTTGGCTGCCACCCAAGGCTACGCCCGACTGGACGATACCGCCTTTGATATCTTGGCGGCTTAACTTTTTTACACTTTGTTGAAAATCACGATTCCAATACTTTGGCACATCGGTTAGTCCGGCATTATTTAATAAATCGCGGTTATAATACAAGGCCAAAGTATCAACCGACATTGGCAGGGCCCAAATCTGATTATCAGAAACAACATCGCGTGATACCACATCGACAAAATTATTTTTTAAATCATTTAAAGTTAGGCTGGCCGCGGTTCTTTCCTGAGGAACAGTTTCTTTTTGAATTGTTCCTTGCACTACCGGGAAAACCATTGTAATCTGCGCCGGCATTGGAACTAATTTGCTCTCATACTTTTTTATCCAGGTATTATGTATAAAGAAAATATCCGGCCCACGATCCTCGGCAAAAGCATTAAGTAATTCATCTTCATATTCGTCCAACCGAAATTTGCGGTAATTAATAGTAATAAAAGGATGCAATACTTTGTAGCTATTTATAATTTCAGTAAAAGCATCGGAATCATCTTCTGTGCCCCACATTTCAATGCTGATTGGAGTCATTTTAGCTTGCAATGCCGTAGTGGAAGGCTTGCAACCAAAACCGGTTGTAATAATAAAAACAAAAAGAAGTAATAATCCAATTATTTTTTTACGCATATTACAAACTGTCATTCCCGACCCGATCGGGAATCCAGTTTTTTATTTCTGGATCCCCGCATACGCGAGGATGACATATTAGTTTTTTGATAATTGCATTATAACAAAAAAAGCAAAATAAGTCCAAAAAATTTAATCTTCCATTGTCGGTCGATATTGCAAGGCCTCGGCCAGATGTTTTAATAAAATATTTTCCTCGCCCTCCAAATCGGCAATAGTGCGAGCCAGCTTTAAAATTCGGAAATAAGAACGCACAGATAACTTCATTTTTTCCATAGCTTGAGCCATTAAACGCTGACTTGGAACATCGATCTGACAGTAACGATAAACTGCTTGTGAATTCATTTCAGCGTTATTTAAAAATGGCTGGCCAACAAAACGTTGGCGCTGAATCGCTCGCGCCGCCTCAACGCGCAACTTAATATCCGCTGAAGTTTCTCCGCCTGAGTTTTGATTCAGTTTGGAGAATTCCAAACGTGGCACTTCTACGTGCAAATCAATTCGGTCTAAAATTGGCCCAGAAATTTTACGACGATAATTGGCAATTTGTTTTTCCGAACAAACACAATTTCTGTCTCGATCTTTATAATAACCGCAAGGACAAGGATTCATTGAAGCTAATAAAATAAATTTAGCCGGAAATTTTAAGCGGCCTAAAGCCCGACTAATATTTATTACGCCATCCTCCAATGGCTGACGTAGATTTTCCAAAACCACTCGTGGAAATTCAGCAAATTCGTCCAAAAATAGAATGCCGCGATGCGCTAAAGAAATCTCCCCGGGGCGCGGCCACGAGCCACCACCAACTAGCGACACCGATGACGAGGTGTGATGTGGAGCGCGAAAAGGCCGACTAAGAACCAAGGGGTCATTATTTTTTAACTCTCCCGCAACGCTATAAATTTTGGTGACTTCCAATGCTTCTTCCAAACTAAAATCAGGTAAAATTGACAACATGGTTTTGGCCATTAAAGTTTTGCCGGATCCGGGCGGACCAAACATTAAAATATTATGGCTGCCAGCGGCGGCGATTTCCAGCACGCGCTTTACACTTTCTTGGCCACAAACATGTGCCATGTCAAAAAGAGTTTTTTTATTACAAAAATTAAAATCGACTTTGGCCTGCGCTTTAATTTTTTCCACACCTTTTAAATGTAAAAATAATTTAGCCAAACTTGGCACCGGAATAATTTCTAAATCATCGACTAGTTTGGCTTCGGCCGCATTTTTGGCCGGCAAAAACAAGGTTTTAATACCAAGTTCACGCGCTTTTAACGCAATGGCTAGAGCGCCGTTTATTGGGCGCAAAACACCATCGAGCGATAATTCTCCCACAAATAAAGTCTTGGTAAAATCGACCTTAAAATTATTTTTTAAACTCAAAATGCTAACTGCAATCGGCAAATCATATGACGGGCCGTGTTTTTTTAAATCCGCCGGCGCCAAATTGATAACGATTTTGCGCACCGGAAAATTTAAGTCCGAATTTTTGATTGCGGTCCGCACGCGCTCCTTGGATTCCGACACTGCCGCATCCGGCAGACCGACAATAATAATTGAGCCCAAATCACCATTAACAGCTTCGGCTTCCACCTCCACTAAATCCACGTTCAACCCAATGACCGCGACTGATAAAATTTTATTAGCCATAAAGTTAACTTTGTCACATTGAATAAAATAATCTTGTCACACCGGACCTGATCCGGTGTCTATATAACAAAAAAGCATCTACAGTGTAGATGCTTAGAGATAAATTTTTTTTAAACTACTCCTCACTTTCCAAAAATATTTTTTTATCAAAAGCGCCGCGTGATTGTTGGCACTCGGATTTTAATTTTAAAATTTCATTACTATCCAATGAAAAAGTTTTAGTTATGGCATTGAGCACCTCTAAGACGTCACCAATTTCTTTCATTAATTCCTTATTATCATCTTTAGCTTCAACGACTTCATTAACTTCTTCCAAAAGTTTTTTGAATAATTCTGTTTGATATTCTGCTTCGTCTAAAATTCTAGTTTTTGGCTCTCGTCCATCAGCTTTAATTATTTCCGGAATTTTGTCACGCACTAATTTATTGTAGATTGGCATATTTTTAAATTATTTTTATATCTTTTTCAACTTCTTCGCCAAAGTTTCAGCTTCCACCAAAAGATCTTTTATTTCTTTAATTCCTTCTTGCCAAAAAGCGCCGTCATTTATATTAATTCCCATGTGCGCAAAAATAGCGCGGGGTGATTCCGACAAGCCAGCCGATAAGAAATATTTTACTTTCTCGACAAATTTTTTGTCCGCCGCCACTTTTTTCTGAAAATGTTTGGAAATTAATAATCCGCTCACATAAGAATAAACATAAAAATAATTTCTAATATGAGACCATTGCAACCACCAATTCTCCGCGCCCTTACTCTGTTCTACATAGTCGCCCATATAGGCCGCCATATGCTTTTTAAACAACTCACCAATTTCCGCCGCACTCAAATAACCCTTCGCTCTAAATTCTTGGTGCAATTCCTGTTCAAATAAATACAGGGCCGCTTGTCGGAAAATCGTACTCACATCATTATTTAATTTTTCCATTAAAATTTCTAAACGCACTTCATCGGAACAATCGCGCAAAATATTTTTTAAAATAAAATCCTCAAAAAAAGTACTGGACACTTCGGCAGTCGCGAGCGTTGCGCCAAAATTTAAAGCGCTTTGTTTTTGGCGCATCATTTCATTATTGATTCCATGGCCAACTTCATGAGCTAAAGTTAAAACATCGTTTAAAGTTTCATTGTGATTCAACATAATGAAAGTTGGCATCGAAAGTGACTCGGCGGCGCAAAAAGCACCGGAAGTTTTTCCAGTTCTCGGATAAACATCGATTAAACCTTGCTTATCAAAGTTGTTAAAAATCTTTAAAAATTCCGGGTCTAAATCGGACAACACCACGCGCAATAAATCTTTGGCTTTCTCGTAACTATATTTAACCTTGGCATCGCCGAAAGAAACACTTCTTTCATGATATTTTAATTTTTTAACCTTAAACATCTTAGCCTTCAATTGGTAATACTTTTTAGCCACCGAAAAATTATCAGAGACAATTTTAATCATAGCATCAACCGTCGCACTATCGATATCATCACTCAAATGACGGGCCAAATCTGGCCGTGACATGTGGCGCAACTCATCATTTACTTTTTTATCGGCTAAAATAGAATTTAATTCATTTTCGCCCACTTTAATATTTTTCACCAAAATCTGATTTAACTTAGTGGCCGCATCATCACGCACTTTTTTGTTTTGATTTTTACTTAGAGTAGAAATCTCCGCCAATGATTTCTTAACTAATTTACCACTGTCCGTTAAAACCGGCGCCGTTTCGGCCGACAAAAATTCTGAAGTCATTTTCACCCAATTATAATAAGAACTTTGACTTTTTAGGCGCATTAATTTTTCCTCCCCGTCGCTCAGTAAATATGGTGAAGTGGCAAATATTTTTTCCAAATAATGTTTATATGCTTGTAAATTTTTAGCGCGCGAAAATTTAGCTTGTATACTTTTTGGCAAACGCGCCAAAGACAATTCAAAAAATTGCAATTTGTTTTCTAGGCTCAATACAAAATCATTAACCTGATTAAATTTAGCTTTAACTTCGGTATTATTTTCTTCCACTTCGGATCGCAACCAACAATAAAACGCTTCTTCCGCGCCATTAGAATATGATTCTTTCAAAATTTCAAAGTCAGCTAAAGCTTTTTGTAGGGTTAGCGGATCTTTTAACCAGGCGCGATTTTTTTGCCACTTAGCAATAAATTTATCATGCGCCAAAATTATCGCTTGGCGTTTTTTGGCAAAATTAACCTTTGTTAAAGTATTAAAATTCCAGCTATTATTATCACTAATAGTTTTATTGGACATATATTTAAAAATTAAATTAGTTAATCCACTTTCACATCATCCAACTTCACACTAAGCAATTGGCTGATACCATCGGCTTGCATGGTAACGCCGTAAAGGATACTGGCTTTACGCATTGGCGCGCGATTATGAGTAATAACGATAAATTGAGTCTTGTTGGATAAGTCATCCAAAATCTTAGCCAAACGCTCCGAATTAGCTTCATCGAGCGCGGCATCAACTTCATCCAAAACTACAAATGGCGACGGATTATTGGAAATAATCGCCGAAATTAAAGCAATTGTAGTCAGAGCGCGTTCGCCGCCGGACAATACTGAAATAGATTTAATTTTTTTGCCCGGAGGTGTCGCTTCAATTTCAATGCCGGCCAATCCGGTCGCATTGTGTCGGCGTAAAAATTTCAAACGATTAGTATTGTTATAATCGATTTGCGCTTTTTCATCCGCTGTCAAAGCCTTGTTCGATTCGCCGGAATTTTTATCATCCTCCATAGCTTCATCGCTCGCCATCACTTTGACGATGCGGGCATTACCGCCATTGAACAAAATTTTAAAATATTCCGAGAATTTTTCTGAAATAATATCAAACTCGACATCAAACTTTTCTTTAATAGTCACATCTAATTCATAAATAATTTTTTCCAAAGATTTGATGGCGCCATTTAAATCTGTAGTCTGGCCAAACAAGAAATCATAACGTTCCTTGGTTGTTTCATACTCACGGCTAACTTCCGGATCAATACCACCGATCAAATCTAATTGACGGCGCAAATGATCAATTTCTTCGGCGGCTTTAGCCATATCAATTTCGATTTGTGTGCGTTCGCTTCTGATTTTTTGAACATCCAAATTATTAGTTCGAATATTATTTTCCAAATCTTCCAGCTTGGTTTCTTGGCGTGTCGCCTGAATTTTCAAATCATTCAATTGGTTAGTCAAGCCGTTAATTTCCATCTGCAAAGACTGAATATTTTTTTGCAAATTCAATAAATAATGGCGCTTAGTTTCTTGCTCGGCATTAAATTGATCAATTTTTTGTTGCTTATCCGAAATTTCTTGATTAATCAAAGTCATTTTATCGCGCGCGGTTTTTTCTTCCAAACGAACATTAACTTCATTAATTATTTCCAAATCTTCCGTTAATTTATAACGACGCAAACTTGATTCCAAATCTTCCAAACGAGTTTCGTACTTAGCGTGATTGAGGCGAATATCATTTAACTCATTATTAATTTTATTCATTTCACTCTGCCAATATTGAATTTCTCGCTGCTTACTGAACATTTCATCGCGGCGCGCTTCAGCCTCCCAAGTTGTCTTGCTCAAAACTTCTTTAGCGCTTTGTAATTTTTTATTTAATTCTTCCGCCTGAACACTTAATTCATCGCGTTGCTTCTCGACATCTTTGGTATTAACGGCAGTTTGTGATTGCACTAATTTTTTCGAAATGCCATCAAGCTCTTTAATATTTTGTTGCTTCTTTTCCGACAACATTCTGGAAAGTTGTTGCTTGCCATTAATTTCCAAATTTAAAGAATTAATTTCGTTAGCCAAATTTTCTTTTTCATCGGCTAGCTGCGCCAATTCTTTTTGCAATTTTTCCAAAGTGGAACGTCCTTTCGAACCAGTGGAAAGATCCAAAATTTCTTGCAGTTCAGCTCGAATTTCATTTAAAGCGGCGCGCACTTTAGTAATATCCATTTCGATCTCCGCTGCCGCAAGTTTGTGCAAAGATGATTGCAGCTGAGCATTAATTTTATTGATTTCGTCATCGCCGACTTTCAAGCTAACTTTCATCAACTCGCGATTCAATTCTGAGATTTGGTTGCTCAAGCGATTGCGATCTTCTGTTAATTGCTGGGATTTTAATTTTTTAGTTTCAATGAAATTTTGATTCTGATTAATCTCTTCTTCAATACCAACACTTTCTTTTTCTAATTCTTGTTTTTTATTATTCAAAAACGACAAATCAAATTGACCCTGCGATTCCATTTTCATTTCCAGCCAAGCATTTAATTTGGCAATTTCTTTTTCAATTCTATCGCTCGCACTTTGCGTTTCCAAAACTAAATTTCTTTGGCCGGACAAAGTATTGGCGTCAAGTTCGCCCTTTTTAATATTTTCCAGCTCGGTTTGTAAAGCGATAATCTTGCCGTTAATTTCTTCTTTTTGCGCTTCTAATTCTTTGGGGTTGCCAAAATTCGGCATTTCAGTTTGCAATTTTAGCCATGACTCCAAGCGCCATAATTGTTTGCCTAAATTATCTTTATTGTTGCGCAATTGGGAAATTTTTGCCTGCAATTCATTAAACTCGGCTCCGATAGACGGCTGGCTTTCAATCTGACTTAATTCTACATTAAGAGAAGCCATTTTATCTTCACGCTCCGATTTCACTTTTTCCAATTCCAAAAATTTCGCATTATATTCATGGAAGCGATCATTTAATTCATGCCAAGACTGACGATAATAATTGATTTGAATGGCGCCGAGAGATTCTTCCAGTTCGGAACGCTTTTTTAATTTTTCCACCTGGCGCGTCAAGCTCTTTAAACGCGGCTCGATTTCATTTAATAAAATTTCTACCTGATTTAAATTTTCATAGCTGCCCTGCAATTTGTTCAAAGCGATATCGCGTTTGATTTGATATTGTTTAACACCGGTAGCTTCGTCAAAAAAATCCTTACGTTCGGTTAAGCTGGCATTTAAAAAATTTTCCACCAAACCCTGTCCGATGACACTATAAGTTTTTTGTCCAAAGTTGGCCTTGGCTAAAAGCATTTGCACGTCAGTCAAACGGGCCCGAACATTATTAATAAGATATTCGCTATTGCCATCGCGATAAATCCGGCGAGTCAAAATTATTTCCGGCTTTGTTAAAATATTTTCCACAATGCTTTCTTCGCTTTTGTTTTTGGCCATTTTAACTTTTTCTTCTTCTGAAACGCTTTCACCTTCTGTAATTTCATCGACAATAATTTCCGCCACCGGTGTCATTTCTTCTTTGGCCTTGCGGTCGCTATTATTCAAATACAAAGATACCTCCGCCATGCCGAGTTGGCCTTTTTTATCCGAGCCGGAAAAAATAACATCTTCACTTTTTTTACCGCGCAAAGTTTTGATGCTCTGCTCTCCTAGCGCCCAGCGAATCGCATCGGCGACGTTAGACTTGCCGGAACCGTTCGGTCCGACAATACCGGTGATGCCACGATGAGTTTTATCAAGCATGCCTGGGAAAACTAATTTATTTTTATTGGCAAAAGATTTAAAACCTTGAATTTCCAGTTTCTCTAAATACATAAAACAAAAATTAAACAAATAAAAATTCGTGTTAAACTTTACGAATTATCTTAACGATATTATAATATGATAATATGATTATATCAATAAGTGGAGCGCAAGGCTCCGGCAAAAGCACTCTGGCCAAAGACCTGGCGGAAAAACTAAAATGGCCGCATTATTCCATCGGCGGTCTGCGGCGTGATGCTGCCAAAACCCGCGGTCTGACATTGGCTGAATACAATAAACTCGGCGAAAACGACCCGAAAACCGACAAGGAGGTTGATCTTTATCAAAAAGAACTTGGCGCGACAAAAGATAATTTTATCATTGACGGCCGCACTTCATGGCACTTTATTCCTCGTTCTATTAAAATATATTTGGATTCCGATCCGGAAATTGCCGCCCAAAGAATTTTTAAAGACTTGAAAAAAAATGCCAATCAAAGAAACGAAGATGATAATCTCTCCAGCTGGGAAGATGTTTTAGCCAGTAATAAACAACGCCTGAAAAGCGATAAAAAAAGATATCAGCAATACTATGGCATCAATGTTTACGACAAAAAAAACTACGATTTTTATTTAGATACGACAAAAATGACCGGAGAAGAAGCTTTTAAACAAGTATATGAATATCTTGAAAAACATCTGGGGCAACATTAAAAAACATCGGCAATTCGCAATCTTTTCCATAAGTTCAATATTTTTTTACGGTTCTTTCTGGTTTCTCTTTCAATTAAATAATTTTCAATTAACCAATCCTGTCGGCAGCTATAGTAATTTAATAGCCGCTTTTTGGCCTTTTATTGCCTTTATTTTTATATTGCTTGGCAATTTATTGGCAATTATTTTTTTCTATAAACACTTGGCAAAGTTTTCTTTTCCCGCGCTCTTTGTTTTGTTTGTATTTATAAGTTTATTATTACTATTTTCCTTTCCGGTCGGAGCCACTGATATTTATTGCTACATTTTTCAAGGCCGAGTTTTTTCAATAGGTCATTTAAGTCCGCTCGTGACGCCATACCAAAAACTTTCCGGTGATTTATTTTATAATAGTTTATCCGGCTTGCAATGGACAAAAATCACCGCTCCCTATGGTCCGCTTTTTATAATGATCGAATCGGGATTGAGCGCCCTGTTTAAAAACAATTTGATTGCCACCCTGATAACATTTAAAACTTTCTTTTTTCTAATAAACACCTTAAATGCTTATTTGCTTTATCGCTGGTTCGGTAAAAAAGCTTTCTGGTTTTATGCTTTTAATCCCTTAATTATATTTGAATTAGTTATAAACGGACACAATGATTCAATAATAATATTGCTTCTGATTATATGTTTTTATATCTTCAAAAAAGCGACGAATAATCCCGGTTTTAAATATTATATACTGGCGTTTATACCGCTTATGGCTTCTGTTTTGGTGAAATATACCAGTTTAATTATTTTACCGTTTTTCTACTTAATCTCTTTGTCGGCAATAAAAACTGCTTCAGCCCGAATAAAATATAGTTTCTCATTGTTTTTAATAATGGCCCTAATGATATTTTTAAGTTATATTCCTTTCGGCGCAAACATCTATAAATCCCTACAATCAACCATAAACCAATTTAATTTAACCAGCGAAATATTTATATCCCCGTTAATTTTAATTTTCCAAGCCGTTGCCAGTTATTGGCACTTGTATAACTATGCTTCTTTGGCGGCCATTGCCAGCCGAATTATATTTATTATTTTTTATATTTGCTTAATTTTTAAAGCTTGGCCGCGGCGACCACGGCAAAATACAGAAAATGACAGTTTTTTAGCCTTTATCAAATACTCCACCTTGGCTTTTGCCGGTTTTTGCGCCTGCTTTTTTACCTGGTTTATGCCATGGTATTTATGCACATTGTTATTAATGTTAATTTTATCTTTGGCTATTTTTTCCCAAAAACAACAAAAAGACGAACAAATAGAGAAATTAATAACTACAGGAATATATTTTATAAGTATTTACGGGATAGTAATTTATGTTATTCTGCGTTAATAATTTTGCGCCTATTTTTGGCCTATTTTGCAGATAGCGGATCAAATATTGACAAAAAATAGTTTTATTTATAAGATAGGTATTGCTAATAATTTATTAAGTAAAAAAGCGCTAAATCATAGTAATTTGGGCAGCGTCTTATTTTTTTAAAAATATGGAAGAAAAAAAGGAAACCGAACTGAAGCCAGGCATGACCGTTCGTATTTATCAAAAAATCAAAGAATTAAATGCTAAGGGCGAAGAAAAAGAAAGAGTCCAATATTTCGAGGGCTTGATTATCGCACGCAAACACAAAAAGGAAATTGGTGCTACTATCACTGTTAGAAAAATTTCTGATGGCGTTGGCGTAGAAAAGATTTTCCCGTTGAGTTTACCGACTATCACCAAAATAGAAATCAAAAAGATTGCCGAAGTTAGACGAGCAAAATTGTATTACTTAAGAGATGGATCTAACAAAAAGAAATTGAAAGAAAAAGTTGTTAAAGCCGAAAAATAAAAAAATACCGGCGGGATATTTTATCCCGTTTCCGGGCGGGTGGCGAAACTGGTAGACGCACAAGCTTGAGGTGCTTGCGGAGTAAAATCCGTGGAGGTTCAAATCCTCTCTCGCCCACCAGACACACCCAATAAGGGCAATTAGCTCAGTTGGTTAGAGCACCTCGTTTACACCGAGGGGGTCGAGGGTTCGAATCCTTCATTGCCCACCAAAAAACAAAAACAGTCCGAAAGGGCTGTTTTTTGTTATTAAAAAACTTGTGCTATAATTAGATTAATATGAAAAAAATTCTCAGTAAATCCCAAAAGGACACTTTTAATTTCGGCAAAAAACTGGCAAAAGAATGCCGCGGTGGTGAAGTTTTTGCCTTACATGGCGATCTCGGCGCCGGAAAAACTTGTTTAACTCAAGGATTGGCCGCTGGTTTTAAAATAAAAGGACCAATAAATAGTCCGACTTTTGTCATAATGAAGCTTTATAAAATCAATGATCATAAAAGCATTAAAAATCTTTGCCACATTGATGCCTATCGCCTCGCCACAGCCGATGATTTGGCCGCTATTGGCGCATCAGAGTATCTAGGGCGAAATGATACTGTTAGCGTCATTGAATGGGCTAAGCAGGTAAAAAACATTATTCCGCCGCAAAGTATTAACATTGAGATAAAGCACAAAAACGAAAACGAGAGAGAAATAGAAATTAACTAATAACAAATTTATTATTAGTTAGCTGGTCCCATGGGGTTATTAACCACATGATAAACTATTTTGGATTCCTCACTTAACCCAAGAGTTTTTAAATCATAAGATCCGCCCACAATAACATACTCACTTTCTTGCGGTTTTTCACAACAAACATACTCACCCACACTTGGATGTTCCAAATAAACTCTTTCTTGTTTAGATGCTGCTAACTTTTTTATAGCTATTTGAATATCTCTTTTATAGCTATCGGCAATTATCATGTTTGAATCGCTCATAATTTTAAATTAAGCAAAAACTATTGTTTTTTTATTTTTTTGTATGTAGCTCTCCAGTTGTTCTTTAACATCGGCTAAATTATTCTTGTCTGATCTATACTGCGTAACATTGCCGAAATTATCATCCTCCTTGTAAGGATCCTCACCGGATAAATATATCTCTTTTGCATCGCCGAAATCTATAATAATCGGATTACCAAGTTCATTAATCATAATGTTACCATAATGAAAATCGCGATGAAAAATATTAGCCTTTTCGTTTAGAGTATTAATAATGAATTCTAATTTGTTTAAAAAGGCAGAAACATCAAAATCTTTAGGCAGATCGTCGTATTTATTCTCTTTAATTAAATCTTTAATTGAAAATCCCTCAATTTTCTCCATAAACAGAAAATCCCCACCTACGGTTTCTTTGGCATATAGCGGTTTTGGAACAATATTAAAATCAATACCTATAGAACGCAAAAACTCTGGATTCGATAAATTATCTAATAAAGACAATTCGGCTTTTGCTCTGTTATATAATTTTATGTTTCTAGCATGTGTTTTCCCGGGACGGATAGCCTTAACGCAAATCGTATTGTTTTCCTCTAAAATTAAAATATCAGCCGTTGAGCCACCGTTGATATTTTTACCTTTTCTATCAATATCCGAGCTCCATTTGTCAATAATTTTATTTATAACTTTTTCGTAAAATCCGCTTTCATGTTCGGCTTGTGGTGTAATTTTTTCTCTAAAATTAAACATATTTTTTGGTAGCTTTTAAATTTAAATATATTAGCCAACAGACTCCAATCGTAATCATTGTGTCGGCCAAGTTAAAGACTGTAAAATATTTAAGGTCGAGATAATCAATTACATAACCATAATTAAAACGATCTAATACATTACTTATAGCACCAAATATAATAAATGTCAACGGTAAATATTCATTATTTTTATACTTCTTGGCTAATATTAAATAAATAGTTATAAAGAGTAGAATTAATATTATAGACAAAATAATCCAATTCAATAAAACACCGCCAATCGGCAAAGAAAAAGAAATATAATAATTTGGAGTAAAATTAAAAGTAAAGAAATCGCCAATTAAGTGGCGCGGCCAGGAAATAGCTTTGGAGCTAATTGAATTTTTGATAATACGATCAAAAACAAAAAACATAGCCATAATTATAAAGGCTATGTTTTTAATAAAAATATCTTTTGAAAAATATTTATTCATTTTCCTGCAATTTTGACTTGCAATCAACACAAGAGCTGGCAGTCGGACGAGCTTGTAATCTTTTAATATTAATCAAATTACCGCAATATTTACAAACGCCATAATTGCCGCCTTCAATGCGGGTTATCGCCTTTTCAATATCAGCCAATGTGTCTTCTAATACTTTTTCCGTAACGATGTTAGCTGAATATTCACTGATTTCTTGAGCGTTTTCATCTGGCTTATTGCCATACTCCGGAAATTTAGTTGAATAATTATCAACTTCATGCGGATCTTTATGTGATAAATCACCTAAATCTTTTAATATTTGTTTTTTTGTCTTTAATAAATTTTCTTTAATTTCATTCAAAACCTCGGCTTCAAATGATTGGCTGGACTTGTTTTCATTACTCATAATTTTACGATTATTCTTAATAATTGATAAAATTATTATAGCTTATCAAAAGGCCTTTGACAAGCCCAAAATAGTTTGCTAAAATTTTTTCAGTTAGTCTTGTCTAGACATTTTTTGTTTGGATCGGTAGCTCAGTTGGTTAGAGCGCCGCCCTGTCACGGCGGAGGTCGCGGGTTCGAGTCCCGTCCGTTCCGCAGTTTGTAATTTGCGGGTATCGTATAGCGGCTATTATGCGACCTTGCCAAGGTCGAGATAGGGGTTCGACTCCCCTTACCCGCTCACAAAAATAAAAACAGCTCCGAATACTCGGGGCTGTTTTTATTTTTGCTAAAGCTGAGTTGGGGGAGGCGAACTGGTGGAAATGAGCCAAGCTAAAAATTGTTTCAGTCAATTTTTAGTGCGGGCGAATGTCGGGTAAAGCGAGCTAGCGTAGCTTTAACCGCCACCCAGGACAACGAAGTCCTGTCGGAAGACAGGACGAGGCGAAACTCCCCTTACCCGCTCATAACAGGAAAAGCAGTCTTAATAGAGGCTGTTTTTTGTTATCTAAGCCAATATCCAAAGGTTTGACCCGAGGTTTAAAATTATCTCTTTTCTTTCGGTTAAAGTGCCATTCTCAAATTTACTTTTAACATTAGTAGCAAAATTAAAAACCTCGTCTATTTTCTCAACTATTTTTAACCATTAAACCAAACATCAACAAAAAAGCCCTCAAAAAAATCGAGGGCTTTTTTAATTTATTTTTTATAATGTTTATTTGATTATTTAACGATAAATGTTTGTATTATAGATTTTATTTCTTTCATCCTTTCAATTATTTCTGAATTTTTAGCATCTTGAGCACTGCCGTATCCAAAAACATATAGCTTATTTTCTCCTAAATATGTTGGTTTTGGCCCTTCCATACCTTGGATTTTTTGCCATTGATTTTTTGTATGAACACTAATATTAAACAATGAATCTTGAGAAGGAAAACCAAAATCAATAGAGTCACTAGTGCCAAGCGACCCCCAGTTTAATGTTCTATTTTTAACGACATACCCTTTCCATGTTTGTGGAAATTTCAAAGAAAAATTATAGATAGAGTTAGTATATGTTATTTCTTTAGACTGACTAACGCTTTCAGTGCTAGTGCCAATCTGGACTGGTTCAACGCTTGTATTTTGTTTTAATTGATTTATTTGGTCTTGTAATTTAACTATCTCTAGGCTATTTTTTTCTTTTTCTTGCTGAATTAATTGATTAACTTGCTCATCAGAATATTTATTAGCACACCCAGAGAGCATTAACGCTAGAAACAACACGGGCAAAATGATAAATTTTTTCATAGTTTTTAATTTTAAATATTTTTATAGTTTTTAATTTTAAATATTTTTATTTTCCCACGCAAACACCTTTAGCAGCCACAACATATATTCCCCAAAAATCACCCATGCTAGTTTTAGCAAAAACACCAGTTTCTTTGTTAATTAAAAATGTTTCAACATTAGCATTACCGCCAGCCACTGTTTGTAAAATCAAACGACCATTATTATCGTAAATTTTATCAACTGGAATTTGTCGATCAGCTTGATACAAAACCTTTGGAGCTGTCGTATCCAAATCAACAAATGACACAGCACTATCAACTTCATTCGGATTGGTGGAAATTTTAACCACACAATCTAAATTGGTTTTATATTGAAAATCAGGAGCGCCAATTTCCTTACTATTGGTTTCTGGAATGTATTTTAAATTGCTAGACGCGGCACAGCCACCGAGAAATAATGATAAGCACAAAATAAATATAATTTTTTTCATAGTTTTTTTATTTTATTAACACTTTTATTATATCACAAAAGACAAAAAGCCACAAAATCCAAGTTTTACTTATTATTTCTTTGCTGTTATACTAAATACGTATGATTGAATTTATAATAAAACAACTTACGGTTTTTATTGTCTTTTTTACCGCCAAACTCGGTTATTTTGGCGTATTGTTTTTAATGGCGCTAGAATCGTGCAATATACCGATACCGTCCGAAGTAATTTTGCCGTATGCCGGATTTTTGGTGAATAACAATACCATGAATATTCATCTAGCATCTTTAGCCGGTGGTCTTGGTTGTCTTTTAGGTTCAATTGCTTCTTATTTTCTCGGACAAAAACTTGGCCGACCGTTTTTATGGAAGTATGGTAAATGGATATTAATTTCTCACCACGATTTAAATCGCGCCGACCGTTTTATCACAAAATATGGCAATGCTACTTATTTCTTTTCCCGTTTGATGCCGGTGGTTCGAACTTTCATCTCTTTTGTGGCTGGCATTTCCAAGGGCGATTTTAAAAAATTCTGTCTTTACACTTTTATCGGCTCCTGGATTTGGAGCTATATCTTAATTTATGTTGGCGTCAAAATGGGCCAAAATTGGGATAAGTTAGGACCTCTTTGGGACCGCTTCCATGAAGTTATAATTGTTCTAATAATTGGAGCTGTTATCTGGCACGTTGTCCGCGGTTTTAAAAACCACGAAAAACCGGAAATACAACAATAATTGTTATTTTATGAGATATGTCTTTGTTGTTCAAGGCGAAGGCCGTGGCCACATGACTCAAGCAATCGCCTTAAAAGAATATTTAACAAAAGCTGGGCATGAGGTCAGCGGAGTTTTAATTGGTAAAAGCGCCGGCCGAAAAATTCCTGATTTCTTTTATGAACAAATTGAAGCGCCGGCCGAAACTTTTTTAAGTCCAAATTTTGTAATGGACAAACAAAAACAAGGTTTAAATTTAACTCATACTATTTGGTATAATTTAAAAAATTTAGAAGAATATCGACGCAGTCTTAATTTAATTGATGAACATTTAAAAAAATGGCAACCGGATTTAATTATCAATTTCTATGATCCGTTAATTGGCATTTACTCTTTAAAAAACAAAATGTCGACGCCCCTCATTTGTATTGGGCATCAGTATTTTTCCTTGCACCCCAACTTTAATTTTCCGGCCGGAAACCTAGTGAAAAAAGCTGTTTTTCAACTTTTTACTCGATTAACCGGCTATGGCTCAACCGCCAAATTGGCCTTATCATTCAAAAACTTTCCTGACTTGCCGCAAAAAAATCTTTTTATTATGCCACCGCTATTACGTCCTGAAATCAAACAGCTAACAACCGAGCGGCAAGATCATATTTTAATATATATCCTAAATTCCGGCTATGCCGATGAAATTCGCGCTTGGCAAATCAAGCATCCGGAAATAAAAATTAAAGTATTTTGGGATAATCATGAATTCGGCGACAATTATTTCCCGCAACCAAACCTAAGCTTTCATTTAATCAACGCGGAAAAATTCTTGGAAGCCTTAAAAACTTGCCGCGGCTTTATGTCCACAGCCGGCTTTGAATCGATTTGTGAGGCCGCTTTTTTGGGTAAACCAATATTTTTACGTCCGACAAAAAAACATTTTGAACAAAAGTGTAATGCGCTTGATGCCGAACGCTCCAATATCGGAATCAAAGATGAATACTTTGACTTTGATAGATTCATAAAGCACATCGAAAACTACGACACCAAACAAACTGAATTTAAAAATTGGGTTGAGCAAGCCGAAAAAAAGTTTTTGGAAATTATTGAAAATAAAACCAAAAAACAAAATTAAAAATCTCTGCAACAAAAAAACCGCCTCAGTAAACTTGAGCGGTTTTTTATTTAAACAAGGTTTTGGCGAAATCCCAATATTCCGGATAGCCGGAAATCTTTTTCAAATACCACCATTCTACGCCCCACATATATATTTTTTTAAAATTAACATTAATGGCAAATTGAACATTGGCTTTAAATTGATCAATGCTAAACGATTTGGCCAATTCCTTGTCTGATAAGTCCTGCATGCGGCCGTCAGCCACCCAGGGCTCAGCCTGAAGTTCCATAATCATCCTATTTTCCGGCTTGATCCCGGCACGATCCGCCTTGAATCGATAAAAAACAGCCGGAAACGGATAGTGCAAATAACCAAGCCAGCTATTGTAAACCACGCGATACATAGTTGTACCAAAAATATCGCCAATTTTTGCTTCGCTGGTCCAAAAACTAAGCTCACCGGATCCGGAAATAATTATCTGTCGCTTATCAAGTTCTTTGACTTTGGCCACCTCGCGGCGTAAAAAGTTTTCATCAGCCGGCAAGCACTCGCCAAAAACATCAAGCAACGGTTCGTTTTCAACTTGCCAATAAATAACTTCGGGGCGATCTTTATAACGAGCGACGACTTGCGAAATCATGCTAATAGTAGCTTCTTGGCGGTCAACCACAGATTTTTCTTTGGCCCAAGCCGGGGCATGGCATTCCGGCCAGCGCGGTGTACGTTCACCGATTGTTAAAATAAATTTAACACCGCGCGCCGCACCCTCATTTAACATATAATCAACATCGGAAAAATCAAAAACACCTTCCGCTTTTTCCAGATCGTCCCAATAAACCGGCAAGCGCACTTCTTTAACTTGCAAATCATCGAGTATCGCCAAATAGGTTTCGCGCCAATCAAGTCCTAGCAATTTCGCAAATTTTTTGGAATAAGTCACACCAAAATAATTCGGCTGGTGTTCCAGCGTAATTTTGGCCGGATAATTTTTGGCATATTTTAAAAATAAAACAACAATAAAAGCCAGAAATATAATAGCCGCTAAAATAATCCAAAATCTTTTTGCCATAGAATTAAAGCACAATATAATACAAGCCGACACTAATTAAAATAATTGCCAAAACTTTTTTTATTATAATTAAACGACTGATGTCCTCCTTGATTATTCCTGGACGGAAAATTGTTAACAGCCAGCCGAAGATCAATAAAAATCCATATTGCACGCCTTGCAAGGCATTAATGATTGCTACCGGTCCCAAAAAAATCGCATAATTTTGCAACACAAAAGCGATTGAGCCAATCGCTTGATTTCCCAAAATTAAAAGTCGGCGGCTAAACTTTTCCGTTTTTGGTCCGGCATGAAAACTCGCCAAAATATCAGCTCGGTCTTTGGAGCGCAATAAAAATAATAAGGCCAAAAACAAAGCCCCGATCCTAATCCAAATAAAACCGCTAATCGGATCTTGCGTGCTATAAATATATTTAGTTCCGACAAACGACAAGGCAAAAAGCAAACCGGAAAGCAATGAAAAATAAAAAGCACTTTTATCAAGAAATAGTTTTTTATTTTTGCCCGAAGAAATTGTGGCGATTAAAAATATACCGCCAAGCATAAACGACATTCCCAGCCATTGCTTATCAGAAAAATTACTTTGCAAAAATATATAAGAAAAAATCACACTAAAAACCGCCACGAAACCGCCGATAATAACCGTAATGCGCGAAGCCTCCCCGCGCCGCAAAGCCTCAAACATAAATACCAGTGAGGCGCAAAAAGCAACGCCGCTGAGTAGAGCCAAAATTAAACCGTTCCAACCAGGCCACGACAAAAACCAAGGAGTCGCCAATAAGACCACGGAACTTAAAGCGCAAATTAAAAAAGCATAGACACGGCTATTGAATAAAAATTTATCCAACAAAAACTTATCAACTTCCGCGCTGATTGCCAAAAGAAAATAGGCCAAAATTGTAATAAGCAGCCATGACATAAAAATTATAACAAACGAACATCGTCAATCTCATTAACCTTATGATGCAAAACAATGTTTTCAATATTATAAGTTCCCATTTTCGGCGCATTCAAATAACCGCGCATTGCCGCTTCGGCCAACCAGCCCGAATCTAAAAAGTCAAAAAGCCATTCATCAACATAATTCGGATTTTTCATATCAACAGCCGCACCAATTCCGAGCAACCAGCGACGATTATATTCTTCTTGCGATCCGATCGGCTCCGTCATAATTATCGGCAAACCCAAGCCGCTATAAAAACTTAACTCTGACGGCTTAGTCCATAAAATATCAGACTCGCGCAAGACCATGTTTAACTTTTTAAAACTCTCCATTTTATCTTTATCAAAAATTATTTTTACATTTTCATTGTTATGCAAAAATAAATCTTTCAAAACCTTGCTGTAATAATCAAAAACATCTTGCCGGCATCCGGCTACCAAATTAAAACGAATTTTACTTTCCACTAATTTGTTCTTTAATTTTTTTAAAATTAAAGTGCCCAAATCTCTTTGCGCGCCGGCGCCGCCAATGGCAAAAGTTACAGTTAATGGCCGCCACGGTTCTTCGATTTTGCAATCTTCCGCGCAAAGATAAGCTTCGAGCAATTTGGCATATTTTTTACGATACACGCCCTTGGGATCTAAAACTGCCAAGCGCTTATAAACGTCAACTTTTAAAAACTCCCAATCATCAATCCCAATATTTTCCTTCGGCAAAGGAAAGCCGGTGGCAAAAATATTTTCGGCTTTTACTCCATATAAAACCAAACGATCTTTAACGCGCCGATTCGGTACCAAAAATTTAATTCTAGTATTAAACGGATCGAGCGGCGCCCAAGAACGCGATACGTCAGCATCGCAAACCACTAAATATATTTCACCTTTATAATTATAATATTCAGCACAATATGCCCCAACAAAAAAAGTGGACACCAGCGGTAATGGATTTTCATTAAGTCTCTCAATTAGATTCTTGCCGATGCCCTGTTCGATTTTTTTATAAAAATATTTTTCTTGCAAACTTGGACTCGATAAATCACGATGCGGATAAAATGGCGGAATTTTTTGAAAAAGATCCATTAAAGAAAAGGCCCAGCCGCCCAGTATCGGAATTTTTTTAAAATAAGATAAAAGTTCGTATTGTTTTAAACTGCTGCGCCAATATTCTTTCTCCCAATCAGCAATACCTTCATAATCATTTATGGTTATGACCTTCCCTTCAGCCATATTCAAAAATGGATAAGCCGCTCGCTGATGGCCGTAGCCCATATCAGCTGACAACACATACATTTTTTCATGGTCCTTAAAACTTTTTTTTTCAATATCCATATAATTTATAATTATTACTTAATAAATTATATCACAAAATAAAAAAACCGCTAAATTGCGGTTTTAAAAAGAGCCAACTTCGTAAAAACGAAATTGGCTCAAAAGAATAAAAAACAAAATGAAAATTAAATATCAGAGACAACTTCTCTGCCACAAAGCTTACCACCGGAAACACCCTTAGCAGAGGCGCTGATACATTCAATCTGTAATCCAGCGCGACCGGGAAGCCAATGGATACAAGGAACAAGACCGCGACTATTACGTGAGCCGCTACATAAAGTACCGACTTCATCGCCAACATCGAGATGCTTTCCGGTTTGGCTATAATACATAATTTCCAAAAGCATTCTCTCAATTAAAGTTATTCCTTTAATGTTCTTTTCGGTTAATTCCTTGGCCGAAAGATTTCTTAAATTTTCTTCAAAATCAACCCTGTTGAAGATAACAACATAGTTATCATCAGCAACGCGATCATTAACAGAAAATTCTCCATTCAAATCCTCGGAACAATTAATATAGACATCAAAAAATTGATGCATGGCCGTCACAATACGATTCGGTGTCAAACACTTGGCAACAATAATGGCAAAATGTTTGTTTGGATCGTAAAAAGAAGGAATAATTATGTTGGAAAAATCAACATCAAGATTAAAGTAGTCGTTATAAATTTTAGACCAAGCCAACTCAGGTGTTTTGCCAAATAGCTCAATAATCGTATTAATGAGTTTTTGCGCTTCACCATACTTTAGCTTAATAGGCATACCATCTGCCTGATCAAATATTTCCAGCAACTTAACTATTTGTTTGTCAGCCGCTGTCTTTAATTTTTTGCCCGCAAGTTTTTCTGCTATTTCTCTGTTCATCTTCACTAAACCACTCACTGGAGCGGTCTGGTTGTCCATTGAAACTTCTTCTAAGCTTCTCATGCTTGGAGCCATAACTACTTTTAAACCATTTTCCATAACGTCAATATTATTGGTTTCCATATTAGTATTATTCAGTTTTAAAATAACGTTTTTATCAACCCTTGATAAATAGGCCAATAATCACAATGGATTATTAGAAGTAAATTATATCATATTTAAGAGAATAAGTCAAGTGTGCATCCAGATGGACTTGAACCATCGACCCCGGCCTTATAAGGGCCGTGCTCTAACCAACTGAGCTATGGATGCGTTATTTATTTTTTAGTTTATCACTGGGAAATTAATTTATCAAGGCGACGCATCATTGAATTAATAATTTCTTCCGGCGGCAACATGGCCATGCCATTTAAATTAATATACGCCAAACGACGACCGCCGCTAGGCATAAATTCCTTGGCCAAATCGAGACAATTTATATTTTGTGCCGCATAAATCAAGGCCTTTTGCTGATAAAACACCACTAAAGCCTTGGCTTGCGGAATACCGACAATTAATTCTTCCAATACTGCCGCTAAATTTTCTTCCTTAAAATCAGCTCCCAGATCACCGTCGCTCAAAATAGACCAAATTATTTTACTGTCGCCGGTTTGCTGTAAATTGTTTAAAATTTTTCCCCACAACTTCAGGGAATTAAAATCACGCGAACGATAAAGATGATTAACTATTTCCTCGCGCCGGCCACCGGCCGCAATCAATTCCGAAGTAACCGACAAGGCATGTGGCGATAAATTTCCGGTTTTAAAACTTTTTGTTTTGGAAATAATACCGCATAAAAGACAAGTGGCGATATCGGCATCGATTTCCTGCTTTTGATAATCTTTAAATAACTCAAATAAAATTTCAGAGCTTGCTACCGCATTTAATTCCACAAAATTAATTTGGCCAAATTCCTCATTGTGAAGGCTGTGATCAATATTAATGATGGTAGTTTTATAAAAGAACTCGATGTGGTTATCATAAATTTTACCCAAAGATTCAAGATCGGAAACGTTTACAGTTATAATTAAATCATATTTATAACCGGAGCTGGCCGTGCTGACGTCATCTTTATTAAACCAACCCTCCTTGGGAGAAATAATAAAATTAAGATGATTTTCTTCAACCATATACTTAATTTGGTCAACTTTAGCGTTGGTGATATCTAAAGAAACGATAAATTTAGCCAAATTATTCAAAGAACTTTGTACCTCGGCAAAACCCGGCAAAAATGAAAAGACTCGATTTTTGTCCGACATTGCATTATCGGCCACAATATCCACATTTTTGCCAATTTTTTTAAGAAATAAATAAAAAGCCAAAGCACTGCCCAAAGAATCGCCGCTCCAATCCGAAGGGAAAGTCAGCAGAATATTTTGCGCTCGTTCAATTTGATTAAAAATTTGTTGTTCTTGGCTAATCATTTATTCCAAATTATAAATTTCACCGACAAAAACCGGAAGAAATCTTTCTACTATAACTTGAATATTGCAAAGCGTCAAGAATTGACGAAAAAAGGGCTTTTTGGTATTCTATTTCTATATGACTTTAAAGAACTATCTAATTATCATGGGTGTCACCACGACATTAATCTGGGGACTTTTTTTATTGCTTATAAATATAATTAATCCTTTCACCACCAACGTTTTGGGGCTGACACTTTTTTATTTAATTTTATTTTTAGCTCTAAGCGGCGCCATCGCCATTATCGGATTTTTTATTCGTTTCAAATTATTAAAAAAGGATATGATATTTAATTCCGTTAAAACGGCATTCCGCCAATCCTTTATCTTTTCCTTTTTAATTATTGCCATTCTCCATCTATTATCACAGAAACTTTTCAGCTGGTTTAATTTGTCTCTTCTAATTATTATTTTGAGTTTAGCCGAATTCCTAATGCTTGATCGGCGACGCCATCCTAAATCATTATAAAAACTGGATCCCCGCCTACGCGAGGATGACACCGAAAAAATATGAAAAATAAACTGCAAGAACTAAAAAAAGAAGTCTTGAGCCAAATCGAAAACATAAAAAATAACGAATTGCTGCATGAAATCGAAAATAAATATCTTGGTCGTCAAGGCGAATTGGGCGTTATTTTAAAAAATATCAAAGATCTAGGCGATGAAGCCCGCCGTGAAGCCGGCCAAATTGCCAATGAAGTTCGCACCGAGATTGTGAGCAAAATAGAAGCTGCTAAAAAAGCCTTGAATAAAGATCAGTCCGTCGAAAATTTGGTTGATGTAACTCTTCCTGGGGCCAGCATGAAACGCGGGCACTTAAGCCCATTAACAGTTGTCCAAAAAGAAATGGAAGATATTATGACTTCGATGGGGTTTATAGTTTTGGATGGTCCGGAATTAGAAAGTGATTATTATAATTTTGAGGCAATGAATATACCGCCACATCATCCGGCACGCGACATGCAAGATACTTTTTATATCGACAAAAAAAATAAAGACGGCGAATATGATATGGTTTTACGTACTCACACCTCTTCTGTCCAAGTTCGAGCTATGCAAAAACATGGCGCACCGCTTTATGGTATCGCGCCGGGACGCACTTACCGCTGCGAGGCTACCGACGTTCGCCATGAACATACTTTTTATCAAATGGAAGGCTTAGTAGTTGATAAAGATATAAACTTTGGCCATTTAAAATATATTTTGGAATTAATCGGTAAAAAATTGTACGGACCGGAAACAAAATTACGTATGCGTCCAAAATTTTATCCTTTTGTGGAACCGGGTTCTAATATGGAATACACTTGCTTTTTATGCGAAGGCAAAGGTTGCCGCGTTTGCAAACACACCGGTTGGCTGGAGATTGGCGGCTGCGGTATGATCCACCCGGAAGTATTAAAAGCCGGCGGAATTGATCCGGAAGTTTATTCCGGTTTCGCCTTTGGTTTTGGTTTAACACGTCTAGCCATGTTGAAATATAAAATTGACGATGTCCGTTTGTTTAACAGCGGCGATTTAAGATTTATAGAACAATTCTAAAAACAAACATATGTTATTATCACTAAATTGGTTAAAAGAATACGTTAATATTCCAAAAAGTTTAAGCGCTGAAGAATTAGCGGAAAAAATGACTTTACACACAGTTGAAGTAGAAGGTATTGAAAAAGAAGGCGAAAAATTTAAAGGAATTGTAGTGGGAGAAATTTTGGAAGTAAAAAAACATGGCAATGCCACTCATTTGCAAATCGCCGAAGTTAATATCGGTAAAACTAAATTAACTATCGTTTGCGGCGCGCCAAACATCGCCCCCGGTCAATTAGTTCCAGTCGCAACTGTCGGCACTATCATGCCGGGAGGTATGGAAATTAAGGAAGCTGAAATCCGCGGCGAAAAATCATTCGGCATGTTATGCGCTGAAGATGAATTAGGTCTCGGCACAGATCACAGCGGCATTATGATTTTGGAAAAAGCTAAAATCGGACAAAGCTTGGCTGAATATTTAAAATTGGATGATATTATTTTGGAAGTTGATAATAAATCTTTATCAAATCGACCTGATCTTTTTTCTCATTATGGAATCGCCCGAGAAATCAGCGCTTTTTTAGATGTAAAATTAAACGAGTTGAAATTAAAAAAAATCAAAGCCGACCATGGAGATAAACATGCTAAGTTAGAAAAACTTGATGTTAAAATTGAAGATAAAAATTTATGCCCGCGCTACATGGCCGTAAAAATTAATGGGGTAAAAATTGCCGATTCACCGGCTTGGCTACAAAAAAAATTAATTTCCGTGGGCGCTAAACCAATTAATAACATTGTTGATATCACTAATTACGTAATGCTATCTATCGGACAACCATTGCATGCTTTTAACGCCGATGTTGCCGATAAAATTATTGTTCGCCCAGCCAAAAATGAAGAATTAATTGACTGCCTGGACAACAAAGAAAGAAAACTGAATAATAGCAACTTAGTAATCGCCAACGGCGAAAAGGCCATGGCTATTGCCGGCATGATTGGCGGAAAATTTTCCAGCGTTACCGCCGAAACAGAAAATATTATTATTGAAGCCGCCACTTTTAACGCTTATTCTGTCCGTAAAAGTTCCGGCGCCCTAACCTTGCGCACCGACGCTTCTGTGCGTTTTGAAAAAGCCTTGGATGTTAATTTAGCCGAAGATGGTTTAATGCTGGCTATCGAATTAATTTTGGAAATTTGTCCGGAAGCTAAAATTGCCAGTGAAATAACGGACATAAAACAAGACGCTCCGGAAATAAAAGAAATTACTTTTGATTTAAATTGGTTGGAAAAATTATCTGGAAATAAAATCGAAAAGAAAAAGGCCACAGAAATTTTAAGCAAGCTTGGTTTTATAATTAATGCCGATCCTGAATCTGATAATATTTTAAATATAATTATTCCAAGCTGGCGCGCCACTAAAGACATAAAGATTAAAGAAGATTTAGCCGAAGAAATAATGCGTATTATCGGTTATGATGATTTTCCGATTCAAGTGCCTTTTATTAAAATGGCTCCGGCCGAAACCAATCGCGATAGAATGATTGAAAGAAAAATAAAAGATATTTTATCCAAAGAAAATGCTTTAAGTGAAGTTTATAATTATTCTTTTGTCGGTGAAGACGATCTAAAAAAGATTAACATGGATTTTTCCACCTACATTAAATTGGCCAATCCGATTTCCAAACAACACACCTTAATGCGTCAAAATTTAAGCCTTGGCCTAATAAATAATATAAAAACCAACCAATACAAATACGACGACCTTGCCTTGTTTGAGGTTGGTACAATTTTCTTAAACGTTCCAGGCGAATTCAAAAAACATAATAGCAGCGAAGAAACTCTGCCACATCAAGAAAAAATGGTTAGTATCGCCCTGGCCGGAAATAATGATCAACTTTTTTCTCAAGGCAAAAGCATTGTTACTAACTTTTTAATGAGCTTAACCGATCTAAGCGTCGATGTCGCTTTCTTGCCGACAGATTTAATTATTGGCTACGCTGATGCCACCGAAAAAGCCGTCATAAATGTTAATGGAAAAAATATCGGCACCATCGCCAAAATTGATGCCAATATTGGAAAGAGTTTCGGCCTTAAAAAAGATGCTGTAATTATAGAAATGGATTTTAAAGATTTATTGCTTTTGAGCTTCTTGGAAAATAATAAAAAATATAATGATATCCCGAAATTTCCGCCAATGGTACGCGACTTAGCTTTTGTCATTGACCAAAAAATATTATATAATGACATTAGAAATGAAATTAAAAATTTTCATGAATTGATAAAGAGCGTTGATCTGTTTGATGTCTATGTCGGAAAAAATCTCGGTGAAGATAAAAAGAATCTAGCTTTTCATATTATCTATCAATCAAACGACCGCACTTTAACCACAGAGGAAATTGATGAAATCCAAAAAAATCTAATTGAAAATTTAGAAAAAAGATTCGAAGCTCAAATTAGAAACTTTTAATAATCATCTGTTATTCCGGCTTGCCACGTAAGTCCGGAATCCAGAATACAAATTTATGTTCGCAACAAGTCGTGATATTTTAAACTGGTTATTGGGTGTATCAATCTTTGGTGTAGCCGTTTTTATCTGCTGGTCGCTTTATTATTTAATCGCCACTATGCGCAGCGTTTATAAAGTTATTGCCCAGATTGCAGATGCTGCCGAAAAAATTACTAGTCTGACCACACTTTTAAGAGAAAAGATTGAAAGCGGCGCTCAGATTATAGAAGGTTTCGGTGAAAAAGTTAATGATTTATTTAGTACCATCAAAGATAAATTAAACAATACCAGCTCATATTTAATGATTGTCGGCGAAGTTTTAAAAAAGATTTTTGACTTTATGCAAGATAAAAAAGATAGAACTAGAAGCAAAAAAGAATAAATTATAACAACAGAATTTGAAACATAAAAAAACTCCCGTCGTATGATGGGAGTTTTTTAATTCTTGTCATTCTGACGAAAGTCAGAATCTATTTATAGATTCCGGATCAGGTCCGGAATGACAAATTCTATTTATTTTGTATAACCGCATTTCTTACTGCACTCAATTCCATCCTTGCCTTCAATTAATAGAGCGCCGCAATCCGGACAAACTTCGCCGGTCGGTTTACCCCAATAAGCATTTTTACATTTTGGATAAGCTGAACAAGCATAGAAAGCGCCGCGACGGCTAAACTTTTTTACAATCGTTCCTTCGCCGCATAAGGGACATTTTATTTCCGGACCGCCATCTTCATTTATATTTTTAATATTCTTACAAGTCGGATAACTGGTGCAAGCTAAAAATGGACCGAACTTGCCATTTTTTACAGCCATTGGCGAGCCGCATTTATCGCAGATTTCGCCTTTGTGTTTTTCTTGCAAGGCGTTTAATTTTTCTTCCATGGCCGGGCTAGTTTCAGTTTTTTTAGCACCGCCCATCGACTTAATATTTTTACATTCCGGGAAATTACTGCAAGCCAAAAACTTACCAAAACGACCAGTTTTAACAATCATCGGCGAGCCGCATTTATCGCAGATTTGATCACTTTTTTCTTCTGGCATAATATTATTTTTGTTAACCTCCTGGTATTTGTTTTCCAGATTGAGGTGGAAGGGATTATAAAAATTTTTAATTACTTCAACCCAATTTTTGTCGCCCTCGGCAATGTGGTCGAAATTATTTTCCATTTCAGCAGTAAACTTATAATCAATCACGTGTGGAAAATGTTCTACTAATAAATCAACTACCACAAAAGCGATATCGGTCGGCGCCAAACGTTTACCCTCATCTCGAATTACATAATTACGATCGATAATAGTGGAAATTGTCGGAGCATAAGTTGAAGGACGACCCACACCAAATTTTTCCAATTCTTTAACCAGGCCGGCATCAGAATAACGAGCTGGCGGTTGAGTAAAATGTTGCACCGGATCAAGCATTAATAAATTTAATTTCTCATCGGCAATTAAATTTGGCAAATCTTGATCTTTGGTTTGCTCCGGATAAACTTTTAAATATCCTGGAAATTTTAAAATTTGGCCGCTTGCCCGAAAACCATATTTATCATCTGAACTAATAATTTCTACGCTGGTAGTATCAAGAATTGCTTCCGGCATTTGTGTCGCTAAAGATCTCTGCCAAATTAATTTGTATAATCGATATTGGCCCGGATCTAATTTTTCTTGCAAAATTTCCGGAGCATTGGCCGCTTCAGTCGGACGAATCGCTTCGTGCGCCTCTTGTGCACCCTTACTTTTGGTTTTAAAAACGCGGCCGGATTTTAAAGCATATTCCGGACCATAAGTTTTATTTAAATAATCCGAAGCATCACCGATAAATTTACTGGATAAATTAAGCGAGTCGGTTCTCATATAAGTAATGAAACCGAGTTCATATAATTTTTGCGCCAAGGTCATGGTTTGCTTCGCGCTAAAGCCCAACATACGGTTTGCGACTTGCTGTAAAGTTGAAGTGGTAAAAGGTGCCGGCGGATTTTTCTTGGCAGATTTTTTATTAACGCCGCTAACCTTATAATCCAATTTTTTAATCTCACCTGTCAGCACATCGGCTTGTTCCTGATTTTTAATAAAAAATTTATCAATCACCTTGCCGTTAATATTGTGTAAGCTCGCTTTAAATTTTTCTGCATCACTTCCTAAAGCGCTAAAGTCGCCGGCGATAGTCCAATATTCATCCACTTTAAAATTTTTAATTTCGCGTTCACGTTCGACAATCAGTCTGACTGCCACACTCTGCACGCGACCGGCTGAGAGCCCCTTAGCGACTTTCTTCCATAAAAAAGGAGATAACTCATAACCAACCAAACGATCCAGCACGCGACGCGCCTGTTGGGCATCAACTAATTTTAAATCAATGGTACGCGGCTTAGCCAAAGCTTCAGTAATCGCCCCTTTGGTAATTTCATGAAATACAATTCTTTTGGCCTTGGTCGCATCCAGTTTTAAAGCTTCGGATAAATGCCAAGCGATCGCTTCTCCCTCGCGATCTTCATCAGACGCCAAAATAACTTCATCGGCTTTGGCCGCTAAAGCTTTTAAATTGCTGACAGTTTTTTTGGCTTTCAGAGGAACAATATATTTCGGCACAAAATCATGTTCAATATCAATGCCCATTTCACTTTTCGGCAGATCACGAATATGACCGAATGAGGATTCAACCTTATAATTTTTATCTAAAAATTTAGCAATGGTTTTGGCTTTGGTCGGCGACTCAACAATAATTAAATTCATAATAATAAATCTTAATCTAACTTAAAATATACTCTCCGGCGCCGGCATTTTTTACGATTCCGCGCAATTCCAATATACTCAGTGTACTATTTATATTTTTAGTGTCAAGCTTGGTTAAGCGGATAATCTCATTAATATGCATCGGCAAATCTGACAAAATTGAAAAAATTTTATTTTCGATTTCATCCAATTCCGGCTTAACTCTGGAGCAAGAAAAAGTTTTTTTATTTGCAGCGGCAAAACCAAAAACTTCCAAAACATCATCGGATTTATTTACCAACTTGGCGCCATTTTTTATTAATTCATTCGGACCGATTGAATTTTCGGAAAAAATATTTCCCGGGACAGCCAAAACTTCTCGATTTTGGTCCAAGGCATAAGCTGCCGTAATTAAAGCTCCGGATTTTTGTTGCGCCTCAATAACCAAAACACCTTTTGACATGCCGGACACAATTCGATTGCGCAAAGGAAAATTTACCGGAAGCGGCGCTGTGCCCAAAGGAAATTCTGAAATAACGGCACCGCCGCCGGCTATAATATCTTTGGCTAAATTAATATTTTCCGCCGGATAAATACTTTTCCAATCCAAACCCGATCCTAAGACTGCCAAAGTTTTTCCGCCGGCATGCAAGGTTGCGACATGCGCTAAAGAATCAATGCCGCGCGCCAAGCCGCTGATAATACAAAAATTATTGGCAATTAAATTTGGCAATAAATTATTTATCGCTCTTTCGCCATATGCCGAATACTTTCGTGCGCCGATAACCGCCAAAGAAAAATAATTTTCATAATCCAAATTACCGCGATAATATAATACTGGCGGCGGATTATAAATTTCCGATAAAAACGGCGGATAATTTTTATCAAGAATTGTTACATATTTAATATCTTCCTCAACTAAACGCATTAAATATTTTTTCAAATCAAAATTGCGGCGCCAAACTAAAAATTCATCGACAATTTTTTCTTCAATTTTAGCATGCAATAAATCATGTCGGTTCGCTTTATAAGCAGTTTCTAAATTACCAAAATAATTCAAAAGCTTTTTAAATCGAGCCGGTCCGATTTTATTAAAACAATTGAAGGCAACAAAATATTCTCTCATACGCCAAACTAATTATTATTCTCAATTTAATCGATGATGATAAACAAAATTTATTTTTCAAAGCTTCGCCCGCTATTAATTTTTTAATCAAATTGCCCCTCCGAAAATTTGATAAAAATGTTAAAAACGAGCGAGGCTCCAAAAACTAAAAGCCCCGAACATGTTCGGGGCTTGGCAAAAAATAAAAATTAAATCTGAGCCGATATACCCGGAAGCAGTTCTTCAATACTTTTAAGTTCGGCGGCACTAAAATGTCCCAGCACAAACTTATCGGTCGGCATTTTTTCCTTTAACTCGGTTTTAATGCCAACTCGTATCCTTTTAAAGTTCTTGGTCTTTAAATAATTGATAATTGATTGCACGCCATTGTGTCCAGCGCTACTGGAATTTAAAGCTATTTTAAATTTTCCAAAATCAATATCCAAATCGTCATGAACGACAGTCAGAACATCGGTTAAATCAACGTCTTTTTTTTGGAATAATCCCATTTTTTTCGGCAATAAATGATAGTAATTCAAAATTGCCGCTATGGCTTCACCCGATCTATTCATAAAAGTTAAAGGCTTGACGAACAAATCGCCATTTTTTTCAAAAACATAAGCATTAAACTTTTTTTCCAAATGCCAATTAACTTCTCCTAAAACAGAATCTAAAATTTTAAAACCGACATTGTGTCTGGTTTTATCATATTGTGCACCCGGATTACCCAAGCCAACAATTATTTTCATACTTAATTTATACTAAAGAGGCTAAAATATTTCTAAACAAATATTTACTTTTTTATAAAGTCGTTTTGCGATTAGGACCGGCATCGCTGACACCGTGGATTTTTTTAGTTTTACTAATTTTAATATGTATCGGAGTTCCGGTAAAACCATATTTTTCCCGCAAACGATTTTCCACAAAACGCACATAAGAAAAATGAAGCTCGTCAGCATGACCGACGCGCAATTCAAATTTTGGCGGATTGATATAAGTTTGAGTCAATTCATAAATATGAGGATGTTTAACGCCCTTGCCTCTTGATGGTTTATGAATTTTAACGATGCGACTTAAAAAATGATCTAATTGCGAATCACTTAATCGCAATGATCGCGCATCGGCAATATTTAAAATTAAATCAAAAATCTTATTAACTTTTTCACCGCTAAGCGCTGAAATAAAAAGCAGCGGCGCCCACATTACAAACGGCAATTTACCATAAATATAATCGGTGAATTTTTTGGTATCACGCTCTTCAATTAAATCCCATTTGTTTGCCAAAATAATAAAACTTTTTCCGCTATCAACAATCTCTGAAATAAGTGAAGCGTCTTGATGGGTGATTTCCGAATTAATATCCAACATCAATAAAATAATATCTGATTTTCTCATGGACATCATAGACCGCGCAATACTGTGGCTCTCTAAACCTTTGCTTTTATGGCCATGCTTACTGATGCCGGCTGTATCAATCAAATTAATAATTCTGTCTTTATAAACTATTTCTGTATTCTGCGGTTCACGTGTTGTATGCGGCACATCGCTGACAATCACTCGCTCATAACCCAAAATGGCATTAAGCAATGATGATTTGCCGACATTCGGTTTACCAAAAATACAAACATTAACTTTCGGTAAAACTTCTTCCTCTTTAACTTTTGTTTTTTTTGCTTTTATTTTTTTAATTATCAAATCTAACAGATCACCCGTACCGGACCCGGTTGCCGAAGAGATCAACACCGGCTCACCTAAGCCTAATTTATTAAATTCGGCCGCATCGGCCCGATGTTTAAAATTATCAACCTTATTTACCGCCAACAATGTCTTGGAACCAAAAATTTTATTGCTCTTTAAAAAAGTGGCAATTTCTTTATCGGCCGGCAAAATACCGGTTTGGCTATCAACCAAAAAAACAATTAAATTAGCTTTCTTAAAAAAATCACCGACTTGTTTTTGCGTCTTAGTATCAATCGCATTTATTTTCATCAACTTCTTAGTCATTTTTTTACCGCTCAACAAATATTTTATATCAATCACGCCGGCAGTATCCACCAAAGAAAAAGACGTTCCTGACCATTCCACTAAGCCGACATTGCTGTCGCGCGTAGTATTTTCAATGTTAGAAACTAAAGCTTGATTTTTCTCCGTTAAACGATTGAACAAAGTTGACTTGCCGACATTAGTTCGACCAACAAGAGCAACTATTAATTCTTTTTCTTTTTCCATATTTTTAATGCCTATTTAATTAGATAAAGAAGATGAGGCCTGATTATTGTTTTGACCAACAATTAGGATAAAATCAGGGCGTACCTTCTGGGGATCATTCTTTATATCAGTTTTAATGTCATTAAGCAACCATTCTGGCAAATCCTTCGACAAAGCCGCGCCGGTCTTCACTTTTAAGACTTCCAAAGCTTCCGGTTTATCGCCATAAGTTAAGTCATAAATAGTAGTTTGAGCAAAATCTCTCTTGCTAGCGTTGCTTACTGCTGAAATGGTAAAATTGGCTGATTTTAATTTTTCTGAAACTACCGCCGCTAAACCGCTAATATTCGTGCCATTTTTTACTTCCACCGAAGCCGTTTCGTTAGTTTTTAATTCTTGATTATCAAGCTGGCTTGGCACCAAAGAATCAAAAATGTTTTGGACAAATGTGGCCATTTGGTTGAAATTTCCAGTCTTCGGCAATAAAATATAAGCACCATCAATTCCTTTAGAGGCATATAAAAAATTATCGGGTGAATCATCAAAAGATTCATTATGAATATTATCCTGGCCCATATCTTTAAATAAGCTCCAAAATTTTAAACCTTCCCAAATGCTAATATTAGTAGAAAAATGCTCGCTAAGTTGGGAAATAATATTACTGAGCATTCCCGGATGCAAAAGATTGTCTTTCTTTAATAACTTTTCCTTAGCGGCAGAAATTATTTTTTGCTGTCTTTTGCCGCGAGCAAAATCTGATCCTTCCAGACTAAGTGAATGGCGGCTTCGGGCATATTTTAACGCCGTCGACCCATCCATAACTTGCACGCCTTTATCAAAATGCAAATGTTCAAAACGAGAATAATAATCAGGATCATCTTCGCGGCCCTCAACCGGATAAGTATAATCATCAAAAGTATTTTCCACATCAACCGTAATTCCGCCCAATTCATCCACAATATTAACAAAACCATCAAAATCAACACGAACATAATAATGAACCGGCATCTGGAATAGTTCGCTTACCGCCTGCATTGTCACCGCGCCGCCATCTTGGCCATTTTTTTCCGCATAAGCATTAATTGAATTTATTTTTTGCCAAGCGCCACCGGAAACCGGAACAGATAGGTCGCGCGGAATTGAAAAAAATACCGCTTGTTTGGTGGACGGCTTTAAACTAACCAAAATCATCGTATCGGTTAAATAGGCGCCATCATGATTTTTTCCGCCCATACCTAACAAAAGAACGTTAACCCGATCTTCGCTTTCACCCATAACTTCTTTGTTAGGCGTATCAGTGAAAAGTCGTCCGACTATCGGCAGACGGGAATACCAGGACTCTGAACTATCACCGGTAATAATCATGGTCACTGAAAAAATAAAATAAACCGCCACTAAAAAACCAAGGACGTAAAAAATCTTGGCTAACTTTTCTTTTTTTTGAAGAGACCGTGCATGACGCGCCTCATCTTCGGTAATTTTTTCTTTAAAATCCAATTCTAATTCTGCCATAAAAAATATAAATATTCTTGCCAATTTCCTGGCAATAAAAAAATCGTCGCACGCTAGAAATTTTAATTAAATCATATCAAAATTATACACGAAAAACGGAAATTTTGACAATATCGATTCTTGATGTAAAATTAACTTATAAACACCAATAAATTATGGAAAATATAATTGTCAGTCCGCAAAACGAAAAGATAAAAAAAATAATAAAATTGCAAAAAGCGCACGAACGTAAAAAGCAAAACATTATTATTATCGAAGGAGAGCGGGAAATTAAAATGGCACATGATTGCGGTCTGGAAATTATAGAGTATTACTATTGCCCGGAAATCATGCCGGGAGCAAAAAAACCGCTATGGTTACTGGCGGAAACAATTATAGTTTCACCGATTATTTTTAAAAAAATCTGCTACAAAGAAAATCCGGACGGCTTTTTGGCCTTGGCTCGACCAAAATATTTAGAATTAAATGAGGTAAAATTAAGCAAAAACCCGATTATTATAATTTTGGAGGCCGTGGAAAAACCGGGAAATCTCGGCGCTATATTACGCACGGCGCATGCCGCCGGCGTTGACGCGGTTATTATTAATGATCCGCAAACCGATATTTACAATCCTAATGTCATTCGCGCCAGTATGGGTCATATTTTCAGCAAACAAACTATAGTGGCATCGATCGCCGATACAATAAAATGGCTAAGATTAAATAAAATCAATTCAATTGCCACCACTATAACCGCCAAAGATTATTACCATAAAACAGATCTAAAATCCCCTTTTGCCTTGATTATGGGCACAGAAAAATTTGGCCTTAGCCAAAATTGGCTGAAAGAAATCAAAAATAGCGTTAAAATTCCGATGAAAGACAATATTGATTCTTTGAATGTTTCTGTTTCTACTGCTATCATTATATATGAAGGTTTACGGCAAAGAAATTTTATTGACTTTTAAACATCTTTCTGATAAATTAAAAAAGCATTTTTTCTGTCCGATATATGCGCCTGTAGTTCAATGGATAGAACATCAGCCTTCTAAGCTGAATATGATGGTTCGATTCCATCCGGGCGTACAAAAAAATAATTAAATATTCAAAACTATGCCTTTTTTGGTCATTCTTGGAATAATTCTGTTAGCGATTTTAATTTGGGCTGCCAGCGATTTCTTCAATATTGTTTATCGCGGTTTTGCTCCACTTTTTCCGTTTTTTGTGACTAATACCAAAACGATTGATGCTATTTTGCACGGCATAAACCTTAAACCGAATGCCACCGTTTTTGAACTTGGCGCCGGCACAGCAAAATTTTTGCGCGCCGTGGAAAAAAATCAGCCACAAGCTAATTTAATCGGTGTTGAATATTCAGTTATTCCTTATGTTATCTCCAAATTTTTATTGAAGAAATTGAAGAGTAACATAAAATTGGTGCGTGAAGATTTGTTTAAAACTGATATTAGCCGGGCCGATTTGATTTATTGCTATCTAGTACCGGACATGATGGAAAAATTATCGGCCAAAATAAAAAAAGAATGCCGCCCAGGAACGCTAATTGTCAGTTATATGTTTTCCATACCGAATTTAAATGTCAAAAAGATTATTGATGAAAATAGAGAAATAAGTTATATTTACGAAGTATAATTAAATTTATATAAGAATGGTGCCTATGGTTTAGCGGTAGAACGACAGGTTGTGGTCCTGTTAGTCTGGGTTCAACTCCCAGTAGGCACCCATAAAAAAAATACCCCCACTATTTTGGACATATATAATAAGTAAAAATATTTATTATGAAACACGTTATTTTAGACACTGATTTAGGGGGAGATCCAGATGATGTATGTGCTCTACTTTTAGCATTAAATTCTCCTGAACTGAAAATTGACTTAATAATCACCAGTGATGAATATTCTCAGAAAAGAGCTAAATACGCAAAGCTGTTTTTATCTTTGGCAAACAAAAAAATCCCAGTTGTATCAGGAGCAATATCGCAAGTATCCAAGAAAGATGAGTGTTTTATTGCAGATAAGTTAATCTCCAGTGAGCACGTACAAATAAACAATGACTTCCTCCCCAGTATTCAAAAAGTTATTGAAAAAAACAAATTAACTCACTACATGTGTCTTGGCCCTGAATCTAATTTGTCAGAGTTTATTGATAAATACCCGCATTTAAAAAATAGGGTAGAAATAACTATTATGGGAAGCTCACTGCATCATAATAGGTATAGAGCAGGGCATAATGTTCATTGTGATATTAAGTCGGCAATAAATGTTTTTAATTCAGATTGGGATAAAAAGTATGTTTTAGGAGATATCACACATAAAGACGAAATTTTAATAAATGAAAAACATAATTTTTTTAAAGAACTTTCATCTTCTAAAAAAGACTATCTTAACTTTATTGCAAAATCAATAAAATATTTTTTTAATAAGTATGGCTATGTTTTCTTTTGGCTGCATGACCCGTTAACCGTTTCCTCATTGATCAATAAAGATATAATAAAATTCACAAACTTAAAATTAAGAATGAATAGCAAGGGGGTTGTGTCTGTTTCGAAAGAAGGGAGAGAAACACTAGTTTCGGAGTCCACAGACTATGAATTGTTTTGGAGATTATTCAAAGAGCGAATATTAAATTGAGTGATTAATAATAATATCAAAAAATGGAAGTCTCGTTGCAACCCTCAATAACCTTTAATTTATTATTTAAATCATTCGTATATTCTCTATCATATAGAATAGTTATAATATCATTTTGACTCTCACCCCAGACGGTATCTAATATAACCGAGTCCGGTTGATTGGATATCACCTCAAAAGTCTCGGCATTTTGTCGAGATTTTTGATTTTTAGGGATCATGAGCGGTTTATTTTTGCCAGCGACTACCGGGGTAAATTCTACGGCCAAGTCGGTTATTATCTTCGGTCCGATGATTTTTTTGTATTTATCGGTAAAGACCAGATTTTCGGCATACATCAGACTTCTAATGATTGGTGTTGGCAAAACTGTTTGGATTTTCTTATCTCCCACTTCAAACCTGTTCCAATAAAGCCCGAGGAATAGTCGTTTCATTTCGTCCGGGGCTTTGGTGTAAGCGTCATAAGCGTTGCGGACAAACAAGAGAACATCTTGCAATTCGTCTATCCGCATATTCAGTTTCTTGTCTTGCAGATATAACTCATCTTTTAAGCCCTCCAATTGATCTTTGATTTTTACTTTTATTCTGGTGAAGTCGTCATCCGTGATAAGTCCGGCAAATAGTTTTTCCTCGGCCGTGTCTCGTTTCTTTTCCAGCGTCATCTTTTGAGTATTTAATGCTTTCTTGTCTTTGTTGATTACTTCTTTACGCTCGCCATATATTTTTTCTATTCTATTCACCAGCTTATCACTAAATTTAGGAGTAAATTCTATAAACTTAAACAGATCGGCGACTTGCTGTTCAATATCCCAAACTTCCACATATTTATCTCGGCATTTAATCTGATCGCCGGACCGGTTGCAATGATAATAAGATTTATTTTTCTTGGGATGATGTTCGGCTGTGTATCGCTGTCCGCAATTGGCACAGAAAGCCAGTCCTCGCAAAATAAAATTAAACTTTTGCCGTCGGCAGGCATAGCAATTGTGTTCGGCCATGACCAGTTGAGCCCTCTCCCAAGTTTCTTTATTAATTAATGGTTTATGCCGGCCTTTGTTGGTTAGTCCTCGCCAACGCATTTCGCCGAAATAAAAACGATTTTTTAGAATATCAATCATCTTGCTGTGGGCGATTCTGATTCCAGATTTGGATGTCAGCCCTTTTTTATATAAAGCATCGCGAACTTCATAAACAGAATAATCACCGGTCACATACATATTAAATGCTTCTTGAACGAGTGGCGCTCGTTGTTCGTCCACGATGACAATTCTCTTTTTCTCATCATCCGGATCGCCGGTACTCAGATACCCGACCGGTGTTCCGGTCGGCCACCAGCCAGCCCAGAATTTCTGTTCCAAACTTTTCAAAGTTTTTCGAGAAGTGATTTGCGATTGTAATTGGTTTACTCCGGCAATCACTAAGTCCATAAAGTTTCCCTCGGGGCTGTCAGTAATACCCGGCCGGGAGACAGAAAATAATTCAACATTATGCTTTTTCAAAATCGCCTTGATCTGCATATGGTCAAGGGCGTTTCTGGCCAGTCGGTCAGTGTCTTGAATAAAGACGGCTCTGATTGCTTTGTCGGTCAATCTCAAACCCGGGGAAGTATGACGACAAAAACACCTTTTTTGGGATTTTAGTCTCATTATCTAAAAGAACGATCAAGGCTTTAAGAAAAGCCAATTTTGTATATTCATTTTCCATATTTTTATATTACCGCCTCAAACAAAAAGGCTCGCGACCGGCTACCACAAAAAGTGATAACGAATCGCAAGCCCTTGAACTCGGAATACCATTCAGGTATGCCCCGTGAGGCAAATTTATTAACTTGTTGATTTTATTATAGCACTTTTGCCTATTTTGCCATACTATACTGTGCAAAAAGTACCAATTTTGCACAGTACGCTGATGCGATTGAACAAAAACCACATCATAAAATATGTACTGGAAGTTACTTTTAAGGTTATTTCCAGTCTACTTTTCACTTTTGAGACACTTTTGTCTTGTTTCTGAAACGCTAAATCAAAATGACAAAACTACGCATTTTTGACAATACAAATTATAAAGAGTAAAATAATGGCAAGGTCTAAATGTTAAATAATATTTTATGAATGACATTGAAAAACTTCTTACAATTACTGAAATCGCCAAAATATTAAGAGTGCATCCTCGGACTGTAAATCGGTATATTGAATCTGGCCGACTTAAGGCCTCCAAGCTTGGCACTTGGCGAATCAAGCAGTCCGACCTGAGTATTTTTCTTGATGAGACGAGTAATATAAAAAAGAAAAAGTAATATGGCTAAAACAAACGAGGAACAATTTAAAGAATGGTTAAAAAGTCCGGAAGGGCTCAATTTAGAATTCAAAAAGGCGGAAAATAGTTTTAGTGAAGCAAAGGATTTACCAGATTATTGTGCGGCCTTAGCCAATGAAGGTGGCGGAAAATTAATCCTAGGAGTTTCAGATGATCGTAATATTGTCGGCACCAAAGCATTTGACGGGACTGTTAATGATTTATCTCATAAAATATTACAGAATATTAAAATCAGAATTGATGTTGAGGAATTATTTATTGACGGTAAAAGAATTTTAATTTTTCATATTCCGAGTCGGCCGATCGCTACAATTATAGGTTCTAGTGGAAATTATAAATATCCAATGCGAGCTGGCAGTTCTCTGGTTGAAATGACACAAGAGAAAATCAAAGAAATTCATAGCGAAACCGATTCTGATTTTTCGGCACAAATTGTAAAAGGAATGACTATTGTCGATATAGACGATTCGGCTGTAAACGCTTTTAAGAATCTTTGGTCTAAACAGCAAAATAATAGTGAATACCTGGATTTTACAACCGAGAAAATTTTGCAATCAATTGATATTTTGACTGACAAAGGCATAAATTATGCCGGGCTGATTTTATTTGGCAAGTCAGAAAAAATTAAAGAATTACTCCCTGGAGCTGAGATTATCTTTGAATGGAGGCAGGAGACAAAAATTGGACATGATTATCGTAAGGAATGGCGTGCCCCATTTTTTTCTATCTTTGATGATATTTGGGCTACTGTTAACGCAAGAAATATAAGGTTCCCTTTCCAACAAGGGTTTATCCAAAGAGAAGTATTGGCCTTTAATGAAAATACTATCCGAGAGGCCGTTTTAAATGCCGTTACTCACAGAGATTACAATATCCAAACCCAATCAATTTTTATCAAAGCCTCGCCGGATGATTTTTTGATTCAAAGTCCGGGCGGATTTCTTAATGGTATTACACCGGAAAATATTCTTAATAGATCGGCATGGAGAAACCGCCGAGTAGCCGAAGTATTTCAGAGGGCTGGACTTGTTGAACGCGCCGGCCAGGGTATGGATACAATCTTTGGCAATACTATTCGTGAAGGTAAAGGAATGCCAGATTTTAGCGAAAGTGATAAATATTCAGTTAGCTTGCACATTCCAGCCAAGGTTAAGGATGAACAGTTTATCTTGTTTTTGGAAAAAATCACAAACGAACATCAAGCATCTTTATCATTTGAAGAAATTTATGAGCTTGAAAATATCAGAGAGAATAAAAAAGTAAAAGACATCAGATCAAAAGATAAGTTTTTGGAAATGGGTATAATTGAGAAAGTCGGCAAGACCAGCGGATTATTGTTTATGCTTTCTCATAAATATTATGTCCATGAAGGTAAGACGGGGTTGCATACGAGAATTATGGGGTTATCACGGGACGAAAAAAAAGAATTAATACTCAAACACATACAGAAGAATGGCAAGGGGTATGCTAGAGATTTTAAAGACGCTTTTCCTGATTTAAGACCAGCGGACATTTCAAACTTATTAAGAGAATTAAAACAGCAGGGCAAGATTGTTCATAACGGATCAGATAGGGCTGGTTATTGGGAGATTGTTAATTACAAGTAAATACATGTAAAAACTAAGATAATGATCAAAAATAGCCTTAGTTTATGCATAAAAGAGAGCTTTTAAATTACATGTAAATTATCATTGTTTAGCTAAGAAAAAATCATGAAAACGGAAATCGCCAACAAAACAAAAAAAACTTTCATCAAATGCAAAAAATGCGGTGATGAGATTTTTGGTGATACCAAGAAAAAGATGACTTACTGTAAATGCAAGTCTATTTCCGCGGATGGCTGTGAGGATTATATCCGGGTAAATGGCGATAAAGAGAATTATGAAATAATTGATAAATAATATAATAAAAATATGAATATGAATAAAAAAATTATCTTAATCATTGTGGCGGTGCTAGTTGTCGGTCTAGTTGGCGGTTATGCCATTGCGGTGTCCAAAAAAAATAATCCGACTGGCACCGGCCAAAACCAAAATGGGATCAGCCAAAAGCAAACTATAAACAAAGCCAATTGTTTGGCGGACGATTGTTTGGCGGTAAATGATCTTGAATATCCAGCCGGCAATTTATCTGGCGATGTCAAGACTGCTCTCTTAGAAGCGATAAACGACGAATACAAAGCCCACGCGCTTTATGAAAAAACCATCGCCAAGCTGGGGTTGGTCAGGCCATTTTCTATGATTATCCGCGCCGAGGAACAGCATATCTCCTCCCTCAAATCTCTTTTTGATAAATACGGTCTTGAGATTCCGGCCGACGATTGGGCAGGCAAAGTTTCCGCCGAAAACACATTACAGCAAGCTTGCCGGGCAGGCGTGGACGCGGAGATTGCCAATGCCAAGCTATACAAAGACAAACTATTGCCTATGGCAGAGGGTTATGAAGACATCCAAGCCGTGTTTACCAACCTGATGAACGCCTCGCAAGAAAAACATCTGGTAGCTTTTGAGAGGTGTAATTAAATTTATGAAAACTTTTACAGTTAATGATTTAGATAGCCTTCAAAAAGAATTCTACCGGATGTATGATCCGGATTATTGGCTATACAGAATAATGCTTTTGAAAAATTCCCATGACGATTTTGATCAACTGAAATCAAGCTTAACAAAAAATACAGAAGAAATTGCGGACAAGGATTTTCGACGAGTTATACGCACGGAATTGCATTTTTTGTATTTTCAAATGATAGAAACTCTTTTTGAGATAATATTTGCAGTATCAAAACACGATAACAGGGATTTATGGGTTGCCCTTACTTTTTCAAACGACAGCAAAACTCCTTTTTTCTCAGAGACTTACAAAAAGATCGCGGAATTAAACAGCTACTCTGATATTTTTACCAAAAAGATGAAGACTGAAATTGAAGGCAAGACAGTTGATATCCCAGTGTTAAAATGGATTTTCTATTTTATCTATCCAACAAAACTAAATGATGAAGAATGGGCAAAAAATTTGGAAAATATACAAAGATTGTTGTTGATGTTTTCCAGAGATTTTACCGATAGAGGTGAATATAATGCCTATAAGCATTCACTGCGTTTTTACAATGCACCATTTTCAATGGCTATTGATTTAACTGGAAGTAAACAAATGTTTTCTCTTGGTTCATCTGAAGACAGTATCACTTTTCTTGAAGAGCAGAAAAAAACAGACGAGACGGGTAAAGCTGTAGCAACAGGTCAGATAATGAGGACTCAAAAACCATTTGATTTTGAAAGAGACTACCAGCTATGTATTCTAATTTATGCCATGATAAAAAATATAATCTATACGAGAAAATATACACTCTTGAGCGAATTGCATGGGAAAAATTTTGATTTAGCGAATTTCGTTGATTTAGACCCTTATAAAACTGTATTTTCAAAAGGTGTCAATAGATCAAGTTTTACTGTATAAAATAATTATGCAAACCGAATCAAAACAACAAATTTTAGAACGCCGGAAAGAGATTGAGCAGGAACTCGTGGAGATACTCAAAGAAACCGAGAGCGATTTTACTCTTAATCATATTCGAGATGTTATTTTTCACGAAGATGATAACGACGACATGATGAAAGTTGTGGCCATGTTTGATCGTGGTGGAGACGCTTCGGAATTGAGCAATATTCTTGAACTCGTAACCGATGCTTGGAATTATTTTCCGCACAAAGCCCTTGGTGGAATTTCCCCAGCCGAGATGATATTAAAACATCAACAAAAATAATATGACTTTCAAAACCCCATCAAAAAATATAGCCATAATAATCGCCATTGTTAGCTTTGCTTTGGGTGCGTTAATTTATAACTATTCTAAAGTCATTTTTCAGGAAGGCAATCCTTGGCCGGAAATTAAAGGAATAGCCCAATTAAAATTTAGTGGCAAAGACATAGTGCAGTTGTCTGGTTCGGATAATAAATTTATGACCGAGAGTAAAAATGGGACTACGATACATGATTTTATGAAAGATAGAGGTTATGAATTTACTGGACAAATGGGGTCAGTATATTTTTTTGAGTCTCAGGCAGGACAAAAAGCCATTGCTACTCATAAATACTACAGTCGCTATTATTCGCTATGGACTATTACTGAAAATCAAAATAATAACCTTGCCGAAGAATTGAAAGAATGTCTACCCAAAAGCGATACTGTCAGCCACGAAAAATGCAACGAATTGTTAAAACAAATTACTGATTATGATTCTTGCGTTAACGCCGGCTTTTCCATTATGAAGTCTAATCCTCCCCAGTGTGCCACTCCGGACGGCCGGACTTTTGTGGAAAATAAAAAATAATCAAAAAATATGAAAACAATCAAATGGACAGCTAGAATATTGGCATTATGCATCTTAATTTTTGCTTTGCCGTTTTATTTCGGCTACGGCAATCCGTTACCGTTCGCTAAGGCCAATTATTCGTTGTGGGAAAATGTCGCCTTGGCCATGATGCCGTTGGTTTTTATCGGTTTGGCTCTGGGCTGGAAATATCCTAAAGTCGCCGGTTGGTTGATAATCATACCAATCACAATCGGATTAATTGTTGGTCTTTTGACAGAGGCCAATCTCAGTATTAACTTAGCCGTGCCGATTATTCCTGGGATTCTGTATTTAATAGACGGATACAAAAAATATGAACAGAAAGCTTAAAATAGCATTTTTCATTTTGGCAATATTGTTTGGAATATTCATATTTGTCTATGGTGGATATGACGATAGCCCTGGAGCTCAAGGACTCGGAGTTTTGGCGGTTATCGGTAGTGTTATCTGCATAATAAAAAACGGAAAGAAAAAGTGAGTCGGTCATATTCATTTAATTTTTCTGAAGTTAAGCAAATCCTCCCAGGCTCTCAAAATAACGTCTCAGTAGGCGTTATTTTGTATTTATGGGGAAGCGGGTATTGACTTATTTTATTACATAGTATAGTATTACCAGTATGGGAACATATTATAGTGTAATTATTAATAAACATGAAATTACTAGGAAAAACAATACTGTACGACTTCAAAGATAAGCATGCTGACGCTAAGCCTAGTATTGAGTCATGGGAAGCGGAGGTTGAAGAAGCTCAATGGGATACGCCACATCAATTAAAGTCGAGGTACCCCAAGGCCAGCTTTGTGGGAGGCCAGCAAGTTGTATTTGATTTTTGTTGGAATAAGTATAGGTTGCTGACAGTGGTTAATTATAAGAATCAAATAATTTTGATTGAAAAAATGGGCACCCACAAAGAATACGATAAATGGAATTTAAACTAAAAATATGAGCAAAATTAAATTTATAAAAACTGAATCGGATTATAAAGAAGCACTTGATTTAATAAAAGTGTTGTTAAGTCATGATCCTGACCCTAGTTCAGATAAGGGAGAACAACTCTCCTTACTCAGTACTCTTGTCCAAGATTATGAATCTCGTTCTTTGCCAGAATCCCTTCCTAATCCAATTGATGCTATTAAATTCAGAATGGAACAAAGCAATCTTAAACCGGTGGATTTAATACCTTATATCGGAAGCAGAGGTAGGGTCTCAGAGATTCTTACCGGCAAACGTCAACTTACCTTGGATATGGTAAGAGCATTGGAGGTTGGTTTAGGAATTCCGGCAAAAGTACTAATAAGAAAACCAGAGATAGAAAGTAATTCAGAATATCAAGGTTGGGATAATCGTCTGGTGGCCGAAATGGAATCTCGTGGTTATTTTGGCAGTAGATCACTAAAAAAACATAGTAAATTGGAATTACTAAAAGACTTTTTTTCTTCAATTAGTGCTCAGCCACAAATGGCAATGATGTTACGTAAATCCAATTACAGATCGTCCCCACTTACCGATAAACGAGCATTAATTGCTTGGTCAAATCGTGTCATCCAAAAAGCAAAAAAAATAAGAGTAACTAAAAAATACAAGGACGGATCTATCGATCTTAATTTTATGCAAGAATTTGTAAAATTGAGTTCTCAAGAAAACGGTGTGATTTTGGCACAAAAACATCTCAAAGATATCGGCATTATTTTAGTGATTGAGCCACACTTCCCTAAAACTTATTTAGACGGAGCCGCTATTCTTGTGAATAAAGAAAATCCGGTTATAGGACTAACTCTAAGATATGATCGACTTGATAATTTTTGGTTTACATTGATACATGAAATTGCTCACATTTCTCTGCATTATGATAAAAATATCGATTTCTTTTATGATGAAATAGAAAATGTTAAGGGGATAGAAATTGATCAAAAAGAAAAAGAGGCTGATGTTTTAGCGAGAGAAGCTCTTGTTCCGTTAAGCAAATGGGATGCTAGCCCAGCAAAATTGATACCATCACCTATGGCCGCCCAAAGCTTAGCTGATGAGCTCGGTATTCATGTTTGTATTGTTGCAGGAGTAATGAGATATGAACATAAAAATTACTACTATCTTAATAAAATGGTTAATGATTACAAAGTTCAAAAATACTTTAAAGATGTAATATGGAAAAAATAATATGTATAACTATAAAAATTACACTCCCATTTTAAGATGGAGAGCTGCCGAAAAAACAGCCATTGATAAGTTAAGCTCAGAAGATAAGAAAAATATCGTTCCTTTAATTGAGTTATTGATGCCTCAATCCAAGAATGTTGATCAAAATAAAACAGCAAAAGATCTACTCAACGAATCTATTGAACAATTTCAGAGCAAATTATCTGAAATACCAGAACAAATAAAAAAATATTGGGGTAATGACCCAATATTTATTGATGTTCAACTTATTGATGGTTCAATACGAGCAAAAGCATTGGAAGATCTACTTAATAATTGTGCCAACTTAGAGATTGCTATTATCCCCGTTGTGAACTTAATGCCAACACTTGGCACAAGTGCTGATGTTGATACAAGATGTGTCGCCGTTGAATTTTCTAAAAAAAGTGGTAATGGACTATGTATCAGAATAAATAAATCCAACCTCGATGAAAAATCACTTCCAACAGACGTAGACAGTTTTATTGGTGAAAATGCATTGGATATAAAAAATATCGACTTGGTAGTCGATTTTAAAATAATTGATGATAATGTTAGTCTAGAATATGTTCTAAATAAAATAAAGACAATACCTCATACAAAAGAATGGCGAAGATTTATATTATCTGGAGGATCGTTTCCGAAGGATCTCTCTATGTTTGAGAAACATAATCAATACAATGTTCCAAGAAAAGATTGGTTAATTTGGAAAGATTTGATTGCTAAATTAGAAAGAGCCCCTTCTTTTTCTGATTACACAATTCAGCATCCACTCTACACTCCAACCCAAATTCAGATAATAAATCCAAGCGCAAGCATTAGATATACGCTTGAGGATAATTGGTTGGTTATCAGGGGCGAGGGATTAAGAAATCCTAAGGGAGCAGGTTTTAAACAGTATCCAGCGTTGGCCTCTCTATTAACTAAACAGAAAGAATTTAAAGGGGAGGATTTTAGTTTCGGCGATAAATACATTGCAGAAAAAGCTATAGATATAAACACAAAAAATACTGGCAATCCAAAAACATGGTTGCAGGCAGGTATTAACCACCATATGACATTAGTGGCGACTCAGATCGCCAAGTTGCCCTAAAAAAAATTGTTTCTCTTACTTTTTTACTTAAAGTTTTTTGATCCAAAACTGTCAATAATTTAGAATAGATTAAATCTTTTGATTTTGAGTGTAATCCATTTGCCTCATTCATTTCCTCCAATATTCTAAGAGCTTCTTCTTTCCACAGAAGCCTGACTACGGATAATTTGTTTTGATCCTTGTTAGTTTCTTCTTCTCGGATGGTATTAAAAGTAACCACTCCGTTTTCGTCTGCTTTTGCCACTACAACACCCCACCAATCTGGAATTATTTTTATCGCCTCATATAAATGACTTTTACCAACTACTAATGTCATTTTATCAAAAACAGAATTATAAACTTCAATTTGTTCAGGTAGTCTAAGCAAAGTATCAAGATCGCTTTTTATTTCGTATCCATGCATGATTCCGTTTACTACCGCAATATCAATTCTAGCGTTACCGTGGTGTACGCCTAGTTCCTCTATTATTCTGACTTTATTATCTTTCGAATGTTTTTCCTCTAAAATTCCCCTGAGGAGAGTTCGGATCATCAGATCGTTTGTTTGGGAAATTTTGTAAGACATTTTTAATTTCATGGGATTGTAATTCTCTTATTATTTTATCACATAATCAAAAATATAAGAATAACCGGCTGACAATTTTGCTTAGTTAAGCGAAGCCTTTACTACATAATCTTAAACTCCCTCATTTCTTTTTTCGCCTGTTCCATGTCCTCGATCACTTTCAGATATATCGCTCGAGTTTTCTTTGACTTCGGATTATCCTCTACAAACCGAATATCGTCATCGTCCACAAATCCGGCCAGTGAGACATAAGCACCGGCCAAGAGTCTGATCCGTTCCTTGATCGCTTGTTTAATTTTGGCTTTAGGTTCCAGAAGAGAAGATAACGGATTAAATGATCCGCGTCGATGTGGCATTCTTATGTTTTTAGCGTCCCGAAGGATCGCCTCAATATCATCGTCCTCCATAGCAAGCAAGAACATACGCTTGCCGTAGGAACAAGTCCAGCGGAGTCATATTTGCTTAACTTTTCCGAAGTTAAGCAAATCGTCCCAAGCTCTCAAATTTCGTCAAACCGACGGGCTGTGTCGCAGGAGGTGTCAAAGGTCTACTCTCGGCTCAAAGCTCGCCCCAAGGGCAAACAGTGGGCGAAAACCGGTTACTTACCGGCATTCAGGAAGTCGTAGTTGTAAAACTTGGCAACTTTCTTGATGTTATTCATTTTTTCGCGTAAAGTAACCATATACTCTTTATCCTCGAGCACTGTTATAAGACCCGACAGTGCCTGACCCATAAAAAAATACTCAGGCGAAAGCTTGAGTATTTTTTTATGTAGATTGATCTGGGAGTTGAACGGGCAGAAGCGAGACAAGTTCTTCAATTCAAAAATCTAACAAAGATTAGCCTTAGACAATGATGTTATTTACAAGACTTCCTTAAACAAGAAGTCTTTTTTATTTTAGTTTACAATTAGTTTACAATTATTAACCAATAGTTGACAATTAGTTTACATATGATAAGCACCGCAAAAATATTAGAATTAGCATTCAAGATCTTTTATATGATCACGTGCCAATAATATAAAAAAGCTCCGAATAAATTCGGAGCTTTTAGTTTTTGTAATTTGTTTTTTAAAAAGGAAAAGTTTTTTCGTAGTCAAAAAATTCAATGCATTCACCGCCTCTAATTAAAACTCCTTCAGCACAACAACACTGATTTTCTTTAAAACCCAAATGGACAGGAAAGCGATTAACATAATCCCGATGAGAAATAACAATAAGATTATCACCATCAAAATTATCCATTTCATTTTTGAGCCAAGAAAAATCTACTTCTAAACAAGCAGCACCTATAATTGGATAAATCTTATCATCAAGATTTAAACAATAACGAATAATATCGGCCGTTTGCATTGAGCAAAGAATAGATGAAGAAATAATCTTAGTTTTTCCCTGTAATTTTAAATTAGTAAATTTAATAGCCAGATCTAAAGCCTGATTCTCTCCGTCTCCAGTCAAACCGCCATTGACATAAGCCCTTAGGCCATGAACAATTAAAAATAGATTTTTCACAACAAACCTCCTTTTTTATTATTAAGAACAATATTTTTTAAAGTAGCCAAAAATTAAACCAGTTAACTACGCCTTCTTCACAAACTCCGACTTTAAAGACATTGAACCAAAGCCATCAATTTTACAAGAAATATTGTGGCCGTCATGACCGTCAACTTTTGTGCAGGCAGAGAGACTCGAACTCTCAAGGATTGCTCCGCTAGCACCTGAAGCTAGTGCGTCTACCAGTTTCGCCATGCCTGCTATTTAAAAAACAAATATTTTTGCCAATTATCTTCTTTGATCTTATCAATTTCTTTAGCTCTGTCAACTTTAAAATGATCAATCTTAGTACGGCGCAATTGCGACAAATAGGCTCCACAGCCCAAAGCCTGACCCAAGTCATAAGCCAAAGATCGAATATAAGTGCCACTAGAACAATAAATTCTTAATTTTAATTTTGGCCAAGAATATTTTAAAATTTTTATTTTATAGATAGTAATTTTACTCGGCTCTCTTTCAATTTCAATATTTTTTCTAGCCAATTCATATAACTTCTTGCCGCCAACTTTTTTCGCGCTATACATCGGCGGAATCTGTAATTGTTCTCCGGTAAAATCTTTAAGAGCCGCTTTTAATGCACGCCGTTTAATTTTGGCGCCGCTATATTCGGTTAAAACTTCCCCCTCGGCATCATAAGTATCGGTCGTTTTACCCAAAAAAACTTCCGCCTCATAAATTTTGTCCATTTTTACAAACTTATCTATTTGTTTAGTTGACTCTCGGCCAATGGCAACTATAAGCAAACCGGACGCCAAAGGATCTAGCGTTCCGGCATGGCCAATTTTTCTTATCTGTGTGATGCGGCGCAATTGGTTCACAATAGAATGCGATGAACGACCAATCGGTTTGTCAATCAAAATAAAACCGCTATTTTTATTTAAAATATTCATAATTTATGTTATAATATATTTATCATATATTAATAATAAAAAAATAACAAAATATGGCTAATCCGATTAAATATTCTGTAAAAAAAGAATTACTGGCACTGACCTTACTTTTTTTTGTAATTATTTTGAGTTTTGTGGCTTATCCGAGTCTTAGTGATAAAATTGCTTCCCACTGGAACTTTGCCGGCCAGGTTGATGGCTGGTCAAAAAAGAGCTCCTTCATTTATCTTTTTCCCGGCTTAATAATTTTTATGTATGGCTTTATGACAATAATGCCGTTCATTGATCCAAAAAAACAAAATTATTCCGAGTTTAAACAAACATATACGAATTTCAAAGCTCTTCTAGTCGGTGTTTTAAGCGCTGTCTATACTATAATCATCTTTTCTAATCTTGGTTACAATATAAACATTGGACAAAGCGTTTCTTTTCTAATCGGCGGCATGATGATTGTTATCGGCACAATGTTAAGAAATATAAAAAGCAATTGGTTCATCGGAATTCGTACGCCCTGGACTATGTCCTCTCCAATAGTTTGGGAAAAAACCCACCAACGCAGCGTTTATTTTTTTACCATTATGGGATTAAGCATAATTATTACACCTTATTTTTCAAGCCCATGGAACATTATTATATTCTCTCTGGGAATATTACAAATGATTGCCGGCACAGTAATATACTCTTATTTTATTTATCAAAAAGAAAAGAAGATAAAATAATCTCATGTCCGAAACTAAAAATTCCCAAACCCAATCTTTAAAAAAGATGTACGCTGAACTAAAAAGTTCGGCGGCCGGTTTAAGCTTTGATGAAGCCAAAAAACGATTGGCAATTTATGGCGCGAACAAATTAAAAAAAAGCGGTGAATTTCCAATTATTTTAAAAATACTGTCTTACTTCAAAAGTCCGGTTATACTCATTTTATTATTTGCGGCAGCAATTTCAATTTCTACTGGCAGCTATCGTAACGCTGTCATTATTTTTTTCATGGTCGTTCTTAGTATCGCCCTAAACTTTCAGCAAGAACACAAATCTAGCCGTGCCGCCGAAAAAATTGCCAAAAAATTAGCTCTTTACGCCACCATTCTGCGCGATGGCAAAAAAACCGAACTTCTTTCCGAAACCATTGTTCCGGGGGATGTCATTTATTTATCAGCCGGAGATATAATTCCAGCCGATGGACAAATTATCGAGGCTGATGATTTTTTTGTTAATGAATCAAATTTAACCGGAGAAAGTTTTCCGGTTGAAAAAAGACCAAACGAACAAAGTTCAATTTTTTCCGGCACTAACGTTTTGTCCGGATTCGCCACCGCTCTAATAATTAAAACCGGACAAAATACGGAGTATGGCCAAATTGCCGCCAAAATAAGTGAAGCGGAAAAACCGAATGCCTTTGAATTTGGCATTACTAAATTCGGCACCTTTTTGATAAAAGTTATAGTTTTAATCGTTTCCGCTATTTTCATCATCAACACTTACCAACACAAAGGCTTAATTGATTCTTTAATTTTTTCCGTAGCTGTAGCGGTTGGCGTCACACCGGAATTATTACCGATGATTATGAGCGTTAACATGGCCAAAGGCTCAATCAACATGTCAAAAAAAGGCGTCATCGTTAAACGCTTAAGCGCCATACCTGATTTTGGCAGTATGGATATTTTATGCACAGACAAAACCGGCACACTAACCCAAGATAAAATTACCGTCATTAAATATATAAACGGAAGCGGCGCCGAAGATGAAAGCGTTTTAAATTATGCTTACGTCAACAGTAATTTTGAAACCGGAATAAAAAGTGTTTTAGATAAAGCCATTACCGACTTCAAAAAGTTTTCCATGATTGATCATAAAAAAATCGATGAAATCCCTTATGACTTTTTGAGAAAACGTTCGACTATCGTTTACGAATATAACAAAAATAAAAAAATGGTTTTAAAGGGTGCGCCGGAAGAAGTGTTTAAAATTTGTAAATTTTATCAGGGAGAAAAACAAGTTGAAAAAATATCAAGCAAAAAGTTAGAAGAATTAAATTCGCTTTATGATGATCTAAGCAGCCAAGGTTTTAGAGTTTTAGCGATTGCCACCAAAGATGTAAAAAATGACAAAAAAGATTTCAAAAAAGATGATGAATTAGATATGATTTTGTCCGGCTTCATCGCCTTTTATGATCCGCCAAAACCGGAAGCCAAAGCAACTGTTGATTTTATGACCAAACATGGCATTGAAATTAAAATTTTGACCGGAGACAGTCCGTTGGTCGCCAAGAAAATTTGTGATGATTTAAAAATTGAAATTAAAGGTATTATTTCCGGCGACGATTTTGACATTAATACAATGAATGATGCCGAGCTGTCTTCGAAGGCCAAAAATAATAATATCTTTGCTCGTTTTTCTCCAATTCAAAAAGAAAGAATAATTGAAATTCTGAAAAAGGACGGCAATGTTGTCGGCTATCTGGGTGACGGTATTAATGATGCTCCATCATTAAAAACCGCCGACGTCGGAATCTCGGTCAAAAACGCCGTTGATGTCGCCAAGGAAACCGCCGATATTATCTTGATGAAAAAAGGGTTAAAAGAACTTATGGACGGCGTTCTTGAAGGCCGCAAAACTTTCGGCAACACTATGAAATATATAATGATGAATTTGAGCTCTAATTTTGGAAATATGTTTTCTATGATTGCCGCTTCAATTTATTTACCGTTCTTTCCCATGTTACCGGGACAAATATTGGTAAATAACTTTCTCTACGACTCATCGCAGCTGGCCATACCGAGCGACAAGATTGATGATGATTATTTAAAAAAACCAAAACATTGGGACATGAAAATGATAAAAAAATTTATGTTAGTTTTTGGTCCGATAAGCTCAATCTTTGATCTGACAACTTTCTACATTCTTTATAAAATATTTGCCGTTAACGTTTCAACTTTTCAAGCCGGATGGTTCATAGAATCATTAGCCACTCAAACTTTGGTTATTTATATTATTCGAACAAAGAAAATTCCATTCTTGCAATCATCTCCTAGTAAATATTTGCTCACCGCCACTCTAGCCGTAGTGTCGATTGGTTTACTGATAACCCAGTCGTTTCTCGGAGAATATTTTGGCTTCAGCCCGTTGCCTCTAAAAATCTTGGGAGTAATTTTTTTAATAGTCATTGTTTATTTATTATTAACAGAACTTATAAAGAAATTTTTTTATTCGCGTTTATGCGCTAAAGGTGAATTATAAATAAAATAAAAAATATGAAAAACAATAATGGATCTATGCCTCGTGAATTAAAAATGATTATATTATTCATTTTATTAATGATAGTTATTGGAATATTTTTTTGGCGCGAACAAAGCCGTCTATCAAATAAAAATAATACTCTAAGCATCAACGGACAAAGTGTCGACATCCAATTGGCCGACACCGAAAAACTGCGCTATCAAGGTTTAAGCGGACAAAAAAAGATTTGCGAATTTTGCGGTATGCTTTTTATTTTTCCGGAAAAGAAAGTAGAAAACATTGTAATGCGCAATATGAATTTTCCTTTGGACATTATTTATATCGATGAAAATAAAATTATTAAAATCGATGCCAATCTTTTGCCGGAAGGTGAAAATCCAAACACAATTTATTCGTCTGAATTTCCGGTTGATTATATTTTAGAAGTTAATTCCGGGTTCACCGATAAATATAATATCAACATTGGCGATGAAATAAATTTTAATTTCAAAAAATAAAATTTTTCAAAAAAAATTATTGAATTATTTTTAAAATTTTGCTAAAATATAATTAGCAATGAAAAAATATTTTTTAGTTCTTTAAAATCTGAGGAGGAGTTCGTTCTTTTTTTCATAAGAGACGACGATTTATTTTTCTTTATTTAGATACTAAAAATTTTTAGTATATTAATATAGGAAAATAAAGGTCGATTTTCCTTTTTTATAAAATATTTTTTATTTTAAAAATATGGCTACCAAAAAAGTTGCTGCAAAAAAACCGGCTGCAAAAAAAGTCGTGAAAAAAGCAGCTAAAGTTGTGAAAAAAGTTGCTGCAAAAAAACCGGCTGCAAAAAAAGTCGCAAAAAAGAAATAGTCAAATCTCTTTCAAGCTCCTCCTCGGATTTTAAGGAAATAAAAATATGAATACAAAAAAATATATAATTGCATTTTTAATTTTGCTTGCTGTTATAATCGGAGCAATTTTTTTTATTTTTAAAAAACAGCCAACGACTGTGGAAAACTTGAGTGTAAAAAATTCAACCACAACAAAAAATAAAATTTTTCAAAAAAATATTGAGACGCAAATACCCGCATCATTTTCCGAGATTAATAATCGTGTTGATAATTTTAAAAATTTAATCGGACAAAAAATTAATCAAGACAAAAAAAATATTGATGTTCAAATCGGCATTGAAGATGATAATTATGCTAGCGGTATTTTTACCGTTATTAATGAAGCGCCAAGCGATGCGACAAATTTGTTTTTGGCAATAAAAAATAATGATAAATGGCAAATAGTTTGGACCGGACAAAATAATTTTTCCTGTGAAATAATTCAACAATATAACATCCCGGAAAAAATCGCCTCTGACTGCAAATAATTATATGTATTATAAAAAAAACGGATTTACCTTAACGGAATTATTGATAGTGATCGCTATCATTGCGCTTATCACCGCAATCTCTACCGCCAGCTACTCTCGAATAGCAACTGCCGGACGCGACAATCGCCGTGTCAGTGATGTTATGTCTATCCAACAAGCCCTAGAACTTTATCATCGCGATGAAGGATTCTACCCTGCCGCGCTCACGCCAGGACAAGAATTGCTTGGCTCAACTACAAACAATGTTTATCTCGCTAAAGTACCGGTAGCACCGACTCCGGCTGACGGAATCTGCTCTGAAGCAGCAAATAATTATACCTATAATTTCATTAGCGATGATAGATACACTTTAAATTATTGTTTAGGCAGAGAAACTAGCAAGGTAACTGCCGGAAAACGCTGCGCCACACCAACTGGTATTAGTTATGGAACAGATTGCGGCGTTGCTGGTGATGAATTTTCTTGCCCGGATATTCCAGTCGTGCAATATGAGGGCGGACCTTATAATAATATGGGTACAACAAAAGTTACTCCCGGACCAAATACTTATTATCGCACCGTTAAAATTGGTGATCAATGTTGGTTGCGGGATAATTTGAATGTCGGCACAATGATAACCGGCACGACTAATCAAACCAACAATTCTGTTGTGGAAAAAAATTGTTTAAGTGATAGTCTTGCTAATTGCGATACCAGCGGTGGCTTATATCAATGGAATGAGGCCATGCAATATTCTATGACTGAAAGCGCGCAAGGTATTTGTCCAACCGGTTGGCATATTCCGACTGATGCCGAGCAAAATACACTTGATCAATATTTAACTGATCCCGGGCAGACCTGTGATGCGGGCAGAAACGGTACTGGCTGTGCTAATGCCGGCACTAAATTACTGGCTGGCGGTACTTCTCATTTTGAAGGGCTAATAGCCGGCTACCGCGAGACCAACGGGACGACTGCAGGAGGCTGGGGGCTCTTCTGGTCATCTACTATTAGTGGCCAAAACGCCTGGGATCGATACTTGAGCCCTTCATCAGTCCCCGTTGGTCGTCAAACGCAAATCCAAGCCCGCGGCTTTTCTGTGCGCTGTTTGCGGAACTATTAATAACTATAGATTCCGCGTCAAGCGCAGAATGACAGGGTGTAGATTCCGGATCGAACCACAAATTGTCATTCTGACGAAAGTCAGAATCTACTTGTCATTCTGAACTTGATTCAGAATCCATTGATAGGATCGTAACGCGGAATGACAAATACTTTATTGAACTACATAAATAAAAAGCTTCGCATAATTTGCGAAGCTTTTTTATTTGTCATTCCGGACTTGACTTGCCTCGTCGAGTCGAAGCAGGTCCGGAATCTATAATTTTATTTAATCAGACCTATCAATTTGTTTTTCTCCGCCGCCAAAATATCTTGGCTGACCGCTTCAATATTTACTCGAATTTTATTTTCCGTGTTAGATGATCGCACGTTAAACCAAAAATTATCATAAGCCACTGACAAGCCGTCAAATTTACTAATCTTTCCATCACTATATATTTTTTCCAAATTTAATAAGACAGCACTTTTATCGGCAACATCAATATTTATCTCCGGTGTGGAAAAATATTTTTCATAAGGTTTAATATATTCCGCCACTGTTTTTTCAGAGCTTGATATCGCTTCCAATAATTTTAAAATTATAATCATCGGAGCTTCAAAACAACCGACCGGCATATTCAAATAAAAATGGCCGGAAGATTCACCGGAAAAATAAATATTCTCTTCAATCATTTGAGCTTTTATAAGCGAGTGACCGACATGCGTTACTGCCGGAATACCGCCGGCCGCCAAAATCATGTCTTCGGAAATTTTTCCCGGCCGCACATCATAACCAATTTTAGCGCCCGGCTTATCCTGCAAAAATACTTGAGCCAGCAAACCCCTGATTATCGCTTGTTTTATAGCGCGTCCTTCGTTGTCAATAAAAAATATTCGATCGCCATCGCCGTCGGTAGTAATACCAAAATCGGCTTTATTTATTTTAACCGCTTCTTCCAAATCTAATAAATTTTCCGGTTTTAGAGGATCGGCTTCATGCGCCGGAAAACTGCCGTCAAGTGCAAAGTTCATTTTAATAATTTGAAGTTGCGGCAAATTAGGAAAAAAAGCTTCGAGATATTGCGCGCCCATGCCATTAGCGGTATCAACCACAATTTTTAACGGCTTTATTTTTTTGATATCAACCCAGCTTAAATCATGCTTAAGATGTTCCGCTAAAATATTTTCATGAATGATAACTTGCCCGCCTGTTTCGGCTAATGGTAAATCACCGGCAATCATTTTGTCGTGCAAAAAACGCAAACCATTATTTTCGCTTATCGGTTTGGCTTTATCCAAAACTAATTTAAAACCGTTCCACTCACCCGGATTATGGGAAGCTGAAATCATAATACCGCCGTCATAAGAAAAATTACCGACAGCAAAATAAAATGTTGGAGTTGATACCAAGCCAATATCAATAACTGTTGCACCGCCATCAACCAGCCCGTGCAATAATGATTTTTTTAAATTCAAAGAAGAAAGCCGCATGTCATGCCCGAGCACAATTTTAAAATTGTCGGAAGAATTTTGCCGGCGCATCGACATATAGGCCAAGCCTAAACCATAAGCAAAGTCATCATCAAAATCTTGGCCATAAATACCGCGGATATCATAAGCCTTAAAAATATTTGGATTAAACATAGCTTTTATTTTAATTCTATTTTTCAATTTTTCTAAACACCAACCAAGAAGCGCCGAAGCCCATACAGATTGCCCACAACGAAGCGATCCAGCCGACTACCGGGATAGAGAATATTAACCAGCAAACAACGACACCAACTGTCATTTCCAATAATAATTTCTCACTTTCACGTTGGTGTAATTTTTTGAATATCAAGCGGCCGATAAAAATAGCCGTTAAAATTTTGCAAACAAAGTTGGCCAATAACCACAAGCCGGCCAAAATCAAAGCTAAAGGAATACCGATAACAGTTAAAGCCAAAACTAAAGCCAAAACGACGCAGATAATCAGAACGACAAAAAGCAGAATAAGACCCCAGCCGATTGAAGCCCAATGATCAGTTGTAATTCTGTCGGTTATTTTCAAAACAGTCTTTCGCCATAAAACAACAATGACTAAACCGACTAACAAGGCGGAAAAGATTGCATAAAACTGACTCAAAGCATAAGCTAATAATAAATTATTGGCCGGCTTTTCTGAGGCCTGACGAATTATTTGTCCGCTAACACCGTCTTTATTTATATCGGCATCTTTTTTACTGCTATAAGTCACACTACCGGAAACTTTGGCGCCGGGAACGATTGATAATCCGCCGGTTTTATTATCTTTATATTCGCCCATTTTAATATCCACGTTTTCACCTACTTGTCCGGCGATTAATAAACTATTGGCCATGCCATGAATATTTCCACCGACAACACCGCGGAACTCGCTTTTATCAACTGCTAATAAAATATCGCGGCCAATTTTGGAATTAGCAGAAATATTGGCGGTCACTGATAAAATATTCACATTACGCACCACTGTACCGTCGATACTAACATTGTTACCGGCGACTCTGACATTGCCATTAATTTCACCGTTAATATTTAAACTTTGACCGGCGCAAATAACGTCGCCGTCAACTTTACCGTTAATAACGATATTTTCTCCGGCACAAATAACGTCGCCGCGAACTTGTCCATCAATAGTTAAATTTGAACCGGCCGCATAAAAATTTCCGGTAATAACCTGATCTTTTGGAATATAAACTGAATCACCCGAGCGAACATCAAATGCTTTGGCTGCCGAAAACGGCAAAACTAAAGCCAAAACCGTGAAAATCGCTAATTTTAAAAATAATTTTTTTGACATAAAATTGAGATTATTATATTGTTACTTATATATTACATTATAGCCCAAAAATATGCGCCAAGCAATATTGGAATTATTAAATGCCGATTTCAAAAAAATAAAAAATTACGATGATTTTTCCGATTTAAAAAGAAAAATTTCCAAAAAATACAACATTGTTTTATTGCTGAACTCCGACATTTTAAAAGAACACAAAATATTACTAGCCTCCAAAAAAATCGATGAAAAAACTCGGGCTAATTTATTGTTGGCCGGAAAAATTTTGCGGAAACGCGCCATCAGAACTCTTTCCGGCATCGCTCCGGTGGCAGTTTTAACCAAACCATATCCTTGCCCGGGTAATTGTGCTTATTGTCCCAAAGAAACTGATGTTCCAACCAGCTATTTATCCAATGAACCGGCGGTAATGCGCGCTATTCGTTGCAATTACGACCCCTACAAACAAACTGTTTTACGCCTAAAAGCCCTAGAAAATAACGGTCACGAACCGAATAAAATTGAAATAATTGTTATTGGCGGCACTTGGAGTTATTTACCGGAAAAATATAAATACTGGTATATTTTAAATTGTTTTAAAGCCATAAATGATTTTAATAAATTAAGAAAACATCTGGTTGAAACTAATGATAAAAATTCCGGCGATGACAAATTGAATATAGCCAAAAATGTTTTTAAACAAATCAAAGCTCCCTACAAACAAAATCTAAGTCTGGAATATTTAAAAAGTGAATTAAAAAAAGAGCAGAAAAAAAATGAATCCGCTCCATATAGCATGGTTGGTTTAACGCTAGAAACCCGGCCGGACTATATTAATGATAAAGAATTACAACAAATGCGAGAGCTTGGCGCTACCCGCGTGGAAATTGGCGTGCAAGCAATTGACGATAAAATCTTAACAATAAATAAGCGTGGTCATAATGTCGCGGAAATTGTTCGCGCCACAAAATTATTGCGCGATTATGGTTTTAAAATTACTTATCATTTCATGCCGGCCCTTCCCGGATCTAATCCAGCCAAAGACTTGGCTATGTTTAAAAAATTATTTTCCAGCCAAGATTTTCAACCGGATCAGATAAAATTTTATCCGACCGTCGTTACTAAAGGCAGTTTATTATATGAATGGTGGAAAAAAGGCGAATACAAACCGTACACCGATCAACAATTAGAAAATCTAATTGCGAAATGCAAAGCTATTATACCGGAATATGTCAGAGTTATTCGTTTAATCAGAGATATACCAGGAGAATCAATTTTGGCCGGAAATTTAATTACCAATCTCCGCCAAGTTCTCCAACAAAAAGGAGTTAAGTGCCGCTGCATCCGCTGTCGTGAAGTGCGCGACGATATTATTCCATCTCGCGGCGATAAAGCGCCAAAACTGTCTGTTATAAAATATGATGCCGGAGACGGACAAGAATACTTTATAAATTTTTCCAGCAAAGACGAAGAAAAGATTTATGGTTTTTGCCGTTTGCGCATTAATCACAGTGGAGTGATCGCCGAGGCTATTGTACGCGAACTTCATGTTTACGGCGTTTTAGTAAAAGTTGGCGGCGACAAAAAAATTCAACATGCCGGATTCGGAAAAAAATTAATGGCTAATGCGGAAAAAATCGCCAAAAAAAATAAATGCCGAAGTATCGCTGTTATTTCCGGTATCGGCGTGCGCAATTACTACAAAAAGCTTGGCTATAAACAAAGCGGCACTTATATGCTAAAATATCTGTATGAACAATAAAACTAAAACTCCCGGTTTAATTCCGGTTTTTTTCGCCTTTCTAGGAAACCTGGTTATCTGTGTTTTTAAGTTTTTCGGATTTTTTGTGTCCGGATCAAGCGCTTTATTTTCTGAAGCAATTCATAGTTTGGCCGATACCAGCAACCAATTTCTTTTGATTGTCGGCATTCGTAAATCAGCCAAAAAAGCTGATGCCAATTTTAACTACGGCTACGGCCGCGAACGTTTTGTTTGGGCGCTGATTTCGGCTTGCGGCATATTTTTTATCGGTTGCGGCGTGACTGTTTATCACGGTGTCAATATTTTGATGCATCCGGAAAAAATAGTTCTAAACAACATAGTATTTTATATTTTAATAGCGTCTTTCTTAATTGAATCAACGACTTTTTTTATTGCCTACAAACATCTCAGAGAACAAAGCCAAGAAAAAAAACTTAAAAAGATATTGAAATACGGCGACCCGACCACCTTGGCAGTTTTATACGAAGATGGCTTGGCGGTCTTGGGCGTTTTAATCGCTTTGGCCGGTATTTTAATGAGCCACATTAGCGGTAAGGCTTATTGGGATGCTATGTCGTCCATTGCTATTGGTCTAATGCTTGGTATAACGGCGATTGTGCTTATTGCCAAAAACCGTAATTACCTATTAACCAAATCTATCCCGGAAGAAATTCGAGAAAGAGTTATAGAAATTTTAGAAATGGAACCGACAATCGAAAAAGTTTTAGATTTTAAATCATCGGTTGTTGATATTAACAAATATTTAATAAAGTGTGATATTGAATTTAATGCCGCAGTTTTAATGAAGCATCTTGACCAGCATAATTTTTTAGATCATGAATACGAATTGGTTAAAGAAAATTTTAATGAGTTTATGAGATTCTGCGTCGATTATATGGATCGTGTTCCGCGCATGGTGGGAAAAGAAATCGACAAAATTGAAAAGAAAATAAAAGATGAATTTCCTCAAATTGTTTTTATTGATATTGAGATAAATTAATTATCTCGCCTCGCCCAATAAAAAATCCCTCAGATTTCAAGAACAAAGAGCGGTTATTTTAATTATTTAAAAACAAACACTGATTATTTTTTCCTTCTCTTCAACTTTTTTTCTGTTTCTAGCACTGCTAAAGTTGTTTTTAAAACTGTGTCTGGAATTAAAGAGATACTATCAATTCCTAGCTCCACCAACATCTGCGCAAATTCCGGAAAGTCGCTTGGCGCTTGGCCGCAAATACCAACTTTAGTTTTGGTAATCTTGGCCGATTTTATTAAGTCGGTAATTAGTTTTTTCACCGCCGCATTTTTTTCATTAGACACGCCAGCCACATTTAAACTTGTACTGGAATCACGATCAATGCCCAAAGTTAACTGAGTTAAATCATTGGAGCCAATTGAAAAACCATCGAAATATTTAGCAAATTCTTCCGCCAAAATAATATTAGCCGGAATTTCCGCCATCACATAAATTTGCAAATCATTTTTACCGCGAACCAATCCGTGTTGTGCCATAATTTTTTGCACTTTTAAACCTTCTTCAATCGTGCGGCAAAATGGAATCATTATTTTTACATTTTTAAGACCATATTCATCGCGCACTCTTTTTAAAGCGCGGCATTCCAATTTGAAGGCCGGCAAAAACAATGGGTTATAATAACGATTAGCGCCGCGATAACCAATCATTGGATTTTCTTCTTTTGGTTCAAATTCACGTCCGCCCAGTAAGCCGGCATATTCATTCGATTTAAAATCTGACAAACGGACAATCACATCCTTTGGATAAAAGGCGGCCGCAATCATCGCCACACCGCTCGCTAATTTATCCACAAAAAATTCCGACTTGTCGGCATAGCCTTCCGTTAAAGTTGCAATTTGTTTTTTAGCTTTTTGATCTTGCAGTTTATTAAAATTAATCAAAGCTAAAGGATGAGCCTTAATGGAATTATTAATGATAAATTCTAAGCGAGCCAAACCAACACCATCATTAGGAATAAATGAAGTGGTAAAAGCTAAATCCGGCTCCGCTACATTCATCATAATTTTAGTATTCGGATGTTTAATGTTTTTAATATTGGTTTTTTCCACTTTAAACGGCAAAATTCCGTCATAAACGATACCTTCGTCGCCGCCGGCGCAACTAACCGTAACTTTGTCGCCGGAATTTATTTTACTGGTTACATTGCCGGTGCCAACCACGCACGGAATCCCTAATTCACGCGAAACGATTGCTGCATGGCAAGTGCGTCCGCCGCTATTGGTTACAATCGCCGAAGCAATTTTCATAATCGGCTCCCAATCAGGATCAGTCATGGTTGTCACCAAAACTTGGCCTGGTTTAAACTTGGTAATATCTTTGACGCTTAAAATTTTATTGGCAATGCCGGCACCGATTTTGCTGCCCACGCTCTGACCGCTAACAACCACTTCTGATTTTTTAGCTAAAATATAGCGCTCTAAAATATTAACATCTTTTTGACTTTGCACAGTTTCCGGTCTGGCTTGAATAATATAAAGCTTATCATCTTTGTCCAGCGCCCACTCCATATCCATCGCTTTTTTGTAATGGTTTTCAATTAAAACCGACCACTCGCCCAATTTGGCAATTTCTTTATCAGTAATAGAAAATTCGTGCTGTTTCTCTCGGCTAACAGGAATATTCTTCACCGGATTTTTCGGGTCAGCACTGTAAATCATAGTAACATCTTTGCTGCCCAACTTTTTAGAAATTACTTTGCGCGTCGGTTTAAAATAATAAAACTCATCCGGATTAACGCGGCCTTGAACAATATTTTCTCCTAAGCCATAAATTGAATGAATCAAAACAGCATTTTTAAAACCGGATTCGGTATCAATAGAAAACATCACACCCGAAGCTTTGGAATGAATCATTTTTTGGATACCGACAGATAAAGAAATTTTAAAATGATCAAAACCTTTATCGGCGCGATAAGAAATGGCGCGATCGGTAAATAAAGAAGCGATGCAGCGGCGTACAGCCAATAATAATTCTTTTTCGCCGCGAATATTTAGAAAGGTTTCTTGTTGTCCAGCAAAAGAAGCATCCGGTAAATCTTCTGCGGTTGCACTTGATCTGACGGCCACCGCCAAATTATTTTCTTTATATTCCGCACTTAATTTACGATAAGATAAAATAATTTCATCAGTTAAATCTTCCGGCAATTCCGTTTTAATAATCAAATCTCGCACCGCTTTACCGCGGGCAAAAATATTTCGAACATCTTTTGTATTTAAATCTTTTAAAATTTCTTTAATTTCTTTTTTAATTCCGCCAGCAATTAAAAAATGCTTGTAAGCTTGAGCGGTAGTCGCAAAACCGTTTGGCACGCGCACCCCCGCTTTAGCCAGAGTTCGGTACATCTCGCCCAAAGAAGCATTTTTACCACCGACACTCGGCACATCTTTAATGCCCAAATCTTTAAAAAACCTAGTAAATTTTGTTTTTTTCATAAATAATTTTACTTTTTTAAATTAATTGGCTATTATAATTATAGCATAAAATAGCGGACGTGGCGAAATTGGTAGACGCACTTGCCTTAGGAGCAAGCGGAGCAATCCTTGAGAGTTCGAGTCTCTCCGTCCGCACACAAAAAACCTTCAAATTTATGATAAATTTTCTCCACAGCTTTAATCCTCAGCCGATTTTAGCTTCTTTCGGTTCACTGCATATTTATTGGTATGGGCTTTTTATGGTATCAAGTATTAGTGCCGGACTATTTGTCACCATAAAATTAGCCAAACATTACAAAATATTAAGCGAAACAATTATCGATTTAGGTTTTTGGGCGATTATCAGCGGTCTGGTCGGCGCCAGAATTTATGATTGTTTTTTAAACTTTGAATATTATTTACATAATCCGCTGGATGTTTTTAAAATATGGCAAGGCGGCCTAGCTATTCATGGTGCACTTATTGCCGGCCTAATTGTTTTTTTTGTTTTTATAAAAAAATACGCCAAACAAAATAGTTTAAATTTTAAAAATGAATTTTGGAAAATAGCCTCTATTATCGTGCCAGGAGTCGCTCTGGGGCAAGCTATCGGACGCTGGGGCAATTATTTCAATCAGGAATTATTCGGTCTGCCGACTAATCTTCCCTGGAGCATACCAATTAATCTTTTAAACCGCCCGCTTGAATATATTTCCAATGATTTTTTCCACCCCACATTTTTTTATGAATCCCTGGGAAGTCTGCTTATCTTTTTAGTTTTAATTGGCGCCCAAACTTATCTTATCAAAAAAAACAAGCAAAATTATAAAAATTACGTTATAATAACAGGAAGCTATTTTATCCTATATTCCATCTTAAGATTTTCATTGGAATTTATCCGTATTGATAGCGCTCCGGCGCTTTATGGTTGGCGCTGGCCGCAAATAATTAGTCTAATTATAATAATTACATTTACTATAATAATGATAAAAACAATATTTTATGACAGAACACAAACAAAATAAAAAAACCAATAAAGAAAAAAGGGACGGCTTAAAAATTATTTATCTCCTAGGATTTTTGTTGGCCATATCTACAGCCTTGCCGTCTTATGTCGAATCCAGCTACATCAATCAATTTGTCGACATTCGTTTTGTCAGTTTATTTTTTATCGCCGCTAACCTTGCCACTTTTTTTGCCATTATATTTTTTCCGCGGCTTATAAAAAAAATTAGCAACTACAAAACGACCTTACTGGTTCTAGCTCTCAGTTTTATATCTCTTGTTTGTATGTCAACCGCCGCCGCACCATGGCAAGTTTTGGTTTCTCTTATCTTGCTTCTTTCCAGTTTTTGCTTAGTTTGGATTAATATGGATATTTTTGTCGAGGGTTTTTCTGTAGAAAAACATGTCGGCAAAATTCGCACAGTTTATTTTACTTTCATAAATTTAGGCTGGATTTTTGCTCCGACTATTTCCGGATATATTATTAAAACCTGGGGTTATCGCCCGATTTATTTAATTTCCGGCTTAATTTTAGTACCTTTTGTTTTAATTTTTTACCGTAAAAGCCGTAATCTAAAAGATACTTTTGACTACAAAAAACCGGAAATCAAAAAGACTTTTCAGTCTGTTTGGAAAAATAAAAACTTGCGCGGTATATTTTTCATGGCTTTTATTTTGCAATTATTTTATGCTACCGCCGTGGTTTATGTGCCGATACATCTAACTCAGAGCTTGGGAATTTCCTGGTCCAGTTTGGGTATTATTTTTTCCATCATGCTTGTGCCTTTTATTATTTTTGAAATTCCGGCCGGAATAATCGCCGACAAATATATCGGGGAAAAAGAAATAATGACTGGCGGTCTGACAATTTTAATAATATCCCTCTGCTTATTCTTCGGCGTAAAATCAAACAATGTAATTCTTTGGGCGGCAATTTTATTTTTCAGCCGTATCGGCGCATCATTGGTTGAGGCAATGCGCGAAACTTATTTCTTTAAAATTATTACCGTAAAAAATGTGGATTTGATAAACTTTTTCCGCAGCACACAGCCATTGGCTTATATTTTTGGATCATTCTTATCTATTGTTTTGATAAAATATTTACCATTGCCGTATTTCTTTTTAACTATGGCTATATTATTTTTATCCGGTTATTATTTTATTTACATCATAAAAGATACCAAATAAAAAGACTCACAAAAAAGAGAGCCGATTGGCTCTCTTTTTTTATAAACTTATATGTCATTCTGAACTTGCCACGTAATACGTGGCTTGATTCAGAATCTATTTTTAAAATTCCGCATTCTTAGGGGTGCGCGGGAAAGGCAACACGTCTCGAATATTGGCCATGCCAGAAAAATACATAATTGCCCGTTCAAAACCCAAACCAAAACCGGCGTGTTTAACTGATCCATATTTACGCAAATCCATATACCACCAATAATCTTCTTCTTTCAAGCCCAATTCTTTCATACGCTCCGCCAAAACTTCATAACGTTCTTCTCTTTGACTGCCGCCGATAATTTCACCGATGCCCGGCACCAATAAATCGGTTGCGGCCACAGTTTTGCCATCATCATTTTGCCGCATATAAAAAGCTTTAATTTCTTTAGGATAATCAGTAAGAAATACCGGTTTACCAAAAATCTTCTCTGTAATATAACGCTCATGTTCGGTTTGCAAATCAATGCCCCATGCCACTGGATATTCGAATTTCTCACCGCTTTTAATTAATAATTCAACGGCTTCAGTATATGTTACGCGGGCAAAATCGGAATTTAAAACATTATTTAAACGCTCCAATAACCCGGTATCAATAAACTTATTGAAGAATTCCATTTCTTCCGGCAATTCCTTTAAGATATAGTTTATTAAATATTTAATCATTTTTTCCGCTAAATTCATGTCATCATTAAGATCAGCAAAAGCCATTTCCGGTTCAATCATCCAAAACTCGCAAGCATGACGCGTTGTGTTAGAATTTTCCGCGCGAAAAGTCGGGCCAAAAGTATAAACTCGATTTAAACCATTAATCATAGTCTCGGCTTCCAATTGGCCGCTTACCGTCAAACCGGTTTTTTTGCCAAAAAAATCTTGAGAAAAATCAACTTCACCTTTTTCGTTCTTGGGAATATCTTTTTCCAAATCAAAAGTGCTGACAGTAAACATTTCACCGGCGCCTTCAGCATCACTGCTGGAAATAATTGGAGTATGAATATAATTGAAACCTTCTTCTTGAAAAAAATTATGAATAGCAAAACTAAGCTTTGAGCGCAAACGAAAAACCGCTGAAAAAGTATTACTGCGACCGCGTAAATGAGCAATAGTGCGCAAAAACTCAAAACTATGGCTCTTTTTTTGCAAAGGATAATCAGCCGCGGCTAAATTTAAAACATTAATTTCAATTGCTTTTAATTCAAACGGTTGTCCGGCGGCCGGTGATTCCACCAAAGTGCCGTGAACCTCTACTGAAGAACCAATGGTAAGTTTTTCTATTTCCGAAAAATTGGATAATTTATTATCAAAAACAACCTGTAATCCCTTAAAAAAACTGCCGTCATTAAGTTCGATAAAACCAAAGTCCTTGGAATTACGCACCGTTCTAACCCAAGCACCAACTGCAATCTCTTTATTTAAATATTCTTGCGGATCATTGTGAAGATTTTTAATTAAAATATAGGACATATGTTTTACTTTGAATAATAAAAGACAACGAAAACTTTAGCGCAAAAACAAACTCAAGTCAAACAACTACGCCGGCAAAGAAAAATAAAATACCACACCGTGATCCTTGTTTTCAAACCAAATATCGCCGCCATGAGCATTAATAATTTTTTTGGAAATAAACAATCCCAATCCAAAACCATTCGGTAATGTCAAAATTGCCTCCTGGCTACGGAAAAACTTTTTAAATATTTCGCTTTTACTGCTCTCGCTGATTCCAATACCATTATCAGCCACTGAAAAAATTATTTTTTTCTTTCCGTTAAAACTACTTTTTTCAACGGCAATATCGACATGGCCGCCGATAAAATTATAAGAAATAGCATTGACCAGTAAAACATTTAAAATGTTTTTTATTTTGCTTCTATCGCAATTAGCCATTAATAAATCATTATTAATATTTACGGCCACTTTAATTTTTTTATTTTTAATACTTATTTTGTTATCACAAATCACCTCACTTATCATGGTGGAAATTTTATTTACTTGTTTTTTAACAAAAATTCCGCGTTCTTCAATTTCTAAAACTGTTAATAATTGATCTAATTGGCGCCCCAAAGAAACAATACCATCATAGGCGGAATTCATTGCTAAATCTTTTTCCTTGGTGGTAATTTTGGGGTCAAAGCATAATTCCAAATTACAGCGGCTGATTGTTACCGGCGTGCGCAATTGATGCGATGCCACAGAAATAAAATTAGATTTAGCCTCATCTAGGTGGCGCAACTCTTCATAAGATTTGGCATTATCAATAGCAAAACTCATTTCCCAAGCGACGTGGCGCAAAAGGTCAATATCCTCTTGAGTAAAATAATTATATGACTTTTTTTCACCAAGCAAATAAACTCCGATTAATTTATTTTTAAATTTGATTGGAGCAACCAAAGCCAAACCTCTTTTATCCATTTCTTTAATAATCAGACGTCGAGATGTTTCTGAAAGATTGCAACAGTCCTCAAATCTTTCCAAATCTTCCCTGAGTAAAATCTTATTGCACAAATTGAGATAATTAATAATTGGATGATTATGGCCAAACTTCAACTCGCTTATATTTTCACCAATTATCTGGCGGGAAATGAAACTATCTTTTGGAATTAAAATTAATATAGCACCACTCTTAACTTGCAAGGCCGATGTTATTGTTCTATTAACAATCTCCAAAGTTTTATCTAAATCAAGCCCGGCACGATGGATACTGCTTTCGATTTCACCAATAACTTCAGAAAATTTATATTCTTTGCTGAAAAATATCTTATCGGTAACCGTTTCCATAATCTTTTTCAAATGAGTAAAGCTAATAGTGATTACAAAAGATGGAATGGCATAAGCCCAAAATCCATCAACACCAAAAAATCTTATCAAAAAATAATTAGCAATCATATAAATAAAAATTATGACGGCCAATAAAAAAGTGAACACCGTACCAAGTCGTAAAATAATTTTTATATCCATTAAGTGATAGCGAACTATGGCATAGAAAATACAAAAAATCCAGATAACCACGCTAAAATTAGCGAACATAATAATATTGCCCGAGATTCGATTTTGCAACAATAAATTAAATACCAAAATTATTATTGAACAAATAAGTGCACCAAAAATAATATATTTTATTTGCTCTTTTTTAATGCCAAAACTTTTTTTATATTGAACAAACTGAAAAATAATTCCGCTAAAAATACTAAGCGCACCCGTCAAAGCATAAAACCAAAACCAGTCTCCTAATTGGAAAACGGCCCTTCCGCTAAGCGAGGTTATATTTGTTATAATTTTACCGCTCATCAATAAATAAACATTAATCAATGTTGGAATAAAAAATAACAGAACATAATTATTTATTTTTTTATTTTCCTCAGGAAAATTAAATAAAAATAAAAATGAAAAAAAGAAAACAAAAACACCTAGAAAAAAATCTAAATTTAAAAAGAATAAAGAAAGTTTAAAATTATAAAATAAATTTTCAAAAAAACTGCAAGCGCTCCACAGAGATAAGGTTGTTGAAAAAATACAAAACAACCTATTAACTACAGAATTGGGATTTTTTATCACAGCAATTACACCCATGGCGATTATTGAAATCGACAAAAAGCAAGCAATAAAAAATAAATATATTGGCATATTAAACATATATAAATTATATCAATTTTTAAACACTAAAACAAGAAAAAATAAAAAAGCTTGTTCGTGCGACGAACAAGCTTATATAATTTCAAATTATATCAACACAATGATTTGAGTTATTTTTTTATTTTCTTCTTTATTATGAATTTATTTCTAATCGACGGAATTTCTCCTATTATATACGCCCACAATTTTCTGAAAGGCAAATTATAAAAAGGATTATTTCGATAAATTAAGACTCCATAATTTAAGCTCTTAGGATCCGGAAAATAATTTGGCAAAACTTTCACCGGTTTTAGGCCGTCCTTTCCATAAATACGCAACTCCGGATCATATGCATGACCATTTCTTTTAAGACAAATATATTCTTCCGCGCTTATTTCTGGATTTCTTTTTTTGTAACTAGAAAAACAAGGTATTCGAGATCCGAGAAATGCGCCCTTTCTATTATTAAGAATGAGATTAGCCCAAACAAAAAGAAATAAATCCAGGGATAAATTTTGACCATTCATAGAATGGCTTACTGAAAGATTTATACCATAAAGATATTTTCCGTTAGGTTTGTGGCTATTAACAATCATTCCGTTGTCAGTAATTTCCGCCCAAGAAAACTCGGGTGACTCTGCAACGTTATCAACGCACTGAAAAGAGACATAACCAACAATTTGTTGATCATAAATGGCAATTATATTTCCTTGCGGAAAAACGTTTATTCTGGATTCGATTTGCTCGCGATTGGCTGCGCCATCACCCCACACACTCTTTTCCAGAACGACTAATCCGTCAACGTCAACTTTGGTTGCCTGACGGAACTTAACTTTTAATTTTTCTCTTTTTTCCATGGCAAAAATTTTTAAGTACTATTTTAGACTATTCTTAGATCCAATATTTTAAAGGAATTTTTAATTTCAATCTATAAATAATGAGCGGAATAGCCACGACAATCGCACCCAAACTCATATAGATCGGCAGGGAATAATTAGCAATATTATGATCTTTTATTGCGAACATATCTAATCCAAAAGCAAAAGCAAACATAAGCCACATGTATGGACGATCTTCGTCTGGTTTATTCTTATCAGAATTAAGTGTGGCTATTCCAGCAAAGACATCAGCCAGCATGGCAGCATATAAAGAATATTGCGCATAAATTGGATTTCCCAGCCAATACCACCACAAGATAAGCGATATAAAGCCTGCGAAAAAGCAAAAATAATCAAAAAGTTTTAATTTAATTTTTTTTCGATATTTTGCTAAAAGAATAATTGTAATAAACAAAGAGTCAACAAAAGCAAGTATCGCTGGCCAAAGATTATCTTCGGCTCCAATGTTCTTATAATTAAGAACCATAGACAACTCAACAAGGGAAAATAATAACCAAGTTACAATATTTGGTGTTATTTTTCCCTGCCAAACTCGCCAAGCATAAGGAATTGCTCCTAGTAGAACCATTAATCCGGAAATTTTTCCAATAATTTCTGCTGTTTCCATTTTTATATATTTTAGTTAATACTAATTTTTAAAGAACCTCTATTTACTTATATACTTAATTATGGTCTTAGTCAATTGTTATCCATTATATTGCCGTATATTAAAAACATGTGGATCAATAGAGCTTTTTTTGTCCGACAAGAGTAAAAGGTCAGAATTGCCAAAATGAAAATTAGACAAAACATCTTCCCAGTCCAAATTATAGTGAGCAGCGTAAATCATTTTTCCGATATCACCGCTAGTCATCAGTAAAATATTACCGTTTTTATGGCGTTTTTCAATTTTATCCAAAACTAAACGGGCTCGATCCAATAATTGCGGAAAGCTTTCACCGTTTTCCGGATGCAAAAAATAGGTAACGGTTGGCGTTTTAATAATGTCTGGAGCGCACATTTTTTCAATCAAAGAAACTGATTTCCCGGTCATTATGCCAAAATCACGCTCAATTAACTCCGGCATTATTTCAATCTTATCCACAGCCAGAGCAGCGGAAATAATTTCTGCACTTTCATAAACGCGTTGAAGCGGAGAAGAATAAATTTTAGCAAAGGTAATTCCAGCAGTTTTTATTTTTTTAACCAATTCTTTTGTTTGCTCAATACCAAGCTCCGTTAAGGGCATATCACGATGTCCATTTAAAATTCCATTAGCATTGTCTTGGTCTTGCCCGTGCCGGGCTAAATATATTTTTAACATAAAATGATTTTAACATCTTTCACTTAAATCGTCCAAAACATTATATATTTTTCTTTAATAGCTAATTAGTGTAATGAGTGTTACAATTGCTTTTACTGCTAACCTTGCCAATTAACATTTTAATCTCAGGGCTCTTTATCTTCTTTATTTAATACATTAGCTAAAAAATAATTCTTAAAATTATGATGAATGAAATGCCGGATGCTGGAAAGTTTATAAAAAGTAAGATTGACGCGGAAATTAATGTCGAAAAAAAAGAATTTAATCCTTTGAGCTGTGTTGAGCTTTTGCGGGATTTTAAAGAAAAAGCAGTGCTTGCCAAGGGAGAAAAGTTACAGTTCTCCGGTGTTGGCCAAAACGATGTTTATAATATTTCAAAGCCATTCTCAATTGGCGGCGAAACTGTTCTTGCCGGACGAGTCGAAGCGCGCGAAGCTTGGGCGGATTCGCACGTGCAATTTTTTAAAAATGAAACTGGTATTTTGGTTCCGGCCGATGGCGCACCGACTTTGCAATTAGAAGATGGTTTTGCCACACACATTGGAGATGAAACAATTATTGGCGGTGTTGATGTTTATCCAAATCCAACTCCGACCGATCCCAAAAGGATTGATTATAGAACGGCTTTTTATCGCGGACACGATTTTCCGTCACTAAAAAAGTTTGCGCTTGGGCCGGAAAATATGAAGGATGTTCGATTAACATCATTGGCTAATAATAAAATTGCCGCTTTTACACGGCCCCAGGGCGGAAGTAATGGGAACGGAAAAATAGGCTATATTGAACTGGATAGTCTTGACGATATAAACGCCAAAAATCTTCTTAATGCCAAAATTATTGAAAATCAATTTGCTCCCGAAGAATGGGGTGGCGCCAATGAACTGCACCTTTTACCGGACGGCCAGATTGGCGTTCTTGGCCATGTCGCCTATAGAGACGAACAAAACATTAGGCATTATTACGCGATATCTTTTGTTTACAACCCAAAAAATCATCAGGCGTCACCACTTAAAATAATTGCCACAAGAGAAAATTTTCCGGCAGGTCCCGCTAAAACGGCAGAATTAGTAGATGTTATTTTTCCTGGTGGCCTAGTGCGCCATGACGATGGCACAGCTACACTTTATGCGGGCTTAAGCGATACAGAAGCTGGCAGTATTAAAATAAGTGATCCATTTATTTTTTAACCGGCAGTGGCGAATTAATCAATTCTTCCAAATAAAAAAGGAAGCGTTTTCTGCTTCCTTAATAATTATTTTGCAATTAATTGTATTTTGGCAATCTCGGCCCGGAGAATGATTTTATTACAATCCTTGCTTTTAGCACTAGCGATATAATCTTCCAGCTCTTTAATAATTCCTTTGCTAAAGTAATATTCTTGAATGTTGCGATGTAGATACCAATATAATAATAATGTTTTTTTAGCATCAACAATACCCTGAAAAGTGCTCGGCGCATCTAAAGCAACCTCAATAAAAATATCTCCCAAACGGTCAATTGATAATGCAGAAAAAGATTTTCCCAGCTCCTCATTAAAATAATGTTTGGAATTTATACAAAGATCTATAAGGCTTTTTATTTCTTCAACCGGCCGGGTGTTAAAAATTCTATTAAAGAAAAATCTCATTTGGTCCTTAAAATCTTCGGACTCTTTGCTGGTTAAAGATAAGCATTTTTGCAAAATCACCAAAGACGATTCGTACTCAAGATATGTCCCGGTTAAATGTTTTAAAGCTTCATATTTAATATTTGAAACCTTTTTTTTGCGTAGCTGATGTTTTATTATTAAAAACAAACAAGACGCCACAATTAAACAAACACTAATACTACCTATTCCCATGATTTCTGTTTTTTAAAGATTAATTTTTCAATGAACGATTTGGTGTAAAACTTTATCATAATATGAGGATAAAGTCAATATTCCACAAAAAAGATACTAATATTAGATTATTCGGTAGATAATGTATTGTCATTGGTTTCATTGGTAAAATTTCGACCGTCAGGAGTAGCACATTGTGGCGGATTGGATTTCATAATAGAAAAGCCGGCATTAACACAATCATCAAAATTTCTGATCGTAGCCAATAGTTCGTTGCATCTTTCATGACTCGCCACATCGCTTTTAGGCAGACATTCTTTTAATTCCTCGGCCAATGTATTTTCTTTAATAGCTAAATTTTCAGTAATACTCCACAAAGAATAATATCGGCTATAATATCTATGAATAGCGACCGCGCTCATTCCGGTGTTTGATTCAAAAAGATAGCCAGATCCCATTTGTTCCGTAAAATCGTAGCCTTTATTCTTCATGAAAGATTTAATTATCTCCGGGTTATTGCTTTTAGTAATATACTTATTTTCTCCAATATCTAATTTAACCACATCTTTATCGCCAAAATTTAATTGGGCTATCCCTTTTATTTGCGGCCAAGGATTGCCTTCCTGGAAAATTACTGAAGAATAAAAAAGCAGAAAAACACTTACAATCAAAATAACCGCAGGGATAAGCAATAATAATATCTTTTTATTTTTTAATAAATATTTAAAAAACATATTTTGTAAATTTATAAATTAAAAATTAATAAAGTTAGCAATAATCAGGACAACGCCTGCTCCCAATAGGCAGCCAGCCATTTTTCCCACGGCTGATTTAAGCATAGTTCTCTCTTCGGCAACCAGTCTTAATCTCAACTTTTCCGCCATATGCCCCTCAAATATTCCAGCAATACCGTCAGTTATAGCGTTGCCGACAACTCCTCCAATAATTGCTCCGGCCACACCAGCAAAATGTCCGCCAAAAATAGCTAAAACTGCTAATATACCATTGTCTATTATGCCAAAGAAAATATCTGGCAATGTAGATTTTAAATCTATTTTAAAAGGCAAAAGAGAAACAAGACAAAGTAAAGCCAAGACAATTAAGGCTAAGCCCATCCATTTGGCATTTTCCACGAAAAATACACTAACCGCAGCAATAACAATACAGAGGGTTAATATGTTTAAAACTGATAGAATAAATTTTTTATGCATAAATTTTTATATAAATAATTAGTCTTTTTTAACAAAAAAACATAGCCACTTAGTATCAGACGGGGCTTCTTCAAAAAGATATAAATGTTTTAATATAGAGAAACCGGCTTTTTCCAAAAAATTATCCATCTCTTCCTCGGTAAAAAAAGAGAAGTATCTCTCTATTCCGCCATATTTTTCTTCTTTTATAAACCCTTCGTCCACGTCCCTCTTTTCCTTAACTGAAATAAATCCAACTCCATTATTTTTTAAAATATTATAAAATGATTTCAGAATCATTGGCACTTCTTTTTTGGGAAAATGTAATAAACTGGCAGAAGCCCAAAAACCGTCAAAAGACTCAAATGGTAAATCTATATTCCTTAAATTCATCACTTCAAATTGACCATCAGGAACTCTTTCTTTGGCTATTTTAAGCATTTCCTCGGAAGAATCAATGCCTAAATAATTAAAACCGTCTTTAACAAATGCTTCGGCATCACGACCGGCGCCACAACCTAAATCAATAATTTTTTTGCCAAAAATGATTGATTTATAAAATTTATATTCTTTTTGCCAAAAATGATTATAATTACGCTTATTATAATCTTCAGCGATTTTATTGTAAGCTTCCGTCGTCTTATCTGCCATGAATTTTTTTAAAATTATATTGATTTAATATCTATTAATTGATGTTCACCATCCAATTCTTTTTTATAAGCTATTAGATCTTCTCTGGGTATAACCGGAACTTCGATATTAAAAACTTTCTGATATGTAATCTTATTAAAATCACAAGGATAAGGCAACCAAAGACTTTTATCCTTATTAGACATTTTTCCTTTGGTTGCACCGGAGATATCCATTTCTTGCCCTTTATAATTTAAAGTGGCCAGCTGAGCGTCCCACTTTTCATCAATATAATGATCTGGGCCATAAATTAAATACGGCTTAATGTCGTCATAAATATCAGAAAAATTATCGTCAGGAATATCTATATCAATATCGTTCAGCGGACGAGGTGAGCCATAAATTTTAGCGGCAAAACCACCACTAATTTGAAATGGGATTTTCTTTTTATTCAAAATATCAACTATCCAAATTAAAGCATTTTTAACTTTATCCATAATTTTGTTAATAAAAAATGTAATTGTGAAGATGGTGGGACGTAGTTGGAACTATTATTATATAATTTATTAAAAAAATAATAGCACTTCATCCACTTTTTTTATAGCTAGACTGGGTTCGGCTTAGCAACAAAAGATCTTCTTAAAAAACATAATAAAAATATAGATAGGTTTGCTAATGTTATAGCTATTAAATATGTCACCGTTAACAAATTATATTCACTTAATGCTAAAATAGCAAAAACATTAGATAAAGAAAAAAGCATCCAAGAAACTAAAGTTTCACTCCATGGTTCTTGATATGACTTTCGAAGGCTTGGGACATAACCAAGTACATCAATAATAGAGACCATTATAACTGCGAGTATCGGCCTATCTAACTGCCACCAAAATAAAACAGCGCAAAAAGCGGCCACTAAAATAATGGTGTCGCCTTTTGTTATATTTCTCGACCCATATTTTAATGAAAACAGAAAAATAAAAATAACAAAAAGTGTTCCAACCATAAGATTCAACGACCCAAGGCCACCCCCACCATGCAAAATTCCTACCACTGCCGTTGTTTGCGTGATCGCCCAAATAAGCCAAGTATAAGCATGTGGCTTAGTTTTTAATTGAACAATATCTCTAATATATGGAAAAAACGCCACGATTCCAATAATTGTTGCGATTATTGTCAAAATTATTTTTATATTCATATTATAATTATATCACACCATTCCAAAGTCATAAACTCCCTATCAAAAAATAGCCCTAAATAGGGCTATTTTGAATCTGCGGAGAGGGTGGGATGTGGTTGGAACGGCTCTATTTAGTTTGTCTAAAATCTAATAATAATGCTAAATGGTCAGAAACCTCGTCTGGAAGAACCTGAAATTGATTAATTTTAATATCTTTTGACGCGAAGATATAATCAGCAAAAGGTGATATTGAAAATTTATCATAATTGCTATTTCGAGTTGTTTTGAACTTACCATCTTTAACTAAATTTTGTAGCTGATTTTCTAATTTTAAAACCGCCTCTGTATTCATATCCAAGTTAAAATCTCCTACTAAAATTTGGGATTCAGCACAGCTATTAATAATTTTTAATAAACGATCTGTCTGTAGCTCTCTTTCTGGTGTGTCTTTTTTAGAATTTCCGGGAATACCGTGAAAATTATGAATTATTAAATCACAATTTTTTAAATAAACTGATTGAATCACACGCGGATAATAACTGTTACCATTAGACATTGTTAAATGTTTAGTCTCCTGAGCAGTTAGAATTTGCCCTGACTCTACTCTTTCTATTTCAATATTATTACGAACAAAAGACGCCATACCAATACCTGGCGCCATTTCTGTAAAATAACCGACAAAGCCTGGTAATATATCTTTTAAATCTTCAAAAAGATTAATTCTTTCATCTGTATCTTCTGTTTGATTTAAATATTTTCCATTTCTTATCTCTTGAAAGCAAAAAATATCCACATCTTTTGATTGATATTTCAAAAACTCTTTTAATAATCCAAACTTTATCCCACACCAAGCATTTAAAGAAACTAATTTCATATTTAATATATATTATTAAGTTTGTTCTAATATTAGTACTAATGATTCCAAAGTTCAATCCCCCCCCTATCAAAAATAGCCCTAAATAGGGCTATTTTGAATCTGCGGAGAGGGTGGGATGTAGTTGGAATGATAATAACTTTATAACTATCTATTTATTTTTTAATACCGTCACATCGGGAGTACAAAGTAATGCACCGCCCCCATGAGGAATACCGCTAAAAACTAATAATTCAATTTGTTTCTCTGTGGTAGAATCTAATATTGCTTTCTTTTCTGTTTCATTAATTAATCCAAACCCAAGATTAATTACTGGCTGATTAAGCTGATTTTTGCTATGAACACCATTCCCTTGGTCAACTAAATCAACCATTGCACGAATTAATTCTTGAGAACCCGAAGTAATTGTAAAACTATCACAAGTCTTAGTATCTTCAAATGCGCTTCTTTTAACTGGTGAATAATAACCTTTTACGACTGCTATGCCTCCAGGATAATTACTGCCTTTTGTGTTAAATAAACATCCATTAATATCACAATTATTATCAATTAAATTATAATAAGTGCTATTAGAAGCGGTCTTCTCGCTATCATTTTTCTCTTTTACGAGTTCACTATTCTGCTTTTTTAAATCTTGAACCTGAGCATTTAAATTATTGATTTGCTCTTGTGATAAAGAAGCCGATTGATTTGATGTAGAATTATCAATTACAGGTTTTTGTGCCAAGGAACAACCTGTCACTAATAATGCTAAAATGGGAACCAAAATAAAAATCTTTTTCATAATTTTTTATTTAAAATAAGTAATTAAATTTAATATTATCACAAAACCCTCAAAAAATCGAGGGGGAGATTCGGTCACACGTCGCTAAGTCTCGCTTGTCCGCTCCGCGGCCTGCGCTCACTAAGCGCTCCGACCCGGCCTCGCCCGTGTTCACTTCGTTCACACATGGCTCCGGCTTTCGAATCTCACCCCAACCCAACAATAATAAAAACAAGCTAACGCAGGTTAGCTTGTTTTTATTAGCGGTGGCGATGTCCGGAAGTTTGAACCGGTAAAACGGCTAAATATCAGGAATCTTGACTTGATTATATGTAAATTAAGACTAATTTACAAAGAAAAACCAGAATATTTTGATGTACCAAGTTTTGCAATTAAAGTATATTGATATATGCAATATCCTATACTGTTTTGATAAGAATAATGTATATATTTATTTACCGCTATAATCCGCTACAATCGACTATATATCATATAGCAGATTTTGGATCGTAAATAAAACCGTTTCTACTCCAAAACCAAAGCGGTGGGTGCATATCTATCGGGTCAATATTACTACCTTCCAAAATGTCTCTCCAACGTTTTGATATTTCTTCTTTAGAAAGAGTTTTAGTTTCCTCTTCAGTAATTATCCCCAATCTTGCGGAGCATTGAGTGATATGAGTATCGGGAGCAATTTCGATATATTCACGATTTGATAATTTAATGCCACCGTATGTATCAACAATAAATGACCAATAGTTAAATATTTTAGGACCGGATAAATACGGAAATCCTTTCTTGTAATCAAAATTTACAATTTGCTTTAATGATAGAAAATCATTACCGGTTTCTTTAAAAAATTTCTCAAATGATCCCCAGTTTTCATAAATAGTTTTTGCGATACTTCGCCAAGTATTTATGTGTTTGTTCGGCTGAAGTGCGAGTTTGTATTTCATTAGCGCAATTCGTACATCTTTTTCAGAAGCTTTATAAACTTTTTCTACATCAAAAACAAATTTAGTATTTGAATCATTAAAAGTTTTGAGCACAGCTTCCCATAGTTTGTAACTGTTTCTTTGGTAATTGAGTGCCATTGGCAATGTAAAATATGCAATGCGAGATTCTCTATCCATTTCTTCAATTCCTGGATTCGAGTCTTCAGGCATTACTGTTTGACCAAGCAATCCGGTTTTATACGCCTTGAGAAGTTGGTTACAGGTTTTTATAAATTCTTTTTTATCCATAAGTTCGAATCCCTTTGGGGTACTGTTCAAAAACCATCGTGTTTATTCACTAAAACTACTGGCGGAGAGGGGGAGATTCGAACTCCCGAGGAGCTTTCGCCCCTGCCGCTTTTCGAGAGCGGTACCTTCAACCACTCAGACACCTCTCCAATTTTTAATACCTTCAACCACTTTTCAAACCCGCGCATGCCGGGGCAGACACCTCTCCAATTTTATTCAATCAAACTTTCGGTTAATCTTCTTTTAATATCTTTTTTACCATCACTACTTTTCAAAAACTTTTCTCTGCTTAATGCTTCTTTTTTATGATTATATGCTTCGTAACATAATAATTCAAATGGCCGACGATGTTTTGTCGACACCACTGAGCCAGAATTATGCTGCCCCATTCTTTGTTTCAAATCACTGGTCGATCCAATATAAAATTTTTTGTCCTTAAGGCTTAACAAAATATAAACATAGTACATATATTTAGATTTAATTATAGCTTTTCGCCCCGCATCCGCGGGGCGCCCGGCGCATGTCGGGCGAGAGCGATGTTATACCTTCAACCACTTTTCAACCCCGCGCATACCGGGGCAGACACATTTTCAATTTAAACTTTTTTATATTGTCCTTCCGGCAAATTACCTAATTTAAAATTACCGAGCTGAACGCGCTTTAAGTCTAGAACACTATACCCCAAAGCTCCGAACATCCGACGAATTTGACGTTTTTTTCCTTGTGTTAAAATCACCTTAAAAACTCCATCGCCCAAATAATCAATATCTTGTGCAATCGCCACACCATCATCATCACCGATGTTAACGCCATTTATAAAATTACGTTCTATAAAATCAATCTGAATTTCATCAATTTTTTCCGGACCGGTAACTTTAACTTCGTAAGTTTTTGGACATTCATATTTCGGATGAGTCATTTCTTGCGCCATTGCACCATTATTAGTTAATAGCACCAAGCCGCGACTGTCTTTATCCAAGCGTCCGACAATAAACAACCTTTCGCGAGTATCAATCAAATCAAAAATATTTTGTTCATTTTTAAATCGACGAGTGGTACAAACATATCCCATTGGCTTATTTAAAATCAAATTAATATTTTTCTTACCGGCATCCAAACTTTTAACTCTTTTTCCTCGAATCTCAACCACGTCATCATCATCGGCGCGATCGCCAAGCTTGGCAATTTTTCCATTAACTTTAACTCCGCCATCACGAATCAAAACTTCGGCTTGGCGACGAGAAAAAAATTCTCTTTCGGCGATAAATTTTTGTAAAACTATTTTCATAAATTATTTTTTAACTGCCAATTCATATTTTATCTTAAACCAACTCAGCTGAAATACAAATAACCAAAATAAAAGTGCTAAATCATTCTTGAAATAAGGCACGTCAACCAGTCCGTGAATAATAACAACAATCATCGCGCCCGTCAAACCGACCAACAAAGCTTTATCGCCAATATCAAACAATTCTTTGTTTTTAAAAATTTTAACAATTTCCCAAAAAAATCTTAAAAAAATCCAAACAAACAACAACATTCCAACCAGGCCTAATTCTGTCCAAAAATTTAAAAAAATATTATGCGGATACATATAAATTTCTGTCGGCTGCCAAACGAGTTTGCGGTACTCCGCGCTTTCACGCACTTTTTGCAACCAATTCGGATCATCATTTTTTACAAAAATTCCTTCTTGATGATAGGGCGCAATGCTTTGTTGATAATTATTTAACCCGGTTCCAAATAAAGCAATTTTTGGTTCGGCAAAAAACATTTTTTTAGTCTCTATCCATTGTTGCTTTCTAATCTGTCCCGTTAAATCATTTAGAGTCGCCTTAATCCTAACATAATTCCAGGCCGAAGAATTGCTAATTATAAAAATAAAAAATATTCCAGCCGCCCCGATAGCCAAATAGCGGCTTGTTTTATTAAAAATTAAAGCGCTAATAAACAAGGCTATAAGCACGCCAACCAAAGCACCTTCAGACTGCGCCAAATAAATCGCTAAAAGCGCAATGCCTATAATCAGGCCCAAACCTATTATTTTAATATAATCAATTTTATTTTTTCTGGTTTGCCAAAGTTTAAAAATAAATCCGGACAATATTAAAACTATCGGTCCCAAATACAAGCCAAGCGCATTGGGGTAAGGAAAAAAAGAAGTCACCCGGCGTTGATTAGCCAAAAATTCGGTTGGAAAAAATTGACCGGTAATTTTTTGGTAAAATGCAAAAATAGAAATTATCAAAGCGGAAGCGGCTAAAGCCCAATAAATTTTAACGCGCGCTTCGTCAGTTCTGAAAACATTAAAAAGTAAAATAAAAAATAAAATTGCTTCCAAAAAATAAGCTTTGAAAATTCCTAAAGCATCATTTGAAAACCCGGCCACCGCCAAAGATAAAAAAGCGACTAATAAAAAAATTATAATCTCGATTCTAAAAGGATATGGCTTAACTTGAGTTTTATTAAAATAAGATTTTAAATTTCCGCCACGATTTTTAAAATCTCTCACAAAAAATACCGCGAAAGAAATAAGCAGCATTAATTCCAAGATCGTACTCGGAAAACCAAAAATTGAAAAACGCAATAAATAGCTGGGCAAAGCAAAAGCCAGCAATAAAACTGCCCACTCCAAACGATAAATAGCTAGACCCAAATAAGCCACCGCCGCTAAAAATATAATGATATTCATATTGAGATTATAGCAAAGACTTCATAAAATACAAAAATACCCCGAACTTCGGGGTATTTTTATAAAATCTTTTAAGCTCTTTCTACGTATTCTCCGGTGTCGGTATTAATTCTGATAACTTCACCTTCTTCAATGAAAACCGGGACATTAATTTTAGCGCCTGTTTCAAGTTCAACTTGTTTAGTAACGCTACCAACCGAGTTGCCTTTAATTGCTGGTGGAGCCATAACTACTTTAAAATCCATTTTTACCGGCAAGTTAATTGCTACTGGCTTATCATTAAAATACAAAACATCAACGTCAGTGCCTTCTTTCAAAAATTGAACTTTATCGCCCAAATCTTCCAAATTAAAGGTAAACTGTTCATAGCTATTATTATCCATAAAAACTGCTTCGTTAGCATCTTTATACATATAATTAGCTTTTTTTGTTTGAGTATCGGCCTCTTCTGCTTTATCGCTGCCTTGATAAGTCTTTTCCAAAACACTGTTATTAACTAAGCCGCGCATTTTAACTTTTAACACAGCGCCGCTACGAGCAGTTTTGTTGTGCTCGGTTTTGATAACCACATATGGCACCTCGTTAATAACCAAAACTTTACCAAGTTTGATTTCACTCATGGTTAACATAATTTTTTCCATGTCATCCGCCCAGGGCGAATCCCATTTTCGTTAATTGTAAATTATTTGTGAGTAAAAGCAACCAAAGCCATTTTGCGAGCGCGCTTAATAGCTTGAGTCAATTTTCTTTGGTGCCAAGCACAATTTCCAGTTCTTTGTGCTGAAATAATTTTTTGATAAAAGTTAATAAACTTTTTCAAAGTTCTAACGTCCTTATAATCAACTTCTGAGTTGTTGGCACAAAAGTGACATTCTTTAGTTTTTTTAATCATATTATTAATTAGTTATTTGAGAAAAATTAAAATGGAATATCTTCAATTTTAATTTCTTCTTCGCCGGCATTTTCTTCAATTGCCATTGATTCGTCAAAATTATTAGAGCCAGCTGATTGTCCGCCCGCGCGGGTATCAAGCATTTGCATGTTGTCAGCCACAATTTCAGTACGATAACGTTTCACGCCATCTTGACCGGTCCATTCACGACTCTGTAAACGGCCTTCAATATAAACTTTCGAACCTTTATGTAAATATTGGGAACAAGTTTCAGCTAAACGTCTCCAAGCGACAACATTATGAAATTCAGCTTTCTTTTGTTTTTGTCCGGACTGATCAGTCCAAAAGGAATTAGTGGCAACTGAAAATGAAGTAACGTTTTGACCCGTCGGAGTGGTACGCATTTCCGGATCTTTAGTTACATTCCCAATAATCATGGCTTTGTTTAAGCTCATAAAATTTAAAGTTAATTATTAAATTAAATCTTTAGCATTTAAAATTCCTTCTAATTTTTCGTCCAAATTTTCCATGTTAACTTTTTCCTTAGTCACTTTTTTCGGTTTTTTTACTTCAGCGGCAGCAGTTTTTTCGGCTTTCTCTTTAGCGGCAGCAGTTTTTTTAGAATCGATTTTTTCTTTTATTTTTTGTTCTTTTTTAATTTGAGTTTCAGATTTAACTTTTTTAGTAACAATCATAAAACGCAAAATCTCACTATCCAAACGTAATTTTTCATCTAATTTAGAAAGATTTTTTCCATCTAAATCAAATTCTAATAATTGGTAATATCCGTAAGTTTCATGATTGATCGGATAAGCCAATTTTTTCTTTCCCCAATACTCGTTGCTGGAAATGACACCCTCATTGTCGGTGATTAATTTTTCCACCTTAGCAATGCTTTGTTTTGCTTCTTCTTCGGTAAAACGATTAGAAACGATAAACAAAATTTCATAGTGTGCCGGTCCGGACTTTTTTGTCTTTGACATAAGCCACAATAACAAATTGATTATGAAATTATTATAAAAAAATAATTAACTTTTAATCAATTTTATTAATTTTAATAAATTTATAAAAAATAAAAACCCGGTATTCTAAAAATACTGGATTTTTGAGAATACCTTTAATTCCGATTACTGTGACGCGAACGTCGGACCGGAATTACCCCAAAATGGAGCGTGGGAAAGGTTTAAATTGTAAAAACAATATAACAAAAGCCGCAAAAATTGTCAACTGCTTATCGGGCAGACAGTACAATTAATAAAAAAGAGCTATACCATGTTAGATACAACTCTTTATAAAAATTTTTATGAACATTATGCTGCGTGAGGCAATATAATTGCTCCAATCATAGACAAATAATATATTATGCTAAAAATAACATAATACTTTATTTTATTTGTTAATGTAGTAACAATGATAGCAATAATGGCAACTAGAGCGCACGGAATTGAAAGGGGAATAATTAGAACAGCAGAATTAAGACTAATATTAGCTATAATATTGGTAAATATTGTAACGAAAATAATAGCCATGGCAAAAATAATAGTAAAAACCAAAGTAGTAATAGCAATTATATCCGCTTCCTTCTCCTTGTTTAAGATTGCGACAAGATTGAAAAGCATCATAAAAATAATAGCTATAATTCCCAAAATACCAACAAATAGAAAACAAGAGTCAGTTTTTTGTTTTTCGGCATAACATACTTTGTTATTGCTAAGAACAACTGAATTTTTCTGCGTTTCGATAGTGCTCTCTGACGAATTTCCAGAATTTATTTGCGACTGGATTTGAGAAAAACCATTCATGGAAAATCCCAAAATAATTAAAATAAAAATTGCCTTTTTCATTTTACACACATTTATATTGTTAACGAACACTATTATTCGTGATCACATCATAACACGTATATAAAATAATGTCAATATCGTAATCAGGCGGCATTGCCAAAATCCTTTAAAAAATATACAATTAACTAATGAAATATTATTTTATTTTGGGCAATAATCCGGCATTATCTGTGGCGGAAATCAAAGCACTTTATCCGAAAAACTCCGGTTTTTTGGCTAATTCAGCGTGTTTTATTATGGAATCAGATACTGAAATAGATGCCAAAAAGCTTATTCGCCGCCTGGGTGGAACTATTAAAATTGGACTTATTGAAGAAGAAATAGCTAATTTAAGCCAAGACCTAGAAGAATCTATTATTAAAACTATAAATAAATCCGGCAATTTGCGGCCGGAAGGTAAGTTTAACTTTGGTTTTTCTGCTTATGGCTTAAAATTTAATTTTCAAAAGATTGGCTTAGAGATTAAAAAAGAAATTAAAGAAGGCGGTTTTAATGCTCGCTTGGTTACCAGCCGCGATCCCAATCTTTCCAGCGTTATTATTGAACAAAATCATTTAATTGATAAAGGTGCCGAAATTGTCCTAATAAAATGTAATAACAACAAGCTTTTTATTGGCAAGACTTTGTCGGTGCAAGCTTTTAAGGAATTATCCTTTCGAGATTATGGCCGTCCTAGCCGCGATGACTATTCCGGTATGCTCCCGCCAAAACTAGCCCAAATCATGATTAATCTGACTCAAGCCAAACCAGACGCTGTTATTTTGGATGCCTTTTGCGGCTCCGGTACTATTTTATCCGAAGCTTTATTGATGGGTTATCAAAATTTAATCGGTTCGGATTTATCCGCCAAAGCCATTGAAGACACCAAAAATAATTTGGCCTGGATTGCCGAAAAATTTGATCACGAATTAAATCATACTAAAATTTTTGAATATAGCGCTACAATGCTTTCCAAAAAACTGGCGCCAAAAAGCGTTGATGTTATTGCCAGCGAACCATATCTCGGACCACAACGCGGTCAAAATGATATCAATAAAATAATTGCGACACTGGAAAAATTATATTCTGAAAGCATAATAGAATTCTCTAAAATATTAAAAGACGATGGTCGCGTTGTTATGGTTTGGCCGGTTTTTAGTGCTAACAATAAATTTCGCACCATGAATCCAAAGTTGGGAAATTTTAAAATTGTACCACCACTCACAAAAAATGAATTAAGAATGACCGAACGCCAAACTATTATTTACGGCCGGCAAGGACAAAAAGTTTGGCGCGAAATTGTTATCTTGGAAAAGAAATAATTTTCGGGCTGTCGTATAGCGGTAGTACGCATGCATGGGGTGCATGTAGCCGCGGTTCAATTCCGCGCAGCCCGACATAAAAAACAAGCATGCCAAAAAATAATTCTGAAATCAGAAAATCTTACATTTTCGATAAATATGCGGTTATCGCGCCGAATCGCGCCAAAAGACCGCATGATATTGATAAAAGAATCGATACAAAAAACGAATGTGTTTTTTGTTTGGAAAATTTAAAAAAAAGAAAAATCTTAAAGACAATTAAAGCCGCGAAAAATAATTCGGTTATAGCTATTAAAAATGAATTTCCAGCCGTTACAGAAAATAATGCCAAGGCTTATGGCAAACAAGAAGTTATTATTGAAAGCCTTAAACATAATCAGCAAATGGCTGATATGCCAGTTACCCAAATTATCGGTATCTTAAAAATGTATGCGGCGCGCAGCCAAGCCATTGCTAAAGATAAAAAGATAAAATATATTTTGTGTTTAAAAAATCAAGGCAAAGCGGCCGGCGCGTCTTTGGTTCATCCGCATTCTCAAATTTTCGCCACTGCTATTATTCCACCGGAGCTGCAAGAGGAATCAGAAAAAATTAAAGAGTATTTTAAAACTAATAAGCGCTGTGCTTATTGCGATATTATAAAAAAGGAAGCCAAATCATCGCGACGCGTTTATGCCGATAAAAATATGTTAGCCTTTGCGCCATATGCTAGTCAATTTCCTTATGAAATATGGATTTTCAGCCAACGCCATACCGATAACATCACCCGTTTAAAACCAGCCGAATTAAAATCATTGGCTGTTATGTTAAAAAAGGCTTGCCAAAAATTGAAAAAAATAAATTTACCCTTCAACTACTTTTTACACAATTCGATTAATGACAAACATCAACATTTTTATGTAAAAATTCAACCACGCCGCGATGTTTGGGCCGGAGTTGAATTAGGCTCCGGTTTAACTATTGATTCTGTCGCACCGGAAAAGGCCGCTAAATATTATCGACAAAAATAATTACTGAGTTTCGGACTTGGTCCGGAATAACAAATGAAAAATATGCCAACTAGAAATTTTCAAAGTTCATCTTGGAAACAAAATAATCAAAACAAAAATTATAAAATCGCTCATCGTCGCTTAGTCGTTGCGCGGCATGTCGCCGCACCAACAACCAGGCCAAGCACAAATAGAAGCAAAAAATCACAACATAATTTTTTTATCAGCTTATTGTTAAATAAAAAGTTTTTAAAATTTGCCGGGTTTTTAATTTTATTCGGAATTGTTTCGTTCGGAGTTTTAATTTTGGTTGTCGGCAGCGGTTTACCAAATCCAAACCAATTAATCAACCGAGAAATTGCTCAAAGCACCAAAATCTACGATCGTACTGGTGAAAATTTATTATATGAAATTTCTGGTGATGAAAAAAGAACTTTAGTAAAACTTTCCGATCTGCCGAATTATGTAAAGCAAGCGACAATTTCTATTGAAGATAAGGATTTTTACAACCATGGCGGCTTCAGTATTTGGGCTATGGTTCGAACTATGATTACAAATGTTATCTATCGTCGTAGCGCCGGTGGATCGACTTTAACCCAGCAATTTGTTAAAAATGCCATCCTTTCCAACGAAAAAACCATTATTCGCAAAATTAAAGAATTAATTTTGGCACAAAAAATTGAACAAAAATTTAGCAAAGATGAAATTTTGCAAATGTATTTAAATGAAATACCTTATGGCTCTAACGCTTATGGTATAGAAGCGGCCAGCCAAAAATATTTCAAAAAGCATGCCAAGGATTTGACCATAGCCGAAGCTGCCGTCTTAGCTGCGCTAACTCAAGCTCCAAGCCGCTATTCACCGTATGGACCAAACAAAGAATTACTGCTTGATCGACAAAAATATGTCTTAGGTTTAATGGTCGAACAGGGTTATATAAGTGAAGATCAGGCCGAAGTTGCCAAAAAAGAAGAAATTAAATTTATTCCACCGGATGGAAATATGACCGCGCCGCATTTTATTATGTACATAAAAGACATTTTGTCGGAAAAATATGGCGAAAAAGAAATCGAACAAGGCGGTTTAAAAATCATCACTACACTTGATTTGTATAAACAGAAAATTGCCGAGGAAGTTATTACTCAAAAAACAGAAAATTACAAAACAAAATATAATGCCAGTAATGCCGCTTTGGTTTCTATCGATCCCAAAACCGGACAAATTTTGGCTATGGTTGGATCGCGCGATTATTTCAATGATGATATCGACGGCCAAGTTAATATAGCCACTAGCTTAAGACAACCGGGCTCATCAATTAAGCCCTTGGTTTATGCCACTCTATTTACCAAGGGTTATACGCCAAACACTATTTTGTATGATGTTAATACAAATTTTTCCGCCGGCAGTGTCCCATACGAACCACATGATTATGATTTAAAAGAACGCGGTCCGGTTTCTATTCGCCAAGCTCTAGCTGGTTCTTTGAATATTCCAGCCGTTAAAGCTTTATATTTGGCTGGGGTAAAAACCGTTACCGACCTAGCTGAAAAATTTGGCTACACTACATTAACCGATCCGGATCGTTATGGTTTATCGTTAGTTTTGGGTGGCGGAGATGTTAAAATGTTGGAGCATACCAATGCCTTCGGTGTTTTTGCCCGTGAAGGCGAATATCATCAAATTGCCAGCATTTTAAAAGTTGAAGATAAAGATGGAAAAGTTTTAGAAGAATATAAGGACAAAAAGGATATTGTTTTGGACGCTAAAATCGCTCAAGAAATAAATAGTGTTTTAAGCGATAATGATGCCCGCACCCCAGTCTTCGGCGCTAAAAATTATTTAACACTGCCAGACAGACCGGTTGCCGCCAAAACCGGAACCACCAATGATTTTATGGATGCCTGGACAATGGGATATACCCCATCAATCGTTACCGGAGTTTGGGTTGGGAACAATTATAGAGTTTCCATGAAAAGCGGTGCTGACGGCAGCGTTATTGCCGCTCCGATTTGGAATGAATACATGAAAAGAATTTTAAGCGGTACGCCTGTTGAAGCTTTTAAAGATCCAGGCGACCTAACAACCGGTAAGGCCATAATCGACGGCGAGGTTAACGTTAATAGAAAAGTCTTAATCAATGTCGAAACCAACACAATAGCTACATCCAGCACGCCTCCAGAGCTTCTCAAAGAAGTTGTATACAGTAACCCACATTGTATCTTGTATTATGTTGACCCGAAAGATCCGCTTGGACCAAAACCAAAAAATCCATCCGATGATCCGCAATTTCCATTATGGGAATCGAAAGTAATTGAATGGGCGCAAAAAAATAATTTGTATTCCTCCTCTACACCAATAATTGAAGGTGAGGATATTGTATCGCAAAATCCACCTCAATTTGAAATAACCAATATTAGCGATGGGGAAATAGTTAAAAACAACCAAATAAATGTCGGCATTAATATTATCTCTATCGCCGACAATGCCAACGTTGAATATTTTATAAATAATAATTCAATCTACAAAACCAGTGTTTTTCCATTCGCCATGAATAAAACTTTGGATTTTTTAAGTAATGGTTATTACAATTTAAAAGTTAAAGTTTGCGATGCTTATTATAACTGTTCAGAAAAATCATTAGAATTCAATTTGCTTTTAAATAACAACTATCAAAATTATCCGTCTTTAAATTTAATCAGCCCGACAAGCGGTGTTATTGCCGGCGCTGGGGACTTTCCCTTAAACATTGAACTGCTCGCCAATAATTACAACAAGATAACTAAAATAAATTTATTCTACAAAAACAATAATAATATCAACCTTATAAAAACTACCGGAACATTAGATAAGGGAACTGTTAAGCTATTGTGGGACAATGCGCCCGATCCCGGCACTTATGAAGTTTATGCTGATTATTACAATTGGAATAATGACAAAAAAACCACCAACAAAATTACCGTCAATGTAAATTAAAACAAAAACACCGAGCATCAAGCCCGGTGTTTTTTTAAGAGATTATTATTGTCTAATCGGCATTACAATATACTGATAAGTTTCGTCTTTTTCCGGTTTTAAAATACAAGGAGTATTACCATTAACAAGCTCAATCAAAATATAGTTGCTATCAATATTATTCAAGCCATCCAATAAATAGCGATAGTTAACCACCATAGAATTATCATCACCGGATATTTCCGCTTTCAAATCAATCGCGCTTTCTCCGGCCTGGCTAGAAATCGAAGATAAAAAAACTTTATTATCTTCATTTTTAAAATCTAAAGTAATATCATTTATTCCGGCTTTAGAAAAAATTGCCGAGGCTTTAATTGCTCGCAACAAAGAACTTTTTTCAATCTTAACTTCAGTTTTAAAGTTGGTTGGAATAATTTGTTTATAATCAGGAAAGTTTCCCATAATCAATCGGGAAACCAATTCGGTGCCGCCAAAAGAAAAAAGAATTTGATTTTCCGATAGACAAATTGAAATATCACCGCTCGTATCCAAATCTTCTTTTTCTTTTAATCCTGATAAAATTCTAAGTAATTCTTGCAAAGCTTTAGCCGGAACAATAATTTTAAAATTATTGTTATTATTATTTTTTAGATTAATTTTTTTCTCAGTCAAACGATAGCTATCCGTTCCAGCTAATATAACTTCATTGTCATTAAAAATAAATAACACGCCGGATAATTCCAGCCTGGTTTCATTATTGGCCACCGAAAAAATTACCTGGCTTATAGCATTTCTAAAATCATTCAAATTCAAAATAAACGGATTATCTTTACTCACAATTGGCAATAATGGAAAATCTGTACTTTCTTGAATTTTAATTTTTGTTTTGTAGTTTTCGCATTCCACTTTTATCTCGCTATCACTTTTTTTAATCTCAACTTTACCGCCTGGTAATAAGTTTATATAGTCGGTTATAATTTTAGAGTCTACTGTAAATTCACCTTCAACTTCCACCTTGCCGCGAACTTGATGAGTTATACCAATTTCTAGATTTGTAGCAATCAATTCAATATTACCTTTATTAGCTTTAAATAAAATATTATTAAGAATTGGTAAATTTATATTTTTACTAACAACATGACTAACGATCTGCAAACCTTGTTTTAAATTTTCTTGCAAGCTAATAAAATTCATAGATGTTAATTGTTTTATATTATATATAATATATTAATAATAGTAATAATAAGGGAGTGGACGGAGTGGAAAAGGTCGGTTTTTATCAAAATTTACTGGGATTATTTTGCTTTTTGCCTGTTTATAAATTTTTGTTATTCGTGGGATTATTTTTTGTCTGATTGTTGATAAATGAATTTTATCTAACTTATTAACAAACGACTAGAAAATATTAACAGGCTTGTAAACAGATTTATTAACAGTGAAAGCAAGACTTATCAACAAAAAATGAACAGATAATTATTTATTGTAGGAATAAAATAATTGTTTGATTGAATTCAATTCTTGATTTAATCTTTCGTTTTCTTTCTTCTCTTGTAGAATTTTATTGTAAGCATGTATAGCGGTGGTGTGGTCGCGTCCGCCAAGTTCGTGTCCGATACTTGGGTAAGAAGTATTTAATTCTTCGCGAATTAAAAATATGGCCACTTGGCGCGGTAAGACTAAATCCTTTTTACGACTGTCCCCGGTTAATTCTTTAATATTGATATTGTAAAACTTGGCGACAATATCAATAATATCTCGCGGTGAAAGTGATTTTGATCGAGCTTCAATAGTTAAGTCGCTTAAAATGTCTTTAACGCTTTTAATGGTTGGTGCGGTATTATTAAATTCATGATAAGCAATAATTTTATTTAGAGCGCCCTCTAATTCTCTAATATTGTTTTGAATATTATCAGCGACGCAAGATAAAATTTCTTTTTCCAAATAATAATTTTTTTCACCGGCCTTTTTTTCCAAAATAGCAATTTTAGTTTCAATGTCCGGCTTACCGACATCAACCACCATACCAGATTCAAAACGTGAAATTAAACGATCTTCAATCGCTGGAATTGATTTTGGCGGTCGATCGGAAGTCATAATAATTTGTTTGTTGCCTTGATGCAGTTCGTTGAAGGTGTGGAAAAATTCTTCTTGGGTTCCGTCTTTACCGCCCATAAATTGCACATCATCAACTAATAATAAATCAACATTACGATAAACATTTTTAAATTCTTTGCCTTTGCCGGTTTTAACGGCTTGAACATAATTATTGGTAAAATTTTCACTGGTAGTATAAAGAATTTTATTGGTAATTTTTGACAATTCATTACCAATGGCTTGAAGTAAATGAGTTTTTCCCAAACCTACACCGCCATAAATAAATAAAGGATTATAAACTTTTCCCGGATTATTAATAACGGCGCGACAAGCGGCATGAGCCAATTCATTACCGCGTCCAACGATAAAGTTTTCAAAAAGATAACGAGTGTTTAAACCGAAGCGATTAATAGCTGGAGTGTCTAATGGTTTAAAATTTGATTCCTCATTTTTTTCTTTGGCAGAATCTTCGTGAAAATTAACTGGAATGTTTTTTGTTTGTTGGAATTGAGGTTTTTTTAATTCTACTCGATAAGTAATATTATTAATTTTGTTTCCTGTAATTTTTTCTAGAGACGATTTTATTATCTTATAGAATTTATTTTCCAACCAACGTTTAACAAATTCGCTTGGAACCCCAATAACCACTTGTTCATTGTTTATTTCGGAAATAAAGGTATCTTTAAACCAGGTGATAAAATTTGCTCGTGATAAACCAATTTCAATTTCTCCGAGAACAGCCTGCCAAATTTGTTCATTATTCATAGGAAATTTATTAATTTTAGAAGTTGAATAAACTTGTTGCTATTATATTAAATAAAACGGTTTATAACAAGTAGTTGAAAAACTTACAAACTGTTTATAAACTGTTAATAAACACAAAAAAAAGACAGATATTTTTTATTGACCTTTAAAAATAAGTGTGTTATTCTGTCATTACAAAAGTAAAAAATAATTAATGTATAAAGGATATGTCAACAAAGAGAACTTACCAGCCAAACGCTAAAAGAGCTAAAAGAAAGCATGGTTTCTTAAAGAGAATGCTTACCGCAACCGGTCGAGCTGTCTTAAAACGTCGCCGCGACAAAGGTCGTGCAGTATTGAGCAAATAATTTTGTTTGTTTGTTTTTATAGAATACTAAATGTTAAAAAGAGAAAATCGTTTAACAAAAAACAATGATTTCGATGCGGTTTTTAAAAAGGGGAAATCTTGTTATTCAAAAATTCTTTTTATAAAATCTCTTCCTAATAGTTTAAAGGAAAATCGTTTTGGTATTTTAGTCGGAACCAAAATAAGCAAGAAGGCTGTTATTCGAAATAAAATAAAAAGACAAATCAGAGCGGCCATAGAAAGCGAGCTCTTTTTGCTTAATAAGGGAAATGATTGTGTTATTGTAGTTTTTCCGCTAATATTAGCTAATAAGTTTGATGAAATAGAAACTGCTTTAAAGTTTTGTTTTAAAAAATTAAGGCTTTATAAAAAAACACAATTTACATGCTTAATAAAATACTAAACCTTTTTTATTTTCCCAGATTATTTGCAGTTAAATTGATAAATATCTATCAAAAAACTTTTTCTTTTGATCATGGTCCGTTAAGAGTTTTTTTCCCGCATGGTTTTTGCCGTTTTCATCCAACTTGTTCGGAATATGGCAAGCAGGCTATAATGAAATATGGGATAATAAAAGGTGGTTTTATGACATCCTGGAGAATATTACGTTGTAATCCTTGGAATAAAGGTGGAATTGATCAAGTTAAATAAAATTATTAAATTTTTAAATAAAAACTATGCAACACATTTTTCAAGTAATTTTTTATCAACCAATATTAAATCTCTTAGTATTTTTATATAATACTATTTCTTTTAAAGATTTTGGTGTAGCCATTATATTGCTTACAATAATAATTCGATTAATTTTATGGCCTTTGTCACAAAAATCGATTAAAGCACAAAAAGATTTACAAAATTTGCAACCGAAGATTAATGAATTAAAAGAAAAATTTAAAGGTGATAAGCAGGCTCAGTCTTTGGCCACCATGCAATTATATAAGGAACACAAAATTAATCCGTTCTCATCGTGTTTGCCTCTTTTGGTTCAATTGCCTTTTTTAATTGCGGTTTTTAATGTTTTTCGTGACGGGCTTACTAATAAATTAGGTTTATTATATTCTTTTGTGGAAAAACCTGAAGCGATAAACTTTATTGCTTTCGGTTTCTTAGATCTATCTAAACCAAACATTTATTTGGCAGTTTTGGCTGGTGTTGCCCAATTCTGGCAAGCAAAGATGATGATTGCTAAAAGACCGGAAATAAAGAGTCCGGGAGCTAAAGATGAAGATATGGCCGCAATCATGAGCAAGCAAATGACCTATCTTATGCCTGTTATGACTATTTTTATTGGAGCTTCTCTTCCTGGTGGTTTAACATTTTATTGGTTTTTAGTGACAATTTTAACAGCTTTGCAACAATTAATCATTATAAAAAGCGATAAAGATAAAAAAGTAAGTGTGGTCGAAGGTGAAATTGTGAAATAATTCTAAATACAAAAACTTAAGTATAAAATAAAAGCTCCGCAATTTAGCGGAGCTTTTATAATAAATGTTCTACGCGGAACAATTTAGAAATTTATATTTCTAATCTCGTAAAATGATTGAGGATGATCGCATGATGGACATTGTTTCGGAGCTTCTAATCCGGTGTGGACATAACCACATTCGCGACAAACCCATGATGTTTCAGTGGTTTTTTTGAAAACCTCATTGTTTTCAATATTGTTTAAATAAATTTCGTATTTTTCTTTATGATTTTTTTCAGCAATAGCAATAGATTGCAAATGTGAAGCAATATCTGTTAAGCCTTCTTCAGCGGCAATTTTTGCAAATTCCGGATACATTGTTTGAAATTCATAGCTTTCCCCGGCAATAGCTGCCTTTAAATTATCAATACTGGTACCAAAAATTGTTGGAACACTAGCCTCTATTTTTATTTCTTCATTACTTTCTTTTAATTCTTGGATAAATTTAAATAGTCTTTTAGCATGAGCTTTTTCTTGTTGCGCAGTTAGCAAGAATAATTCAGCTAATTGCTCATAACCCTCTTGTTGTGCAGTCTTGGCATAAAAAGTATATCGATTTCTAGCTTGTGATTCGCCAACGTAAGCTTTTACTAAGTTTTCTAAGGTTTTTGTCATAATGATAAAATGTTCTGCGCAGAACAATTAAAAATTTCGTTCTTTGCCAACAATAAAGTTAATATTTTTATTAAAAATTGAGACATTTACTGGAGTTTCTAATTCGATACTATTATCCAGGGTTACTTTTTCTTTGGAGTTATTAATAATATTTACCGATTTAATTGGTAAAAAACTTTCATTATTGCGTTTATATTTTATATAAATATTTAGAATATTATCTTTTGGACTATAATTTATGTTCCGCGTAGAACATTTTTCACTTAAAAGATTAATTATTCTGATATCGCCGCCGCCGATTGGATCAATAGAGAAGTTGTCAATATTTAATAAGGTGTCTTTGGCTTTAATATGAGCTTCTGACAAAAAATAATTGTCATTAGCTTTGGCTATATTTATATTTTCAATTCGACGAGCCAATATTATTTCCGATGCGGTTTTATCGTTTTTTATACCACAAGCTTCAGCAATTGAATTATTATTACCAACAGGAATAATGCCGAAAGCAATGCTATTTAGAGAATCATCATTGAGCTTGCTGGCGGCATTTATAATTTTATTTATTGTTGAATTATTTCCAACGGCTACAATTGTTTTAACTCCTTTATTTATTTCCTCTTGAATTAAATCGTTTATATTTTTAATATTTTCCAAATAAACAATTTTTCCATTTAAATTTAATTTATGGAGTTCTATTTCTAAATTATTGATCGTTTTTTTGTATTTTCTTAAATAGTCGTCGTAGATGTATAAGTTCATAATTGAAAAATAAATTGACTGCTACTTGTTTTTTAGCTTAATGTTTCATCGGCTTTTTCAGCTTTTTCGCTAACATTAGATAAATTACCTAACATTTTTATTTTTCCATTAATTTTAGCGCCTTTTTCTACGGATATTTGGCCACATTCAATATCGCCAGAAATAACAGCGGTGCTGCCAACTGATAAATATGACTTAGCTAATAAATTACCGCTAATATTACCATTTATTATTATTTCATTAGCTTCTAAGCTGCCAACAATTTTGGCTTTGTCGCCAACAAATATATTTGATTTTGTTTTTAATGATCCTTCTAATATGCCATCAATAACGATATTGCCGTTACCATTAAAATCGCCTTTTACTTTTATAGATTCACCGATAATAGTTTCAACATCGTTGAAAACTTCATTTTGAGTTCCTTTTTTAAACATAGGTTTTTATTAGTTTGTTATTATCTTTTCATTTTTATTTTAAGCTAATACTCGCAATTTGTCAAAAAGATAAAAACATATATAATGAAGGGTAGAAAATATTTGCTCCTGTAGTTTAATGGATAAAACAAGGATCTCCTAAGTCCTAGATCCACGTTCGATTCGTGGTGGGGGCACAAATATTGTAATATTTTTATTTTTATTATATTATATTAGTGTTATTATAATAAAAATAAAAATATATTATGTTTAAAAAATTATTTCATTCCAACAGCTCTTTAGTAAAAATTATTGACAAGAATTTCATGTTAGTTTTCGTCAGTTTTATTGCTGGATTTTTGCTTTCATTTTTTCTTTGCTGGGAAACAATTCTTTATATCATCACTTTATTCAATAAAGTTAATGGAATAGTATAGAACTTTGTATCGGGCCATTAGCTCAGTTGGCTAGAGTGCTTCCATGGCATGGAAGAGGTCAAGGGTTCAAGTCCCTTATGGTCCACTTTTTATATTTATCTAATTAAAGGCCAGCTAAAAGCTGGCTTTAAAGTCAACGTGGATAAGTCTACATCTTTGTGGACATAAAGTTAAGATTTGGCTAATATTAAACAATAAAAAATAGTGGATAAGGTGTGGAAAAGACTTTATTGGTTGAGGAAAATTAATAAAATACTTTAAAATAAATCAATTTTATGAATATAACAGAATTAGCTAGAATTTTAAAAGTTAACCCGCAGGAGTTACGTGATTTGTTGCCACAAATGGGTTTTAATATTGGACAAAAAGCTATTAAAGTTGATAATTTTACGGCTCGTCGCATTATTAAGGAATGGCCGGTTTTGTTAAAGCAAATAAAACAACAAAAAGAAAATGAAAAAAATAAAACCAACGACAATGGATTAGAAGTTGAGGTTCAAAAGAAAAAAGTTTTATTGCCACATTTTATTTCTATCCGTGATTTTGCTTCTTTGGCGGGTCTACCTATCAATAAGGTTATTTCAGAATTAATGAAAAATGGTATTTTTGCATCCATGAACGAAAAAATAGATTTCGATACAGCTTCAATTATCGGTGCAGATTTAAATTTGGAAGTTAGCCTGATTGAAAATTTGGATGAAGATATTAAAAATTCAGAAAACAATAAAATAGAAAAAGCTTTAGAAGATGAAGATCCTTTAAACATGGAAAGTCGTCATCCGGTTATAGTTGTGATGGGGCATGTTGATCACGGTAAAACAAAATTATTGGATGCTATTAGAAAAACCAATGTGGTTGCCGGTGAGGCCGGTGGCATTACTCAGCATATTGGAGCCTATCAAGTTATTAGAAAAGAAAAGAGAATGACCTTTATCGATACTCCTGGCCATGAAGCTTTTACGGCTATGCGTAGCCGCGGCGCTAAAGTGGCGGATATTGCTATCCTGGTGGTAGCGGCTGATGATGGTGTGAAACCACAAACTGTGGAAGCTTTCAGAATTATTGAAGCCGCCAAAATTCCATACATTGTGGCGATTAATAAAGTTGATAAACCAGAAGCTGATATTAATAGAACCAAGCAAGAATTATCAACCATGCTAAATATTACTCCAGAAGATTGGGGTGGAAAGACTGTTTGTGTGCCAATTTCAGCTAAAGAAAATAAAGGCATTGATGATTTATTGGATATGGTTTTATTATTGGCCGATACGGAAATTAGCAATTTAAAAGCTAATCCGGCCGCTGATGCTATTGGTACAATTATCGAAGCGCGCGTTGATAAAGGCGCTGGACCGATTGCAACAATTTTAATTCAAAACGGTACATTGAGAGTTGGCGATCAACTATGTTTTAATAATGTGGTTTATGGCAAGGTTAAGGCTTTGTATAATTATAAGGGCGAGGTGGTTGACTCTGCCGGGCCATCGGCACCGGCCAGAATTTTAGGTTTAAAAATGCTGCCGGAAGTTGGTGATGTTTTGAGTGTCGGTGAGGGTGAAAAAGTAAAAATTAAAAAAGCCTCGAGTAGTTTTATGAGCAATAAACCGATGGTGAAGGCTGAAGATAATATTGATGACGGCTCTTTAAAACTTAATTTAATAATCAAAAGTGATGTTTTGGGATCGGTTGAAGCGATTGAAGAATCTTTATTGAAAATTAATTCCGATAAAATTAAAGTTAAAATAATTAATAAAAGTTTGGGCATGATCGGTGAAGGCGACATCAAACGAGCCGAAGATTCTAATGCTCAGATTGTTGGTTTTAATGTTAAGATTCAACCGCAAACGGAAAATCTAATCAGAGAAAAAAATATTAAGGTAAATTTATTTTCTGTTATTTACGATTTAATAAAACACGTTAAGGCGGAAATGCAAACTATGGTTAAGCCGGAGTTTGTAAGAAAAGATTTAGGCCGTCTAAAAGTTTTGGCAATTTTCCGAACTGAACCGGGCGCTCAAATTTTGGGTGGTAAAGTTTTGGATGGTGAAATTCAAAACAATTCTTTTATCGAAGTAACTCGCGATAAAAATATTGTTGAAAAAGGTAAATTAGTAAAACTTCAATCCGGCAAACAAGATGTCTCTTCGGTCGAGAAAGATCAGGAGTGTGGTTTAAAATATGAGGGCCAACCGGTTGTTGCTGTGGGTGATATTTTAAATATTTATAAAGAAGAAGAAATTGTTAACAAGATTTAAATATGTCTGACCGTTTGGAAAAAATTAATGAATTAATTTTGCATAAATTAGCGGAAATAATTAACCGAGAAGTTGGCGTGCCCAATGTCTTGGTTACTTTGGTTTTTGTAAAATGCTCTGAAGACTTACACTATGCCACGGTGGGAATTTCAGTTTTACCGGCATCTTATGCCGGAACAGTTTTGAGTGTTTTGCGTAAGAAGGCTGGTTTTATGAGTCAGCTATTAAGAAAAAGTAGTAAATTAGGTCGAGTGCCAAAATTAAATTTTGTTTTTGATGCGACGGAAGTCAAGGCTAGTATTTTAGAAAAAGAAATTGCTCTGGAAAAAGAGGAGCTAAAAGAAATTATTAAGAATCCAAAAATGCCCGAATAGGGCATTTTTTAAAAGGCACTATGAATGAATTATCGCAAAAATTTGATTTGCTTTTTTCCAAAATAAAAACAGCGCAAAATATTTTAATTGTGTCCCATGTTTTTCCGGATGTAGATGCCATATCTTCAGTTGGCGCTATTATTGAAGTGGCACGTTTATTAAATAAAAAATATTTGGCTTTATCTTTTCATAAAGAAGATTTATTGATGCATTATTTGCCGCATGAAGAATTTATTCACGGCGATCTGCCGGCCGATTTTGATTTCTCTAATTTCGATTTAATAATTGCTTTGGATTGCGGCTCACTTAGTCGAACTGGTTTGGAAAATTTTATAAAAAACAAAAAACAATCCCAATTTATTGTTGAAGTTGATCATCATCTCAAGGTTGATGATTATGCTGATTTGGAAATAAGGTTGCCAGAAATTTCTTCAACTGCCGAAGTTGTTTTTAGTTTTATTAAAAGCCAAAAAATTAAAATTACTAAAAATTTGGCCAATTGTTTGATGGCTGGAATTTTACGCGATACGGGAAATTTTGCTTATTCTTCCACAACCGACACCACAATAAAAATTGTTTCCGAATTAATTTCGCGCGGTGCGCAATTTCCCAAAATGATGCGCAATTTTTCCCAGAACAGAGATTTTAATTCTTTAAAACTCCAGGGTCTGGCTTTAGACAATCTGAGAATTAATAAAAAATATAATATTGGTGTGTCAGTTTTAACAAAAGAAGATATTTTAGCGGCAACCGGTGTTGATAATTTATCAGAAGTTAATAATGAAATTTTTGGCGAGATTGTGGCTTTTTTAAGTGACTTGGCCGGAATTAAAGCAATGATATTGCTGCGCGAAGAAGATGACAACCATTTAAAAATAAATTTAAGGACAGCTGATAATAATGTTAATGTGGCAAAGTTAGCACAGATTTTTAGCGGCGGCGGACACATTAAGGCTAGCGGTTTTTTGATTACTGGAAAAATTAAAAAAGAAAGCCCTGGTTGGAGTTTTAACTTTTTGGATTAATTGTTGTTTTTGTATTTTCATCTTTGTCAGGATAATAAAAAAGCCATACTTTAAAAAGTATGGCTTTGAGTTTTTGTTATTTGTTCATAATTAATCTGCAAGATTTAACTGAAGCAATGTAGAATCGAGACCTCTCCATGCTTGTTATATCGGGTGCATAAGCGGTAGCAGCTCCATGTCCATATTGCCACCAATTATAGGTAGATAATTTAGAACTAGGAATAGTTACTCTTGACCATTCAGTACTTCCCGGAACAATTTCAGTTATTAAATAATCAGTTGTATAATAATGTATCCAAGGAGTTTCTGGTTCAGTCGAGGCTGTGGCAGAAGATTGAAAAAGCACAGTTGATCCTGCCGGTAGCTTAAAATAAATTACTAAATTGCCGCCGATAATTTCAGCTGTGTTTACTGCGTTAATAGTATCGCCAAGAGATCCAGGAACTTCTTCAACAACTGATTGTTCTCCAGGAATAATTTCTATTTTATCAGCGTTTAACACTTTGCCGGTTTTAGCATCGAAGTAAAATGTAAAAACATTGTCCGGTTCACCATCATTGTCGGTGTCGTAATTTTCATCAAAAAATTGACACGCTGTGCTATTGGCCGAAAACCATTGTCCGGTGCTAGATGTAGGAATAAATGTTCTTCTAGTGCCGATTAATCCAGAATTTATCATATAAAATGTAAATTCTATCGAGTCAGTACCAATTATTGGCGTTTCATCAAAACTATTAAGAACGCCATAATTATTTTTCCAATTAGCATAATAAGAAAAAGAAGTGGCATTAATTTGTTTTTTTGCTTTCCATGTTAATGCCCACTTAGTAGTACCAACCTTTTCTACGCTAACTAATCTAATAAGATTGTCTGCGCCCGGAATAACTGGAATAACTGTGGTAGTGTCGGTATTAACTTTAATATAAAATGCGACACTTTCAGTCGAGCCAGTTTTTGTGGCTACTATGCGATAAACTTTGTGATCCTCAGTTAAATTACATAGCACCTGGTCAATGTTTGTTTTTACGGTTGCTCCGTCTTGAGTCCAGTCGCAATTTGTGGCTGGCTCTGTCCAAAAGGCTATATTACCGGTAGCTGCTATTTTGACGGTATCTCCGCTCATAACAATTCCGGTTACTGTTGATTTTAAGCCACTGCTTGGATATTGATACAGAACCGAAAAACTTGTTGTTTGTTCCTCTTCGACGGGGGTGTAATTATTAGAATTGGTATTGCTGGTTGTGTCACTACCATTTTGCGGTTTAACATAGTTCCAATCTTTCTTACAAGAACTAAAAACTAAAACAAAGGTAATTAATACTAACGATACTGAATTTCTCATGATTACTGATTTTTAGTGAATACTATTTATTTAATTTTAAAGAACTTTTACCTGAGAATTATACTATATTTTTAATCAAATGTCAATAGTGAGGCATTATTTATTTGTTTTCTTTTGTTTTTCGCGCCATTTTTTAATATTTTCGTGATGGCCAGACAATAGAATATCCGGAACTTTATATTTTTTTTTATTCAAAGTAATTTCTACCGGTTTGGTATATTGGGGATATTCTAAAACCCCTTCTTGAGAGTGAGATTCATCTATACTGCTTTCGACATTGCCCAAAACTTCCGGCAATAAACGGGTAATGGAATCAATAATAATCGCTGCGCCGAGTTCGCCGCCGGTCAAAACAAAGTCGCCGATTGATATTTCTTCGTCGATAATTTTTTTGACTCTTTCATCAACACCTTCATAGCGCCCGCAGATAAAAATCAATTCATCAAGTTTGGAATATTTTTTAGCTAATTGCTGATTCCATTTTTGACCCTGCGCTGAAAGTAAAATAATTTTTCTTTTCTTGTTTTTTCGTGGAGCAATTTTTTTGAGAGCTTTATAAATCGGTTCTACTTTCATAAGCATGCCAGCACCACCGCCATAAGGCGTGTCATCTACACTCTGATGTTTATCATCGGTAAAATCGCGTAAATTAGTGGTTTTTAGGCTGATTATTTTATTTTTTAAAGCCCGTGCCATCATACCCTCGCCGAAATAAGAGTCTAATAGTTTGGGAAAAATTGTGATGATGTTGAATTTCATATAATTATTATTGGATCTCCGCCGGTGCGAAAATGACGGTTCACTTTATAAAATAAAAACCACATTTTAGTGTGGTCTTTATTTTATATATTGATTTGAAAAAAATTAAATTTTTAAATCATCAATAGCGGAAGTGTCGACAATGTCGTTGCTTCGATCGTTGTGTTGTCTGTCATCACGTCGATCATTACGCATCGGTCTATTGCCAGCATTCGGATCATAAATTTTCAAGTTAACACGAGAATTGTTTTTAGCACCAACAATCTTCAAAAGAGTGCGGATAGCTTGAGCGGTTTGACCGCGACGTCCGATAACATAACCCATGTCAGCTGGATCGATTTTTAAGTTCAAAAGAACTCCCATTTCATCCACTACTCTTTCAACGGAAACTGCATCCGGGTTAGAGACAATGGCTTTTACAATCATTTCTAAAAATTCTATGTCTTTCATACGATTTTTTTCTTACAAATTGACCCTTTTAATAATCCCGATCAAATTTATGAGAAATTTTATTAATTTTCTGTTTGCACCTTAAGCAAACTTATTTCTATTATAACAGAACTCTTTTTTAAGTCAATCTGACTAGGCGTTTTCAGCTGGAGTTTCAGTGCTTGTTTCTTCGGTAGCGGCGGCTTCGGCAGCGATTTTAGCTTCTTCGGCTGCTTTGGCTTTTGCTTCAGCATCAGCTTTGGCTTTAGCCTTGCTTTCTTTGTCCTTTTCAATCTTAACTAAGCGTTTTTTGGAAATGCTGGAGTTTTTAACTTTTTCGCCTTTTATAATATTTTTTTCAATTAATAAATTGTTGGCAGTATCGGATAAACCGGCACCCTGACTAATCCAGTAATTGACGCGATCAGCTTTAACCTGTAATTCCTTAGAATGTGGGTTGTATGATCCTAAAATTTCTAAAGAATTTCCGTATGGATCGCGGCTCTTTTCGGAGATTATTAGGCGATACATCTTGCGGTTCTTCTTTCCAACTTGTGACAATCTGATTGTTAACATAGTTTTTCTTAATTTCTTAATTATTTTAATTTATCAAAATATTAACTTAAACATGGTTTAAAGTCAATAGTTATTAGTATCTTGGACGGCTAGGTCGAGAATCATTTCCGCCATGTCTGAAATTACCTCGGCTATTATCGCGATTTCCGAAACTTCGGCTATTATCAGCGAAGTCGGCACTCATTTTGCCTTTTTCATCTTTCCATAAAGCTTGATTTTCATCTTGGCCTTTCATGGTTAGATTGACACGATGTTGGTCGTCAATTTCTTTAATTCTGACGGTAACTACGTCGCCAACGGCCAATAAATCACTTGGGCGGCTAACGCGATAAGGTGCCATTTCGCTAACATGAACTAAACCTTCATTGCCGGCAACAAGTTCAACAAAAGCGCCAAAATCCATAAGTCTGGTAACTTTTCCGGTATAAACTTCACCGGCGGCAAATTCATGCACAATGTCTTCTACGGCTTTTTTGGCTAAAGCACATTTTTCAGCGTTAACGCCGCAGATCATTACTAAACCATCATCATCGATATCAATAGTAACTTCAAATTCTTCTACTAATTTATTAATAGTTTTTCCACCAGAACCGATAACAGCTCCAATTTTTTCTGGATTGATACGAACAGTTAAAATGCGTGGAGCGTATTTTGACAATTCAGGTCGTGGAGCAGAAATACCCGACCTAACAACTTCTAAAACTTGGTTCAAAGCCACGCGGCCTTGAGTTAATGTTTGAGTGATAATTTCTTCGGTCAAACCAGTTGTTTTGGTATCTAATTGAATAGCGGTTAAGCCGGCATCAGTACCGGTAATTTTGAAATCCATACCGCCTTCGCCATCTTCTAAATCTTGAATATCAGTCAAAACTACCCATTTTGACATATCTTTGTTAGAGGCCAGACCCATAGCAATACCAGCTACGTGTTTTTTAATTGGCACGCCGGCATCCATTAAAGCTAAGGTTGAGCCGCAAGTGGAGCCCATAGACGATGAGCCGTTTGATCCTAAAGTTTCAGATACCACGCGAATAGTATAAGGGAATTCTTCTTTTGACGGCAAAACTGGAATTAAAGCTTTTTCCGCTAAAGCACCATGGCCGATTTCACGGCGACCAGTGCCACGAAGCGGACTAGCTTCGCCCACAGAATATGGTGGGAAATTATAATGGTGCATGTAACGTTTTTTAATTACACCTTCTAAGCCTTCTAAAGTTTGTTCCAAGCCGGAAGCGCCCAAGGTAACAATGGACATAACTTGAGTTTCACCGCGTGAGAATAACCCGGTACCATGGTTGCGTGGTAAAATACTGACATCGGCTGACAAATCGCGGATTTCATCTATAGCGCGACCATCAACGCGTTTGCCTTCTTCTAAAATAGCGCGAGTCACTTCAGCTTCAATCATTTCTTCGGCCAAAGATTTAATTACATAATCGCGATTAGCTTTTTCAATGCTTTGTGAGAAAAGATAAGTGTCTAAATTGTGTTTAATAACAGAAACAGCCGCTTTTCTTTCGTTTTTGGTGTAATAAGTTTTATCAAACAAATGAGTTTTAATATTTTCGTTTAACCACTTTTCACCGATAACAAGCAATTCATCTTTGGCGGCCTTAGCTTCGGCTTCGGTAGCACTCACCAGTTTTTCGGAAATTGATTTGGTTTTAACACCGACAGTTGCTTGTAATTCTTTAATAAGTTCAATGGCTTTTTGCATTTCGCGTTGACCGGCCATAATAGCAGTCAAAACTTTATTTTCGGCAACTTCATTAGCACCGGCTTCAAGCATGATAACTTTTTCGCTGGTACCAGCTACCATCAAATCCAAAGAGCTTAAAGCTTGTTGTTCATAGGTTGGGTTGAAAACCATTTCGTCATTTATTAAACCAACACGAATACCGCCGATTGGGCCATCCCATTTGATACCGGAGATACTTAAAGCGGCCGAAGCGGCTACTAGAGCAACTACATCATAATCGTTTTCGCCATCAACAGACAAAACAGTTAAGATAACCTGCACGTCTTTTTTGGAGCTTTGATCAAAAAGTGGGCGAATTGCACGATCAACCATGCGACCGGTCAAAATTGATTGATCGGTTGGGCGGCCTTCACGTTTTACCCAACGGGAACCCTTAATAATACCGGCTGCGTATAATTTTTCTTCAAATTCCACCATAAGTGGGAAGAAATTTACACCATCGCGTTCGGTTTTGGCTTCCACGGCAGTTGCTAGAACTACAGTTTCGCCATATTGAACTAAAACCGCCGCATCAGCTTGTTTGGCTAATTTACCGGTTTTAAAAGTGAGAGTCCGGCCAAGCCACTCGCCACTAACGATTTTTTCGTTATTTTCCATAATTTTTGAGTTTGGCCGATAGATTATAAGACTGTAGATTATTCTAACAGTGCTATGTATCTAGCGGTCAAACAATTTATTGTAAAACAAGGCTAGTATATAATGTTTTTTTGAGTTTGTAAAGGGACTAGCGTTGACAAAACAATTCCAATATGTTAATATCGCTAGCATAATAACAAAGGTTATTATCGAAAGGGGTTAGGATGACTCCAAAATGTTATTTAAAAATTAAATAATATGGAAAGTAATGATTTAACAAAGGCAAGTAACGAAGAAATTTCTGATTTTAATAAAATCTTAAGTTTGGCCGTTGAAAAAGCCAATCCGTCCAAACAGCAGATTAAGGCTTTGACTCTTGATCCGGATCGAATTGACAAAATGATGGTTGAGTTATTCCAAGCTAAGGCAGCTGAGTTATTTCAAACCGAAACAGAAACGGAAACTGTAAAATCAACTTGGATTAAAATCTACAAAGAATTGTTTAATAAATATGATGTTGATTTCAGTGATATAATTATTCCTTCTATTTATGATCCGGCCAAACATTTTGCTGTGATTATTGCCGAGGGAATATCAATGAACCAAACGGTGCTAGCTATATGCAAAAGATTTAATATTTGTCTTTACATTAAAAATTTGGACAAATATATCGCTAACGATCGTATTGCTGACAAAAATTATATTATAATCTTTGAGAAAAATCTTTCTGTTAATGAATCGGCTGAAAAAAATACCAAAGGCATTACTTTGCTTGAGGCTTTACTCTTGTCGGTTTATTATCACGAACGAACAGAAGAATATCTTGATGTTAATAAGATTATTTTATGCAGTGGTTCGCGCGATTCTAGCGGCAACAATCCTCGTATCAGTTGGAATTCTGAATCTTCTGGAATTTGTGTCCATGGCGGCGGTGGTAATTTGTATTATCGCTCAGTGGTTTTTTGCTAAAAACAAACAAACCCTGCTTCAAAAATGAAGCAGGGTTTTTTATTACAAAAGGTTTAAATCAAAAACTTTTTATTGCCGCCCAGATCAATAAAGTCATCGGCTTCTTCAACTAGTTTGGAGGAGGTAGTTTTGCGGAAAGCCATAATTTCCACTAAGCAACCTTTATTGTTTTGTAGATATGATACGGCCGGCAAGTAATCGCCATCGCCGGAAACAAGGACGATAACATCTAGTTTATCGGCTAATTTCATGGCATCAATAGTAATGCCGACATCCCAGTCGCCTTTTTTGGCGCCACCGGCAAAAACTTGTAAATCTTTCATTTTAACTTCAAAGCCCTGTTGGCTAAGTGCTTCAAAAAAATTCATTTCATCTTTGTTTTCCGTGCTAATTACGTAAGCAACGGCTCGAATTAATTTGCGGCCTGCCACAGCTTTAACTAAAATTTCCTGAAAATTAGCTTTGCGGTTGTAAAGATTTTTTGCGGAGTGATACATGTTGGAAACATCTACTAAAACCCCGACCCGCTGTTCTTTGTGTTTTATCATATTATTTTTTTAAATATGCTTTTAAAATAGTGTAGTAGTTAATTAAACCTAAAAGAGTATCTTCTATTAGTTTAGCAAATTTTTTTCTTTTAATCAAAAAACCTCTCCAGCAACGGAGAGGTTTTTAAGAGATTATTTTTCGATTTCTTCAATTTCATTATCGATTAAAGCGTCATCAAATACTTTTTCCTTTTCAGCTTTTTTAGCCTCTTCTTCTTGTAACTTTTTAGCGATTTTTAATTTCAATTTTTCCGCTAAATCTTTAAAGGCGACTTCACTTTCTTTTTGTAAATACTTCAACAAGCGGCGGCGTTCAGAAACTTTCTTCAATAAACCGCGGCGGGAAGAATAGTCATGACGGTGTTGTTTTAAGTGTCCAACTAATTCTTCGATTTCGGCACTTAAAATGGCGATTTGCACTTGTGGAGAACCGGTATCACTTTCGTGAGTGCGGAATTTTTTAATGATTTTATCCTTTGCTTTTTTGTCTAACATTTTTTTCTTTCCTTAATCCGAGTCGAGGACCCCAAAAGCTGGGCCAAGACCAAGAATAGGCAAATTAATTATTATTTTAAAGTGTTAACTTTCTTTTGTAATTTTGATTTGCGGCGAGAAGCAGTATTTTTCTTGATTAAACCATTTTTGGCCATTTTATCTATAGCTTTGATAGTTTTTTTGAAAGTTTCGTCGACGTCTTTACTTTTAGCAACAATAGCTTTTGAACTTTTTTTAAGTAGTTCGCTAACATTCTTTTTAACAGCTAGATTAGCCTCGTGACGTTTAACATTCTTTCTTAATTCTTTTTTGGCTGACTTAATATTTGGCATATTTTTTGTACTGTTTTTTATTGTTTTCTCGCAGCGCGAGAAATTTATTAATTTTTTGTATTATTAAATGTCGGGGTGGCGGGACTCGAACCCACGATCTTCTGGTCCCAAACCAGACGCCTTAGCCAACTGGGCCACACCCCGCTTATATTCTTTGAACTACGGCGGGCGAGACCCGTTTTCGTTCTTTGTGCCCCGGGTCAGAATTGAACTGACGACACAAGGATTTTCAGTCCTTTGCTCTACCACTGAGCTACCGAGGCTCTTGTTGCGGGGGTCGGATTTGAACCGACGGCCTCCAGGTTATGGGCCTGGCGAGCTGCCAACTGCTCTACCCCGCGATAAATTTCATTTTGAAAATGATGTGGGCAATGGAGGACTCGAACCTCCGACCTCAACATTATCAGTGTTGCGCTCTAACCAACTGAGCTAATTGCCCTAGCTTATAAACAAAAAATAAGAGAGTTTTTGGACTCTGGAAATATATTATAATAATCAAAATAAAAAAGCAAGTGTTTGGAACTATATTTTGGCAAAAAATAAACTTAACCCAGTTTTTAAATCCAGTTGCCCGGTTTTATTATAAAAATCGAGCTCAATTAGGTCATTGGTTATTTTTTTTAAAACGGTTAAGGAGAAGTTGCCGGCCTGGTTTAGAGATTTGTTAAAAACATAAGGATTCATTTTTATTTTGGCGCTGATTTGAGCCGGGCTTAGCTTTTGGTCCAAACAACCTTTTATTTGTAAAATAGTTTTAAAGTGCCGTAAAATTGTGGCTAACATATATTCAGGGCTAACATCGATGGACAATTGTTCTTCGAAAATTTTCAAGATTTGTGTTTTATTTTTGGCGCCGAGAGCGTCGGTTAAGGCAAAAATATTCTCTGTTAAATTAGCACTGACTAATTCTTTAATATCGCTGGCATTAATTTCCGATTTATTTGTGTCATTTTTTTTGTAATTTACCAATTTGGCGATATCATTATTTAATTGCCATAAATCATTGCCAATCATATGAGACAGAAGCGCGGCGTTGTTCGGACTGATTAATCCGCCTCGTTCTGATATTTCATTTTTTATCCAGACAATAGTTTCGGATTCGCTGAAGCTTTTAAATTCTTGGGAAAATTTTTGGCCGCTTAAATATGCAAAAAGTTTTTTTTCTTTAATGTTTAGAGCGCTTTCACGGCTGGCGCCGATTTTAACGATTTGATTCTTTTTGTCATTTTTGATTTTGCTTTCATAGATAATCAAAATATCATCGCCTTTATCCAGATTATTTTTTTGGATAAAATCTAAAAAGCCCGGTAAAATATCTTTTTTATTACCGAATAAATTTTCAATTAAAGTTAGGCGTTTTTTAACAAAAAGCGACCCAGTATTAATAATCGCGGAAATATTACCAATATCGGCAGTGGATCCGTCGATAATATTAAAATTTTGTTCGTTTGGGTCGATTTCCCGAAAGAATTTAGCCTTTACTTCGTTAATTTTTTGTTTGGCGCGAAAAGAGTTTTCGCCGTAAAAAAAGATAATCATACCACTATTATAAAGTAAGAATAAAAAATATGACATATTGACAAAATGGCCAAAATGTAATACAATTTACTTGTTCCTTAAAAATGAAATTATGTCAGCAACTATTGTCACTATTGTTAAAAGCAAGCTAATTCATACCGAACAAGGTTTGGGTATCGAATGGCGAGATTCTTTTATTCCCTTGAAAGTTCCAGAGGGTTTAACGGCAAAAGACTTTGATGTTGAAACTGAATATGAATTAGAATTTTTTTATTCTATTCAAATTCCCATGTTTCCTGATAAAGTTGATGAAGAAAAAAATTGGATTGAGCTTACAGATAATGATTTGGAAAAATTATTATTACAAGATAAATTCATTGAATATGGCGGCGATATATTCGACGTCCAATCTTGGGTTCGTCCAATAAAACAATAAAAAACAAACTCGGTTTCAAAATGAAATCGAGTTTTTTATTTTTGCAGGCTTACGTTTTTTATATTTTTTATTTCTTGGCCGAGAAATTTTTCACCAATTTTTTTAAATTTGATCGGATCGTCCGTGGTATAAAATAATCGTTTGGGAGATTTTGATTTTTTAATTTTTAATTCCGAATGCCGTGCCAAATAATTTTCTAAGCTCTCGGCTATAATGGCGCCGGTGTCCGGGACGGCACAAGTATTTTGCATGATTTCTTTTATTTCTTTAAGCACAAAAGGATAATGGGTACAGCCTAAAATTAAAGTGTCAATTTTCTTGATTTGGAAATTTTTTAAATATTTTTTTAAAATTATTTTTGTTTCGGCTTGATGAGCACAACCGTTTTCAATTAAGGGCACGAGCAGTGGCGTGGCTTGCTGATAAACTTTAGCGCTTGGATTTAGTTTTTTAATTTCCGTTTTATAAGCGTTGGAAGCGATTGTGGCATTAGTGCCGATAATGCCAATTTTTTTAAATTTATTATTGCCGGAAAATTTTTCAGCGAGCGGGCGGATAACCCCTAAAACTTTTTTGCCCGGGTATTTGGCCGGTAAATATTCTCGTTGAATTTTACGTAAGGCTTCGGCTGAGGCGCTATTGCAAGCCAAAATTATAATTTCACATTTTTGCGCAAATAAAAAATCAATAGCCTCTTTAACATATTGATAAATTGTCTCATGTGATTTTTCACCATAAGGCACGCGGGCATTGTCACCGAGATAAATATAATTATATTGTGGTAGGCGCTTGAGAAAATGTTTTAAAACCGTTAAGCCACCAAGGCCTGAATCAAAAACTCCGATCATAATTTTTGTCTTGTCATTCCCGACCAGATCGGGAATCCAGTTCTTTTACGTATTTTTTAAATAGATTGCCGCGCTCTTTGTAATTTTTAAATAAGCCAAAGCTGGCGCAGCCGGTAGAAAGCAAAACCGTGTCGCCATTTTTGGATTTGCCGAAGGCGATTTTAACGGCATCGGCCATATTATTTACAACCCGAATTTTATCTTTGGGAAAATCAACAGCTTCGATTTCTACTTGTAATCGTTTGGTGCCATCACCGGAAAATAATATTAAAAATTTAACGCGGCTTTTAATTTTTTTGGCAAAAGCTTTGAAGCCGGCGCCTTTGTCGGCTCCACCGGCCAGTAAAATTATATCGTTTTTGAAAGAGTCTAAATCCATAGCGGAACTTTCCGGTGTGGTGGCGAAACTATTATCAAAATATTTAACTCCATTAATTTCAGCGACAAATTCCAATCGATGTTCTAGACCGATAAAATTTTTTACCGCCTTAGCTATGATGGAATTTTTAATTTTTAAAGTTTGAGCAACGGCGACAGCGGCCGCAATATTTTCTTTATTATAGTTTCCGACTAAGCGGCTGGTCAAATCCGATTCGGTAAAATATATTTTTCGGCCATTACCCAAATTAAATTTTTTAGCATCCAAAACTTTTTTGGATTTTTCATTTAAAAATAAATAGTCGTTTGTTTTTTGCTTAGCGCCAATATTTAATTTGGCAGTCATATAGGAGTTATAAGTTTTGTGATAGTTCGGATTGTTGGGGTCGGCCGGAGATAAATGTTCTTTATAAATATTAGTGATGACGGAAATTTTTGGACTATAAATTAGATCTTCCAACTGAAAGCTGGATAATTCTAAAACGACAAAATCTCCAGGTTTAATTTTGCTTAGAAAATTAATTGGCGCGATACCGATGTTACCGCCGAGATAAACTTTTTTTCCGGCATTATGTAGAATTTTGAAAATTAAACTGGAGGTCGTGCCTTTGCCTTTGGTGCCGGTCACACCGATAATATTTTTGCTTGGGCAGTGGGCGAAGAAAAAATTCATCGGACTGCTGACAATGATTTTTTTGTTTAACTTTTTGGCGTTCATGATGCCCGGACAATGTAAAGGCCATCCGGGCGCACGAAATAAATAATCAAATTGATGCAAGTCGGTATTATAATCTGCTTCCAGGCGCCAAAAAATATTTTTATATTTTTTGTATTTGTTGTGAAGTTCGCTTAAAGCGGAAATGGAACGTTTGTCACAGATGGTGAAATTGCTTTTAACTTTTTGGCGCAATAGATAATCTAAAAGCGCTTGATTTTCCAAACCCAAACCCAAGAGAGCAATATTTTTGTTTGATAAATTTTTCATATATTTCACCTCTCCCCTTAATCCCCTCTCCATCCGCCCAGGGCGAACGGAGAGGGGCGGCTGAAAGCCGGGGTGAGGGGTTATTTTATTTCACCCCAATTGGCGGCAATACCGCTATCAACAACAATCGGAACTTTTAAGTCCAAAACGTTTTCCATAATAGCTTTTAGTTTCGGCATGTATAAATCAATTTTATTTTCATCGATTTCAAAAATTAATTCATCATGAACTTGCAATAACATTTTAATATCATTTTTATCATCAATCATTTCATCGATTTTGATCATGGCCAATTTAATAATGTCGGCGGCGGTGCCTTGGAGTGGCATATTAATAGCCATGCGTTCGGCGGATTTTTTAACCATAACCATACTGGAATTTATTTCCGGCAAATAACGGCGGCGACCGCATAAAGTTTCTACATAAGAATCTTCTTTAGCTTTAGTAAGGCTGTCTTCAATATATTTTTTGATGCCGGAATATACAGAAAAATATTTATCGATAAATTCTCGCGCTTGAGCGTAGGAAATTCCAGCGCCCTCACTTAATCCATGAGCGCCTTGTCCATAAATTATGCCAAAATTTATAGCCTTAGCTTCGCGGCGCATAGCCGAGGTGACTTCGCTTAATTTTACACCGGCGATGGCGGCGGCGGTAGCAGTATGAATATCCTCACCGCTCTTAAAGGCTTGAAGCATTTTTTTATCGCCGGACATGTGAGCGACTAGGCGCAATTCAATTTGGGAATAATCCAAACTTAATAATTTGGTTCCGGGACGAGCAACAAAAGCCGTGCGAATTTTTTTGCCAAGTTCGGTGCGAGTTGGAATGTTTTGTAAATTCGGCTCATTGGATGATAATCGTCCGGTAGCGGTTATGCTTTGATTATAATTAGTATGAACGCGGCCATCATTTTTATTAATCATTTCCGGCAAAGCATCAACGTAAGTGCTGAGCAATTTGCTTAGCTCGCGATAATTTTGAATTAATGGAATTATCGGGTGAGCGTCTTTCATTTTGTTTAGTTCATCGGCGGCGGTGGATAGTCCGGTTTTAGTTTTTTTAATGCCCTTAGTTTCGATGGCCAGTTTTTCAAATAAAATCTCTTTTAATTGTTTGGGTGAATTAATATTAAATTCGGCATTGGCCAATGCGTAAATGTTTTTTTCCAGCGAAGCAATTTCTTGGTTAAGAGATTTTTTCATATTGGATAATATTTTAGCGTCAACTAAAATTCCAATATTTTCCATTTTGGCGAGAACCGGGATGAGCGGCATTTCAATGGTAAAAAATAATTTATCTAATTTTTCGGCCGAAATATTTTTTTGCAGAATAGCAACTAAGCGATTGGTAAAATCAGCATCTTCACAGGAATAAACAGCCATCTTCGCGGCATCCACTTGAGCAAAATCTTTTTTGTCTTTGCCGACTCCCAATAATTCATCGTGATTAATTTTTTCAAAAGCTAATTCAGAAAAAGTTAAAGCGTCGAGATTGTGCTGGCGGTTTTCCGGGTTTAACAAATAAGAAGCAATCATGGTATCAAAATAAATGCCGGCGACTTTTAAACCCTGAGCTTGCAAGACACGAATATCATATTTCATATTGTGCCCGCATTTTTTAATATTTTGGTCGGCGAAAATCGGTGCTAATTCAGCGAGCCAATTTTGTTCATCGGATTTTTGTTCGATGCCGGCAAAGAGATTATCGCTGGCAACTGAATTTTTTTTTGTTTCAATTTTAATATAATACGCCTCGCCTTTCTTCCAAGAAAAACTGATGCCTAAAAGATCGCAATCCAAAGGATTGAGGCTGGTGGTTTCGGTATCGAAAGTAAAAATTTTTTGTTCTTTTAATTTTTTGTAAAAGTTGGTAAATTTTTCTTCGTTATCAATTAGTTCATATTTAAAAAGCTGTCTGTCGCGTGCGAATTTATCAATCGGCGCGTTGTTAATGGCGTTTTCTGCCGACTCGTTTTCACTTTCGACGTAATTATCAATTTTAGCGAGACGCGGAATTAATGACTTAAATTCCAAATCGCTAAAAACTTCCAAAATTTTGTTTTTATCCAATTTTTGCATTTTGGTAGCCGCCAAATCGAAAGTAAATGGCGCATCAGTATTAATTGTAGCTAACTTTTGGCTTAGATAAGCAGAGTCTTTATCGTTTTTTAAAATTTCCAAAATTCGCGGTTTGATTTTGACGTCATTTTTTTTGACCGCGGCATAAACGCCATCTAAAGTTTTAAAATGATTTAGCAATTCGGCGGCAGTTTTCTCGCCGATTCCTTTAACACCGGGGATATTATCACTAACATCACCACGTAAAGCTTTATAATCAATTATTTGTATCGGTTTTAAATTAAAACGTTCTTTAACTTTGGCATCATTATATAAAACACTATCGGATAATCCGCGGCTCATAGTATAGACAAAGGTGTGATCGTTTACTAATTGAAGGGCATCAAGATCGCCGGTGATAATATATTTGTCAATTTTGCCATCCACTCGGCTAACTATCGTTCCAATTAAATCATCGGCTTCGTATCCCGGAAGTTCAAAAATTGGGATATCAAAAGATTCGGCCACTTTTTTAACAATTGGAATTTGTTCGTATAATTCATCCGGTGCTTTAACGCGCGTGGCCTTGTATTCTTTATATTCAATATGTCGGAAAGTAGCTTCTTTGCGATCTAGGGTTAAAACAATATAGTTTGGATGAAATTCCTCGATAGCTTTTAATAAAAACAAGGTAAAACCGTAAACGGCATTAACAATTTGGCCATCTTTGGTAGTTATGGTCGGCGGCAGGGCGTGGAAACTGCGATGTATTAAAGCGTTTCCGTCGATAATTATTAATTTTTCTCGTTTTTTTGTCATAAGCCTAGTTTATCATTTTATTGGGCAATAGGCAAAAAGAAAAATTTTTGTTATAATCGAAATAATTAAGTAAATTTATTGAAATAATATGATAAAAAGAATTATAACTTTATCAAGCCTATTATTTTTGTGTTTGGCATTGAGCGCTTGCGGCTTAAATAATAAAAATACTAATTCTGATTCTTTGGCTAAGGCCAGCGATCCGAAATTGATTTTATTTTATAGCAATAGTTGCCCGCATTGTAAAATTGTTGAACAATATATGGGCGAAAACAATATTCAAGCCAAGTCCGGCATAGTTTTGAAAGAAGTTTCCGGCGATAAAAGCGCTGCGCAAGATCTTGTGGCTAAAGCGGCTAAATGCAATATCAGCCAAAGTGATTTAGGGGTACCGCTTTTATGGAATGACGGCAAGTGTTTTGTGGGAGACAAAGATATTGTTGCTTTTTTTGGTGAACAGTATAAATAATTTTTTAGAGCGAATGCTTATGATAAAAAAAATCGGATTAATCTCATTATTTCTAGCGACAAGTTTTTTGCTTAGTCTTAAGGCTTGGGCAGTTTGCCCAGTTTGCGTGGTGGCTGTTGGCTTCGGCGTGGGTTTATCGCGTTATTTGGGAGTCGATGATGTTTTAACCGGAATTTGGATCGGCGGCATGCTGCTTTCCTTGTCGCTTTGGACAATTGATTGGTTTAAAAAGAAAAAATGGCGCCCAAAATTTAGAAATATTATTGTTATAGCGTTTTATTATTTATTAACCATAATACCTTTATATTATAGTGGAATTATTGGACATCCGTTTAATAAATTTTTAGGAATAGATAAATTGATTTTTGGCATAGTTCTTGGCACAATTGGTCTTTACGCCGGTAATGTTTGGTATCAGTTTTTAAAGAAAAAAAACAATGGCCACGCTTATTTTCCTTTTCAGAAAGTAGTGATGCCGGTATCAATTCTGATTATTTTAAATATTATTTTTTATTTTTTAACTAAGTAAAATATGGATACACAAAAACTACAAGATTATATTGATAAAATTGATACCATGAAGAAGGATAATAAATTAGATTTGTCTTCTGATCAGGATTTGAGTATTGCGGTTATGAATTTAGTGAGTATTGAGGAACACTTTTTTTTCTCGGGTGCTAAAACCGGCAAAACCGAATATTATGATTTAATTAAAGATGTACGCGAAATGCGTAAGGAATTGATGCAGCAATTGATTAAGGAACATGATGGTGAAAATTGGTGTATTTCTAAGCATTTGTTGGCCGCTTCAATGCGTTTAATGGAAGTCGGTACCAAGGAATTGGGCCGCGGTCGCAAGGATGAGGCTTATGGATTATTTTCCAAATCATATAATTTATATTCTTTGTTTTGGGGTTTAAATATGAAATTGTTGGATTTGGGTAATGTAAAAAATATCGACGAACAAGCTATAAATAAGCACGACGAAGAAAAGAAAGGTTTCTTTGGAAAAATGGGAGAACTGGTAAAAAAAGCGATTAATTGTTGTTTGGAATAAAATAATTAATAAAACGATCATTTACAATTTAAAAAGATAGGAGGAGAAAATGGAAAGTAAAAAATTTGATTTTAGAAGATATAAGGATTGTTTACGCGATAAGGCTTTCGATTCTATTAATGCGACTCGGTCAAACGATGGCTTTTTTGATGATGATTATTCTTATTATTCGATAATGGATCCATTTTTGTTGGACATAGAAAAAATTAGAAACAGCAAATCTTTTCGGCGTTTATTTTATAAAACGCATGTATTTTCCTTTCCGGATAATATTTATGTTCGCAACCGAGGATTTCATACTGAAGATGTTGTGTCTGTTGCCACCACTATTGCTTCCGTTTGCGGTTTAAATGTTAATTTAGCGGCAGCCGGTGCTCATGGCCATGATCTTGGCCATATGCCCTTCAGTCATTTGGGTGAAGAGTTTATGTCTGATAAGCTGAAGATGAATTTTCATCACGCAATTTATGGAGCGATAATATGCGGGAAAATTGAACGCAACAGACAGGGGCTTAATCTGTGTAAAGAAACTTTAGGCGCAATAATTAATCATTCCCGTGCGAATGGCGAATTAATTATTTCGGAAGAACTGCCGCAAGAATATACGGTAGTGATGTTAGCGGACAAAATCGCTTATACCTTTTCTGATTTAAACGATGTCTTATTACTAGGCTATTTAAAAAAGGAATTTTTTCCAAAAGAAGTTTTTTCTTTGGGACAAAATCAGCGCGAAATGGTTATGAATTGCATTTATGCTTTATGTGTGGAGAGCGCCAGCAAAGGGAAAATTTCTTTTTCTTGTTCAGATGTAGCCCAGACCTTTAAATTCATTAGAGACTTCATGTATAAAAACGTATATTATAAATTAGACAGAGATGGAATACGTGAAGAGCAAATAAGTTATTTGGATGGAGTTTTTTCTGGATTATTGAAAATTGGTTTGGATAAAATTCAGGCCTTAACGTTTATTTCCTTAATGACTGATTTGGAAATTAAATTTTTATTTTTGAGATTTTCGGGCGACGAAAATGACTTTCCCGGAATTAATGAAATAAAAAAAATGATTCCCATTGATATTTTTGACAATCCTCCATTTCACAAAGAGGAAGATTTTTGTGAATATTGATATTTAAAATTTGATAACCCGACAAGAAATTGCCGGGTTTTTTATTGCTAGGGGGGGCAGAAAGTGTTATAATTAAATTATCTAATAAAATTAAATAATAAAATTAAAAAAATTATGTTTCACAAAGAAGATAGATTCTGGATTAACCACGTAGTACGTGGCAAGTCCGGAATGACCCCGCGTAAAAGCGCTAAGCGCTCACGCGGTTTCACCTTAATTGAACTTCTCGTCGTCATTGCTATCATCGGTCTTTTGGCAACTATTGCGATTGTGGCTTTACAAAACGCTCGCTCTAAAGCACGCGATACTCGTCGTGTCGCCGATGTTAAACAAATGCAAACAGCTTTGGAATTGTTTTTCAACGATCAACAAAGATATCCGTCTGCCGATGAATTAGCAGCTGGATCAATTTTCTCAACCTCCACTCTCGGCACTACAACTTACATGGCAATAATCCCAACTCCGCCAACTCCAGCTGACGGCGCTTGCTCCAGCACTGGCACTTATACTTATACACCAGACCTTAGCGGAGCTTCTTATACTATCAATTATTGTGTTGGTGGCAATGTTGGCACAATTAATTCTGGTACTCACTGTGCGACACCGGCTGGAATTAGTGATGGAACAAATTGTCTCCCTGCGGTTTGGGCTTGCGGCGACCAAATTACGGTTACTTCAATCGCCGGACATACCTGCAACACTGGAGCACCGGACTATGATACTTGCACTTATGACACTGTCCCAATTGGCGCTCAATGTTGGATGAAACAGAATATGAATATTGGCGCCTATGTCACCGGCGTTACTGCCCAGACTAACGATAGTAATTTACAAAAATATTGCTACGGCAATAATACCGGCAATTGTCCAACTGACGGCGGATTGTACCAATGGGATGAGGCTATGCAATATTCCGTGGCTGAATCAGCTCAAGGCATTTGTCCTGACGGTTGGCATATTCCAAGTGATGCCGAACAGAATATTTTAGACCAATATTTAACTGATTCGCCCAATACTTGTGATGCTAATCGTGGTACTTGGGGCTGTGCTAATGCCGGTACTAAATTAAAGCTTGGCGGTACTTCTCATTTTGAGGGATTATTAGCTGGCGGCCGCGGTACCAGTGGGTCGTTCAGCAGTCGAGGGACGAACGCGTTCTTCTGGTCATCTACTGTTAGTGGATCGGACGCCTGGGATCGGAACTTGCTCGCTGGTAGTACCGCGGGCGTTAACCGCAATCATATGGCCCGAGTCTTTGGCTTTTCTGTGCGCTGTCTTCAGGACTAATTCGATTATTTCAGTAAGACTCTAAAATATTAAAATATCAGAAATAACAAAAAAAACTCCAAGACTCGGAGCGTTTTTTTGTTTAGTGGTCTTAAAAAAAGATTTCCAACTCTTTGGACGAAAAGCTTAGCTTGTTTATTCCTAGTAATTTCCGCGGCTCTTTTAATGGTCTCAACTTTAATGTTAATTCTTCCATCATTAATTAATATATTGACAGGTTATACATCACAGTATATACTATAAACAGTTAATACATTAAGCTAAATTATATGATTAATAAAAAATCTTTAGGCAATAAAATAAAATTATTGCGAGAGGAAAAAGATTTGAGTCAGGATGATCTAGCTCAAAAAGTTGGACTATCAAGAGTGGCTATATCGCAGATTGAACAAGGCAATAGAGGCGTTGATTTTTTAGAGTTGGCCAAAATAGCAGAAATTTTTAAACTGAAAACGGATTATTTTTTAATTGAAGACGAATTGCCAGACGTTAAGTTGCCCGATGATAGATTGGATAATAATTTTAATCCAAATAAATTAAAAAATATTATTCTATATATATTAGAAAAATGTGCCGGCAAACCGAATGTTGGCGAAACAGTGTTGTATAAATTATTATATTTTATTGATTTTGATAGTTTTGAAATTAATAATAAATCAATCTCTGGTTTAAATTATATCCATTTGCAATATGGTCCAGCTCCGGTTGCTAACCAATATTCGCCAGTAATTGAAGAAATGAAAGCCAACAAGGAACTCAAAATAATTATTCAGGATTACTACGGATTAAAAATCAAACGTTATATTAATTTAGTTAATTATGATATAGATTCTTTGTGCCCTAAGGAAACTAAAATCGCTGACGATGTTATCGGCTCTCTTTCTAATATGTCAGCCTCTCAGATAGAAGATTATTCTCATGGTGACGCTCCCTGGCAGCTAACTGAAGATAAAGATGTTATTCCATACTCTCTTGTTTTTGAACGTCAAACACCTTATTCAAAGAGAGAAACTGATGATTTAAGATATTTTAAAGCAACAAGTGCTAAAGATATATTAAACCAATTAGGACCTATTTCCAAAGAGGAATATGATTATTATAAAAATCTATGATGATCAAAGGTGAAATCAGTTTTGGCGATATTGTTTGGGTTGAATTCGATCCCAGCGTTGGTCATGAATATCAAGGCAAGCGGCCAGCAATCGTGGTCCAATCAGATGAACAATTAGCTAAATCAAATTTAGTTACTATAATTCCGTTAACCTCTCAAAGGAATAATGCCACCCCCGATGATGTTTTAATAGAGGCTAATACTACAACTAATTTAAAATCGGATTCAATAGCCAAGGTTTATTGTCTAACTTCTTTTGATTATATTAGATTTGAAAAAATAATTGGTAAAATAAATAAAGAATCGATAGTAAAAATTAAAAATTATTTTAAAAAGCATTTTGGTATATAGGCAATTCGTTAATAACAAAAAACAGCCCAAATAAATTTGGACTGTTTTTTTGTGGACCCTATCGGATTCGAACCGATGACCCTCTGCTTGCAAAGCAGATGCTCTAGCCAGCTGAGCTAAGGGCCCAATATCATTGCTGACTATATTAATGTTAGCAGACAGAAAAATTAAGTCAATATTACTTTCGGATTAGAGGTGATAATACCGCCCCCATGAAGCCTTTGGTAAGGCTGGTCATTGTTAATAATCCAAAGAAAATAATGATTAAACCAATTAATTTATAACCAAGCCGCGATCCGCCTTCGCCGCCTAAATTTTTTTCAAACCAGGCAATGCGGCCAAAATTATGCAAAAGCCACTCGGATTTAAATACCACTAAGGTGCCGGCACCGATTAATAGTAGCCCGTAAATTACGTTCATAAAATTAAAATTACCAATTATTTAATATAGTTTAAAGGGTTAACACGCTTATTATTTATGTAAACTTCAAAGTGAATGTGTGGTCCGGTGGAACGGCCAGTTGACCCCATTAAAGCAACGACTTGACCGCGTTTAACTTTTTCCCCAACTGAAACTAATAATTTTGAAGCATGGGCATAACGAGTTTTGGTGCCGCCGCCATGGTTAACAAAAACCATATAACCATAACCGCCGCTATTCCAGCCGGAGTATTCTACTGTACCGTCAGCGGCAGCATAAAGAGGCGTGCCGACTTTATTGGCAATATCTAAGCCGGTATGACGCCAAGACCAATATTGCGTGATGCGATAACCAACTGTCGGCCATTGCATTTTAGCGCCGCTAGTTACAGCCGGTTTTATTTGGCTAGGAGTCGGCGCACTAATTGTTTCGGCCGGTTTCGCTCGGCTAATGGTTGGAGCACTAGATGTAATTTTTTGTGCGCCCGGTAGAATTAATTCTTGGCCAACTGATAATTTGCCTTCATCATCAAGATCGTTATTTTCAATTATAGTTTCAGTGCTGATGTTGTATTTTTGAGCTATTTTTTTAATATTGTCACCCTTAACAACTTTGTAAATTATGCCGGAAGTTGGTGGAATTATTAAAGTATTGCCTTCGCGAATTGTGCTATAAGCCCCAAGATTGTTGGCCCACAAAACTGTATTAACACTGATATTAAATTGTTTGGCGATAGAGCTGATAGTGTCGCCAATCTTTACTACATAATTACTAATGCCCCGTCTTTCCGGCGTGCCTTTTCCGATGGTAATTATTTCCGGTTTAGTTAGACTTTCATTGCCTGATCCCAAGCAAGTTTCAGTCGGAGTTTCTGCGGCCTTTTCAATGGTGGTATTCATTTGCGGTAATAGCTCCATTAAAACATCCTCGCCGTAATTATTGGAGGTAAGATCTTGGCAAATATAATTTTCATTAATATTTTCAGTAATTAATTCGTTTGACACTTCTCCGTCAAATTCATTTTTTACCAAGCTTGATATGGCAGCGGCTTGAGCTTCGTTTATCAACTCTTCCGGATGAGAACTTCCGACAAAATTATTTAATAGCAAAACAATAGCAATACTTCCGATAATTAAAGAAGAAAATAACCGATTAAAAATAGCGTATTGATTTTTGTGGCGTTGATTAAATTCGCGTATTCTCTTTACCCCCAAAATATAATAGCTATACAGACGAATTACCGGCCGTTTAAAAATAAAAAGCAAAATAAGCCGAAGCGGCTTATAGATGACATAGATAATAATAGCTAAAACCAATTTTTTTATTAAAATCAACAGTTTAACAGTGAATATTAATAAGCTTAAAAAAAATTGTTTGGCAGAAACCTTATTTTTCATTTATTTGTTTATAATATGATATGTTATCATTTCCGGGCGTGTTTAGTCAATTTTTAAGCAAAGTTTATCGGCCTTTTGTTAAAAAATAGCCGCTAATATTAGCGGCTAAAATAATTTATGTAATTTTTAATTTCCAGGGACAATGACTTTGAAATTTTCACTTTTTTCATAAGCTTGCGGGCCATAGCTTTCGCAATATTTTTTGATATTTTTTCTGAAATACGGCGGTTTTAATTCCTGAATTTTTCCCAGCAGAGCATAAACTAAGCAAAACATTAAAGCTGGTCCCGTGAATTTTGGCAAGCCAATGTTGAGACGACTGTCCGGATCGCCAAAATATTGATTGTCTTCGCCAATGGTAATTACCAATTCTTTTTTACTGCGATTTATGAATTTGGCATGGCGAGCGCGGCCAATACTAAAGGCGCGCACAGTGATATTCGGTCCAAAAATTTCATCAGCCTTGGCATTGATGATGCGGCAAATAATAGAATATTTGTCCGGAACTACAAAAGCAAAGCTATTATATTTTTTGAAATTTTTTTTGGGTTGAATGTTTTTTATGAAATCAATAATTTTTTTTGGGTTTTCACCGCTTTTTGATAAAATCATACCCAGATAAGTGGAAACATTATAAGAGTATGGTTCGGCGATTTTACGATAAATTATAACTTCATCGGCAATTTTGGCGCTTGGTGAATTTTCTTCGCAGGTGAGAAGCAATGTTTTTAACTTTAATTTTTTAGCGGTTTTAATTTCCCAAACCGAATCTTTCGCGCCGGAAGCGGAAATAATTATAGCGTCTTTAATGATTTTTTTCTTAAATAATTCGGTATAATTTTTAATAATTTCTTTAAGATTGCTTTCGTTGGCAAACAAGGCTGGGCGACCGGCGAATAAAATAACACCGGTATTATAGGCATTGCCACTTCCGACAACTAGAGGAAAATTTATATTTTTCAAATTTAGTTTGTTGGGATAATTTTTACCGAAAAAAACTAGGGCCTCATTGACAATATTGTTTAAGTTTTGTATTTTCATATAATTATTTTATAGGAATATTGTAGCATATTTTTTAAAAGTTGTCTTGTTGATTTTTTCTCGCAATTCCTATACAATTTTAAAGCATTAAGCATCTTAAATAATTAAGTTTTATATTTTATGTCGGGACATTCCAAGTGGGCTACAACTCATAGACAAAAAGAATTAGTTGACGCTAAGCGCGGTGCAATTTTTACTAAAATGGGTAATGTTATTGCTATTGCGGCTAGACGTGGCGGCGATCCAGATGCCAATCCAAGTTTACGTGCGGCGATTGATCGCGCGCGCGCAGCTTCTATGCCTAAAGATAATATTGAAAGAGCTATTAAAAAAGGTACGGGCGAATTAGGCGGCGACCAAGTGGAAGAATTGTATTATGAAGCCGTCGGTCCGAACAATACTCAATTCGTCATTAAAGTTATTACTGATAATAAAAATCGCAGTTCATCCAATATTCGTCATGTTTTTTCCAAATTAGGCGGATCCTTCGGTCCGGTGCTTTGGAATTTTGAACAAAAAGGCGTGATAATGGTAACCGCTGCCGAAATTGAAGCTAAAAAAATAAATATTGATGATTTGGAATTAGAACTTATTGATGCCGGAATTTTGGATTTAGAAAAAAGCGAAGAAGGCGTAACCGTTTATACCAAAATTGAAGATTTGCAAAAAACCAAAGAAGCTTTAGAGTCTAAGGGCATTAAAATTGAATCAGCTGAAATTGAATATGTGTCAAAAACGAAACAGGAATTGTCAGATGCCGACAAAGATAAGCTAGACAAAATATTTGAATCTTTAGAAGACGATGAAGATGTCAGTGATTATTATACCAATATCGCCTAGGTTTTAATATTAAAATTTCATTATGATTATTTTGGGCATTGATCCCGGTGTGGCCGATCTCGGTTATGGCTTAATAGATAAAACACCAAACGGTAAGTTTGTCTGTTTAACTTACGGCTCAATTAAGACTCCGGCCAAAACAGATTTGGCGACTCGTTTGGAAACTCTCTATTTAAAACTCACTGAAATAATAAAAAAATACAAACCGGAGATTGCGGCCGTGGAAGATTTATTTTTTTCTAAAAATATAAAAACCGCCATGGCGGTTGGTCAGGCACGCGGTATAATCTTATTGGCTTTGAAACAAAATAATATTCCGTTTAATGAATTCACCCCGAATCAAGTAAAGCAATCAACTACCGCTTATGGTGGCGCCGATAAAAAGCAAATGCAAAAAATGGTAAAACTGCTCTTAAATCTAAAAGAAATTCCGCAACCGGATGATGCCGCCGATGCCTTGGCAATTGCGATTTGTGCCGGCGGGTTTTGCGACTTTAGATTGCAAGAAAAATAATATTAAGTTATTACTGATGTCATTCTGAACTTGATTCAGAATCTATAGATTCCGCGTCAAGCGCGGAATGACAGAGTATAGATTCCGGATTAAGCCACGTAGTGCGCGGCAAGTTCGCAATGACAAGTTGAATATAATTATGAAAAAATTAAAAATTGTTCATATTGCTTCTGAAGTAGCACCGTTTTCCAAAACCGGTGGTTTGGGTGATGTGACGCGTAGTTTGCCAAAAGCGACTAAAAGATTGGGGCACGACGTGATGATTATTTCTCCTTTGTATGGACAAAATATCGACAAAGAAGAATATAATTTAAAATTAGTTTTTTCCAATGTAAAATTATCTTTGAATTCGGTTGATAGCGTTGTCGTTAATTTTTGGAAGGGGTATGCCATGGAAGGCTTGCCGGTTTATTTTGTCGAAAATATTAAATATTTTTCCCGCTATAAAAGAATTTATGGCTCAACTCATGAGAATGTGCGTTTTTTAGTTTTCGATATTGCCGCTTTAAAGCTTTTGTCTTTATTGAAATATAAAGCTGATATTATTCATTGTCATGATTGGCAGACTGGTTTAATACCTTATTACTTAAAGAAGGATTTTCGTTATTCCAAAACTTTAAAAAAGGCTAAAACTATTTTTACTATTCATAATTTAGTTTTTCAGCTCGGGCATAATTGGTGGGAAATACCGGTAAAGGAACGGGATTATGGCCATAGCCGCATTCCGCATATTACCGATCCGCGCGTAGAGAATATTAATTTTGCGAAGCGAGCGATTTTTTCAGCTGATATTATTAATACCGTTTCAGAACAATATCGTTCGGAAATTATGACAGCGCGCTTCGGCCAAGATTTGAATCGAATTTTGAAAAATCGAGCAGATCGTCTCTTCGGTATTATTAATGGCATTGATTATAACACCTACAACCCGGAAAAAGATGAGGATCTTTTTAAAAATTATAATCATGAAAAAATAAAAATAAAAGCTGAAAATAAAAAATGGCTGCAAAAAAAAGTTGGCTTGCCGTTAGAGCCACAAGTGCCGATTTTTTGTTCGACTTCGCGCATTAGCTGGCAAAAGGGTTATGATTTGATCGTTAAAGTTTTGGATCAATTGCTGCATTTGGACATCCAATTTATTTTTATGGGCGATGGCGCTAAAGAATATACTTCGGCTTTAAAAAAGTTTGCCAAAAAGTATCCGAAGAAAGTGGCGCTTTTGCCGTTTAATCAAAAACTGGAAACGTCAATTTATGCCGGCAGCGATTTTTTTATTTTACCGTCACATTATGAGCCGTGCGGCATTAATCAATTAATTGCAATGCGTTATGGTTGTATTCCAATTGTGCATGAAGTTGGTGGTTTGTATGATACGGTGACCAATTATAATCCGACTACCAAAACCGGCACCGGCTTTACTTTTAAACACAGCGATGAATTTAATTTTTACGGTGCTGTGGTGCGTGGCGTGGAAAATTATAAACGCCAAGATGCCTGGCAGCATTTAATGGTCAAGGCTATGCAAGTTTCCAGCTCTTGGGAAATTCCGGCTAAAAAATATATAAAACTTTATCGTAAAGCTTTAAATCTATAATTATGCGTTGGATTAATTTTTTACATTTATATCAACCAGCCAATGCCGACGCTTATCATATTAAGGAGGCGACGGAAAAAAGTTATTTGCGCTTGGTTCGCGCGCTGGAAGAACATCCGGAAATAAAGTTTACTTTAAACATCTCTGGTTGTTTATTTTTGCGCTGGGAAGAACTTGAATATGATGATTTAATTGCGCGATTAAAAAAACTTTTTGAAAAAGGCCAAATTGAAATTACCGGTACGGCCGCCTATCATGTATTTTTACCGTTAGTATCAGATGAAGAAATTTTGGCGCAGATTAAAGAAAACGAACAAATTTTGCAAAAATTTTTTGGTGCCGATTTCAAGCCACGCGGATTTTTTTTACCGGAAATGGCTTATGGCGCCAATGCCGCTAAAATTATAAAAAAATGCGGATATGAATGGATTATTTTGGATGAAATTGCTTATAACGGAAAATTAAACCAAGTTGATTTTTCCAAAGTTTATTCCGATGTTAACAGCGGCTTGAAAATTATTTTCCGCTCTCGGGCATTTTCCAGTTCTTATGTGCCGGATAATTTATTAAAGTTTTTTGATGGCGAGAGGCTGATTATCACGGCGACTGACGCCGAGCTTTATGGTTTGCGCCATGAAGATCCGAGTGCCGAATTGGAAAAAGTTTTAAAAATAAAAACTTTTAAAACACAATTAGTTTCTGAATTTATCGCCTTGGCTGATGCCGTAATAGAAATTAAACCGATAGCTTGTTCTTGGGAATCAAAAGAGGAGGAATTAAAAAATAATGAGCCTTATATTTTGTGGCAAAATAAAAAAAACAAAATTCAAACGGAATTATGGTCTTTTGCAGAATTTACCCAAAAAATTATTGCTAACAATAAGAATGATGACAATTATGTTTGGGCGCGCTGGCATTTGGTGCGTGGCTTGGCTAGCTGTACTTTTTGGTGGGCTAGCGGTCGAGATTTTTCACATAATTTTGGTCCGAATGCTTGGAGTCCGGATGATATTGAGCGAGGGTTAAGCGAATTTGTCCGAGCGATAAGATCTTTGCACGATGTTACGACTAGAGATACAAAAATTAAAGCCGAAAAAATTTATATTAAGATTAAAGCCATGATTTGGCAGCACCACTGGAAAAACCATTGGAAGAAATAATTATTATTTTTATATGAGCCGATCCGAAAAATTATTTGATAAAAAATATTTAAAAGATTTATTGTGGCGCAAATTGCCGCCGCTTTATCCGCGCCTAAAAGAAATTATTGATATTGAAATTATTCCGATAAAAAGACATGTTTGGATTGACACTTATCACGTCGTGACAGAAATTAAAACTAAGATATTAACTTTTTCCGGGAAAGAAATTATTATTCCGGTTTATTATTCGGCTCACAGCGAAGAGCCGCGACGCAATGTTTATGATGCCTTGAAATTTTTATGGGACAATGGTTTTAATAGCCAGCACTTATCAATTCCGCGTCCTTTGTTTTATTCGGAATATTTGAACGCCACTTTTTATCGCGGCGTACGCGGCAAGGATTTACGTTATTTTATTAAGAAAGAAGACAAGGTTGAAGTCAGAAGAGTGGTGGAACAAAGCGCTAAATGGTTTGCTAAACTGCATGCGCTTGATGGCGGTAAAGACTTTCAATTTAGCACAGACAATAGTCGCATCCGCAGCGTATTGCCGGGTGTTGATAAACTGTTGAAAGACGTTGGTCATAGATACCCGCATTACTCCAATTTCTATAAACGAGCTTATGAAATATTTTTAAAGAAGGAAGAGGATTTTTTGGCATCGACGGAAAAGCGTTGGTTAATTCATGGTGATGCTCATCCGGGAAATATTATAAAAATTAATGATATAAAAATTGCAGCCATTGATTTTACCGATATGTCTCCGGCGGATTTTGCTCGCGACTTGGGATGTTTTTTGCAGCAGGTTGAATATATGGCGGTCCGCACGGAATTGGGGCAAGATTTTATCGCCGAAATAAAACAATTATTTTTGGATACTTATTTTAAAAATTCGGAAGAAAAATTGGATAGTGCTTTGCAAGAAAGAATTGATAATTATTATTATTGGACATTGATGCGCACCATCAGTTATTTATTATTCAGTGGTGTGATTAAACGCGACGCCGGCAAGATGGATAGGATAAATAATTTAATAACAAAATTAAAAGAGGATTTGGGGATATAGAATTTAATTTTTGCCATGAAAAAAAGGACAACATTTTTGTTGTCCTTTTGTGTTTTTGCTTGATTTTTTACCAAGCGAATTTTATTCTGTTTTCCGAACGATCCAAAAAAGAGGATAGATACTGATTGGCATCACACTTGCCTCCATGTATGGGTGCGGTTGATAAGAAAAAAAATACAGCATAGCAGTTAGCGGTAGAATCTTCCTCGAGCGTGAAATAATAATAGTTTTCTTTAGAAAATGGCCACCTTTTCATTTTTATATTTTGTGGGGCATATTCAGTGCCAGCATTTTTGTAAAGAAAAGCATATGTCTCATTTGAATCACCAGTAGAAAATTTATAATAAACATATAACAGTTTTTTTGTTTCTCCTGTTACAGTGTTATTAAAGGTTTTCTTTTCAAGTCGGAAAATATTGTCACCGGTTTTTCCTGGAGTTCCTTCAATTGAGATGTAAAAAGTTTTTACGATATTACTATATAATCCACCGTTTGAAGAAGTACCGGTGTATACGTGGAAAAAAACTTTATAAACGCCGCATTCAGTGAAATTACCCATCATCTGATCCTCATTGCTACTTTGGTTTGTTGACGATGTGTAATATCCTGCCGGGCAATCACTTTTTACGGCTACCATATTCCAATTACCACTGATTGGCTGTCCGTTTTGATCTTCAGCATACATCAACACATTAATGTCGCATGGAAAAGAAATTGTGTCGCCATCCTTCATTTCTGAGGGACTTTCAGTGCTAGATTTTAGACCGTTTTGTGATTTTAAAAAGATTTTTACTTCGCTGTTTTCGACTGGATTTTCTCCTGTACCGTTATCTACCGGATTTTCTTCAATCACCTCTTGTTTATTACTAGGTATTAATAGTTCATCCTTCTTACAAGATGTAAAAACTGTCGAAATGACAACGAGTGTCAAACTGAACGAAATCACTATTCTTCTCATGATATATAGTTATTAAGGTTAGATACTAGATTAATTATTAGATGAGCCAAATTTGCTTTTAGCTGATTTAATAATTAATCTAACAACCTTGTTTTTGAATGAACTCTATTATGTCATAAGTATATCACAACTTACGTAATATGTCAAGGGGTATCAGGGCGACTTCAAAAAAACTGGTGTAAATACGGTGGTTTTTATTAATAAACCCACATCCTTTCATTCTGATGAAAGTCAGAATAGATTGATAAAAAAAGGACAACATTTTTGTTGTCCTTTTGTGTTTGGTTTTTATATTTTTATGAAAGTTGATGTTTTTTCCGAATTGTTATTGTTGTTGCGAATTTTAATAAAATATAGACCAGAATTGAAATTATCTACATTTATTATAACGTCTTCAACAAAATTAAATTTCTGATCAAACATCTTTTGACCGGTTTCTGAAAAGATTTCAATATTTATATCTTCGGCCATGGCTGAAAATTTAATGTTCAGTTTGTCAGTCGTTGGATTGGGAAAAATAGTGGTGTTAATTATGTTGTCGTTTTCAACTGTTGTGCTAATTGTGTCAATTATTGGAATTTCAGTTGTATCGTCTGGATTTACGACGGGCTCAGAATCGTTGTATAAAATTATCATTCCATTGGTATGATCGGCTAGGACTATGTCATTAAGACCGTCATTGTTTATATCGCCGATAGCCAAGCCCTGTCTATTGTAATCACCATAAGGAACTGGAAATGTTATATAGTTGCTGGAGTCTTCGGGATTTGGATATATTGATATAGGTAATTCTCCGCCCTGATGCAACTCTCCACCTTGCGCTACTATAATTTCATTTTTTTTGTCACCGTCTATGTCAGCCAAAGCGATTGGTCCCGAACCTTCATACGCATCATAAAGGATCGTTGAATCAATTGTTTGTTTCCAGACGGCTACGTTGCCGTCACAACTGGCCACGATCGCTTCATCATTTCCAACTTTTCCGACTGCTATGCCGCCCGGATAGTCATCAGTATGATTATAAGAATCTGAGTAGGTGGGTGCATCTAAATACCCGGTAGTTAATTGTTCCAAAATTATAATACTTTGGTCACCCAAACAAATAACATCATTTAGTCCATCATTAGTTACATCACCAATCTCTATTTGAGAACCTGCATAATTGTGTACTGGATAAGAAATTGGAGCAAAAGTTTTATTTGTATTTTGGTAAAACACGGTGATAAAACTTTTAGGAACACGCGAATCCCGAGCCGCAATATCCATCAAACCATCATTATTAAGATCCTCAATCTTTATTCCGGTGGCACTGCAATGCAAAAGAGTATCTAATATTGGTGTCCCGTTATCATTTATAAAAATGATAATTGAATCCCGGGTAGCGATAACAATGTCGGGCAAGTTGTCATTGTTTATGTCCTTAGTGTCCATAGCTGATAAATGCTGAAAATCACGTAATTTTAAATTATAATGATAAATGTTATGGTCGCGGTCTAATTGACCGTCTTGTTTTTGATAAAACATGCTTATTTCACAACCATAATACCAGCCCATAATTACATCGTTTAAACCGTCATTATTCATGTCGGCTATATTTACACAAGTTGGCCAACCTATACCATTTTTTACGTATGGCTTAAAGTTAATTTGTGCCCAGCAAGAATTTGCTACTAATAAAGCGGCAATAAGTGCCAAACCGATCGAAATTACTACTTTTCTCATGATTTATATTATTAAGGTTAAATTACTAGATTAATTATTAAATGAGCCAAATTTTTTCGCTAATTTAATAATTAATCTAACAACCTTGTTTTTGAACGAACTTTTTAGGCTATAATCGTATCATAATTCTTATAATTAGTCAATGGGTTATTGTTGTAAGCGTCCCATATAGTGTTGCTCCTAGGAGATAAATTGGCAATTTTGAGCCCATAAACAGGCACTATTTTGATATTCTTGATATAATTACCAATATTAATATTGATA